>ERZ778514.574-NODE-574-length-32999-cov-8.269397_pt1 | contig 32999 bp, 24 predicted proteins | sample MGYA00510344_ERZ778514 | MGnify/ENA primary metagenome ERZ778514 (study PRJEB29527, sample SAMN07138968) | mouse gut metagenome | material: feces | host: mouse | place: China:Nanjing | collected 2016-01-25 ...
GCAACGACAACAAGGAAGGCTGGGACAACATCGACATCTTCGGCTGGATGGGCTATCCCATGCAGATAAAAGTAGACTTCCTGTGCCGCGACTCGATACTTGCCGCGCCGCTGCTGCTCGACCTCGCGCTGTTTGGCGACCTTGCCCTGCGTGCCGGAAAGAGCGGCATACAGACATGGCTGTCGTTCTACCTGAAGAGCCCCATGCACGATGACAGCCACTGTCCGGTAAACGATCTGTTCCAGCAATACACCATGCTGAAAAACGCCATACGCGAAATGGGAGGATATGAAGCCGACGAGGAAATAGACTGATGGTTAAAAACAAGATATGCCTTATAGTGCTATCACTGCCGGTTGCTGCGGCGGTGATAGCATTTTTTATGTCCGCCGCAACGCTTCTTCCCTTCTCCGAAAATGGAATGGCAGGCACGGCAGCACTTGTGGAACAGTCTTACGGCTACAGCATGGAGGCAGACGGAAAGCCGGTGGCTTACTTCCGTGAGACAGGAGACAGTCTTTCGCTGCAGGGAATATCACCCGCCGACAGCGGAAAAGCGGTGACAACAGTGCTTACGGAAGGATGCTGGGTGAACGACATGCCGCTGATGCCGTCGTGCCGGGGGCGCATACTCGTGCCCGACTGCAGCCCGCACGCCGACAGCATGGTGCTCATCATGAACAGCAGGATACGGGAATGTATTGAAAAAGAAATCTGCCGGCAGCACAGGATACTCAAGACAACCGCTGCCAAGGCAGCGGAACTCGACTATTATCTGAGCGTTCACAACGTACAGGACGACGGTTTCAACTCCATGGCAGAATATGCCGTACGCATAAGGGCGGAAAAGGAAAAGGCGGAAAGACTTGTCATAATACTTGAGAATGCCCTCAAAGCCAGGCATACGGTAATAAGGCGGAACACGGCTTACAACCTCATCGTCTCAAGAAAGGGAAAGAAAACATTGCGCACGGCATGCCACAGAACCGCGGAAGAATATTCACACGGATTTATCACCATACAGACCGAAGACAAAAAGACACCGTCCGGAGTATCGGCAATATACATAAACGGCATCATAAGACAGCATGCGGCAGCGGGCGACACCGTCCTTGCGGCAGGAATATGTGGCACGGGAACACGCGGCTTCATCCCTGAAAAGGCGGTGACAATGATATCGGGAGGACGCGTCAAGGACAACGGCAGGCACGACATGCCGCGTCTGCTCGTGCCCGACGGTGCTCCCGTATTCAGCAGATACGGCTTTTTTCTCGGCATAAGCAAGGACGGTACCGTCACCGATGTAAGGAAAAAGAAAACCGCAAGCAACAGTAACAGGCGATGAAAGCACTTTCCAACATAATAATAATAGTGTTCACGGTGACTGCCGCATGCTGCACAGGACAGCACCGGCACACGGCAACCATTGTCAGCGGCGACACAATATACCGCGGCGACACGCTGAACGGAAAATACCACGGCTTCGGTGTAATGGAGATAAAGGGCAGGACGGTATACAGCGGAGAATGGAAAAAGGGCATAAAACACGGGTACGGCACGGTGACGGACAGCACCGGACGGACAATAAGCGGACTGTGGAACGGGGGAAAAATGGTGAGCGGAAGCCGCACCGACAGCTACGGAACATACACCGGAGAGTTTGACAGCAGTCTCCGTGCAAGCGGTCACGGCATAATGGAGGGTCCTGACGGCAGCTATTACAACGGCAACTGGCTTGCAGACATGCGCAACGGTTTCGGCACAGGCACGGACAAGACTGGCAGGATAAAGGCGGGCGAATGGACGAAAGACGCATACAAGGGCGAACGGCTTACCTACACCACGGAACGTATCTACGGTATAGACATTTCAAGGCACCAGCATGAGAAGGGCAGAAAGAAATACCGGATAGACTGGAGTGCCATGCGCATAACCCACCTCGGCAGCCTCAGCAAGAAAAAAATAAGCGGACGGGTGGACTATCCGGTATCGTTTGTATACATAAAGTCGACCGAAGGCACAACTGTACGCAACAGATATTATGCCCCGGACCGCACGCAGGCACGCCGTCACGGCATACACTGCGGCTCATACCACTTCCTTTCACTTAAAAGCAGCGCAGTAAAACAGGCACGCCACTTTCTCCGCAACTCCCGTTTCGGCAGCGGCGACCTTCCTCCCATGCTCGATGTGGAGCCTACGGCAAGCCAGATAAGGAAAGCCGGAGGCACGGAAGTGATGTTCAATATGATACGTACATGGATGAAGACGGTCAGGCAGGCAACAGGCAAACGCCCCATACTTTACGTCAGCCAGCAGTTTGTAAACAAATATCTGCCACTTGCCCCCGACATAAAGAGCGACTGCCTGATATGGATTGCACGCTACGGCGAATACAAGCCCGACGTGAAACTGATATTCTGGCAGCTCAGTCCGGACGGCAGGGTGAAAGGTATTCACGGCGATGTGGACATAAACGTGTTCAACGGATATAAGGATAAATTCAATCAATTTATAATTGATAATTCATAATTTATAATGACGCATGCGTTCAAGGACTACATTATTAATTATAAACTATCAATTATAAATTATTAATCAGCTTCTGACTATTTTCTTGATTTCGTTCAACTTGTTCAGCGCCTCCACAGGAGTGAGGTTGTCTATGTCAAGTCCGAGAATTTCGTCGCGCACCTGACACAGCACGGGATCGTCGAGCTGGAAGAAGTTAAGCTGAGTGTCTTCGTTACAAGCCTTGAGCTTGTCCATGGCAGGACGGTCAACCCTGCCCTCGCCCACGTTCTCATTCTCAAGCTGCTTCAATATGCTGTTGGCACGGTCAACAATGCTCTTGGGCATTCCGGCAATCTGTGCCACATGTATGCCGAACGAGTGTTCAGAGCCGCCGCGCTCCAGCTTGCGCACAAAGACCACCTTGTTGCCGACTTCCTTCACCGACACATTGTAGTTCTTTATCCGCTCAAAGTTTTTCTCCATCTCGTTCAGCTCATGATAGTGCGTGGCAAAGAGCGTGCGGGCATGAGCCTTCGTATTTTCATGCAGATACTCCACTATCGCCCAGGCAATGGATATGCCGTCGTAAGTTGACGTTCCCCTGCCAAGCTCGTCGAAGAGAACGAGGCTGCGCCCGGTGACGTTGTTAAGTATGTTTGCCGCCTCGGTCATCTCCACCATGAACGTAGATTCTCCTAAGGAAATGTTGTCCGACGCACCCACACGCGTGAAAATCTTGTCCACCATGCCTATGTGGGCACTGTCGGCAGGCACAAAACAGCCTATTTGGGCAAGCAGCACGATGAGTGCCGTCTGGCGGAGCAGAGCCGACTTACCCGCCATGTTGGGACCCGTTATTATCATTATCTGCTGTCCCGAAGTGTCAAGGTATATGTCGTTAGGCACATACTCCTCCCCCACCGGCAGCTGCGTCTCTATCACCGGATGCCTTCCGCCCTTGATGTCCAGCGCGGTGTCCGTGCCGCTTATTGCCGGACGTACATAAGAATGTTCCACAGCCGTCTTGGCAAAAGACATGAGACAGTCGAGACGGGCTATCACGGCAGCATTCTCCTGTATGTCGTGCAGATACTCCTGCATGTCCGTAACAAAGTCGTTGAACAGCTTTGTCTCTATCTGCAGTATGCGGTCCTCGGCACCGAGTATCTTCTCTTCATATTCCTTAAGCTCCTGTGTGATATAACGCTCGGCGTTGGCAAGCGTTTGCTTTCTCACCCATTCTTCCGGAACCTTGTCCTTATATATGTTCCGCACCTCGAGATAATAGCCGAAAACGTTGTTGTATCCTATCTTAAGGCTTGATATCCCCGTTTCCTGTATTTCGCGCTCCTGTATCTTCAGAAGATAGTCCTTGCCGCTGTAGGCTATGTCGCGAAGCTCGTCAAGCTCCTTGCTCACGCCGCTTCTTATCACATGCCCCTTGCTCACAATCACCGGCGGGTCGCTCTCTATCTCGCGTGATATACGGTCGCGAAGCTCTGTGCAAAGGTTCATCTTCATGCCCATGCCGTGCAGGGTGCCGTCGCCGGCAGCCATACACGCATTCTTTATAGGCTCTATTGCCTGAAGCGACGTCATGAGCTGTACCACATCACGCGGCGACACGCGGTGTGCGGCAACCTTTGACACGATACGTTCAAGATCGCCAATCTTTCCGAGATACCCGTCTATAAGCTCCCTGAAATTAATGTCGCGGAAGAAATATTCCACAACGTCGAGCCTGCTGTCTATTATCTTCTCGTCTTTGAGCGGGAACACCATCCACCGCTTCAGCAGCCTGGCACCCATCGGCGACACCGTGCGGTCTATTACATCGAGCAGCGATGTGCCGCCCTCCTGCATGGAATAAAGCAGTTCGAGCGAACGTATGGTAAACTTGTCGAGCCTTACATACCGTTCCTCCTCTATGCGCGAGAGCGATGTGATGTGTCCTATCTGTGTGTGAAGCGTCAGTTCGAGATACTGCAATATCGCCCCGGCAGCCGTAATGCCGCTGTGAAGATGGTCCACGCCGAAGCCCTTGAGGTTCTTCACACCGAAATGGCGCAGGAGTTTCTGACGTGCCGTCTGCTCCGTAAAAGCCCACTCTTCCATTTCAAAAGTGAAGAAGCGCGTGCCGAAAAAGCGGCAGAAGTCGCTGCGCCTGCCTCTCTCGAAAAGCACTTCCTTGGGCGAAAAGTTTGTAAGCAGCTTTTCTATATAGTCGTATGAACCCTCGTCGGTGATGAACTCGCCGGTAGATATGTCAAGGAAGGCAACACCGCACGCACTCTTGCCGAAGTGTATTGCCGCAAGAAAGTTGTTCTCCTTATAGTTAAGTACATTGTCGCTTATTGCCACACCGGGCGTAACCAGCTCTGTTATTCCCCTCTTCACCAGTTTTTTGGTAAGCTTCGGGTCTTCCAGCTGGTCGCACACGGCAACCCTCCTGCCTGCCCTCACGAGCTTTGGCAGATAGGTGTCGAGGGCATGATGCGGAAATCCCGCCATCTCCGTGGTTTTCTTTCCGGCTGTATTATTTCGTCTCGTAAGAGTTATGCCGAGTATGCGGCTGGCATCCACGGCATCTTCACAGTAAGTTTCATAGAAATCACCGCAACGGAACAGCAGTATCGCATCGGGATGTTCAGCCTTGAACGAGAAAAACTGCTGCATCATCGGTGTCAGTCCTTTATCTTTTGCCGACATATAAAACAAGTGTCTTTTAAGTATCTTCCATGCCCTGAAAACGGGCAAAGTCAATATGCAAAGTTAGCTTTTTTCCACGAAAAGGCAAAACTTTTAATTTTCTAAAAACATAAATCATGGTCTTTGCATGGGCATTTTTGTGTAATTATATATTATGAAGTTAAGTAAGTTATATATTTAGAAGTTAAAGAAGTTATGGGAAGTTAGAAGAAGTTAAAGGACAAATGATGAAATTGGAAGTAAAGGGAGGAAGGACTCTATACCTTACATAAAAAAGAATGAAAGCAAGAAATATTCAATGAAAATATACATATTATATATGTGCAGATATCGTATGCGAATACATAATATGTCGGTTTATTGATACATAATATATGATTCATCCGACATTTGGAGTGACATGTTACATACCAAGTATCGGGCTGAAAGCCCAACAAGCCCATAGCCAGGGGTGCCGCTTCGCTCTGCCCCGGGTATAACACAGGCGTGGGCAATCGCTCTGAAAGAGCAAAAGCATTAAATATCAATAACTTAAATTGCACGTACACAGGCTTTTGCCCTTTCAGGGCGCAGGTGGTGTGCGGCATGTCAATACCCGGGGTGCCGCTTCGCTCTGCCCCTGGCTATGGGCTTGTTGGGCTTTCAGCCCGTTTTCATTTGCTGTGCGGTTATCTCTCCAAATGCCGTATGAGCCTAATATATGTTTATATAATATGATGTATATTCTCATTGAATAATACATACGTGTCTCATCCTTTTTCAAAGGAGGCGCAGGGATGGTTTGTAATATAAAAGGTAAGATAAATTCACCGGACTCACTTAAATTATAAAAAAATAAAAACATCACATAAGAGGTGTCCTTTTGGATTGTAAAAGGGCATCTTTTGCATTCTGATATGCCACCTCTTACAATGCAAAAGACGGTCTTTTGAAAAAAGATAATATTCGTAAATAACGTGAATCAACGAATTTATCTTTTTTATTATATTACAAACCACCCCTGCCCCTCCTTTTGAAAAGGAGGGGACACGGTGCAGACATCGTATGCACATAATAATATGTATATTTTCATTGAATATTTCTTGCTTTCATTCTTTTTTTATGTAAGGTATAGAGTCCTTCCTCCCTTTACTCCCCACCTAATCATTTGTCCTTTAACTTCATATAACTTCCCATAACTTCTTTAACTTCCTAACACTTCCCCTCCTTTCTCCTTAAAATAAAAAAACTGTGGAAAACTGTGTATAAAACCTTGGAAAACCCTGTTTATAACTTAATGTTTATCAACAGGCATAAAACAAGGCAGGGCGCAACAGTGTATATCCACATGGTTATGAAAACATTTTTAAGAAGTTTTCCACCTATTTCCAACGAAAAAAGATATAAACTTATTAACTTTGCAACGATAGTGCAGTATTGTGGATAAAACGTATTACACACTGATTTACAGTATTTAAATATTAGTATAACGTGTTGATTACGCATGTAAGAACGTTGATAACGAAATATCCAAATATGAAGGTATTAACTTATCAACAAATCCACGGCATATCATACTACAACATATCTTTTTAAAAAGAAAAATAAAAGGAAGGATAATAATAATATGAATGTGGACAAAGAGTGGCTCGAAAAAGGATACATCGACGAGAAGCCTGAGACGGCGGCAGACCTTTCGGAAGAAATAAGGAGAATGTGCCGGGAAAAGGATGCCGTGATAATGGCACACTATTATACAAGAAAGGAAATACAGGACGTTGCAGACTTCATCGGCGACTCGCTTGCCCTGGCACAGAAGGCGGCACAGACCGGTGCGCGCATAATAGTGATGTGCGGCGTGCATTTCATGGCAGAGACATGCAAGATATTGTGTCCCGACAAGCTGGTACTGTGTCCCGACCTCAATGCCGGATGCTCGCTTGCCGACAGCTGCAAGGCTGAAGACCTGAAAAAGTATAAGGACGAACATCCGGGATATACAGTTGTGAGCTATGTCAACACTACGGCAGCCGTGAAGGCACTTACGGACGTTGTCGTGACAAGCGGCAACGCAAAAAAGATAGTGGACACTTTCCCGCAGGACGAGAAGATTATCTTCGGTCCTGACTATAACCTCGGTTCTTACATAAACAGTGTCACGGGCAGGCAGATGCTGCTGTGGAACGGCGGATGCCACGTTCACGAGCGTTTTTCCGTGGACGCTATCGTAAAGCTTAGGAAGGAAAATCCCGATGCGAAGGTGCTTGCCCATCCCGAATGCAAGGGACCGGTGCTTGCCGTTGCCGATATAATAGGCTCTACGGCGGTTCTGCTTAAATATGCCTCTGAGCATCCCGAAGGCAGGTATATCGTTGCCACGGAGGCGGGAATACTGCATGAGATGCAGCGTAAATGTCCCGGTACGGAGTTTATAGCCGTGCCGCCCGAGGTTTCCGAAGGCTCCGCAGGATGTTCGTGCAACGAGTGTGAGTATATGAAGATGAACACGCTCAACAAGGTTTACAACTGTCTTAAATACGGCTGGCCGTCGGTGGATGTTCCTGAGGAAGTGGCGCGCGAGGCGGTGAAGAGCATTAACAGGATGTTGGAAAACTCGTAGGTTGAGCGGACAAATACAAGACGTATTGTTGAACGAAGTGAAAAATATGTCTCTACAGATTGAAATAATTGAATTTTGAAACACCCTCATAAAATAAAATAATTCAACCTGTAGGGACATTTTCTTGTAATTGTCCGTACGCATTGAAGAGGCGTTAAGACTGGAAGTTAAGTTTATTAAGACAAATATATTGTCGTTTACTTTCTTTTCATCTATATTAATATAATTTACTATGCATTAAATAACGTCTCAATGAGGCGTGCAGACAATACAAGGCGTGTTATTGAACAAGAAGCCTTAATATCATTCGCTATGTAGCAAATTATTACAATGTTTTTGTTATTTTACAAGACCATGCTTTTGCCCCTGCAGGGCGGCAGTCCCCCACGTATTATATCCCCGGGGTGCCGCTCCGCTCTGCCCCGGGCTATGTGCCCGTTGCCCCTTCGGGGCGCGAAGCATAAACTTTTCATCGAACTTACGTTAATGTATATAGATTAGTTATTATACACCATATTGCAAACAACTTATGAGAATAGTAAACTTTCTTGGCGGACTTGGAAACCAGATGTTCATATATGCCCTCTGTGAGCATCTGCGCGCAACATACCCCGGCGAACGTATATTTGGATATTACAGGTCGGGTTCACTTGACGTGCATTGCGGGCTGGAGATAGACAAGGTCTTTGACGTGAGGCTTCCTAAATCCACTCTTCTTTCCGACTTCATAAGCATGCTTTATGTGGCGTGCAAGCGCATGGGATGGACACGCTGGGAGAATGAAAGGCATTTTACAAGATACGATATTGTCTTTGACGGATACTGGCTCGACAGTTTCTTTTACAAAAACAAGGATGTAAGGACGATGTTCAGGTTCCGCAATACCAGTATGACAGGCAGGAACGGCGAGATACTTGAGATGATAAAGTCTTCGCAGTCGGTGGCATTGCATGTCCGCCGCGGCGACTATCAGAACAGTGAAAACATGGAACTGTTCGGCAAATTCTGTAATATTGAGTATTATAAAAAGGCAATAAGGCTGGTAGAGAAAACCGTGGACAATCCCGTTTTCTTTGTCTTTTCCGATGATATAGATTGGGTGAAAGCCAACATAAGCCCTGAAAATGCCGTCTACGTGGACGTAAACAGCGGTGCGGACAGTTGGAAGGACATGTATCTGATGTCACGCTGCAGGCACCTTATAATGGCAAACAGCACATTTTCCTACTGGGCGGCAATGCTCAAGGAAGATAATGGCACGGTGGTCTATCCTCACAAGTGGTACTATTGGGACAATCCCGACATATTTCCGGAAGAGTGGACGGCGCTGTAAAAATCATTCTTCCTGACACTCCTTCTCGGCTATGAGATATACCGGCCTGTTCTTTGTCTCGTAGAAAATTCTTCCGAGATATTCGCCGATAATGCCGAGCGACAGCAGTTGTACGCCACCGAGAAACAGCACGATGATGATGATTGTTGGAAATCCCTGCACGGGTTCGCCTATCAGTATTGTCTTTATGAAGACGTAGAGCATGTATACGATTGTGAGAAACGACACAAGTATGCCCATTATCGTCGATATGCGGAGCGGTGCCGTGGTGTACGACGTTATTCCTTCTATTGCGAGGTTGAAGAGCTTGAAATAGCTGAAAGACGATTTGCCTTCTTTTCTGTCGCCCTGCCTGAACGTGACCTTGCCTTTCTTGAACCCTATCCAGCAGAACAGTCCCTTTGTATATCTTTGCGTCTCACGCAGTTTTTTCACCGACTCTATGCACTTGCGGTCAAGCAGGCGGAAGTCTCCCACGTTTGGCAGCACGTCCATGCGCGCTGTCTTTTCAAGTATCTTATAATACAAGAGGGAAAGATGTTTTCTCATGAAGCTTTCCCTTCCCCTGCTCTCACGTTCGGCATAGACATCGTCGAAGCCCTCTTCCCACAGTTTAATCATTTCGGGTATCACGTGCGGAGGATGCTGCATATCTGCATCCATTATAATGGCACAGTCGCCGCTGACGTTGTCAAATCCGGCAAGCATTGCGTTTTCCTTGCCAAAATTGCGTGAAAGGTCGATGTATCCTATCCTTTTGTCTCCTGTCCTTATTCTCTTTATCTCTTGCAGTGTGCCGTCGATGCTTCCGTCGTTTATGAGCAGCACGTTCCACGAGTAGTCCGGATTTCCGTCCATAATTCTGCTGAGGGCATCATACAGTGTGTTTATGTTGTCCTGTTCGTTATAACACGGTATTATTATGGATATCTTCTTCATCTTCTTTCAACGCTTACTTCTTTTCTGTTTACCGTCCATACACAGTCGAAGCCTTTGGCAAAAGCCTTTTTCCTTATTTCCTCTGCCTGTATGCTGTCTTTCCTTGCTATGGTGGTGTCGCTCATCTCCTGAGGCCACTTATATCTGTTCTCATATTTTGCCGACAGTCCCCATCCGAAGGCATCGCTCGGCACCACGCAGAATGACGAGAAGCGCGGATAGTCGTCTTCTATTATTATTACATATACTTTTTCTGCCGGACTACCCGTCTTCCTTATTGCCTGAAGAGCCATTTCCCTGCCCGTGAGCGATGTGGAATACGACATGTACCAATGGTGGCAGTCAACGATAATGGCGGTGACAACATATAATATGAATGCCGTGTTGAGCATCTTGCCTTTCCACTTGTTTTTTTCCACGGCATATCCTATGAGCAGTGACACCATTCCCAAACCTGCGTATGTGTTCATTATCGTGAGCGATATGAGCAGGTTTGGCGACAGGGCGATGAGTGTGCACAGGATTATGAGGAGGAAAGTATTGTCTTTCCACATCCTTATGTTTCTTATAAGTGTAAGATATATGAACGGGAACGACGCAAGGAATGTTACGGCTGCCAACGTAAGGTTGCGGCTCGGGGCGTGGAGCAGGCTTATATAGTCGGTGGCAGACAGCGAATATCCGAGGAGCATTATTATCTCCTTTACCTTTCGGTTGGGATCAAATGTGGAGTAGTCGGTGTTTTCTATGTATGTTGCGGGCAGCGAGAGCCGTATTGCTGCGTATACTACGGCAATGAGGATGCCGAACATGAAGTGGCGTACAAGCGTCTTCCTGTCTGCCATGCCGAAGGCGAATGCCACGACAGGCGGTATCACGGCAAATGCAATGCCGTTGTCCTTTGCCAGTGCCGCCATGAATATGGTGACTGTCCATACCGTATATCTTGCTTTTCCTTCAAGTGAGAGATATGCCAGTATGGCTGCAAGTCCCCACAGTTGTGAGTATGTCTGGTTGAGTGAGTCGCAGCTGAAGACCGTTGCGAGCATACATGGCGAGAGATAGAAGTATATGGCGGCGATGTTGGCGGCAGCCTTGCCGAGCCTTACTTTTTTACATATTCTGTATAAAAGGAAGACGTTTGTGATGTGGCCTGCAAATATTATGAGATGGTTGAGTTTAGGAAACAGGCGGCAGTCCATAGCCACTATATATCCCATTATGGCATCAAAAGGACGCCATATATACCCGTAGGGCAGTATATATTTGATAAAGTCGGGGTCATAGTTTGGTGATGAAAGTGTGCTCCAGTCATCAAACGTGGGAAGTATGAGAAGCTTTCCCCATAGCATTAGCGGCATGGTTATGAGGATTAAGCATAGTGCGGGGTGCTTATATATATATTCTTTCATAATGTTTGTTGCTTAGTTTACGACGGCTATCTTGCATACAGTGCCTTTGCTTCCGTCGGCTGTTGCCGTCTGGACCATGTATATTCCACTTGCCACGCGCTTGCCTTTAAGGTCATTGCCGTCCCATGTGAACGTCCCTCCGCTGCTTCGTCCCTCTGCAACGAGAGTTCCGTTGACGGTTACAATCTTCACATCGGCGTTATGGCTAAGTCCTGTGACGGTTATCAGTCCGCTGTATCCTGGTTCAACAGGATTGGGATAGGCATAGACGTTGTCCTTGTCCATGCTCTCGTTTGGCGTGGTGGCGTCGTTCATATATGAGCACAGTCCCTTGTCCGTGCCGAAGAATATCTCTCCGGTGTCGTTGTTTATGGCAACGGACATTATGTTGTTTGACAGGAGCGGACTGTTTTCTGTCGTGAAATGGTGTATCTGTTCCATGTTGTCTTCACTTATAAGATACACTCCGTTGCCGTTGGTGCCGAACCATTTGCGGTTTCCTCCGTCTATTGCGATAGCTGTTATGTCTACTCCGCTGAGCAGGTAGTCGGCATAGTTGGTACCGTCGTTGCGCGGCACTTTTATCTGGTTAAACGTCACTTCGTATGGGCTTTTTCCTATATTTTCGGCTTCGAGGACTATAGGACCTACGTTTGTTCCAACCCAGATGTTCCTGTCTTTGTCTTCGGCGGCACATCTCACGCCACTGTTAATGGTAAGTGTAGTACCGTCTTCGTTTATAAAATTTTCGTATACAACAATGGCATCGGTAGATGCCTGATAGCATACGAGGGCAGGCTTGCGGTAAAAGTTGTTTACAAACCAGGTAAGATTGTTGCTTCCGGCAATCATGTTTCTCATATCTTCAAACGAACGGTCATCATATACCATGAGTTCTTTTTTATGATGAGATATCCATTTTTTGTCCTTCGTATATTCAAAAATAGATGTCGACGGGCTTACACTGTTGAGGCACCAAAGGTTTCCTTCGTTGTCAAACATCACTCCCGTAACCATTACATAGTTCTTGTCATTATTTCCTACCGTAGATGCTGTCTTGAGCGGGCTGTTGTCATTGGTGAAAGAATTTATGTTCTTTCCGTCCTTGAATTCATAAAGTCCGGTCTGTCCGCCTACAATCACGTGTCCCGGATCGGTCGGATCAACGTCTATGCAGTAGTGTCCGATATAGGCATGACCTAAGTTTTCGGCAAACTTGTTGTCGTATATTGTCCATTCGTCATTGTCCTTTACCTGTATGCAGGCAGCCTTCTCTCCCACTCCGTTCACGGTATACAGCTTGTCGCCGACAAGTTTTATGAATCCGAAAGTGTTATATTTAGGACCGTCGGGATTTATGTTCTCGGCAATTATTGTCTTGTTGCCGTCTTCAATCTTATATCCCTGAAGCTTTCCGTCGCTTTGGTTGCTCCAGTAACATTTGTTATTACTGTCGTATGCCGTATGTTCCCTGTATCCGTTGTCGTAGCTTATGGCGATGTCGTTGGCATCGTTGAACGATATAGGGTCATACGTGATATGCCAGTTGTTTTTGTCAAGAAGGTTGTCTGAGGTGTTTCCCGCGTATGTTCCCGAAGCTGTCTGTGCATATATCATGTTGTTTGATATGGCGCAGTCGGTTATGTTCATACCCAGATTATATGTGTTGCTTATCTCCGCATCCTTTATGTTTACTTTTAATATTCCGAACCCTGTGGAAAGATAAGCATGGTTTCCGTCTATTGTTATGTTGTTTATTGTCTTGTCCTCGGTCATCGACTTGTTGTAATAGTCGTTGATGTTGGTTACGTTTCCGCTGTTGTCGAGCAGGTCGATGTTCTGGTTGCTGTATATGATGACCAGTCTTTTTGCGCTGTTGCACCATGCTATGTGCGATATCTCTGTGTCGTTAAGCACATTCATCTTGTTGTATGTGCTTATGCTCATGTCGTTTACGTTATACGAAAAGAGGTCATTGCTGCTCAGTACATACACTATATTGCCGGTCGGTTCGATGTCTGTTATGTCGCCGTATGCCATATACGCGTTCCACTGTCCTATCTTTTGGGCAGACAGGCTCAGTGCGGTCAGTAGTAAAATATTTGTGAGCAATGTTTTCATTTCAGAGATATGTAATAGCATAATTTGTATATGTTGAACAAGAAAAGCACCGGTCTTTTTCCAGAAAGATTGCGCTTCATGCTTTTCCCTGCAAGCCTGTAAAGCAGCGATACGGCAGTTGTGAGCCTGTATGAGTTTATCTTTCCGGCACAGCCGAGCAAGGTTGAATATCCCTGCATCTGGTCTTTAAAGAGATGCAATGTCCTCAGTGCCTCTTCGGTTTTGCTGATGAACACCCCGTTTTCCTCATATTCTTCGAGTATTACGGGGTTGTCTATGTGTACTATATCTATGTTGTTATTATGAAGTGTCTTGCCGAACAGCACGTCTTCATAGCCGTACCAGACAAAGTTTTCGTTGAAAGGGAATTTTTTTATGATGTCTCCGGATATGAGAAAATTCGTTGTTCTGAACTCTTTGTGCGCCTTCATGTTGCGCCGTTCTGCCGTTCGGCATTTCTCGGATGCCCTTTCATATTTGTACCGGATGTTGTTTTTAAGCAGCGAAGGATTGCCTCCCGTCCTGATGCCCCCTACTATCACGTCTCCTTCCGATGACAAATAATCAGTTATGAAACTGTCTCCATGAACGGCAATGTCGCTATCCATGAACAGCAGCCACTTGTATTTTGCCTCCCGGGCGAGGAAGTTTCGTATTGCGGATCTGCCCGTGTTCTTTTCCCGTATGATGTAGCGGCAGTTGTTGAGAGAGTTTATATGCCTGTTCTCTTCTATGCTTGCGCTGTCCGTGCTGCCGTCGTCGGCAACGATTATCTCATACCTGAAGGCTTCTTGTCCGTGCCTTTCCTCTTCTTTCCTGAGGAGCACCGACAGGTCATTCACCAGTTTTTCACACCGGCAATTGTAACATGGTATGAGTATGGACAGTTCGTTTTTCATTTCGACAGATATTCAACCAGCTCTTTGACAGCCTTTGCGCGGTGGGATATTCTGTTCTTTATTTCCGCTCCCAGTTCGGCGAACGACTTGTCGTAGCCGTCGGGCATGAATACGGGGTCGTATCCAAAGCCCTCGCTGCCGTGCTTTTCGGTGAGTATCGTTCCGCCCACTTTTCCTGCAAAATACTTTACCTTCGTAAGATACGGCACCTTTTCCTCTATCATCGTTATCACGGTATAGAACCATGCCCTGCGGTTTTCCTTGCCTTCGAGGTTCTTCAGCAGCAGCCTCATGTTTGCCTCGCTGTCGCTTTCTCCCTCTTTTCCGGCATAGCGTGCGGTGTGCACTCCAGGCTCGCCGTCAAGCGCTTCAACCAAAAGTCCGGTGTCGTCGGCAATCACTGTGTACGGATATTCATATCCCGTACGTCTCAGATAATTTGCCACGAAGGCAGCTTTGATGTGCGAGTTTTCCCTTATCGTCGTGCCGTTTTCCTCTATGTCGGCATCCAGTCCGATGTCGTTGAGTGACAACACTTCCATTTTTCCGTCGAGCATGGAGCGTATCTCCTCCAGCTTATGGCTGTTGTTTGTCGCTATTATCAGTTTCATTTTGCAATTGTTTCTTTTGTTTAATCTTCTTCGGGACTTTCACCTTTATCGAGTCAAATCCCTCTCCGTACACACCTATTACGCTGCTCTGGCTTACAAAGGCGTTGGGGTCTATCATCTTTATGAGGCGGAATATCATGACGCTCTCGTTCTTGCGGGCAAGTATACACAGCACCTTGCGCTCATGACCCGTGTACCATCCATGACCGTCGAGTATCGTCACGCCGTGGTCCATCTTCGTTCCTATGGCGTTGGCTATCTCCTGCCATTTCTTTGAAAATATCATAAACTGCACCGACTCGCGGCGTGCGTTCATCACATAGTCGAGAACCGTGCACTCTATCGCCATTGCAAGAAATCCGAAGACGAGTCTTGTGGATCTTTCTATGATAGTCTCTCCGAACGTAGGTATGAACAGACAGCTGCCTATGATGATAATGTCGAGGGCGATGAGTGCCTGTCCTATGGAGAAGTTGTGAAACTTGTTTATCACTGCCGCGATGATGTCCGTGCCTCCGGTGCTGCCGTTGTGTAGGAACACTATGGCGAGCGAGCATCCCGTGATGCCTGTTCCTATTGCTAATGACATGAAGTCCTGTCCCGGACCAAGCAGCTGTATGAAGCCGCCGTCGGGCTTTTCAACCATTTTCTGCATCGCCCACAGAAAGAAGGAAAGTGCGAAAATGGCATATATGGTCTTCATCATGAACTTGAAACCGAGTATCTTCAGTGCAACGATGAGCAGCGCGATGTTTATCACGAGGTAGCTCGACTCAATGGGGATGCCCGTGGCATAGAATATGATAGCCGATATACCGGTCACTCCTCCCGTTACAATCTTATATGGAAGAAGAAACACAGCCCACCCGAAGCTGAACATAATGAGACCTAAGGTTATGAAGAAATAGTCCTTCGCCTCATTCATGATAATCTTGTGGTTTATGTCCATGACCTGCCAGTTTATTTTATTACGACGTTCACCATGCGTTTGGGCACGATGATAACCTTCACTATCTGCTTGCCTTCGGTATATTTTGCCGAGCGTTCATCGGCGAGCACGGCACTTTCGATAGTCTTGTTGTCGGCATCGGCGGCAAACTGCATTTCGAAGCGGCGCTTGCCGTTGAAAGCCACACCGAGCTGTACGGTGCTTTCAACAAGATACTTCTCGTCCCATGCCGGCCATGCCGCGTCGCACACGCTACCTTCCCCTCCGGTTGCCTCCCACAGTTCCTCAGCTATGTGAGGGGCGAAGGGAGCAATGAGCACGGCAAGTGTATTGAGCAGTCCGCGGTTGCGGCGTTTCTGCTGCTGAAGCTCGTTTACGCATATCATGAATGCCGATATGGAAGTGTTGTACGAGAAGTTTTCAATGTCCTGCGTAACCTTCTTAATCAGCTTGTGCACGCTCTTGAGCGACTCGGGCGATGCCGGTTCGTCCGTGAGGCACGGCTGTCCGTCCTGTCCGTTGCCGCCCGCCTTGTTGCTGCCGTAGAACAGTCCCCAGAACTTTTTCAGGAAACGGTGGCATCCGTCTATGCCGTTGGTGTCCCAAGGCTTGCTCTGCTCCACGGGTCCGAGGAACATCTCGTACAGGCGCAGCGTGTCGGCACCGTATTTTTCCACAATCATGTCGGGGTTTACAACGTTGTACATGCTCTTCGACATCTTCTCCACTGCCCAGCCGCATACATACTTGCCGTCTTCGAGAATGAACTCGGCGTTGTTGTATTCGGGACGCCATGCCTTGAAAGCCTCTATGTCGAGCACGTCTCCGCTTACGATGTTCACGTCTACGTGCAGCGGTGTCGTGTCGTATTGGTCTTTCAGATTGAGCGACACAAACGTGTTGGTGTCCTTTATGCGGTATACAAAGTTGCTGCGTCCCTGTATCATTCCCTGGTTCACGAGCTTCTTGAAAGGCTCTTCCATGCAGCTCACGCCGCAGTCGAAGAGGAACTTGTTCCAGAAGCGCGAATATATAAGGTGTCCTGTGGCGTGCTCTGTTCCGCCCACATACAGGTCCACGTTCTGCCAGTATTCGTCCGCGTCCTTGCTCACGAGGGCATCGTCGTTGTGCGGATCCATGTACCGCAGGTAGTATGCCGACGAGCCGGCAAATCCCGGCATGGTGTTCAGCTCAAGCGGGAACACCTTTACATTGTCTATAAGGGAGTTCTCCACCACTTCCATCTTTTCAGTGTCCCATGCCCAGCGTGTGGCGTTGCCAAGTGGCGGCTCTCCCGTTTCCGTCGGCAGGAACTTGTCCACCTCCGGCAGTTCGAGCGGCAGGCACTCTTCGGGTATCATGTACGGCATGCCGTCCTTGTAGTATACGGGGAACGGCTCACCCCAGTAACGCTGGCGTGAGAAGATGGCGTCGCGCAGGCGGAAGTTAACCTTCACGCGTCCCATGTTGTGCGATGTCACGAATTCCTTCGTCTTTGCGATAGCCTCTTTGACGGTCAGACCGTTGAGCGAGAAGCCTTCCGGCGTGCTGACACCCTCGCAGGGAGAGTTCATCACGGTGCCTTCCTTGGCATCGAAGCTCTCTTCGCTCACGTCGGCTCCTTCTATAAGAGGTATTATGGGCAGGTCGAAGTGCTTGGCAAAGGCATAGTCGCGCGAGTCGTGCGCCGGCACAGCCATTATGGCTCCCGTACCGTATCCGGCAAGCACATATTCTGAAATCCATACGGGGATGTTCTCGCCCGTGAACGGGTTTACGGCGTATGAGCCTGAGAAGACTCCCGTCACGCGGTGGTCGCTGATGCGCTCGCGCTCGGTGCGCTTCTTCACGTATGCTATGTATTCGTCCACGGCGGCACGCTGTTCTGCCGTTGTCAGTTTGTCAACAAGCTCGCTCTCGGGGGCAAGAACCATGAACGTCACGCCGAATATGGTGTCGGCGCGTGTTGTGAAAATGGTGAAATAAGAGTTCTCCGAGTCCTCCGAGTTCTCTGAGAGCTCTGAGCTCTCAGAGCTTTTAGCAACCTTAAACCTCATCTCCGTACCCTCCGAGCGACCTATCCAGTTGCGTTGCGTCTCCTTCAGGGAGTCTGTCCAGTCCACCGTTTCCAGACCGTCGAGCAGCCGCTGGGCGTATGCCGAAACCCTGAGACACCACTGGCGCATTTTTTTCTGCACCACGGGATATCCTCCGCGTTCTGACACTCCGTCCACTACCTCGTCGTTGGCGAGCACCGTGCCCAGCTGCGGACACCAGTTCACCATCGTCTCTCCGAGATAGGCTATACGGTAGTTCATCAATACCTCCTGCTGTTGTTTTTCGGTCATGGCATTCCATTCGTCGGCAGTAAAGTGAAGTTCCCCGCTGCATGCGGCGTTCAGTCCCTCGCTGCCATGCGCTGAGAAAGCCTCGGTGAGTTCGCTTATCGGGCGTGCCTTATGGCTGTCGTTGCAGTAGTAGCTGTTGAACATTTTCTGAAAAGCCCACTGCGTCCACTTGTAGTATTGCGGGTCGCAGGTGCGTATCTCGCGGCTCCAGTCGAACGAAAAGCCTATCTTGTCCAGCTGCTCGCGGTAGCGGTGTATGTTGGTATCGGTAGTCACTGCCGGGTGCTGTCCGGTCTGTATGGCATACTGCTCGGCGGGCAGTCCGTAGGCATCATATCCCATGGGGTTGAGCACGTTGTAGCCCTGCAGCCGCTTGTAGCGTGCATATATGTCGCTTGCGATGTATCCGAGGGGATGCCCCACGTGCAGTCCCGCACCCGACGGATACGGGAACATGTTGAGCACATAGAACTTTTTCCTGTCCTTGTCTTCATTTACCATGTAGGTTTTCTGCCCGGCCCATTTCTGCTGCCATTTCTTTTCTATTTCCCTGAAGTTATATTCCATGATTTTTTATTTTACCTTATTATCCTACGCGTGTACGTATATATGTGCGTGTATGTTGTGCAAAGATACTGCAAACGGAGTGAAGAACAAAACAAACAGGTTTGTTTTTTTTACAAAAAATATTTACCTTTGCACCCGCTTTTGCCCGTTTTACAGCATATTCGGGCAATGTTCTGAATTCCGTCGATCGTATAATTTTTGATAATTATAAGTCAAATCAGTTCGCGTGGGTTCTACGCTGAATAGAGACATTTTAATGATTTATAATTATGATACGATTGATTTATTCCGTCGTGCTGCTTCTTGCGGCACTATCTTTTGGCATGACATCCGTGCCTTGCTCGGCAAAGGCGATACATCTTTCTGCCGACAGCCTGTTCAAGATTATCGACGAACGCAGCCGCACGCTAAGGCTCAGTTCGCTGTATGCAGCCGATGCCGCCGAGGGCGTCGCCGTGGCACGCAGCCGCCTGCCCGTTGTCTCGGCGTCGCTTTCAGTGGGATATCTTGGCAACGGCTATCTCACCGCCCGTGACTTTTCCGGCGGCATGGGCATCCACAACCCGCATTCCAACAACAATTTCGCGCTTGAGGCGGCACAGGTGGTCTACGACGGCGGTGCCATTTCGGGCGGCATACGTCTCGCCACGCTCAAGGAACGCATGTCGCGCCTCGACGTGGAGCAGAGCCGGCGGCAGGTAAGGTTCCTGATGTTGGGCTGGCTCACCGACCTGCAGTGCCTTCATAACCGCCGCCGTGTGCTCGACGAGAACATCGGGCTCGCCCGGCAGGTGGTTGCCGACATGAAGGCACGTTACGACAACGGCGTGGTGCTGGGCAGCGACATCATGCGCTACGAGCTGTATCTTGAAGAGCTGGAGCTGCAGCGCGAGAAGCTGTGCGAGAAGCTGCGCACGACCAATTACAGGCTTGCCAACGCCCTCGGCTTTCCTACTGGCGACACAGAGTTCGTGCCCGGGCTTCCTGCCGACAGCACATGGACGGCAGGTACGGAGCAAAGCTGGCATGAGACGGCAGCCATGTCGAGCCTGACGCTTAGGAAAGCCGCGCTCGCCGTCGACCTGAGCGAGACCGGAAGGCGCATCGCCGCGGCAGGAATGAAACCCCGGGTCTCACTCTACGCATACGGCAGGTTCGACTCGCCGATAGTAACCGAGGTCCCCGTGCTCAACAAGAACTTCATGTACTGGGGCGCGGGCGTGAGCGTAAGCTTCGACATATCGTCTTTTTACACGACTAAACGGCGCGTGCGCCAAGCCGCATGGGGCGTCAGCGAGAGCCGCGAGGCATACAATGTGAGCATGGAGAACGTGTGCAACGGCATAAAGGAGGCATACGAGAGTTGCAGGACGGCTGCCGTGGAGCTGCGCACCAAGGAGAAGAGCCTCGACCTGGCACGGCGCAACTACCAAATCATAAGCGACCGGTACGCGTGCGGACTGGCTCTCATAACCGAGATGCTCGACGCCGCCAATATGATGCTCGACGCCGAAACGGGACTGGAAAACGCAAGGATAGCACTGCTCTTCTGCCGCTATCGCATGGAATATGTTACTGACATACTATAATAACAGAAGGAGAAATAACGATGAAAAGAAAAGTTAAGGTAAGGATATACAACGCCGCCGTGATTACACTGCTTGCCTGCGGCATTGTGTATGTGGTATCAAGGTTTGTACATCTCGGCAACGTAGAGTTCACCGACAACGCTTACGTGCACCAGCACATCACGCCGATAAACTCGCGCATACAGGGATTTATAAAGGAAATACGCTTCGACGGGTACAAGCCCGTGCACAAGGGCGACACGCTTGTGATTATCGAAGACGCCGAATACCGCCTGCGCCTCGCACAGGCGGAGGCGGCACTGGGCAACGCTCTTGCCGGAAGGCGCGCCTCGGCGGCTTCTGAAGCGGCGGTGCGAAGCAACGTGGGAGCCGACGATGCGGCGGTGGCGGAGAGCCGGGCGCAGCTCGACAACGCACTCCGTGAGGACGAACGGTATGCCCGCCTGCTGCAGCGCGGCGCCGTAACGCAGCAGCAGTATGACAATGTGCACACCGCATTCCTTGCCGCCCGGGCGCGCCACGACAGGCTCGTGCGCTCGCGCAGGTCGACGTCGATAATGGGAGACGAGCGCGGACAGCGCGTGGGACAGGACGACGCAGCCGTGCGTGCCGCGCGTGCGGCAGTAGACCTTGCACGCCTCAACATGTCGTACACCGTAATCGTGGCGCCGTGCGACGGCGTTTTGGGGCGCCGGAGCATCAACGTGGGACAGCTGGTGCAGCCCGGACAGCCGCTCGCAGACATTGTGGACTCGTCGGAAAAGTGGGTCGTGGCAAACTACCGGGAGACGCAGCTGCGCCACATCAGCGAGGGAATGAATGTTGACATCTGCGTGGATGCCATGCCGGGCAGCAGGCTTACGGGCGTGGTGAAGTCCATATCCTACTCCACCGGCTCGGCGGTCTCGGCACTTCCTGCCGACAATGCAGCAGGAAACTTTGTCAAGGTGGAGCAGCGTGTGCCCGTGCGCATAGTGCTCGACGGCAACAACCCGGAAGCATTACGCCGCCTGCGTGCCGGCATGAGCGTGGAATGTGAGGTTAAATACTGACTGTGATGAGCGATAAAAGTTCTGCGTGGCATGCCGGTTTCAGCATGCCCATGTTCAAGGATTGGGTGCCGCCGCGGCTGCGCCCGTGGCTGTATGTGTATCTTGCCTTCACGTTCCAGATGTCAGGCGGCGTGTATATAGGCAGCCTTAACAGCATGATTGGCTCAACGTCGCTCATGCGCGAGGACCTGCTGATGTGCCTTTATTCGGGTCTGTGCGGCATGGCGTTCACGTTTCCGGTGCTGTTCCGCACCAAGTTCCGCTTCACCAACCGTACCCTGCTGCTGCTTTCGGCAGCGGGCATTGCCGTGTGCGACATTGCCGCCATGTACGTGAGATGCCTGCCCCTGCTGTGGGCTATATGCTTTGTGGCGGGATGCCTGAAGATACAGGGCACGTTCGAGTGCATGTCGAACATACAGTTGTGGATGACGCCGCGGCGCGATTTCAGGGTGTTCTTTCCCCTGCTTCACCTTTGGATAATGGTCTCCATACCGGCGTCGGACTTCCTTGCCGCCTGGTTCTGCCAGTACCAGACATGGCGCAGCGTGCCGTGGCTCATGTCGGGCGTCATGATGTTCAACGCCCTGTGGCTGTTTGTGTGCACGCGTCACTTCCGCATGATGCGCCGCCTGCCGCTCTATGGCATCGACTGGCTCGGGGCGCTGCTGTGGGTTCTCGCGGTGATGCAGGCGGTGTATGTGCTGTGCTACGGCGAGTTTTACAACTGGTGGGACAGCCCTGTGGTGCGCATGCTTTGCGCAACGGCATTGATTACGCTGGGGCTTGCCGTGGCAAGGATGCTCATTGTGCGTCATCCTTACCTCGAACCGAAGATGTGGCTGAACCGCCGTCTGCCCCCGATACTCTTTCTCGCGCTTGCCATAGAGGCGCTGTTTGCCGTCGAGCACGTGCTTGAAGAGGTGTTCTACGACGGCTGTGCGGGGTGGCACAAGCATACGGTTTCCGTGCTCGACCTGCCCGTAATGGCGGGGTCGGTGTGCGGATGTCTCTTCTCGCTGCTCTGGCTGAAGGTGTGGCAGAGAGGCCGCGTCAGGCTTGTTGCCGTGGGAGTGGCGGTGTTTGCGGCGTATGCGCTCCTGTTTTATTTCAGCGTGTCGCCCGACGTGAGCCTGCAGCGGATGTACCTGCCGGTCTTCCTGCGCGGCTTTGCGGCTACGCTGCTGAGCGTGGTGCTGCTTTATTCCGTACAGTCGGTGATGAACTTCATGGTGTTCTTCCAGTCGCTCGCCGTCTTCCAGACAATACACATGCTTGTGGGCGGCGTTGCCGGAGCGGCATGCTACGCCTTCGGACTGCGCCGCTTTATGGCTGACGGCATGGCGCGCTACGGCGAACAGACGGACATCATCGGTGGTGTCGGCAGTCAGATGGGGCGCATTATGGGAGAACTGGCGGTGAGGTTGCAGGTAGAAGGCGTAAAACAGCTCTACGGGTTTGTTGCCTATGCCGCCATGGCGCTGCTGCTTGCCGTGCTGCTCTACGACGCTCCACTGCGCCGCGAGCATGCCCGCTGGATGCCGTCGTGGACGGCGGTGGGCAAGGTGCTGCGCAGGCGGATATACCGCAGGTGATGAAGGGATTATAATAAACAGGGAGGACATGTCCGTGCCCTCCCTGTCGTAAGATACCGTGATGTCTTATAGGTTTACTGTTGCGTTCACGCCTATTGCTCCCAGTATTGCCGTTGCTATTGCCACTACTATTTTAAGTACGTTCTTCCATTTCTCACTGTTCATTTTGCTCATTTTTGTTTATTTAAAAGGTTAATGTGTCAAAGGGTGCCCGCGTTTGCCGCAAGCTCTTTTTCCGTGTTATCCTGAAAGGCGGTCCGCGGACACCCCGTTTTTAAGTCAGTTCATTTTTTCAAGCCGTCTGTTTCCGCCTGTCAGGGCTTCGGCTGCTCCTCTTCCTCCACGATGTCGTTCTTGGGAAGCTCCTGCACCTTGCATCCGGTGAGGAACTGCTTGTTGCGCTTGCGGTTCTTGTCTATCCTCAGCTCCGGCTGGAACAGCACGTGCAGGCTGCGCACGTTGTTGGTGGCGTTGAAGTCCTTTACCGTCGGCGACGGTTTGCTCGACAAGCCTATCTTGAAGGTTCCGAAGCGGTCGAGCTTCACGCGGCGCGAGTTTTGCAGTTCGGTCTTCATGGTCTCGACAAGCTCGCTTATCACCGCCAGTATGTCCGAGCGCTTCACCGTACAGTTGTTCTGCATTATGTCTGCAAGGTCGTCGGTAGTGACGGTGTCGGTGGTCACGGCTCTTGCATACCAGTGTCCTTTTTTGCTTGAGTTGTTTCTGTTGTCCTGATACAATTTATAAAATACTGCCATAATTGTTTGTTTTTAATTTGTTAATGAATTGTTTAATTGTTTTGTTTCTGAAAGCTTTCGTTTGCAAAGGTATGGCAAAAAACGGCTGCCTCCAAGAACGAATGCGATACACTATGCGATACACTTGTGCATACACAATGCGATACATCCTCCGGCGCGCCCTCTCCCACCCTCTTCCGTGCGGCTTCGCGGCGGTGTCTCAGCCTGTCTGTAATCCGTTGAAGGTCATGATGTTACCTTTGGGCTTCCAAGAGGTGGCGTCTGGGCTTGCAATATGCCGTGTTTCAGCGCGCGGTTTGCCGCCTTTCATATCATGTTAAGACGCTGCCTGAGAGGAAACATGATGTCCGTCTTGTAAATCATGCGCCCGTATCTGTTTATGAAAGGTTCCTGGCGTATGCCTTTCCTGTTCTGTGCGCGGTATATGTACGAGCGCGGATTTGCCGGTTCGGGCACGTGCAGTGCGCGGCATGCGCTGTGTACAAGCTCCTTGAACGAGCAGGGCTTGCCGCTGTCGTCGTAGATGCTGCCCGACATGTATGCCGTGTAAACCACTTCCATCAGGTCGGTGGTGCTGTCTTTCCAGCGGAGTTTCTTCCCGGCGGCGTTGTTCAGTATGTAGGCGAGTTCGTCCGTCAGCCGCTCTTCCGTCAGCCGTTTCCGTTGTTCTTTCATGGCTTTTTCGCTGTTGCCTTCGGTCGGCACGGTTCTTTTGTTGATGTAAAACATTTTCTTTCTTTTGTCTTTAAATCAGGTTAATTAAGTTGTACGGTTATCTCGAAAACAATCCGCTGCATACGGATTTTTGTTCCGTGAGTGCAAAAATAGAGTGCTTTTGTGCAATATATGTTCAAATATCAATATTTTTTTAAGTTGTCCGCATTTTTCTTTATATAGCTAAAAACCTTCTGTTTTCAATCTAAAATCATTACCTTTGCACACATATTTATATAACGATTACAAAAAGATGTCATTAAAATGTGGTATAGTGGGACTGCCCAACGTGGGCAAGTCCACCCTTTTCAATTGCCTGTCGAGCGCAAAGGCGCAGGCGGCAAACTTTCCGTTCTGTACGATTGAGCCCAACGTGGGCGTGATAACCGTTCCCGACGAGCGCCTTACGCGCCTTGCCGAGATTGTACATCCGGGACGCATCGTGCCCGCAACGTGCGAGATTGTGGACATTGCCGGACTGGTGAAGGGTGCCAGCAAGGGTGAGGGACTGGGCAACAAGTTCCTCGGAAACATACGTGAGACGGATGCCATAATACACGTGCTGCGCTGCTTCGACGACGAGAACATCACGCATGTCGACGGCACAATAGACCCGATACGCGACAAGGAGATTATCGACACCGAGCTGCAGCTCAAGGACCTTGAGACTATCGAGGCGCGGCTTGTCAAGCAGCAGAAGGTGGCGGCAGCTGGAAACAAGGATGCAAAGACGGAGGTCGGCGTGCTCACGGCATACAAGGAGGCGCTTGAGCAGGGACGCAACGCCCGCACCGTGCAGTTTGACAGCAAGGAGGAACAGAAGGCAGCGCACGACCTTTTCCTGCTCACGGCAAAGCCCGTGCTCTACGTCTGCAACGTGGACGAGGCTGCGGCAAAGGGCGGCAACGCCTACAGCGCACGCGTGGAGGAGATAGCCCGCGAGGAGAACGCCGAGGTGCTGGTCATCGCCGCACGCACGGAGGAAGACATTGCGTCGCTCGAGACCTATGAGGACAAGCAGATGTTCCTCGACGAGCTGGGGCTGGAGGAGAGCGGCGTGAACCGCCTCATAAAGAAGGCATACGCCCTGCTCGACCTTGAGACGTTCATCACGGCAGGCGAAATGGAGGTAAAGGCGTGGACATACCGCCGCGGCTGGAAGGCTCCGCAGTGTGCCGGCGTCATCCATACCGACTTTGAGAAGGGCTTCATACGCGCCGAGGTGATAAAGTACGAAGATTATATAAGCTACGGTTCGGAGGCTGCCGTGCGCGAGGCAGGCAAGATGGGGATAGAGGGCAAGGAGTATGTCGTGCAGGACGGCGACATCATGCACTTCCGCTTCAACGTCTGACGGCGGCTCTATAGCCGCTATGGTTCTATTGTTTCTATAGCTTCTATAGCCTCTATAGTCTTTATAGTCTCTATAGCTTCCATAGCTCTTGCCGCCCCGTTAACCTCATAAAACCTTACGACAATGAATATATTTAGTTACATTTTGTGGAACCCCGACTTCGAGGCGTTCCATATCGGTCCCCTCTCCCTGCGCTGGTATTCGCTGTGCTGGCTTGCAGGTCTTGCGCTCGCCTATCTCATTGTGCGCCGCCTCTACAGGGAACAGGGAATAAAGGAAGAGCTGTTCGACCCGCTCATGATATACTGCTTCTTCGGCATAATGTTTGGTGCCCGCCTCGGACACTGCCTGTTTTACGAGCCGGGACATTTCCTGAGCAGCTGGCAGGGCATTGTCGAGATGTTCCTGCCCATACGCATCATGCCTGACGGGTGGACGTTTACGGGCTATGAGGGGCTGGCAAGCCATGGCGGCACCCTCGGGCTTATGGCTGCGCTGTGGCTCTATGTGCGCCGCACGCATCTCAGCGCATGGCGCGTGCTCGACAACATTGCCATTGCCACTCCGGTTACGGCATGCTTCATACGTCTCGGCAACCTGATGAACAGCGAGATTATAGGAAAGGTCACCGATGTGCCCTGGGCGTTCGTATTCGAGCGCGTCGACTTCATGCCGCGCCACCCCGGACAGCTCTACGAGGCTGTTGCCTACGCCGTGTTCTTCTTCATCGGCATGGCACTTTACCGCCGCCGTCCCGACCGTGTGGGCACGGGCTTCTTCTTCGGGCTTTGCCTTACGCTCATATTCACTGCACGTTTCTTCATAGAGTTCACCAAGGATATACAGGTTGGGTTCGAGTATGACATGCCTCTTAACATGGGGCAGCTTCTCAGCATACCGTTCATCGTCCTTGGAACGGCGTGCATGGTGAGAGCAAATAAGAAAATGAAGAATGATGAATGAAGAATGAAGAATTTGCTGCCGCCGTTCGGGAAGGCTTCTTATAGTTATTGGATATTATTAGGCTAATTAGACCTATTAGACTTATTAGCCTAATAAATTGAACGGCGGCAGCAAATTCTTCATTCTTCATTCATCATTCTTCATTCCTGATAAGTTCCAGCAGGCGTTCCACCGCCTCTTCTTCCGGAATGTTCTTCATTACACATTCCTTTCTGCGATACAGCGATATTCTGCCGCGTCCGGCACCGACGTAGCCGTAATCGGCATCAGCCATTTCGCCTGGACCATTGACTATGCAGCCCATGATGCCTATTTTCAAGCCCTTCATGTGCTTCGTCGCCTCCTTTATGCGCGCTATGGTCGAGCGCAGGTCGTAAAGGGTGCGCCCGCATCCGGGGCAGCTTATATATTCGGTCTTTGACGTTCGCAGGCGTGCCGCCTGGAGTATGCCGAAAGCAGTGGCGGCAATGTCCGTGGCGGCAAGCGTGCCGTTGTTCATCAGCCAGATGCCGTCCGTAAGCCCGTCGAACATCAGTGCGCCCATGTCTGCCGCCGCCTCGAGCTGGAAGTCGCCCTTTTCCTCCTGTGAGTGACTGTACATCTGACAGAACACCACGGGGTTTTCAACGCCGTTTGTCATCATCTCATGCACAAGCGCACGCTGCTCGCCGAGCCTGTTGCGGTGGCTGCTCATGCACACAACCACCACCTCAGGGTGAGCCTTGAGGCATGCCGTGTATTCCTCTGCGGGCACTCCGTATTGCAGCACGAGGAACTTCAGCGGCGCGTTTACCGATGCGATGAACGGCATGGCGTTGTGGGGAAATATTGGAAAAACGTTCTCCGTAACGTCTTCTCCTTTGTCTGCAAGGCTTGCAAAGGCATCGAAGTCGATGATGTATTTCTGCTTTTTGTCAATGCTTTCCGGCATCTCATGCCCAACGTATATGTAGTCGGGGCGCATGTCGTTGCCGCAGTTTGCGGCAGAAGCCTCTGCCCTGCCCTCTTTCAGACCGTTTTCTGTAGTTATCACCACAGGAACGTTGTCGCCGCCGATGTCCCCCACGGCGCGCGTCTTGCGGCGTTCAGGACGCAGATAGTCGAACTGCGGTGCTGTGCTGCCCGGTATAACGGTATGCCCTGCCCTGCCTGTGATATACTCTACGAGGTGCTTTGCCACGGGGATTTCAGCCTCCGGCTCCTCGCTCAGCGACACTCTTATCGTGTCGCCGATGCCGTCGGCAAGGAGCGCACCTATGCCTACGGCGCTCTTTATGCGTCCGTCTTCGCCCTCGCCTGCCTCCGTCACGCCGAGATGCAGCGGATAGTCCATGCCCTCGCGGTCCATTGCGTCGATGAGAAGGCGCACCGAGCGCACCATTACCACCGTGTTGCTTGCCTTGATGGAGATTACAACGTCGTTGAAATTCTCCCTACGGCAGATGCGCAGAAACTCCATGCAGCTCTCCACTATGCCCTCGGGCGTGTCGCCGTAGCGGCTCATTATGCGGTCCGACAGCGAGCCGTGGTTGACGCCTATGCGCACCGCCGTGCCGTTGTCGCGGCAGATGTTGAGGAACGGCACTAACTGTCTTTCAATCTTCTTCAGCTCTTCCGCATATTCATCGTCGGTGTATTCGAGGCTCTTGAAGGTGCGTGCCGGGTCGACGTAGTTGCCCGGATTAATCCTCACTTTCTCCGCATGGAGCGCTGCCACGTCGGCAACGTGCGGGTTGAAGTGCACGTCGGCAACTATCGGTGCCGTGTATCCGTCTGCGCGCAGTCCGCTCCTTATGTTCTCCATGTTCTCCGCCTCGCGCACGCCCTGTGTCGTCAGGCGCACATATTCGCCGCCTGCGTCTATTATGCGCTCCGCCTGTGCCACGCTTGCCGCGGTGTCGTTGGTCGACGTGGTGGTCATCGACTGCACCCTTATGGGGTTGTCTCCGCCCAGCGGTGTCGTCCCCACGCCGACGGTGCAGCTCTTTCTGCGCCTGTAGTTGAACAAGTCTGTCATCTCAACCGCTTAATCTACCTTGTATTGATACTTTATTTCGGCAAGTTCCCTGTTTGCCTTTTCTATCTTCTCTCCCAGTCCCGCCTTGTATGCGCCGAGCTTTTCAGCAAGCCCGCTGTCGGCAAGCGCCATTATCTGCACGGCAAGTATTGCGGCGTTCATGGCACCGTTTATGCCCACGGTGGCAACAGGTATGCCGGGCGGCATCTGTATGATGCTGAACAGGGCATCCATTCCGTCGAGCACGCTGCCCTTTATCGGCACGCCTATCACTGGCAGTGTGGTCGATGCGGCGATTACTCCCGGCAGCGCGGCAGCCATGCCTGCGCCTGCTATTATCACCTTTATGCCGCGCCCTGCCGCATCTTTGGCGAAGCGTTCCACGGCATCCGGGGTGCGGTGTGCCGACAGGGCGTTGACCTCGAAAGGCACCTGCATGTCGTCAAGAAACTTAAATGCTTTTTCCATTACGGGCAGATCGCTTGTGCTGCCCATGATTATACTTACAAGAGGTTTCATTGTTTTATTGTTTGTTTGTTGTTGTTTTGTTGTGGGGTTCGGAGTTCTCGGAGCTCTCGGAGTTCTTGGAGAGCTCCGAGTTCTCAAATCATTATCGCCAGAAACGCGCACAGCAGCCCTGTGACAAACCCTCCCACAACCTGATGCAGCGTGTGCTGGCGCAGTATCATGCGGCTCGTTCCGAGCACGCCGGCAACGATGATGACAAGGCACAGCCACCATACGGGATTGAAGGAGAATGTCTGTGCAAACGCCATCAGCGCGCCCGCCATGCCCCCTATGCCTGCCGTGTGGGTGGATATTTTCCAGAAAAGGTTTATGATAGAACACGTTATCTGTATTGCGAGTGCCGCGATGATGATGCTTCTCATGAAATGCGGTATGTGCATCACCTCCATTACGTATGAGCAGAGCAGGTAGCACAGTATGGATATGACGTAAGGTATCATGCGCCTTTCGCGCGTCCCGATTTCAAACGGGCGCCAGTTCTGGTATCTGTTGTATACCCTTATGAGCATCGTGGGCAGGAAAATGGTGAAGAGCCATACCTGCAGCAGCACCATTATCTTGTACAAGGGCGGAAGCAGACTGAGATAGCTCAGCGTGAAAAGCACCAGCATGCCCACTATCGGAAGGTAGAAGGGCGCGAACAGCATGCTTATGAACTTTGCCGTAAGTATTATTCTTCTCTCTTTCATTTCTTTCTAAGTCTTGCCACGGGTATGCCAAGCTGCTCGCGGTATTTTGCCAGGGTGCGCCGTGCCACGGGAAATCCCAGTTCCTCCATCTTTGCCTTCAGCGCGTCGTCGCTCAGCGGGCGGCTCTTGTCCTCGGCGTCTATTATCTCCTGCATAGCCACCTTTATCTTCCTTGTGGACATTTCTTCGCCGTCTACGGTCTTTATTCCGTCGCTGAAGAAATGGCGCAGCAGGAACGTGCCCCACCGCGTCTGTGCATATTTCATGTTGCTTACGCGCGATATGGTAGATATGTCAAGCCCCGTGCGGTCGGCAACGTCTTTAAGTATCATGGGTTTCAGGTCAGCCTCGTCGCCGTCCTGAAAGAATTTCTTCTGTATCTCGATGATAGCCTTCATCGTTACGTACAGCGTGTGGCGGCGCTGTCTCACGGCATCGATAAATCCCTTGGCGCGTTCCATTTTCTCTTTTGCATAGAGCAGAGCCTCCTTGTCGCGCCGGTTCATCGACGTGCGGTTTTCGCGGTATGCGCGTGCCATGCCGGCAAATTCGGGCGACACATACAGTTCGGGCACCCGTCCGCGGCTTATCGTGAAGGTCACGCTGCCGTTGTCGTCGGTGTCCACGATAAAGTCGGGTGTTATCTGCTGTACGTTGCGTCCCTCGGTCTCTCCGAGAGCCGAACCCGGCTTGGGGTTCAGGCGGAGCAGTTCGGCGCATGCCGCCTCCACCGTCCCGCTGTCGGCTCCGAGCCGCTGTTCTATTTTGTTGCGGTGCTTGTTCATGAAGTCGTCGAAGCACTCCTCTATTATCTTCAGCATCGTTTCCCTCATTGCCGACGGCTGCCTGCGCCTTATCTGCAGCAGCAGGCACTCGCGCAGGTCGCGTGCGCCGATGCCCGGAGGGTCGAATGTCTGGAGCACACGAAGCACCTCCCCTATTTCTTCCACCGAAGTGTCCACGCCGTGGTATATAGCCAGCTCGTCGCATATCGAGTCGAGGTCCTTGCGCAACAGTCCGTCGCCGTCGAGCGAGCATATCAGATATTCCATTATGTCGCGCTTCTTTCCGTCCAGTTCCACGTCCATGATCTGCTCTTTCAGCCTGTCGTAGAACGAAACGTTGTCGCCGTATACAATCTCCTCGTATTCGGCGCTGCCGTCCTCTCCTCCGCCCGGCACCGTTGCCGGAGGCATCTCGTCGTCCATGCCTATGCCCGCAAGGGCTGCGTCGAGAGCCGACTCCCGTTCCTCGCGCTCCTTCTCCCTGTCGAAGTCGTCGTAGTCGCCGTTGTCTTCCGCCGTGGCGTTGCCGCTGTCGGCGGCGGTCATCATATCGTCGGGCGACGCGCTCTCCAGTGCCGGATTGTCATCCAGTTCAGCCATGACATTCTGCTCAAACTCGGCAAGCGGCATCTCCAGCATGCGCACCACGAGCATCTGCTGCTGTGTGAGCTTCTGTGTCTGCACCTGTTGCAGATTTTGAGTATGTATCAGTTTCTGCGCCATATTATGCCTGTTATTTCAATAATCACCTGACTGTCATGTCTTTTCCGCCTTCGTGTCAGACGAAGAACTCTTTCAGCTGTGCTGCCGTTGCCGACAGCCTCGAAGGGTCCCCGTTGCCGAAGCGGTTCCATATCTGCCTGCACGGCAGCAGCAGGTGGGTGACGATAAGCTCTCCCCTACTCAGATAAGGGTCGCAGACGCGGAACACCTCCATGACCTCCACCACCCTGCCCGGCTTTATCTTCATCATCCGTGCCAGCTCCGCCACTTCCGGCGTGCCCTCCACCATTGTCACCGGTGTCAGCCGGAAATAGAGGTCGAGTATCATTATCAGCATCACCGGCGTAAGCTCGGTGTCGTTGTCTATGGTGCGGAAATCTTTCTCAAACGACTCGCTTGTCTCCACGCCGCTGTAAAATTCGGATGCGTTGCAGAAGCCCGTCAGGCTCCTCAGCTTCTTCACATCCCGTGCCAGCCGCGAAGTGTTCTCGCCGTACCTGTCCCACAGCCGCGCAATGCTCGGCATTTTTCTGTTTCTCAGCATGAACATCTGTTCATAGAGGACCGCCGGCGGAATGTGCAGCTCGAGGCTGAGGTTCACCATGGCTTTAGAATATATGGCTTTCATGCCCACGGGCTTGCGCAGGTAAAGCTGCATCAGGAGCAGCCTGTAGCCGTCTGTCCACAAGGGATGTATAAGCATATTTTTATTAATACCGTTTTGTTTCCGATACCGTTAAGGCAGTGCCCGTTGCCGGACGGCTGCCGCCTGTCTTATGCAAAGATAGTGCCAGCCGAACGCAATAAAGCTTGTTTTAGATTGCTGAGGCGCCGCCTGTCTTATGCAAAGATAAGGCAAAAATCCGAGTAAGTGAACTAAACGATAAATATTTAACGTGAGTTTTACGATTTTATCTTACATGTTATATTACAAACCACCCCTGCCCCTCCTTTGAAAAAGGAGGGGACGCGTTGGAAGGGAATGAGTGTTAAGGAGTTAAAGAAGTTATGGGAAGTTAGAGGAAGTTAAAGGACAAATGATAAAGTAAGGAGTAAAGGAAGAGAGGAGGTAAGGGAGTAAGTGGAGTAAGGAGCATATAGGCATTATTGTCTTTAATGACTTTAAAGGGTCATCCGAAATTCGGAGTGATGTAAAACTAATTGAAATTTTGTGCATTATTTTACGGGCTGCTTCCTATGGAAAAAACCAAACATAATCATAAGAAAATGT
>ERZ778514.583-NODE-583-length-32400-cov-6.622940_pt1 | contig 32400 bp, 36 predicted proteins | sample MGYA00510344_ERZ778514 | MGnify/ENA primary metagenome ERZ778514 (study PRJEB29527, sample SAMN07138968) | mouse gut metagenome | material: feces | host: mouse | place: China:Nanjing | collected 2016-01-25 ...
CCTAAAAAATTCTCCGGGGGATATTTTAGGAAAAACATTTTCTCTCAGTGTTTGAACGAGTCCATACGGTTATTTTTCTCTGGCCTTTTCTTTGCCTCCGCAGTGCCATGTTGCGAAGGATTTCTCCGGGGCGCACGAGTTGAACTGCTGTGGACTCCTTCAAATACTGAGAGAAAACCATATTCATTCTACGAAAAAGGTTCGGAAAACTATAGCACTTCTTGTTGATGGGAGGTAATTTCTCTATGAAAAAAAACAAGGCGGCGACTACCTCCGACTCCACAAGGAGGATTCGCCCAGCATTGACGCCCGAAGCCAGGGAAAGTCAGTTGATTTCCATGGCAACGGACTTGATTGAGCAGCGTTTGAGAGACGGCACGGCTTCCTCACAGGAAACAACAGCCATCCTCAAGGGAACGCTCGCGAAGTCCCGTCTGGAGATCGAAATTATGGAGGAACAGAAAAAACTGATTAAAGCCAAGACGGAATCCTTGAAGAAGGGTGAGCAGATGGAGGAGCTTTACATCAACGCCATGAACGCAATGCGTCGTTATAACGGACAAGACAGTGAGGCGGACGATGAAAGTTAAATGCTATACCGAATTGTCCCGGCTTACGACATTTGAAGAACGGTATTCCTATCTCCGGCTTGATGGAGTTGTGGGGAAGGAGACCTTTGGCTTCGAGCGATATTTGAACCAGGTCTTTTACTGTTCCAAAGAGTGGAAGGCGGTTCGGGACCTGGTGATTATCCGAGACTGTGGACGCGACCTCGGTGTTCCCGGCTACGAGATTCATGGTCATATTCTGATTCACCATCTCAATCCCATTTCTGTAGAGGACATAGAGCGTCGTACACTTACACTGCTCAATCCTGAATATTTGATTTGCACTACTCACAATACTCACAACGCTATCCACTATGGAGACGCGGATTTGCTGATAAAAGGTCCTATTCAAAGAACAAAAAACGACACTTGCCCGTGGAGACATTAGAAAAGAGGGAGGCGGTTTATGGACAGTATACTGACTTCTATCAAGAAACTGCTTGGGATTGATGAGGCGTATGAGCATTTCGACCCGGACCTGATTATGCACATCAATTCTGTTCTGGCAATCCTGACTCAGCTTGGCGTCGGACCTGAAAACGGCTTTTCCATTTCGGATAAGACCGCCGTTTGGAGCGACTTCATTTCCGATAGTCCGAAGCTCGGGTTTATCAAGTCCTACATGAATCTGAAGGTCCGTTTGCTCTTTGACCCGCCTCTTGGCTCGGCGGTAATCGAGGCGATAAACAGGCAGATTGGTGAACTGGAATGGCGGATTCAGGTTGAGGCAGACCCCATCGAAGAAACGTAAAGGAGGGAGACCAATGGATAATGCGGAGTTGATACACTACGGTGTCAAAGGCATGAAATGGGGCGTCCGACGTACTCCGGTCCAACTTGGGCATCGAAGAAAACCGAAGAAAATTGCTAAACGGTCCCGAGAAAGTCCTGAGAGCGAAAAAAAGAAAAGTGCTCCTAAAAAGAGCGTTCATGAACTTTCCGATGAAGAACTGCGGCAGGCGATCGGTCGTCTTGAGATGGAAAAGCGCTATAAGGAACTTGAAAGAAGCGCTAATCCTCAAAAGAACAATGACGGAAAGAAGTTTGTGGAAAACATTCTCCGAAAGTCCGGTGAGAATATTGCCACACAGTTCACCACTTATGCCATGGGCACCCTGGTCAACAAAATAGCTGGTTCGGAAATCGTGAACCCTAAAAAAGGGCAAAAGGATAAGTGATGGCCTATGGCGTTATCGAATACTGCGGTTCCAAAGTATTATGGCAAGTTTCGTGACGCGGTCATGCGTGGTGAAATCCCCATCTGCCGTGAGATTGAAATGGAGATGCACCGGATTGACGACCTGATTGCTAATCCTGCATTTTACTATGACGACCACATGGTAGAAGGCTTTGTCGACTACTGTGAGAGTGAGCTGACTCTAACGGATGGTTCTGACCTGAAACTTCTTGACACATTCAAGTTATGGGCAGAGGAGATTTTTGGCTGGTACTATTTCGAGGAACGGAACGTGTATCAACCTGACCCGGATGGTCATGGCGGTCACTATATCAGAAAGTGGATTAAGCGGCGACTGACTACAAAACAATATCTCATTGTGGCCCGTGGTGCAGCGAAGTCTATGTACGCATCTTGCCTGCAAAGCTATTTTCTGAATGTTGATACCACCACTACTCATCAGATTACGGTAGCACCGACAATGAAGCAGGCAGAAGAAGTCATGTCACCTATCAGAACGTCCATTGTTCGTTCCAGAGGCCCTTTGTTTAAGTTCCTGACGGAAGGCTCTATCCAGAATACCACAGGTTCCAAAGCCGATCGGGTGAAGCTGTCCTCTACAAAGAAAGGCGTTGAAAATTTCCTGACGGGTTCTCTTCTGGAGGTTCGTCCTATGAGCATCGACAAGCTGCAAGGGCTTCGGGTGAAATGCTCTACAGTAGACGAATGGCTTTCCGGTGATATTCGGGAAGACCCCATCGGCGCAATTGAGCAGGGAGCATCCAAGATTGATGACTATCTCATCGTAGCAATCAGTTCCGAAGGTACTGTGCGAAACGGCAGCGGGGACACCATCAAAATGGAGCTGATGAAGATACTGAGAGGCGATATTGAGGAAGCGATGCCCTATATTTCCATTTGGTATTACCGACTGGACAGCGTGGATGAGGTTGCTGATCCTCGCATGTGGTTAAAAGCGAATCCAAATCTGGGTAAGACCGTCAGCTACGAAACATATCAGAGAGATGTGGACCGAGCTGAGAATGCTCCAGCGACACGAAACGATATTCTCGCAAAGCGTTTTGGAATTCCCATGGAAGGCTACACCTACTACTTTACTTACGAAGAGACGATACCTCATCGGAAGCGGAAGTTTTGGCAGATGCCCTGCGCGTTAGGATGCGACCTATCTCAGGGCGACGATTTTTGTGCGTTTACGTTTCTGTTTCCTTTACGGAATGGTGCATTTGGGGTAAAAACCCGGAACTATATTTCTGAACTGACGCTGATGAAACTGCCAGCGGCCATGAGGATCAAGTACGACCAATTTATGGCGGAGGGGAGTCTTGTGGTGCTGGAAGGTGCGACATTGGATACGCTACAGGTTTACGAAGACCTGGATGACCATATCATCAAGTGCGGTTACGACGTGCGGGCTATGGGTTATGACCCTTACAACGCAAAAGAGTTCGTAGAGCGCTGGGCGGCAGAAAACGGGCCTTTCGGCATTGAAAAAGTAATACAAGGCGCTAAGACGGAATCCGTTCCTTTGGGTGAGCTGAAAAAGCTTTCCGAGGAGCGGATGCTTTTATTTGATGAGGAACTGATGACCTTTGCCATGGGAAACTGCATCACGCTGGAAGATACCAATGGGAACCGAAAACTCTTCAAGAAGCGCTACGAGCAGAAGATTGATGCTGTGGCTGCAATGATGGACGCCTATATCGCATGGAAGCACAACCGCGAAGCGTTCGAGTAGAGACATGACACAGTTATTATTTTTAGCTGAAAGGAGGCGGCCTATGGAACAAAACAGTCTTACCCACTATGGTGTTCTCGGCATGAAGTGGGGAGTCCGTAAAAATCCTAACAAGGCGATGCGCAAGAGCATTAACAAGCTTCGGAAAATTGACGCAAAGAGAGACAAGCTGGCAGTCAAGCAAGGTAAGAGCGATCAGAAGTCTGCCAAGTATGTGGTCAAATCTGATAAGGCCATGGCGAAAGCGCTCAGAAGCAAGAAACAAAAAAAGTACAACAAATTTGCTTCCAAGTCGCGCAAGCTCAACGCCAAGGCCCATAAGCAGTCCTTAAAAGCCCGAAAACTCCAATTGAAATCGGCAAAGCTTCAGCAGAAGGGAAGCAGATGGGTCAAGAGCGTAAACAAGGAATTTTTCAATACGAAGGTAAGCGACTTGTCGAAGGACGATATCGCCTATGCCCACAAGTGGGCGGTAGCTATCTTGGATAGTTGATGGAAGGAGCTGGCCGAATGACTATGACATTGGGTTCCCGGCTGAAACACGCTTGGAACGCATTTATGAACCGGGCTCCAACCGTCAATCATTACTATGGCGGGAATTCATATCGCCCAGGTTCCCGACGGTACGGCCGGGGAGCAGACCGTTCCATTATTACATCGATTTATAACCGGATTGCAATGGATGCTGCTGCAATCAAAATCCGGCATGTTCGATTGGACGAAAACGAACGATTTGTGGACGAAATCGACTCCGGCCTGAATCAATGCCTCGCTATGGAAGCCAATGTAGACCAATCGGGCCGGGCATTCATTCAAGACGCGGTGCTGTCCATGCTGGACGAAGGCTGTGTCGCTCTGGCTCCAATTGATACCGACGATGAGCCGGTGATTACTGGCGCTTATGACATCCTCACAATGAGAACGGGAAGGATTCTGGATTGGTTCCCTCAGTATGTCCGGATGAACATCTATAACGATCGGACCGGCGAGAGAGAAGATCTCATCATGCCCAAGAGGGAAGTTGCTATCATTGAGAATCCCTTTTACGCAGTTATGAACGAGCCTAACTCGACCTTACAGCGATTGATTCGGAAGCTGAATCTGCTGGACACGGTGGACGAACAGAGCAGTTCAGGAAAGCTGGACCTTATCATTCAGCTCCCTTATATTATCAAGTCCGAAGCACGGCGTAAACAGGCCGAACAGCGGCGAAAAGACATTGAAGATCAATTATCCGGTTCCAAGTACGGCATTGCTTATACCGACGGTACAGAGCGTGTCGTGCAGTTGAACCGTCCCGTCGAGAACAACCTGATGTCTCAGATTGAATACCTGACGAGTATGCTTTTCAGCCAGTTAGGAATCACTCAGAGCATTCTGGATGGAACTGCCGACGATAAGACGATGCTCAACTACTACAGCCGGACGATTGAACCCATTGTTGCCGCGATTGCGGATGAGATGAAACGAAAATTCCTGACCAAGACCGCAAGATCACAGGGACAGTCCATTGAGTTCTTCCGCGACCCGTTCAAGTTGGTTCCCGTTAATGACATTGCCGAGATTGCCGACAAGTTTACCCGCAATGAAATCATGACATCCAACGAACTGCGGCAGATTGTCGGTATGAAGCCGTCCAAGGACCCCAAGGCGGATGAACTTCGCAACTCCAATCTCAGCGAACCAAAAGAAGGTTCCGAATCGAAGGAGGAATAATTCAAAATGAAACCCGATTTTAGTGGATGGGCAACGAAAAACGATTTGCGCTGCTCCGATGGAAGGTGTATTCGCAAGAATGCTTTCAAGAACAATGACGGACAGACCGTCCCTTTGGTATGGGGGCACAGGCATGATGGACCTGCCGACGTACTCGGTCACGCTGTCCTTGAAAACCGTGACGAAGGTGTCTACGCCTATTGCTATCTGAATGGCAGTGAGTCCGGCCAGGCTGCAAAAGAGGTTGTTCAGCATGGCGATGTTCGTTCTCTGTCTATCTATGCGAACAAGCTTAAGCAGGTTGGACAAGACGTGATCCACGGTGTGATTTGCGAGGTCAGTTTGGTTCTCGCCGGCGCAAATCCCGGAGCGTTCATTGACTCTGTGATGGCCCACGGAGACGATGCCGAAGAAGGTCTCTTGATTGGCTACGACGAGAACATTATGTTGTGGCATTCCGATGAGCCTCCGGCCAGCGACGGTGAGCCGAAGAAAGAAAAGACCGTAGAGGAAATAGTCGAATCCATGTCCGAAGAGCAGAAGAACGTTATGTACGGCCTTGTTGCTCAGGCGTTGAAAGAAGAGCCGGAGGACGAGGATGATGACGATGACGACGATGATGAAGGAGGAGATAACATGAAACACAATGCCTTTGACGGAAACAGCCAGCCGCAGCGTGCAACCTTGGCCCATTCCGATATGGAGGAAATCCTGACCACCGCCAAGCTTCAGAGTGTAGGCAGTTTCCAGAATGCACTGACCCTTTTTATGGAGCAGCACACAGACGATGAGTTCCTTGCCCATGGTTTCGACGACATTGAGGCACTGTTCCCCGAGTATAAGGACCTGAAGCCTGGCGCGCCGGAGCTGATTACCCGTGACCAGGGCTGGGTCGGTGTGGTTATGAGCAAGGTCCACAAGAACCCCTTCAGCCGTATCCGCACCAAGAATATGGACGCTCGCGGAGACGATATCCGGGCACATGGTTATCAGAAGGGTGCCAGAAAGCAGCCCTCCGGCAACATGAAGCTGATGAAGCGGACCACCGACCCGCAGACAGTTTACATCACTGATTCCATGCATCGTGACGACATCATTGACATCACGGACTTTGACGTGGTTGCGTATCAGTATGGGGTCATGAAGATGACACTTAACGAGGAGATTGCTATCGCTATCATGGTCGGCGACGGCCGCGACGAGGGGGACCCGCACAAGATTTCCGAGGAACATATCCGTTCTATCTGGAATGACGACGACCTCTACACCATTCACTATGACGTGGACATCGAAGCTGCCCGGAAGGAGCTTCAGGGAACCAGCACGAATATGCACTTTGGCGAGAACTATATTTACGCCGAAGCTCTCGTCACTGCGGCTCTGTATTCCCGCGAGAAGTTCAGGGGCACTGGCACACCTGATTTGTATTGCACACCGCATCTGGTAAACGTGATGCTGCTGGCCCGCGATATGAATGGCCGCCGCATTTACACTACCAAGTCTGATTTGGCGGCTGCACTGAATGTTGGAGCTATTCATACCGTCGAGCAGTTTGAAGGTCTGGTCCGTACAGACAGTGAAGGGAGGAAGCATAAGCTCCTGGGACTCTTCATCAATCTGGCGGACTATACTGTCGGCGCTACGAAGGGCGGCGAGATTACCCGCTTCGAAGACTTCGACATCAACTTCAACCAGTATCAGTACCTCATTGAAACCCGTCTGTCCGGTGCGCTGACTCGGCTCTGGTCTGCCATTGCTCTGGAGGAACCACTTTCCAACGGCGCAACTCCGAGTCTGTAAGGGGGAAAATTCAAAATGGCGAAGTTCTATGGAATGATCGGCTATGCTGAGACGGCGGAAACCAGTCCTGACGTATGGGATGAGCAACTTACGGAACGCCCTTACTACGGCGATTTGCTCCGGAATTCCCGCCGGTTCCAAAGCACAGAGCATCTCAACGACGACCTTGCGATTGCCAACGAAATCAGCATTGTAGCCGATCCCTTCGCTAATCAGAATTTTCACCGGATGCGTTACATTGTCTATATAGGTACGAAATGGAAAATCACAAATGTGGAAGTCCAGTACCCCAGACTGATTCTGACGATTGGGGGCGTTTACAATGCCTGACAGACGATTGCGGCTCAGTGAGTTGCTTCGCGGGATTCTTGGCAGCAAGGAAGTATATTTCCAGCGTCCCGAATCGAAGAAGATGAATTACCCCGCCATTGTGTATGAGCTCAGCGATATTCCCAGCTTGTACGCCAACGACGGGGTTTATTTGTCTGGAAGGACGTATTCCGTGACCCTTATCGACAAAGACCCTGACAGTCCGCTGGTTGGCAAAATCGCGGCGCTGCCTGCCTGTCGTTTTGACCGGCCTTACCGAGCGGACAATCTCAATCACTGGGTATTTACCCTGCATTATTAAAGGAGGAACACTTCTATGAGTAAACTCGTATGGGACAAGCTCGAAGAGCGTCTGTATGAAGCTGGTACCCGCCAGGGGGCTCTTTACCCCATTCAGGACGACGGTACATACAGCAAAGGCGTGGCCTGGAATGGTTTGACCGCTGTGACGGAAAGTCCTTCCGGCGCGGAACCTACAGAGCTGTGGGCGGACGACATCAACTACCTGAACCTCACCTCTGCTGAGAAGTTCGGAGCTACGGTGGAGGCATACACGTATCCGGATGAATTTGCCGAGTGTGATGGTACGGCGGAAATCGCACCGGGCGTCTTTGCTGGCCAGCAGGTCCGGAAGATGTTCGGCCTGGCTTACCGTACCGTCCTGGGTAATGCTGTCGCCGGGGAGGATTACGGCTACAAGCTCCATCTGGTCTACGGAGCAAAGGCGTCTCCCTCTGAGAAGAGCTATTCCACCATCAACGACAGCCCTGATGCCGTTACGTTCTCCTGGGAACTGACCACGACGCCGGTGGAGATTGCAACGCTCATCAAAGGGAAGAAGCTCAAGCCCACCGCGTATCTTTGCTTCGATTCCACCAAGACCGATCCGGAGAAGCTGAAGGCTTTGGAAGAGATTGTGTACGGCAAGGACGAAACTTCCAAGGAAGCTGGCGACGGCATCGAACCCCGCCTGCCTCTGCCTGATGAGGTAATTGCTCTGATGGCGGCTGTTTAAGCAATCACGTATGGGAACCGTATTCAGGGAAGCTGGCGGTTCCTTTTCAAAATCTGAAAGGAGAAAACAATTATGGTAAAAAAGACGATTACTTACACTGACTTCGATGGCAACGTTCGCACGGAAGATTCCCTCTTTAACCTTTCCAGAGCTGAGGTCATTGAGATGGAACTGAGTGTCAGTGGTGGTTTGACGCAGATGATTGAACGCATAGCTTCCACACAGGACGGCCCGGCGATTTTCAAGGTTTTCAAGGATATTATCATGAAAGCCTACGGCGAAAAAAGTCCCGATGGCAAACGGTTTATCAAGTCTGCGGAACTTTCTGAAGCTTTTTCCCAGACCGAAGCATATTCCGAGCTGCTCATGGAACTTATCACCGACCCGAACGCGGCGGCGAAGTTTATGAATGAGTTGATTCCGAAAGCACCTGATATGACTCCTGCGGCCACCTGATCTGCGATGTTAAGGGAGGGTTGAGAGATGCTCCGGATTACGATTCCAGACTGCCAATTTCTGAACGAGGCCAACATGGAATTCATCTGTGTGAAAGGACGGGAGCTGCAATTGGAGCATTCTCTTGTCTCAATTTCAAAATGGGAATCGAAATGGCATAGGCCGTATTTTTCCAAAAAGCCGAAGACACTGGCAGAATTCCGGGATTATGTTCGCTGTATGACCCTGACGCAGAACGTGGACCCGAATGTCTATCTGGCACTGACATCTGACGCCATGAAAAAGGTGTCCGCTTACATCGAGAATCCCATGACTGCGACGACCTTTTCTAATACGCGGAAGGGCGGCTCAAGGGAAGTCATTACCGCAGAGATTATCTATTACTGGATGATTTACTATGGGATTCCCTTTGAGTGTCAGAAATGGCATCTGAACCGGCTGCTTACGCTGATTAACGTATGCGAGGCAAAGAGCCAAAAACCCAAAAAGATGCCGGCAAGTGAAGCGTTGGCACAAAGGCGAGCGCTGAATGCTTCCCGAAAGAAAACATGGAATACGAGAGGATGATTCAATGAAACAGTATATTGGAACAAAACTGATTGAAGCGGACCCCGCCGAGAGATACGGTCAGGAAGGCTATAAGGTCCTGTATCCCGACGGCTATGAAAGCTGGTCGCCCAAGGACGTGTTCGAGAAAGCTTATCTGCCGCTGACAATCAACGAAAATCTCCGGACGAACGCGCCCAGCATCAGTCAGGAGATGGTGGACGACTTCATTCAGGAGACCTGGACGCAGACGCTGGGCGATAAATGCACAGTCGTCCGGGCGAAGCTCCGCAACGGCTTTGAAATCGTCGAAAGTTCTGCCTGCGTCAGCGCGGAGAATTACGACGAAAACCTTGGCCATGAAATCTGCATGGAGAAAATCAAAGATAAGGTATGGCTGCTACTGGGTTTTCTGCTTCAGACGGCGGTAGGAGGGGTTTACGATGGCCGCGGCTGTTGAGCGGATTCTGTCCTACGCCAAGGCTGAACTGGGAAAGACGGAATCTCCCGCAGGCAGCAATCGGACGCCTTACGGAAAATGGTTCGGGCTGGACGGAAATCCCTGGTGCATGATGTTTATCATGTGGGTATTCCATCAGGCAGGGCTGTCCAAATGCCTCCCCTGCAAGACGGCTTCCTGTGGAGCATTGATGCGGGCCGCGCAGAAGTCGGGTTGCTGGGTAACCAATAGCCTGAAGCGTGGAGACGTAGTAATCTATGACTTCCCTGGCGGAGCGAAGACGGATCATTGTGGCATCGTGGAAGATGTGACGAGCAGCGGAGTTGTGGCCATTGAAGGAAACACCAGTCAGAGCGGCAGTCAGTCCAACGGTGGGCAGGTCTGCCGCAAAACCCGCCCCTTTTCCCAGATTGTGGGAGCCGTAAGACCAAACTATCCGAAGGAGGACCACATGAAGAAAGACAGTACCCCGTCTCCCGCGCATAAGGACGGCGTAGCATGGGCGCAGAAATGCGGAATTCTCACAGGCGACAAGGAAGGTAACTTGAATCTTTCCCAGCCGATTACCCGCCAGCAACTCTGCACGATGCTTTACCGGTTTGCCAAGCTGATCGGGAAGGCATGATAACGTTCAGACAAAAGGGCGACTTCTCCAGGTTGACCCGGTATTTGGAAAGAGTGAAAGGGGCTGTTCGCCTTGGCAGTCTTGATAAGTATGGCCGCGCTGGAGTGGCCGCCCTTGCGTCTGCAACACCTGTTGATTCCGGAGAGACTGCCGGTTTGTGGTACTACAGGATTGAGAACCGGAAAGGTTCCGCAATCATCTCTTTTCACAACTCCAACATTCAAAATGGCGTTCCGATAGCCATCATTCTTCAATACGGACACGGCACCGGAACCGGCGGCTGGGTAGAGGGAATTGATTACATCAACCCTGCTATCCAGCCCATTTTTGACGAAATCTCAAAGAACGCATGGAGGGAGGTTACCGAATTGTGAGTCACAAAACAATTGACGAGCGGGTTGTCGAAATGCGGTTTGACAATCAGCAGTTTGAGAAAAATGTGCAGGAAAGTCTGTCGACGCTGGACAAGCTGAAAAAGGCTCTGCGTCTGGACGGCGCGGCTAAGAGCTTTGAAAAGCTGGAGCGTTCTTCAAACCGGTTCGGCATGAATGGGCTTTCGGGAGCCGTGGACACGGTCAGGGCCAAGTTTTCGGCGCTGGAAGTCGTTGGGGTAACCGCCCTTGCGAACATCACCAATTCGGCGGTCAATACCGGGAAGCAGATTGTAAAGGCGCTTACGATTGACCCGATTAAAAGCGGTTTTCAGGAATATGAGACACAAATCAACGCGGTCCAGACCATCCTTGCCAATACGTCCAGTAAGGGGACCACCTTGGAGCAGGTCAATGCGGCTCTGGATGAACTGAACCATTACGCCGACATGACGATTTACAATTTTACGGAGATGACTCGTAATATTGGAACGTTTACGGCGGCCGGCGTTGATTTGGAAACTTCTGTATCGGCAATTAAGGGCATCGCAAACCTGGCGGCTGTTTCCGGTTCGACTTCACAGCAGGCGTCTACTGCCATGTATCAGCTTTCTCAGGCTTTGGCGGCCGGTACAGTGAAGCTCATGGACTGGAACTCTGTGGTAAACGCTGGGATGGGCGGTCAGGTCTTCCAGGATGCCTTGATGGATACCGCACGGGTGCATGGAATTGCCATCGACCAGATGATTAAGGACGAGGGCAGTTTCCGGGAGACGCTGTCCAAAGGCTGGCTGTCCTCTGACATTCTGACGGAGACTCTGCAAAAGTTTACCGGGGACCTGTCGCGGGCACAGCTCGTGGAACAGGGCTATACCGAGCAGCAGATTGATGCCATCATGGAGATGGGCCAGACGGCAAACGACGCCGCCACAAAGGTCAAGACGTTCACCCAGTTGGTGGACACGCTGAAAGAAGCCGCTCAGTCCGGATGGACCGAAACCTGGGAAACCATCGTTGGTGACTTTGAGGAAGCGAAGGGGCTTTGGACTAAAATCAGCGACGAACTGAGCGAAATGATCGGAGCCTCTGCCAATGCCCGAAACGAATTGGTATCAGGCGCTTTGGATTCCGGCTGGTCCAACTTCCTGAAAGAGGGCATTACGGATGCGGTCGGCTTCAAGGAGTGCATTGTAAGTGCGGCCAAAGCTCACGGCGTTGCAATTGAGGAAATGGCCCAGGGTACTGAAAAGTTCGAGGACAGTCTGAATCAGGGATGGCTGACCGCAGATATTTTGTCAGAGGCCCTTACAGACCTGACACAAAAGACGGCAGGTTTGTCTGATGCGGAATTGGTCCAGTTGGGGATGACCCGTGAACAGGTTGATGATTTGGAAAAACTGAATCAGGCTGTCCGGGACGGTACGGTTAATCTGGATGAGTATGCCAGTAAGATTGCCAGAATGTCTGGAAGGGACAATCTGATTGAGTCATTCTGGAACACCTGGGAAGCCCTGTTCGCAATTCCCAAGCAGGCCGGTGATGTGGTCGGAGTCATTACAACCGTCAAGAACGCATTCCGGGACATCTTTCCGCGTACGACCTCGGAACAACTCTACGCTTTTACCGAAGGACTCCGCAAGTTCACCGAGAAATTCAAAATGACCGGCGAGACGGCCGACAAGCTGAGACGAAGCTTCAAAGGTCTCTTTGCTGTAATGGACATCATCACGTCTTTTGTCAAGGCAGGGGTAAAGACCAGCTTCAGCCTTCTTTCCTCGGTGCTGGGCGGAGTCGATTTGCATATTCTGGACATTACCGCTTCTATAGGGGATGCTCTGGTAGGGTTCCGGGACTGGATTAAGGAAGACAATATTTTCGTCAATGCTTTGACATTCACCGCAAACGGCTTGAAACTTGCAATTCGACTTGTCCGGGAGTGGATTGGCCAATTCAAGTCCATGCCGCAGGTGCAGGAACGGATTGCCAAAGTGCAGAGTATGTTTTCTGGAGCGATGTCTGGGATTGGAGAGTATTTCGCAGGCGGGCTTAAGCGAATCAACGAATTTATTGAGCGGGTTCAGGCTTTGGATTCTATCAGCTTGAGCAATCTTGGTGATATTCTCCAGGATTTCCGTGATAATGTTCTTGGGTATTTTGTTACTCTTGGCGGTCGGTTTAACAGTTTGGGCGATATTTTGAACACTTTCAAGGGAAAGGTTCTTGAGTGTCTGACCGGTATTCGCGGAGGCTTCGATAATCTGGGAGATGTGCTGAAAGCAATGGAATCGCATATCGGCGGTTACTTCAGCGGCCTTACCAGTCATTTGGATGGGCTGCTCAAGAAACTGGTCGATTTCGTTGTGAAGCTCCGTGGGAAAATCAGCGACAACATCGGAATGGGCGAGATTCTGACTGTAGGAATCGGCGCGGGACTCATCGTCACCGTAAAGAAGCTTGGCGACGCGCTTGAGATTCTGGCAGGGCCGTTCAAGGCATTTTCAGACATTGCCGGCGGTCTTTCCGATATATTGGATGGCTGTTCCAACGTACTTAATGCGTTCGCAGCGGAAGTAAAGTCCAAATCACTGGTTAACATTTCAAAGGCCATTGCAATCCTGGTTGGTTCACTTGCCGTTCTTACCATGTTAGACACAGAGCGGCTTATGGGCGCAATCGCAACACTTGGAGCGCTTGCTGCTGGTTTGGTAGCGGTTTCTGCTGCTATGGGCGTGATAGAAAAACTGGGAGATTTCAAGAAAGTTTCCGTATCGTTTACTGGTCTTGCTGCCGCGCTGTTGATTCTGGTCGTTTCTTTGAAGAAGATGGAAGAATTGAACCGGGATGCGGTGTGGGGAAATCTTGGGATTCTTGCCCTGTTGACCGCAGGACTGTCGGCAGCAGCAATCGTAATGAGTCGGGCCGCTCCTCAGCTTACGCAAGGCTCGATTTTCATTCTGGCATTTGCTTCGTCTCTGCGGATTCTTATCGGGGCAATGAAGGGTCTGGAGGATTTGAATATTTCCAGAAGCGGAGGTTCAATTCCTCTTCTGATTGCCGCTGTAGCAGGACTTACGGCAGTTGCCAGAGCGTGCGGAAATCTCCGGATGGGATCAGCCGCTGGTATTCTTGCCATTTCCGTCAGCCTGGGAATCCTTGTCGGTGTGTTCCGAAAAGTCGCCGCAATGGACATGAGTAAGGTGCAGGGAAGCCTTGGAGCCTTTGTGACAATTATCGGGACTTTTGCAGGAATCATGGCGGCAAGTCATTTGGCTGGGGCAAATGCGGCCAAGGCTGGCGTTAGCATTTTGGCGATGTCAGCGGCGCTTTTGTTGATAGTACCCGCGATTAAAGGACTTGCCAAGATTAGTCCGCTTGATATGGAACGTGCTTCTGACGCCATTTCCAAACTGCTACTGGTCTTTGCTGCGGTTACCGCCGCTAGTTATTTCGCGGGAGCCAATGCTGCTAAAGCTGGAGCCATGTTGCTGATGATGTCGGGGGCCCTTGTAATCCTTTCAGGTGTCATGGTTCTGCTGAGTCATCTGGAACCGGACGGACTTGACCAGGCATTGACAGCCATCATCAAACTGGAGGCGGCCTTCGGAGCGCTGATTGTGGCAACCCATTGGGCTGGAGATGTAAAGGGAACCTTGACACTTCTGGCAGTAAGCGTCGGTTTGCTGGCAGTTGCGATAGGAGCTCTTTCGCTGATTGACCAAGGAAATTTACGTTCTGCGTCTACATCATTGTCGTTGGTAATAGGTGCGCTTTCTCTTGTTATTGCGTCTACCGGCGTGGCAAAGAAAGCTACCTCTACCATTGTAACCATGACATTGGCAGTAGGGGCTTTAGCTGGCATACTGGCCTTGCTGTCCCTGGTTGACGCTCAAAATAACATAAAGAACGCGACTGCATTATCTGAACTTCTTTTGGCGTTATCCGCTTCCATGGTGATCGCCAGTAAGGTTCAGCCAATGTCTGCAAACGCTTTTGCCGCAATCGGGGTTATGACTTTGGTAACAGCGGCGTTGGCAGGTATTGTAGGTTTGATGTCCTATCTGAATGTAGAAGCCTCTTTGAAAACGGCGGCGTCTCTTTCCATATTGCTGCTGTCTATGTCCGGTGCGTGTCTGATTCTGAGCGGCGTCGGCTCAACAGGCTCGGCGGCATTTGTTGGTATTGGAGCGCTGGTAACCCTGATTGCAGCCGTTGGTGGGTTAATGGCTGGTATTGGTGCATTGGCGGAGTATTTTCCAAGTCTGGAAGGATTTCTTGACCATGGCTTGGTACTGCTGGAAAAGATAGGATTCGGCTTAGGGTCTTTTGCCGGCAATATCATTGGTGGATTTCTGGCTGGTACGACATCGGGTTTGCCTGAAATCGGTGAAAACCTGTCGGCGTTTATGGAGAGCGCAAAGCCCTTCTTCGATAACGTCAAGGGAATCGATGCCAGTGCAATGACCGGTGTAGAGGCAATAGCAGGCACTATCCTGATGCTTTCGACAGCGGATATTCTCAATAGTCTTACTTCCTGGATTACTGGCGGAGCGTCGCTGACAACCTTCGGAGAACAGCTGAAGGAATTCGGAAGCAGCTTCAAGAGCTATGCGGAGGAAGTACAGGGCATTGAGAATATGGATGTGGTATCTGCATCCGCTAATGCAGCGAAGTCTCTGGCCGAATTTGCCTCCGCAATTCCCAACAGCGGCGGACTCATCGGCAAGCTGGCAGGCGAAAACAGTTTGTCTGTATTTGCCGCAGAATTGGAGGATTTCGGTCCCAAATTCGCTAAGTATGCAGAATCCATTGCTGATATAGACCCCGAAACAGTTACCGCGTCTGCAAGTGCTGCAAAGTCTTTGGCTGAATTTGCTTCTGCGATTCCGAACAGTGGTGGACTTGCTGGCTTGCTTTGTGGTGAAAACAGTATCAGTGATTTTGCAGTAGAGTTGGCAATTTTCGGTCCTGCATTTGCCGTATATGCCGCGAGTATGGCGGGCATTACCAACATGGACGCTGTTTCCGCATCTTCGGCAGCAGCGAAGTCTATTGCCGAGTTTGCCAGAGCGATCCCAAATACCGGAGGACTGTCTGCTCTGCTCTCTGGCGATAATAAGCTTTCTGGTTTTGCTGAAGAACTGGCAGTATTTGGACCGAAATTCGCTAAGTATGCAGAATCCATTGCTGATATAGACCCCGAAACAGTTACCGCGTCTGCAAGTGCTGCAAAATCACTGGCCGAATTCGCGAACAATCTTCCCAACAGCGGAGGTCTTGCCGAATTCTTTTCCGGGAACAACAACCTTGATAAATTTGGCGAGATGCTTGATTCGTTCGGAAACAGTTTCAAGAATTACTACAACAGCATTGGCGACCCCGAAAAGGTAAACGCTGCCACTGCTGGACTTCAAGCTCTGATCGATGTCGCAAAGGGAGTTGGAAACGGCGATACAATCAAAGATTTCGGAAGTTTTCTTGCAGGACTGGCCGAAACGAGACTGGATGATTTCATCAATGCGTTCACCAATTCGGAAGCAGAAGTCAGAAAGGCAGGTCAGAGTTTAGGCAGGAATCTTGAAAACGGAATCCGCGCTTCTATCGACGGCCTCCGGAAAGCAGGACAGGACGCGGCGCAAGGATTTGTCAACGGCATCAAGAGCAAACTCGGAAGTGTATCCAGTGCCGGAGCATCCTTGGGTAATACGGCCATTCAATCTGCCCGTAAAGCGTTGGACAGCCATTCTCCGTCCAAAAAGTTCAAGAAAATCGGTAAGGATACTGTAAAGGGCTTGGCAATTGGCGTTACCGAAAATTCCGGAATTGTCGACAACGCTATTTCCGGAATTGTTAATAGTGCGAAAAGCAAAGCTGAGAAACTTACTGACGTGGACATTGACAAATGGATAGGTAAGGCATCCAGCGCAGTAAAGGCGGAAGCACAATCATTTCAAAATGCTGCCCAGGAAGCAAAGAAATCCTCTAAATCTGTAAGCACAGCCGTAAAGGGCTTGGCGATTGGCGTTACCGAAAATTCCGGAATTGTCGACAACGCTATTTCCGGAATTGTTGATAGTGCGAAAAGCAAAGCTGAGGAACTTACTGACGTGGACATTGACAAATGGATAGGTAAGGCATCCAGCGCAATAAAGGCGGAAGCACAATCATTTCAAAATGCTGCCCAGGAAGCAAAGAAATCCTCTAAATCTGTAAGCACAGCCGCAAAGAAAACTTCTAAAGCCCAAAAGACCGCAGTAAAAAGCGCTTACGAGACTTTCGAGGAGTACATGGAGGAAGAGCGATTTTATAACCGGCTCAGCACAGAAGAGCAGTTGAACCAGTATAAAAAAGTTCTGGACACCTACAAGCTCTCCGCAGAAGAACGTAAAAAGGCAAAGCGGGAAGTATACACCCTTGAGAACCAGCTTCAGGACGAAACCTATCAGGCATCCATTGACTGGATTGAAGAGGAGAAGTATTACAACCGGCTGAGTCTGGAAGAAGAACTGGCGGCATGGGAAAAGGTACAGTCCAAGTATCTGGAAGGAACGGAAGAGCGCAAGAAAGCGGACCGCGAGGTTTACCGTCTTCGCAATGAGCTGGCGAGTGCTTCTTATGAGAACTCCATGAACTGGATTGAGCAGGAGAAGTATTACAACCGCATGACGCTCAGCGATGAATTAGCGGCATATCTCCGGATGCAGAGCCGTTACGCAAAGGGGACCGAGGAACGCAAGAAGCTGGACAGGGAAGTTTACCGGCTTCAGAAAGAGATTGCGGACGCCCAAAAACAGTATTACTCGGATGTACAGCAGATTCAAGCGGAGGCCAGTCAGAAACGGCTAGATCTGGAGCAGCAGTATGCCGATAAGGTCAAGGCTATCAATGACCAGTTAGCACGAGATATTCAGGCGGCGAACGACGAGTACGAGAACGCCGTCAAGTCCCGCGAAAACACGCTCTATCGGTCGTATGGTCTCTTCGATAAGGCAGCAGACCGAAAGGACATAAGCGGGTCAGAGCTGATGGCGAACCTGGAAGGGCAGGTCAAGGAGTTCGGAGCCTGGCAGGATACACTGGACAGTCTTTCGGCGCGTGGTCTTGACGACGAACTTATTGCCGAATTGGAGGAAATGGGACCTTCCGCGATTTCTGAGATTAAGGCTCTGAATTCTATGACGGATTCGGAGCTGAAGAAGTACGCGGCTCTATGGTCCATCCGTCACGCCCAGGCACGGGAACAGGCGGCTTCCGAGTTGGAAGACCTTCGGATAGAAACTCAAAATAAGATTGAGCTTCTTCGTATTGAGTCGGCCCAGGAATTGGACGAATACCGCAGTATGTGGTCCCAGGAGATGGACGAGCTGAACAACGAAACCAATCAGAAGCTTGACGACCTCCGTAAGGACTTTGGCGAAACCGTCGGACTTATCAAGAAGGACACAGAATCCGAATTGAGGGAAATGACAGAAAGCGCCAACTCTATTCTCCGTCAGGCTGGCTGGGACGAAACGGGCAAGCAGATTGTCAATGGTCTGACCGGCGGTGTAGAAAGCCAGAAGCCCAGTTTTCTTTCTGTTTTGAAGAACATGGCTATGGCTGGCGTAAATGCTGTGAAGAACATCTTGGGTATCCATTCTCCATCCAGAGTGTTTGGCGAGATTGGCAATTATGCGGGCCTTGGCTTCGTGAATGCTTTGCTTACATACGCGGACCGGTCTTATGACGCTGGCTTGCAGATGGCCGACGCTGCGAAGGACGGGCTTGCGAATTCTATTCAAAGGATTGCCGACGTGGTTAACAGCGATATTGACCCTGAGCCTGTCATACGTCCCGTGGTTGATTTGAGCGATGTTACAAGAGGTGCCGGAGAGATAAACGGTCTTTTCGGCTCTGGACGTTCGATTGACCTTGCATGGCGGGCCAGCGCGGGGATAAATGCTTCTATTTCCGAGGGCAAGTCCGGTATCACCGTTCAAAATGATGATGTTGTAGCGGAACTGCGTTCTCTTAGGGGAGAGATGTCTGCCATGACGGAACGATTGGAGCGGATGCAGGTGGTACTGGATACCGGCGCGCTGGTAGGCGGAATGGCTGGGCCGATGGACGCTGCTCTTGGACAAATGGCGATTCGAAAGGGAAGGGGGAACTAGCTTGTACCATTCCATTACATTCGGAGAGAAGAACACCTGGGACGACTGGAGGCTGGTTCCTTCTTCCCGTCCCGTGTTCAACCCTCCCGCGCAGAAAGTAAAGACATTGGACATACCCGGCGGGGACGGCGTCATTGATTTGTCCCAGGCCCTCACCGGGTATCCGGTCTATCAGAACCGAACGGGGTCTATTGAGTTTATCGTCATGAATGGCTTCAAGCCCTGGCACATGGCCTATTCCGACATCATGGACTATCTGCACGGGCAGACCATGCGGGCGGTTCTGGAAGACGATCCGGAGTATTTCTACGAGGGCCGCTTTACCGTCAACGCCTGGAAATCGGAAAAGGACTGGTCTCGTATTACCATCGACTACAGTGTAGGGCCATATAAGTGGTCTGTGCTGTCGTCTCTGGATGATTGGCTTTGGGACCCGTTCAATTTTCAAAATGGCGTAATTCGGACCGCGTTGTTCAAGGATATCGCGGTTACAACGGATGTAAAGAGCCGGAAACTGGATGCCGCATTATTCGGACGCGCACCCGTGTGTCCCAGATTTGATGTGTCAAGTACAGCGGGACGGGGCGTGTATGTTCGTTTTGTCAATCCGCAGTTGGGCATCGATATTTCCAAACTGCTTCCTGATGGGACGATTCAGATTCCGGAATTTGTATTTTTTGGAACCCAAGACACGACAATTTATCTGTGGTGCGATTCCGGTACAGGAACCGTATCCATTGATTTCAGACAGGGGAGGTTATGACAAATGTATTCGATTTATGCCGACGGCGTTTGTATTTACAGCGATGTCTTTGCACTCGACAGCATGAAGGTCATAAACCCCAAACTGACGCTGGAAGACAACGGTGCAGGATCTTTGACAGTGACGATTCCTCCGCAGAATGTTGCCTATCATTCGATTGTCCGGATGGTTACGGATATTTCTGTTCAAAAGGATGGCGAAGAGATTTGGGCGGGACGGGTTCTCTCCGAAAGCGAAGACTTTTATCGGAACCGGGTGCTTTACTGCGAAGGCGAGCTGGCGTTCTTCAATGACACCACCCAGCCTCCAGCAGAGTATTCTGGCCTGACAGTGCGGGGGTATTTGGAAAAGTTAATTTTTGTCCATAACTCCAAAGCGGCGGCGAACCGGCAGTTTGCTGTCGGTGCCGTAACGGTCGTTGACGAGAACTTTCCAACCTATTATACCAACTACGAAAACACGATGTCGCTTATCAACGCCATGGTGGAAGAGTACGGCGGGCACATCCGGGTACGTAAGGTAAACGGAATCCGCTATGTGGACTACCTGAAAGACTATCCCGACACGTGCAGCCAGGTTATCCAGTTTGGATCTAATATGATCGATTTCACCAAGCAGTGGGATTCCTCTGAATTTGCCACAGTCATCGTACCTCTGGGCAATCGACTGGAAGACAGCCCCATCGAAGCGCTGGACGCCTATCTGACGGTAGAGAGCGTGAACAACGGTAGTATGTACATCCAGTCTGACGAAGCTGTGAGAGTCTATGGCAGAATTGAGAAAGCTGTCACTTGGGATGATGTGTCTGAACCGGAAGTCCTGCTGGAAAAGGCAAAAGCGTATCTGTCCGACATCCAGTTTGACAACATGGAACTGGAACTGAGTGCTCTGGACCTGCATTATCTGGATGTCAATACGGAGGCGGTCAAACTTCTGGACGAAATCCGGGTCATTTCCAGACCACATGGCCTGGACCGGCTGTTTCCTGTCACAAAGCTGGAGATTCCGCTGGACAGCCCTGAACAGACACAATTCAAAATGGGCGATACGGTAAAGACCAGCCTTACCAGTGTGAACAACCAAATCAGCGCGTCAATTATGGAAAAGATTGAAACCCTGCCAAAAGCCCATTCCATTCTCAAAGAGGCCAAGGATAACGCCACCCAAATCATGAACATGGCCACTACCGGCTATATCACTATTACCAAGGACCAGTACGGCTCGGATACGCTTTATATTTCCAACGTCCGTGACTATACCAAGGCGAACAAGCTGTGGAAATGGAACATGAACGGCCTGGGGTATTCCAAGGACGGCGGCAAGACCTACGGCCTGGCTATCACTATGGACGGCTCTATCGTGGCTGACTACATCACAACCGGCGTGCTGAATGCAGATGTAATCCGCGCTGGGACGCTGAAGGACTACGGCGGGAATTTCATTCTCGACTTTGAAACCGGAAAGCTGACCATGAAGAAGGGCTCCATCAACATCGGCAACGGTAATTTCACGGTAGATGAAGAAGGGAACGTATATGCTCGCCGGGGAACCTTTGCAGGGACGTTGTCTGGCGCGAAGGGAACCTTTGGCGGCGTTGTGCAGGCTGCTGATTATCTGGATCGGTACGGCAACAGCATGATAAACGGAGGCAGATTCAAGTCCGATTATCTGGATTTATACGGCCTGACCGTTACCAACAAAAGCACTGGGCTGACAACGTTCAAGGTAAGTACCAGCGGCGAGATTACGATCAATGGTAAGGTTACGATGGGTTATGGAAGTACCATCGATTGGGCCACGGTAGGAAATGTCAATATTGAAGACAATCCCGCCTATACCTTGGCGGACTCAGCATGGGATAAAGCGGCTGACGCACAGTGGGACATTGACCATCTGGATATTCCGGTGCTGCCAGAGTATATCAAAAGTACCTATATTGGTCCTACGGAAATTGAATCCCCCACGATCACAGGAAACGAAATCATAGCCAGGCAGTATTTTACTGTCGCGCCCAATCGCTACTCTATTTATGGCTATATGGGGATGGCTTATGGCATGGATGCCGCTGGCCGGAGGACTTACGGGGTGGCGCTGTCATACGACTCGCCTGACAGTCTTGGCTCCGACGGTTGCTACGTCATCGTAACAAATGGGGGCGTTCGTCTCCAAGCGCCAGGGCATTCTCTTACCGTTACCTCCACCGGCGTTTGGGTCGACGGAACGAACATCAGCGCATAATTTCTTTCGAAAAGGAGTCAGCATATGAAAACGCTGTTAAAAAATGCAAAGATGGTAGAATTGCTTCACCAGTTGGAGCCGTTTCTTACCAGGCGGGACCAGATTGGTTATGTAGCCGCCCGGAATTACCGGATTCTGACGGATTGTCTCACGGAGTACACGAAATTCCGGAATGACCTTATTGGAAAGTATGGCGAGCCTGATTTGGACGAGAAGGGAAAGGCGCTTTCTACAATCTCGATCAAAATCGGTTCGCCTAATTTCGAACGGTTCTGCGACGAAATGCAGCCCCTCAACAACATCGAGCATGAGGTGGAGGTCATGACTGCGCGATATAAGGACGTTATCGGAGAACTGTCGGGAAAAGAAATTCTGAGCATTGACTGGATGCTTGAGGATTAGGAGGCGACAATATGGCAGACGTGTCAAGGTATCTGGAAGATATTCTCGCTGCCGTTTATGGTGAAGAGGTCCGCCAGTCTATCCATGATGCAATTCAGGCCATCAATCAGGAGGCCGTAAAAGCTGCCCTGGATGCTTCGATAGGTAAAGAGTCCGCAAAAGGTTACTCTGCCCAGTCGGAAAGGTTTGCAAATGACTCAAAAACCGCGGCAGAAATGGCAAAACTACTGATTACGAAATCCCCCATTATCAGGGATGGTACTTGGTGGATTTTCGACAGTACAGAGGGGGTCTATTGCGACAGTGGACAAAAAGCCCAGGGAGACAAAGGATTGCAGGGGGAACCCTTTACCTATGAGGATTTTACCGCCGAACAGCTTTTGGCGCTGAAAGGCTCAAAGGGAGACGAGGGGAAGCAAGGTCCTAAAGGTGACCCGGGGCAGGGCTTTCGGATTCTTGGATATTATGCGACGGCAGATGCGCTTGGAACAGCTATATCCCAACCGGAACCTGGTGATGCATACGGCGTTGGAAGCAGTGCGCCTTACGACATCTATATTTATTCGGAAGAACGAGGATGGGTCAACAATGGTCCGATTCAAGGCGCAAAGGGCGACCCGTTCAAGTATGAAGACTTTACAGACGAAGAGCTGGAAGGCTTGAGGGGACCGAAAGGCAACCCGTTTGTTTATGCAGATTTCACTGCGGAACAATTGGAGGGGTTGAGAGGACCAAAGGGCGATCCCTTCACATTCGAGGACTTTACGGAAGAGCAACTTGAGAGCCTGAAGGGGGACATGACGAGAAGCGTCTATGATCCGCAAGGAAGAAATCAGGATATTTTCGCTTATGTGGATGATCTGGTTGGTGAAATCGAATCGCTGCTGGATACAATCAATGGGGAGGCTGTTTAATGGGAACTATCACAGAAAAGCTCCAGAAACTTCTGACTACCAAAGCGGCCATTAAAGCGGCGATTACGGAAAAGGGTCAGACCCCTGGGGATGTGTTCGCGGATTATCCTGCTAAAATCCGGGCGATTCGGACCGGTGTGGATACGTCTGATGCAACGGCGGCAGCGAGCGATATTGCCGAAGGGAAAACAGCATATATTGACGGGGTAAAAATTACAGGAGTCGTCACTGCCAGAGAAGCCGGGGGGCTATCGACGCTTCCCAGCAGTGAGGTTGTTTTATCGCAGGATTCCTATGGAAAACGAATTGAAATCAAAGGCACCATGGATTCTACTTATGGTTTGCTTTTGAGAAAAGGTGCTGAATACTCTATTGGAGCGGATGCGAATAAATTCGGCAATGCTACAGCCGCTAACGTCCTCAGCAGTAAAACCTTTACTAGCTCAGCAGGTCTCAGGGTTGCCGGAACGATACCGTCTAAAGCTGCTCAATCTTACAGGCCCACTACATCCGCCCAAACTATTGCTTCCGGGCAATACCTGAGTGGAACTCAAACCATTCAGGGGGATGCAAACCTGAAGGCGGCGAACATCAAAAAAGGCGTATCAATCTTTGGTGTGACTGGTACCTATGAAGGTGGTTTTCCTTCTGTTTCTATTACAGTAGTGAACAACTCCAGTTATCAAATTGAACTGAGAAACATTGCTACTTTGAAATCCGGCAGTTCACACAATAATTATGTCAATGTTTCGGCTAACAGTCGACAGACTTTCGAAACAACTCCTGGAGCGATTTTTCTGATTATTGCGAGAAATAATCAAAGGTTTAGTGTAAGTGGCGGAGCGGACGTGACATATACCACTTTCGATGGGGACGAGCGTTATTGGTTGGGCTACATAAAATCCGGCTATTCAAGTGGGACAGTAACCATCGCCTAATGAAAAAGACAAGCAATCTTTGTTCTATATGAACCCAGACAGGCAACTGGAGGTGATTCATTGAAAATCAAAATCAAGGGCTCGCTTATTGAGCTGGTGAAGGATGTCAGTTTGGTACAAGACCCTAAGATTCCCTATATCGTGGACTTTTCATTTAATGAAGAATGGGAGCACTTCAGAAAAACCGCTTTATTCAAAGCCGACAAGATCAGCGCTTCTGTTGTTCTCGCAGATGGTCGATGCGCTATTCCTGCTGAGTGCTTGAAAAAGTGTTGTGAACAGCTTCAAATTGCTGTAGTTGGCACGAAGGACAGTCAGCAAATTTCCACTGGCTGGTGTGTAACTGGATTGATTCTGCCCAAGCTCAATTTGGGTTTGGGGCAGGGTGGGGGAAGTTCTATTTTGCCGGACGACGCCTACGAACAAGTTATGTCAGTTATTGGAGACCTCTCCGCAGCAGGATTTGAAGGCAAGACTTTATCCGAGGTCATCATCGAACTCCGGAAGAATATTTCCGGTACTGCTACTGACAAGGAAGTGGAGGATATGCTGGACATCGCGTTTGGTTCGTCTGCGGAACTTTCTGAGAATACCGCTGTCGATAAAGAAACAGATACCATGCTTGACGAAGTTTTTGGCAAATAGCCGGAAACGTATATTTATTAAGGAGGACTCAAATATGTCAAAACACACAACACTCGAACAGCTCAAGAAGCTGGCTCAGCGTACCGATGCCGAGATCGATAAGGTCGACGGTAAGGTAACCGCCCTTTCTTCCCGCGTGGACGATCTGGTGACTGCCGGTGGCGAACCCAACAAGCTGGAAGTTGTCAAGGTCAACGGAACTGCTCTGGATATCACCGACAAAGCTGTTGATATTGGCGCTTCCATCGCTTCCGCTGTGGCTGGCTCTGACCATCTGACGCGCAAGATTGTTACTGGCTTTGACGCCATCGACCCCGTTGCTGATGATGCGGAGAAGTATATTTACATGGTTCCTAAGACCGGTTCTGATGAGGACGATCAGTATGATGAGTACATGGTGCTGGAGGGCAAGGTAGAACACGTCGGCAACACCAAGGTAGATCTGTCTAACTATATCACGAAGGATGAAATCGCTACGGACGCCGAGGTGGATACTATGCTGACAGAGGTCTTCGGCCCTGCTGAACAGTCTGACGCTCCGGCGGAATAAGCAGTTTGAGAGAGGGGACGGATGTTTTTCGTTCCCTCTTTTATCTCTTGAAAGGAAGGAGCGTATATGGCTGAGAAACTTACGACGTTTGCCCAGCTGAAGAAACTGGCAGTCCTGGAAAGAAATACAATCGGCGACAAGATTTCTGAACTGGCGGGATTGATGGCTGAAGGACTGGAAGATGCCCGGCATATCAGCATAACAGTCACTCTGCCTGCCGCCAACTGGAACAACCAGATTCAGACCGTCAAGCACGAGTCTCTTCTGGCTGACAGTAGCTATTGGTATTTGGTCTATAACGAAGCCGGGGTCAAAGCAGACGATGTTTCCATTAACGGCGAAATCACCTTCCACTGCGAAAGCATACCAGAGAATGATCTGACCGTAAATATTCTTCGATTGGAGGTTGAGCCATGAGTGATAACATTGGAAAAGTCTTTAACCTTGGTGCAGGCGGAGGACAAGGAGACCTGACTTTGGAGGCTGCCGACGAACGATATTTACAGAAGAGCGGAGGTTCTATCGAAGCCAGGTCCGCTTTCGTTTTGGAGCATATACAGGAATATGCTGATATCCCTTCTGTTCGGTTGTCCATAAATGCGCAAGAGGAATTAGTGGAAGGTGCGCCATTCGTAGCTAGGGTTTCTAAAGACGATAATTTTGTCTCTGAACTCAATTTGTATGAGTCCGGCGTACATCTGCATTCCGGCGCAATGCCCGATTGTCGTTCTCGCATCTCAGTTTATGATCCAATGACGATAACAGACGGTGTTTCTGATATTATCGTTATGGAAGTCGAACAATATAATACTCGAACAGGAATTTATATTAGACATGGGGAAGTTGCGCTTCAGATAGGCGATTCGGATCTTGACTACCCATCGTCCTATTTCTCATTCAACCCCGATCATATCACATGGACTTCACCGGATCGTCCGCCAGTATGCATTACATGCTTCGATACTGGTTATGATGGACTTAAAGTATCCATCAATGGCGATAACATTGTGACAGAATCCATGCTAAACAATTATGACTTTGAGGGTGAAATACCACCCGGCGTTATCGTCATGTGGTCCGGAGCCGTGAGCGAAATTCCTAATGGATGGGTGCTTTGCGATGGCGATAATGGTACGCCTTGCCTGCTGGACCGTTTCGTGGTTGGGGCAGGAAGTACCTATAATGTAGGAGATACGGGCGGCGAAGCAACACATAAGTTGACTGTTCTAGAGTTGCCCCGTCATGTACACTCACTGAACATGATCGACAAGGAAGATACTTTAGCGCCAGTCAAAAATATACTCGGCACTAAGGGCAACTCTTATGGCTCTAATAATGCTATGACCGGGGTCCAGGGTGATAATAACCCCCACAACAATATGCCCCCTTACTACGCTCTTTGCTACATCATGAAAATATAACAAAAATCGAGGTATTTTTATGGACGATAAATGTTCACTTGATCCCCAGCGGAGCTGCGATGTAAAGGAGCGTGTGGGGACGATTGAAGCCGAACTGAATGATCTGCGCCGTCAAAATGCTGGTACGCACGAACGGTTTGGCGAACGTATCGGGCAGTTGGAAAGCCATAACCAGGTGCAGGACGTGAAATTTGAATCTTTCGTCAATAAACTGAGCGATGTGGCCGAAAACTTGCGTGAGATGAAAGCCGACGGCAAGGAGACGGCACGCCAAATGACAGGAATTGTTCACAAGCTGGATTCGTTGAGCGAAAGGTATAAAGACACTGACAGCGATGTGGACGAGCTGAAAGCAAAGCCAGCCAAACGTTGGGAATCCATGACAGGGCAGATTATCAGCATTCTCGTGGCCGCCCTGATGGGGTTTCTGCTGTCGCAAATGATTCCTTCGTAGGAGGGGCCCATGCGGATTAAAGCAAATGAGTTTGAACTGATGGAACCCCAGCCGGACGCGTTCGATATTTACGACGGCGAGACCTACGGAGAGTGCGATGAGGAAGTGCCTTCCGGGTTCCCGGAACCGGCGGGGCAAAAGAAAACGACGACCATGAAAATCGTCGTGTGGGTCTGCCTGCTGAACGGCATCGCCTGGGTATGGTGCAGTTATATTCTGGCCTGGCTGGGGAAGGAGCAGATTGCCGAGAGTCTTTCGCAGGTGGCGTTGACGGAAATTATCGGCGTGGTCCTGGTGTATGCCGTGAAGTCGGTTGTCGAAAACCTCAGCAAGAACAATTCATGGCCGGATAAGAACGCTTCTGGTCCTGGCTGAAGCGTACTCTCCGTAAAATTCTTCCCAAACTTGTCTCCCTTGATTTGTCCATCTTTGCTGCTTTTTATTTTCGTGATAAACTTTTACTTGTTTGAGGGGTTATAAGTGATTTTACTATAACACATCTGCCGTCAGAAAACAAGCTGAAAATATCTCACGCAAAATTTACATCTCCTTTTACGGAAAGGAGGACATTTCAACCGGAACAGAGTTCCAATACAAAGGAAGGAGGTACTGGATATGATGACTGTGGTCGAAGTCGAGCGGATGACCGAAGCACTCAAGTCTTTGGGCTTGAACGACTCGGATATTCTGTTCGTTCAGAAGCACATCGCAACCGGCATGGCTCTGCCTAAGCCGGAACCCGCCGAGAAGAAAGGGTCCAACTAATCCAGCAGAGGAGAGCTTATGGAGACATAGGCTCTTCTCTTTTTAATTTTTATGGTCTTTCTTTTCTGGCATATATGTGGTATAATATCTTTACTTATATTTGTAAAGGAGGCGGCCACTATGTTTGAAGAGGAATTTGTAGAGACCATGACAATTCAGGAGGTTGCACGGTTGATTGACTGGTGCCGGGCAAAAGGTATGAGCGACACTGATATTTGTGACTGCTTGAAACATATTGCCACTGGCGCCGACTTACCAGTCAGAAAAGGATGAAGCTATGAGCGAAAACGAACAGATTGGGATGCTGATCGATTTCTATATGAATTTGCAGCGCATTAAATCTGCGGACGATTGGCGCAAGGAAATCGACTACCAGATTAAGATCACAAAAGCAAAGCTGGAAGTGTTTGGCATTGCAACCGAAGAACTGGATATTTGCTGAATCCAGAGGATGAAGGGCTTACGGAAACGTGAGCTCTTCTTTTTTTTTATGCAAAGGAGGAACTGCAAATGGAAAACATGATGAACGAGTCGGTACTCATCAGCATTATTGGCGTGCTGGTGGTGCTGACCAATCTTGTAGTTCAGGTAATCAAGAAGACTGTCTGGACAAAACTGCCGACGAACATCCTCGTGCTGGCTGTCTCTATGGTGCTCACGCTGGGGACGTTTTTCGCCTACTGCCAGATAAAGACCATCGACGTAGTCTGGTACATGGTCCTCGCAGCTGTGGTGCTGGCGTTTATGGTTGCCTACGCAGCCATGTTCGGCTATGACAAGCTGATGGAAGCTCTCAGGCAGATTAGCAAACCGTAAGTAAAATTGTAAGGTCTTGACCAAACGCTATGCGAATATAGATAGTTTGACAGGAAGGAGGTCCCTTTGTGAAGGCACCGGTTGATTACACACTGGACGAATGCGTGAAGAATGTGGGCGGGCGGCGATTCATTGTCCGGAATCTGACGCCGAATCTGAACCAGGAGACAAAAAGGGAAACCAAGGAAAAAATCGAGGGAGAACTGTACAACATTTTCTCTAAGTACATGACCTGAGCTTTTTAAGAGCCGCCGCGGTATTGCAACGCCGACGGCGGCTTCTTTTTTGAAAGGAGAAAAACAATGTGGCAGTATGATGCAATTTACGCCAGACAGTCTGTAGACCGGGCCGACAGCATCAGCATTGAAAGCCAGCTCGAATATTGTCAGTATGAAGTCCGTGGAGGGAAATACAAAACCTTTACGGACAAAGGGTACAGCGGAAAGAATATCGACCGGCCTCAGTTCCAGAGCATGATGGAAGCAATTCGCAAAGGTGAAATTCATCGGGTGATTGTCTATAAACTGGACAGAATCAGCCGTTCCATTCTGGACTTTGCCACCATGATGGACGAATTTCAGAAGTACGGCGTCGAATTCGTATCCTGTACCGAAAAGTTTGACACATCCACGCCAATGGGGCGAGCCATGCTGAATATCTGCATTGTGTTTGCGCAGTTGGAACGTGAGACAATTCAGATGCGGGTAGAGGACGCCTATATTTCCAGAAGCCGCAAAGGTTTCTATATGGGAGGCCGTATCCCTTATGGCTATCGGCTTGAACCATATTCGATTGATGGGAAGAAGACCTCCCGTTATGTCGTCGTGCCTGATGAAGCCGAGATCGTCAAATTAGCCTATACGATGTACGCCGAGCCGCAGACTTCCTATGGAGATGTCGTACGATATTTCCTGGAAAATGGTATCATCAATGACCGTGCAAAGTTCGGCATCTGGGACCGGTGCCGGATTGCAGATTTGGTAAAGAACCCTGTCTATGTCAGAGCGGATTTGGACGTATACCGTTTCTACAAGGACCAGGGCGCGATTCTGCATAACAGTCCGGAAGACTATATCGGAACAAACGGCTGCTATCTATATTCCGATAAAGAAGCTGGCCGAAAGACCGTCAGCCTTGCAGGACAGCACGTTGTACTTGCGCCTCATGAAGGAATTGTGCCCTCCGATATTTGGCTGAAAGCACGGTTGAAGTGCCTGAACAACAAGCAGGTAGCCAAACCGTTAAAGGCAAGCAATACATGGCTGGCAGGGAAAATCAAATGCGGCAAATGCGGTTACGCTCTTGCAATCCGTAAGTCCAAGCTCAAAACACGAACGGTCCGGTATTTTATTTGCAGCCGCAGAATGCAGACGAACCGGTGTGAAGGCGTAGGGGGTATCAGGGCGGACGAGTTCGAAGCGCTTGTTTTGTCACAGATGATTGAGCATCTTAAAATGTTTGAAACCCTGGAAAAACATACCAAGCAGCAGGAGAATCCTAAAATTCAGGAACTCAACGTAAAGCTCGAAGCTATAAAGCTTGAGATTGAAAAGCTGCTTGATAAGATTTCCAAGGCGGATGATGTCCTGATGGAGTACATCAACAAACGAGTTGGTGAGCTGGACGCACAGGCAAACGTCTATCGCCAACAGCTTGCCGAGTTATCCCCGCTTGAAAACGAGTCCAAATACAACTTTGAAAAGCTGAGAGATTATATGCAGCATTGGGAGGACCTGTCATTCGATGACAAGCGGGCTATCGTTGACCAACTGATCGTTAAAATCAGGGCAACGGAAGACACCTGCGAAATTATTTGGAAAATCTGACTTTACCCTGATTGTATTGTTTCACCAAATCTTTGGAAATGAACGATTTCCCGTGCACGAAGGAATTTGATGACATCGTTAACATCCGGATCGTCAGAGAGGCGCAGGATGTTGTCGTAGGTCACGCGTGCCTTCTGCTCAGCCGCCAAGTCCTCTGTAAGGTCGCCGATAGTATCGCCGGTGACCTGCATTGTAGAAGCGGACCAGGGGTAGCCGGAAGCAAACTGCGGGAAGACGCCAGTAGTATGGTCGACGAAATAGGAATCAAACCCGGCAGTACGAATCTGATCTTCGGTAAGGTTTCTGGTAAGCTGATGGACGAGGGTACCCACCATTTCCAAATGTCCCAGTTCTTCCGTACCGATATCGGTCAGCAAACCCTTGAGTTCCGGGTAAGGCATAGAATAGCGCTGACTGAGGTAACGCAGGGACGCGCCGAGCTCACCGTCAGGCCCACCGTACTGGGAAATAATGACGGCGGCCAGCTTCGGGTTAGGGTTTTTGACTTTGACAGGGTATTGAAGTTTCTTCTCATAAACAAACATCAGCTATTACCTCCCAAATCCCAAGGCCACGGGTCTTTAAGCCAGGCATAACCGTCCTCAGGGGTCAGATTGGAAGCGGTAAGGGGTCCGCACATTTTCTCATATTTCTGCCGGCCCTCCTCGGCCAATTTGATATAGGACCAATAGAGCTGGAGGACCTCCTGATCATTGGCATGGGTATCCAGATAGAGGTTAAGTTCTTTGATAGCGAAATCCAGGGCCATAAGCTCGACGAGTGCGGTATTAGGCAGTTGGGTATGGGCCTGGATAGCGGCTTTGAAGGGCAAATCCAGACCGGGGAAGAGGGTACCGGTCTGAAGGGCCTCTGTACGACTGAACCTGGGCGGATTAGGCTCCTGCATAGGGATATAAGGAAACGCCAGAGCGCCGCAGCCATTGGGCAGGGAACCTGTCATAGAGCCGCAGCCGGGCGCAGGAATCGGATTAGGCTTCTCCATAAAAAGAAAACCTCCATATAAAAGGAATGCGGGAAGAGACGATCCCGCTGATTCATTCTATGTGCAGAGGCTGTCCGGGGCAACCAAGCTGGATATTGCAAAAGGCGACAAAGCAGTGACAGTGAGAACGGCAACTGTAAAAGAAGGCGCACGAATAAGGGTTTTGATACGAGCGGAAGCAGGGAACAGTGGTATTTTTACAGCAAGGAGCAAAAACTGCGCCGTCAAGAGGTTGACAATCTGGAATTCGTCTGCTAAAATACTGCCCAGAACAGCGATGAAGAGGTCCAGTAACCGACGAGCGCTCCGCAAAGAGAACCCCCGGCATGGTGGAAGGGGGAGGGAGTCCGGCGGCGAATACCCCTCGGAGCCGGCACCCGAACGACGGAAAGCAGACCGTACCAGTAGGCGCGCACGGGAACGCCCGTTACAGCGTAGGAATGAGGCCGTTTTCGCAAGAGGGCGGCGAATCAGAGGTGGTACCGCGAAGTGAATTCGCCCTCTGTCCCCCTGGGGCGGAGGGATTTTTCTGTTTTTGGAATTGAAGCGGTCGGATGGGAAGCAAAAGAGAATGGATATGACGAGCATATATTTTGTACGCCATGCCGCGCCGGATTTTGATGCCCTGGATAGCCGAATTTTCTTTTGAAAG
>ERZ778514.594-NODE-594-length-31888-cov-10.996796_pt1 | contig 31888 bp, 21 predicted proteins | sample MGYA00510344_ERZ778514 | MGnify/ENA primary metagenome ERZ778514 (study PRJEB29527, sample SAMN07138968) | mouse gut metagenome | material: feces | host: mouse | place: China:Nanjing | collected 2016-01-25 ...
CCGGGGACACAAGGATTTTCAGTCCTTTGCTCTACCAACTGAGCTATGGCACCAGCCTGACGATAATCCCTTTCGGTTTTAACGTGGTGCAAAGATAAGCATAATTTCCGAATCCGCAAGCGCCGGGCGTGTTTTTATCGAAAATTTCTTCAAAAAACTGCCCCGCACCACGAAAAAGGGCCGGCACCCGCAGGTGCCGACCCCGTAGATCGTTCGCGCGCGCTTCAGGCCAGCGCCCGCCGAACGGAACGATTTACTGCTTCACGGTGAACGTTTCGTAGCCGTAGCCGAACTCGCCCTCGCTCACGTAGTAAACGACATTGAAGTGGAACACGCCGTCCTCGTAGTAGCTCTCGCCCATCGAAGCGTTGCCGATGTAGTGGGCCAGATCGTCGACCGCTACGGGACCGTAGGAGGCGTGGGTGTAGCCGATGGGCTGGTTGTCGACCAGGATCTTGTTGGTCGTCTGGTTCCAGGTGAAACGGAAGTCCACGTTGTTGCCCCAATGCTCGATCTTCCAGCGGTCGGGATAGATGTCGCTCTGAAGCAGCGAGAGGCCCGGATCGTCGCCCGTGAAGAACTGCGTGTAGACGTAGTCGCCGGTATAGCGAACGGTCCACGTCTCGGGGATGCCGGCGGTGAAGGTGTAGACCGACATGCCGTAGGGCGTGGTCACCGACTCATCGGCGATCGACAGCGTGATCGACTGGTAGTTATCGGGGCCGATGGCCGCAGCGTCGTAGGAGATGCTCACCGCCGTGGTGGCCTCGCCCGCGGCGAAGGTCACGGAGGCGGGAGCCGAATAGTTCCCCTCGCCGCCCTGCAGTTCGAGCGCCACGGTCAGCGCCTCGTCGCTCTTGCGGCGCGTGATAGTCACGTCGAACGACGACTCGGCACCTGCCAGGTCGATCTCGGTCGGGTTGGTGTTGGGGAAGTAGACCTGCGCGTTGTCGGGCAGCTGGGCGGGCGTGTACTCCAGATCGTCCGAGCAGCTTGCGGAGCCGACGAGCAGCGCGGCACCGAGGAAGTATGCGAGAATTTTACGCGTTTTCATACACTAAAGGTTTTCTTGATTCACGATCGGACTACTCGTCGATCCACTCGGTACCGCGGAGCGTCTGCGGGTTGGGGTTCTGCGCGGCAGCCAGCGCCGAGTTCGAGTTGAGCTCGAGCGTCGGGATGGGCAGCGTGGTCCAGCAGGCCGTGCCGTTGGGGCTGTTGTAGCGCGAACCGTCGAAGTGGTTCGTGCCCTTGTAGCCGCGGATCTGGGGCTTGTTCAGACGCTTGTTGTAGAACATGATGTGGCCCTCGCCCCAGAGCTCGATCTGAGCCTGGTGGTAGACCTCGTCCTGCAGCTGCGCCGAGGTGGTGGCGCGGCTCACGAAAGAGGGGTCGCGGTGCGTCTTGACGAACGAGACGAGCAGCTGCTGGCCGCGCGCCACGTCCTGCATACCGGCGGCCTCGGCCTCGATCAGGTACATCTCCTCGACGCGCATGATCGGGAAGTCGGCGGCCGAGCCCACCTTGTAGTTCTTGCCGTCGCCGCCCGCCGGACGGAACTTCAGCGGCGCATAGTCGGGCAGCGAATTGATAGCGGCCTGCGACAGCGCTGCCGACTGGTAGTTGTACTTGCTGCGGTCGGGATCGAGCCACGAGTGCTTGCGCCAGTCGGTGTCGGGAATCGAGGCGTAGAGGTTGACGTCGATCTGCTTCACCGACTTGTAGCCGCCGGCCGATACGTAGCCGTAGGTGGCCTCGGGCGACATGAACGAGATGAAGTTGCAGATACCCGACGTCACGACGCGGTCGTCGCTCGTGATGATGATACCCCACATCCAGGCCGGGTTGTCGATGCTGTTGAAGCCCGTGGTGGGATTCATCCACTCGGCCTCGGTCATCGGGCGGCAGCCGCTCAGATCGATGGCCTTGCGGGCGGCCTTCTCGGCCTCGGCCCACTTGCCGTCGTAGAGATAGGCGCGGGACAGCATGCCGTATGCCACGCTCTGGTCGACCAGGTTCTTGGCCTCGCGCTGGTAGCCGTCGAGCAGGTCGATGGCCTTGAGCAGGTTATCCTCGATGATGAACTTGTACATCTCGGCGTGGGGCACGCGCGGGTTGTTCTGCGCCTCGAGCTCGGTGGTCGTCTCGGTGACGATGGGCACGGTCAGCCCTTCGAAAGCACCCGTCTCGGTACCCTTGTACTCGAACACGCGCGCCATGTAGAGGTAGGCCATCGCGCGGTAGACCAGCGCCTGACCGGCGTAGGTCTTCTGGATCTCGGTGGGGTTCTCCAGGTCGATGGAGGCCAGCACGGCATTCGCCAGGTTGTTGAGCGAGTAGAAGTACTTCCACACGAAGTAGGGAGCATTGCCGTCGGCCGACACCGTCGACACGGCGCGCCAGCGCAGGAACTCGGCGTCGTAGCCGAAGTCGGGACCGCATGCCACGTCGGCCGTCAGGGCGTCGAGGCCCATGCAGATGCCGGGATAGCCGAAGTCGCCGTGCGACGAGAGGGCGCCGTTGAACTGGGTGAGCCAGGCGTTCGTCGAGTTCACCGCAGCCTCCATACCTGCCGACGAGGAGCCGATCTGATCGGTCGTCACGACGTCGGTCGGAAACTCCTCCTTGATGCAGGAGGTCATCAGACCCGCTGCGGCACCCAGGAGGATGGTATATTTCAGTATGTTGTTCATAATCTGTTTCGTTTATTTATTCGTTCGACATCAGAAGCGGAGCGTAATACCACCCGAGATCACGCGCAGCGGCGAGTAGAGCGTATCGCTGATCGAGCCGGAGAATGCCTGGCGCGGATCGAAGCCCTTGCGCTTGGACCAGTAGTAGACGTTCTCGCACGACACGTAGATGCGCAGCGATTCGAGCGAGAGCTTCTTCACCCAGTTCTGCGAGAAGGTGTAACCGAGGTTGATGTTCTGCAGGTTGAGGAACGAAGCCTTGGTCAGGAAGCGATCCGAATAGCCGGCCGTGTAGAGGTCCTTGTAGTAGTAGCGGGGATATGCCTGCGTCTGGTTGTCGGGCGTCCACGACTTCAGCACGTCGCGGTGGATGTTGCCGCCACCGCCCGTCGAGGGCGACGACATGGTGCGGTAGTAGCCGTAGTCGAAGGCGTAGCCGCCGATGCCGTAGGTGAAGTTCACCGCCAGGTCGAAGCCGTGTACGTTGAGCGTCGTGCCGAAGCCGCCGAACAGATCGGGGATCGACGACTTGCCGGTCTCGAGCTTCGAGGCCTTCGTCAGGTCGGTCGTGGTGGTCAGACCCTGCGAGTGGTCGTTGTCGTCGTTCCACATCCAGTAGGTGGCCTCACCCTGCTCGTTGGTGCCGGCATACGAACGCAGATACCACGAGTAGAGCGACTTGCCCTCGGTCATCCAGTAGTCGTCGCTCACGTAGCCGCCGTCGATCATCTTCTCGGGCGGGAGACGGTCGATCTTGTTCTTGTAGTGGGTCATGTTGAGGCGTACCGACCAGTTGACGTTGCGCGTGGAGATGAGCTGGCCGTTCAGGTCGAGCTCGAATCCCGAGTTGTGCATGTCGCCGATGTTGTCGTAGTAGGAGGTGTAACCCAGCGAGGGGGCTACCGGACGCGAGAAGAGCATGTCGGTGGTCTTGCGGTAGAAGTAGTCGACGCTACCGGTCAGACGGCCGCGCCACAGACCGAAGTCGAAGCCGACGTTGATGTTGGAGTTGGTCTCCCAGGTGATGTTCTTGTTACCCTTCGACGAGAAGACCGTCGCCAGCGCGCCGCCGGCGCTCTTGAGCGTGTAGGTGTCGACGTAGCGGAAGTTACCGATGCCGTCGTTGCCCTGCGAACCGTAGGAGACCTTCAGCTTCAGCATGTCGAGCCAGTCGCCCGTGCCGGCCATGAACTCCTCGCGGCTGATCATCCACGCGGCGCCCACCGACCAGAAGTTACCCCAGCGGTTGTCGGGGTGGAAGCGCGACGAGGCGTCGCGACGGTACGAGCCGTTGACGAAGTACTTGTTGTCGTAGTTGTACTGCACGCGGCCGAAGTAGCCCTCGGTGTTGTAGCCGTTCTTGTAGGAGTTGGCGGCGCCGTTGACGATCGCGCCGGCCAGCTCGAGCAGGTCGGGCGAGAACATGTTGCTGCGCGAAGCGTAGAGCACGGCGCTGTTGCGCTTGTAGTTCTCGTGGCCGAGCATCACGTCGATGCTGTGCAGGCCCGCCTGCTTGTTGTAGGACAGGATCTGCTGCATGTTGAAGGCGAAGAAGCGGTCGTGCTCCTTGTTGATGATACCGTTCTGATCGGCATAGCCGCCGTAGTAGGGGTTGGTCAGCGAGGTGAAGCGCGTCTCGTCGACCGTCACGCCGGCGTTGAAGGTGAAGGTGAAGTCCTTGAGGAACGATACCTCGGCGAATGCGTTGCCGGTGAAGGAGTTGCCCTCGGCCGACTGGTTCACGTCGAGCTGGTTCTGCGCGATGGCGTTCGAGCCCGTCATGATGGGACGCGTCAGGCCGTCGATGCCGCCGTCGGCGCCGTTGCCCGAACCCCAGTCGTAGCGGGTGTTGCCGTAGCGGTCCTTGAGGATGTTGCCCTGTGCGTCGCGCACGTAGAGCGGGTAGATGGGAGCGACCTGCGTGACGACGCCGATGACGCTGGCCACGGAGGTCGACGAACCCGACGCCTCCTCGTAGATGCTCTCGTTCTGGTAGTTGGTGAACGAAGCGTTGGCGCCCACCTTCAGCCACTTCTTGGCCTGGTAGTCCGCCTTCAGACGGGCCGAGTAGCGCTGCATCTCCGACTTGTCGATGATACCGTTGTCCTTCAGGTAGCCGAACGAAGCGAAGAAGTTGGTGCGCTCGTTGGCTGCCGACACGTTGACGTTGTACTCCTGGCGCACGGACGACGAGTAGGCTGCGTCCTTCCAGTCGTCGGGGGTCAGGTAGTACTGCTGGCCGTCGGGAGCGGTATAGATGTTGCCCAGCTTGGCGTTGGGGTTGATCTTACCGTTGGTTCCGATGAAGAACTCGCCGTCGGGCACGTTGTAGACCTGGTACTTCAGGTCGCTGATAAGCTGATTGTTGGCATACTGGTGCGCACGGGCGGGATCGTAGTTGAGCGTGCCCATGCCGTAGTTGTAGATGGCGCCGTAGATCGTCTCGTAGTACATGGCCGGATCGTCGATGTACTCGTAGTCCTGCATGGCGCGCGTGTTGACGCCGACCTTGGCGTCGACGGTGATGATCGCCTTGCCGATGCGGCCCTTCTTCGTGGTGACCATGATCACGCCGTTGGCGCCTCGCGAACCGTAGAGAGCGGTCGACGAAGCGTCCTTGAGGACGGTCATCGACTCGATATCCGAGGGGTTCAGCAGGGCAAGATCGCCGTCGTAGGGGATTCCGTCGACCACCCAGAGGGGCGATACGCTCGACGAGATCGAACCGATACCGCGCACGAGCACCTGCGGGGCGCTGCCGGGCTGGCCCGACGTATTGGCGATCTGCACGCCCGGAGCGGCACCAGCCAGAGCCTGAGCCACGTTCGACGTCTGCGTCTTGGCGATATCGTCGGCCTTCACCACGGCTACCGAGCCGGTGAACGCCTCCTTGGTCGTCTTACCGAAGGCGATCACGACCACGTTGTCGATCGCCTGCGAGTCCTCCTCGAGCACCACGTCGATGCGCGTGCGGCCGTTGACGGCCACCTGCACGGTCTTGTAACCCACGAACGACACGGTGAGCGTCCCGTTGGCGGGCGCGGCGACCGAGAAGGTACCCTCGGCCGAGGTGGTCATACCCGTCGACGTGCCGTCGACAAGAACGGTCGCGCCGACGATCGGCTGCCCGTCCACGCCGGTAACACTACCCGATACCTGCCGGTTCTGAGACATGGCTGCGGCCACGACGCCCAAAACGGCAACGAACGATAGTACAATCTTTCTTACCATAAGCGTTAAGTTTAATTGGTTTTTTAAAATAAAAAGTTCACTACAAAATAACAATTTAATTTCCGCATTTGCAAATCTATTTATTAAATTTTTTGAGGTAAATTGCTATCGGTGCTCATTTTTTCCTCGGGCGATTACGATTCTTCGAAAGGGCCCCTTTCGGCAATAACAATCCGTAAGCGCGATTTTTTGAGAAAATTTAGCAAAACGGACGTTTCGGGGCTTCCCGGCCGCCGCCCGCGTATCCGCTTCCGATTCGTAACCTCCTCGCGGCGGGCTCCGTCGGCCGCAGGGGTCCGTATCAGCCGTTCTGCCCGCCGGCCGCGCGGAGGCGCCCGCGGCAGAGGGGGTCGATGCGCCGCGAGAGGCGCTCGAGCTCCAGGTCGAGCCGCGCGTGGGTGACCGTGGCGTAGATCTGCGTCGTGCGGATATTCTTGTGACCCAAGAGCTTGCTGATGGTCTCGATGGCCACCCCCTGCGAGAGGGTGACGGTCGTGGCGAAGGTGTGGCGCGCCGTGTGGAAGGTCACCCGCTTGGCGATGCCGGCCTGCTCGGCGATCCGTCGCAGGCAGACGTTGCACCAGCCGTTGCCCGGCAGGTCGAAGATCGGCGCGTCGCGCCGGCGGGGCATGTAGCGGCAGAGGATGGCGTAGGGCAGGGCGAAGAGACGCACGTCGACCTCCGAGCCCGTCTTGCGGCGCGTGGTGCTGATCCAGAATCGGTTGCGCTCCTGGCGGACGTTCTCCGGCGTGAGGGCGCACAGATCGACGTAGGAGAGCCCCGTGAAGCAGCTGAAGAGGAAGGCGTCGCGCACGAGCGCTGCGGTCGGGCGCTCTATGTCGAGCCGTATGAGATTGTCGATCTCCTGCATGGTGAGGTAGTTGCGCATGACGAACTCGCTGCGCAGCTTGTAGCCGGCGAACAGATCGCAGGCCATGTAGCCGCGGCTGCGGGCCAGCATGAGGATGTGCTTGAGGGCGATCATGTAGATCCACGTCGTATTTTTCTTGAACGAGCACTCGTGCGAGATGTAGGCGTGGAAGCCCGTGAGGAACTCGGTGTCGAGCTCCTTGAAGAGCAGGTCGCGGCGGTTGTACTTGTCGTGGATGAAATTTTCGAGGTGGATGCAGACGCACCTATATTTATAGTAAGTGGTCATGCTGCGGTTGAGCCCCACCATGCGGCGGAACTCGGCGTTGTGGCGCCGGAAGAAGTCGAGCAGCCGCTCGTTGCGGTGGTCGAGCCCCAGATAGATCTCCTTGACCCGCTGCGGCGTGACGTAGAGCTGCTCGCCCGCCAGCGTGTGGTAGCTGCGCTCGATGCCGTGGCGGATGGCGGCCAGCCGCTCGTTGATGCGCTCGGCCTGGGCGCTGCGCCCCGCGATCCGTCCCGCCCGCACGTCCCATCGTTGCTCCTGCACCGAGAGCTGCGTCGAGAGCTGGACCCTCCGGCCGTTGATCGTGATCCGGCACATGATCGGCAGCTCGCCGTTGCGCAGCGGCGAGCTTCGCTTCACGTAGAAGAGGATTTTGAATGTGTTTCTCATAGCCTGATAACCTTTTTTGAGGTGAAACATGGCGCTAAAGGTAGCCATTAAGTACCCTCCGAATGGCGCATGATCCGGCCTAAACGGCTTATCGACGCCCCCTTGCCGCGCCCGGCCGGGTCACCGCGCGGTAGCCCGGCGGCAGCGCCGCGGCCGACCCTCGGGCGCCTCTGCGGCTCGCGCTCAACCAGTTGCACCGCAGCGGTAGCGGGCCCCCGGATGCGGTTTCAGACATTGGTTATCAGTGCCTTATCTTCCATATAGCGGCCGGTGGTTTTTTATTTTAAAAAACCAATTAAACTTAACGCTTATGGTAAGAAAGATTGTACTATCGTTCGTTGCCGTTTTGGGCGTCGTGGCCGCAGCCATGTCTCAGAACCGGCAGGTATCGGGTAGTGTTACCGGCGTGGACGGGCAGCCGATCGTCGGCGCGACCGTTCTTGTCGACGGCACGTCGACGGGTATGACCACCTCGGCCGAGGGTACCTTCTCGGTCGCCGCGCCCGCCAACGGGACGCTCATCGTATCCTTCGTAGGATACGAGACCCAGCGCATCCCCGTAGCAGGCAAGACTCGAATCGATGTCGTCCTGGCAGAGGACGCCACGGCCATCGACCAGGTGGTCGTCGTGGGTTACGGTTCGGGCAGTAAGGTCGGCACGACACTGGGCTCCGTGGCCAAGGTCAAGGGTGCCGTGCTGGAGAACAAGCCGACGGCCAACATCGCCGACGCACTCCAGGGCAAGGTGGCCGGCTTCGAGGTCTACACCTCGTCGGGCGAGCCTTCGGCCGCTTCGTCGATGCGTCTGCACGGCGTCGGTTCGCTCGAGGCAGGCTCGTCGCCGCTGATCGTGCTGGACGGCGTGCCGGTGGATGCCGGAACGCTCGTGTCGCTCAACGCGAACGACATCGAGTCGGTCAACATTCTCAAGGATGCTTCCGCCACCTCGATCTACGGCTCGCGTGCCGCCAACGGCGTGATGTACATCGCATCGAAGCGCGGTCGCCGCAACGAGCCTGTCTCCTTCACGGTGCGGGCGCAGTACGGTATCTCGCAGCCCGCGACGAACAAGTACGAGGTGATGAACACCGCCGAGAAGGCCGGCTACCAGTTGGAGGTGGGACTGATCAACCAAGAGCGCTACGACGCGATCATGGCTTCGGGCATCAACACCAACTGGCGCGACTACTACTACAATTCGAGCGCTCCGACCTACCAGGTCGACCTCTCGGCCACGGGCGGTTCGGAGAAGACTTCCTACTACCTCTCGGGTTCGTACATGAGCAAGGAGGGTACGGCTCCCGGCTCGTCGATGGAGCGCTATTCGTTCCGCAGCAACGTCGACATGAGCGCCAAGAAGTGGCTGCGCATGGGCGCCAACGTCGCCCTGGGTTACGACAAGCGCGAGAAGGCCGTCACGACGGGCAACTCGGTCTACAACGCCGCCTTCATGTCGGTGCTGACCCTTCCGTGGGAGACGCCCTACAACGAGGACGGCACGGAGAAAGAGCTGATCGCCGGCTACAGCAACCCCAACTACTACATCTCGAAGTTCCCGTCCAACGGCAAGAACCTTCAGATCAACGGAAACGCCTACGTGCAGATCATGCCGGTCAAGGGCTTGAGCATCAAGTCGCAGTTCGGTGTCGATGCTTTCGTCTACTGGTCGGAGTCGTTCCGCAAGGCCTCCTACTCGGGCAGCCTGAACAACGGTAGCGTATCGCGCGGCCACCAGCACGGCGCCACGCTCACCAGCACGACGACCGTCGACTACAACTTCGACTTCTCGAATCCCGACCACAAGCTCTACCTGCTCGCCGGTCAGGAGGGTATCCGCTACGACGGGCTGAACTTCAGCGCCTCGCTCGCGGGTCAGATCAGCGACAAGCTGCTGATGATCTCGACGGGTTCGGGTACGCCCACCGCCTCCGACTCGTCGTCGGCCTACGCCTTCAACTCGTGGTTCGGCCGTGCCGAGTACTCCTATGCCGACAAGTACATCTTCGACGCTTCGGTCCGCCGCGACGCCTCGTCGCGTTTCGGCGCCAACAACCGCTCGGGTATCTTCTACGCCGTCGGCGCCATGTGGAACATCAAGAAGGAGTCGTTCCTGGCCGACAACCGCACGATCTCGGATCTTCGTCTGAAAGCTTCGTACGGTACGCAGGGTAACGCCGATATCGGCAACTACGCCCACATCGCCCAGTTGGCCGCCACGACCTACCAGGACGCTTCGGGTCTCTACATCTCGTCGATGGGCAACACCAACCTCGGTTGGGAGACGCAGGAGCTGTTCACGGTGGCCGCCAACATCGAGTTCATCCGCCGAATCCGCCTGGAGGCCGAGTTCTACAACCGCGCCACGAAGGACATGCTCATGAACGTACCGATGCCTCTGACCTCGGGTTACTCGTCGCGCTACGAGAATGTGGGCAGCATGGTCAACCGCGGCGTCGACCTGACGCTGAACGTCGACATCGTTCAGACGAAGGACTGGCACGTCGGCTTCAACGCTACGTTCAGCTACAACAAGAGCAAGATCACCAAGCTCTTCAACGGCTACACCGAATACGCGATGCCCGACTACCTGCTCTGCTATGCCGTCGGTCACGATGCGGGCGAGTTCTACATGCAGAAGTTCCGCGGCGTCAACCCCGAGAACGGTAATCCGCAGTGGGAGGTCGTCGATCCCGAGACGGGCGCGATCAGCCTGACCGAGAACTTCAACAATGCCACCATGCAGCTGCTGGGCAAGTCGCGCTACGCACCCTACTATGGCGGCTTCGGCGTGGACGCAAGCTGGAAGGGCATCAGCCTCGCGGCCAATTTCACGTGGAACTACGGCAAATATACGGTCAACAACATGCTGCTGTTCCTCGAAAGCCCCGGCAACGCGACCTCGTTCAACAGCGGCAAGCACCTGCTCAACATGTGGCGCAAGCCGGGCGACATCACCAATGTTCCCAAGTGGGGTACGAATCCGCAGTTCGACTCGCACATGCTCGAGGACGCTTCGTTCCTTCGTCTGAAGAACCTCACGGTCGCCTACGACTTCCCGAAGTCGCTGATCCGGAAGAGCGGTTTCATCGAGGGGCTGCGCATCTACTTCATCGGTCGTAACCTGCTGACCGCAACCGGCTACTCCGGCTACGACCCCGAGATGGATACGAACCTTTCGCTGGGTAACTACCCCAACTCGCGCGAGTTCGTAGGTGGTATTCAGCTCACGTTCTAACCGTTCATTCCATAAAATACGTACGTTATGAAGAAATTACTGAATATCATAGTTTTAGCAGCTTTCTCGACATTCGCGTCGTGCGATCTCGACAAAACGCCGGATGCGAGCCTGCCCCAGGACGAGGCGTTCGACAACATCGAGACGATCAAGTTCCTCGAGAAGGGCGCCTACTCCCGGCTGCGCTCCTCCTACACCCCGGCCAGCATGATCGTGCCCGATCTTCAGGCCGACTACATGCACGCCGTGATCGGCTTCTCGAACACCTTCGGCGAGGTCTACAAGTGGACTTTCACGCACTCCGACTACGAGGTGGGCGATACGTGGGACTACCTCTACGCCGGCATCGGCCAGTACAACTACATCATCGACGGCATCGAGCAGCGGCTGGGCTTCACGCCGACCGAGGCCGAGGCCGCCACGCTGGACCGGATTCGCGGTAACATGTACCTCATGCGCGCCATGTCCTACAGCCTGCTCGCCGAGCGCTTCTGCGCCGACTACAACGCGGCCACGGCCAAGAACGAGTACTCGGGCGTGCCGCTGGTGGTCACCTACTCGCCCGAGGACAAGCCGTCGCGCGCCACGCTCTTCGACGTCTACGACCGCATTCTGAAGGATATCGCGACGGCTAAGACGTTGCTCGCCGGCGTGGCCGGCAAGGCCAACTCGACGGCGCTCAACGTCGACTGCGCCACGGCGCTCGAGGCCCACGTCCTGCTTCAGATGGACAACTATCCCGAGGCGCTCAAGGTTGCCAACTCGCTGATCGGCAGCCCGGCCTACGCACTGGTCGGCTCGGCCGACGAACTGCGGCAGATGTGGACCAGCGACAAAAGCTCGGAGATCATCTTCGTCTTCTACGCCAGCAGCACGGAGCTTCCCGCGCAGTTCGGCATCAACATGTTCAGCGACTACTTCAACGGCCAGAAGCCCTATAGCTTCATCACGTCGGACTATATCCCGACGCAGGACTGCGTGGACGCATTCGACGCCGCCGACTGGCGCCGCTCGGCTTATTTCATCGACGCGGACTACGAGCAGACGGCTCCCGACGGCCGCGACTACATCGCCTACTTCAGCGCTTACGGCGGCGGCACTTTCTGCGGCTACCCCAGCACGACCGTCTTCAGCAAGTACCTCAACAACCCGAACCTGCAGACCAGCACCTCCTGGAACTACCGCAACGCCTGGAAGCCGTTCCGCCTGGCTGAGATCTATCTGATCGCCGCCGAGGCGGCCGTCCGAAGCGGCGGCGATGCCGCCACGCCGCTCAACACGCTGCGCGAGCACCGTGGTCTGCCGGCACTGGCCACGGTGACGCTGGACGACATCAAGGCCGAGCGCTATCGCGAGCTGATGATGGAGGGCATGCGTCTGACCGACCTCAAGCGTTGGGACGACGGCATGACCCGCGGCAAGGAGCAGACGGGCTATCTGATCAACGACGACGACGGCAAGATCTACAAGGGCAACAGCTGGATCACGCCGCTGGCCGAACACATCGAGATCGAGGCGGGCGACTACCGCTTCGTATGGCCCATCCCGGCGAACGAGATCTTCGCCAACCAGAACCTCGCCAATCAGCAGAACCCCGGCTGGGAGCGATAATCCGATCCGCTTACGGATCGTAACCCGAGGGTCGGCACTTCACGGTGCCGGCCCTTTTTCGGTTACGGCGGAGTCACTCCCCGCCGCCCGCCGCGCCGCACCAACGGGCCCTGCGCGAGGCCCTTGCCCCCGCCCGGCGGGTTACTTTCTGGAGCCTCTGCGCCCGCCCCTCGATCCCGCCCGCAAGGCGGTATTTTCGTTATTTCTCTGGTTCTTAATATTTTGGTATTTCGCCCGAATCGCCGCCCGAGGCCCGTCGGTTTTTATTTTAAAAAACCAATTAAACTTAACGCTTATGGTAAGAAAGATTGTACTATCGTTCGTTGCCGTTTTGGGCGTCGTGGCCGCAGCCATGTCTCAGAACCGGCAGGTATCGGGTAGTGTTACCGGCGTGGACGGGCAGCCGATCGTCGGCGCGACCGTTCTTGTCGACGGCACGTCGACGGGTATGACCACCTCGGCCGAGGGTACCTTCTCGGTCGCCGCGCCCGCCAACGGGACGCTCACCGTGTCGTTCGTGGGTTACAAGACCGTGCAGGTGGCCGTCAACGGCCGCACGCGCATCGACGTGGTGCTCGAGGAGGACTCGCACACGATCGAGAACGTGATGGTCGTGGCCTACGGTACGGCGAAGAAGGAGTCCTTCACGGGTTCGGCCGCCGTCATCAAATCGGATAATCTCGAAAAACGCGTCGTAGCCAACGTCTCGAAAGCGCTCGAGGGCCAGGTGGCAGGTCTGCAGACCACCTCGGGCACGGGCCAGCCGGGTTCGAGCGCCACGGTGGCCATCCGCGGCTTCGGCTCGATCAACGCATCGTCGTCGCCCCTCTACGTGGTGGACGGCATCGCCTACTCGGGCTCGCTCAACTCGATCAACCCCGAAGACATCGAGTCGATCACCGTACTCAAGGACGCCTCAGCCGGTGCGCTCTACGGCGCCCGCGGCGCCAACGGCGTGATCGTCATCACCACCAAGCGCGGCCGCAAGGGCAGCGTCGACGTCAGCTTCAAGGCGACGCTCGGCATCTCGCAGCGCGCCATTCCCGACTACGATCTGGTCGACCAGCGCGAGTTCGTGGAGCTCAACTGGCAGGCGCTCTACAACGAGAACTACTTCACCGGCGGCATGAGCGACGCCGCAGCGCGCGCCAACGCCTCGGCCCGTCTGGGCGGCACGCTGGGCGCCTCCTACAACCCCTTCAAGAACTACTCGTGGGCCGATCTGGTCGATCCGGCTACGGGCAGGGTGCGCGCCGACGCCGTCTCGGCATGGGACGAGAGCTGGATCGACGAGGTGACCAGCGACGCCGCCTTCCGCCAGGAGTACCAGGCCTCCATCTCGGGCGGTAACGACGTCCACCGCGGCAGCATGTCGATCAGCTACCTCGACGAGGACGGCATCCTGCGCACGACCAACTTCCAGCGCTACACGGGCCGCATCAGCTACGACACGACGCCCAAGCACTGGTTCCGCGGCGGCATGAACGTCAACTTCGCCCACACGAAGTCGAACACCAACCGCTACACCGGCTCGTCGAACTCCAACGTCTTCTACACGGCCCAGCTCATGGCCCCGATCTACCCGGTCTACATGAAGGACGCCGACGGCCGCGACCTGCTCGACGCCGAGGGCCGGCGCCGGTTCGACTACGGTTCGGGCCGCGCCCAGAGCCCCGACACCAACTGCATCGCGGGCTTCTACGACGACCCCACGCGCAACACCAACGAGGAGCTCTCGGCCCGCACCTACCTCTCGTTCGGCAGCGACGACGAGAAGGCCGGCGCGCTGCAGGGTCTGAAGGCCACGGTCAACTTCGGCGTCGACTACGGCATGTCGAACAACATGCAGTACTTCAACCGCCTGCACGGTAACCAGGCCTCTAACGGCGGTCTGATCTACAAGTACAACTACCGCACGATGAGCTACACGTTCAACCAGCTCCTGACCTACGACCGCACGTTCGGCCGCCACGAGGTGAGCGCCATGCTGGGCCACGAGTTCTACGACTACGAGCAGAACTACCTCGAGGCGTCGCGCTCGGGTCTCGTGCTGGGCATCTGGGAGGTGGTCGGCGCCACGATCAACAGCGCCGAGTCGCTGACCGACAACCACGCCATCGAGTCCTACTTCGCGCGCGTGAACTACGGCTTCGACAACCGCTACTACGTCGACGCCAGCTGGCGTACCGACGGTTCGTCGCGCTTCGCACCCGCCACGCGCTGGGGCCACTTCTGGTCGGTGGGCGCCTCGTGGCGCATCTCGCAGGAGAAGTTCATGCAGGACGCCGAGTGGCTCGACAACCTGACGCTGAAGGCCTCCTACGGCGTACAGGGCAACGAGCGGCTGCTCAACGCCAACGGCACGGAGAACTTCTACGGCTACCAGGGCTACTACAATATCAACTCCACGGGCTCCGACTACGGTTTCTCGGTGGCCCAGCTCGAGAACGCCGGTCTGACGTGGGAGAAGAACGCCAACCTGAACGTGGGCGTCGAGACGTCGCTCTTCGGCGGCCGTCTGAACGCCACCGTGGAGTACTACAACCGCAAGACCACCGACATGCTTCTGGCACGCCCGATGGCCTTCTCGACGGGCTTCGACTCCTACCTCGACAACATCGGCGAGATGCGCAACACGGGTTGGGAGATCTCGCTGCGGGGCGTGCTGCTCGACCGCAAGGACTTCTACTGGGATCTGACCCTGATGGGCGCGACGCAGAGCAATGAGGTGCTCAAGCTGACGCCCGAGACGCCCGAGATCGTCAGCGGCTCGACCATCACGCGCGAGGGTCTTCCGATCAACACCTACTACATGCCCAAGTTCGCCGGCGTGGATCCGGCCACGGGTGCGGCGCTCTACTACGCCTACAAGGACAAGAGCGGCAACGAGGTGCCCGAGTACGTCACCTCCGACACGAGCATCGCCACGGGCTGCCGCTACCTCCAGGGGAGCCGCATTCCCGATCTGTTCGGCAGCATCGGCACCACCTTCCGCTGGAAGGACTTCGACCTGTCGATCTTGACCACCTACTCGATCGGCGGCAAGGTCAACGAGTCGATCTACAACTCGACGATGAACCCGTTCTACTACGGTCAGACGTTCCACAGCCACCTGCTGCGCGCCTGGAAGCAGCCGGGCGACATCACCGACGTGCCGCGCGTGAGCGTGGGCAGCTCGTCGATCTCGTCGGACCGCTTCCTGGTCGACGCCTCCTACTTCTCGATCAAGAACATCACTGTGGGTTACTCCATCCCGAGCCGTGCGGCCCACTACATCGGTCTGAAGAGCGTGCGCGTCTACTGCTCGCTGGACAACCTGGCGCTCTTCACCCACCTGAAGGGCATGAACCCGACCTACTCGCTGACGGGCAGCACGGGCTTCGTCTACACCCCCTCGCGCAGCTTCGTGGCGGGTCTGGACATCAAATTCTAACCGAAAAAGGAGATTAACGACATGAAAAGAACAATAGTATTGAGCCTCTTCGCCGCCCTGGCGCTCTCGTGCTCGAAGGAGGCCCTCGACACCTTCCCCAGCAATAAAGTACCGGCCGACGTCGTCTACGGCGACGTGGAGAACGCCAAGGCCGCGCTGACGGGATCGCTCGCGGGGCTGGGCTCCGCCGGCTGGACGAGCGGCTACAACTCGGGCATGGGCTTCGGCATCACCGAGAGCTATCTGACCGGCGACGCGCTGGCCGAAGACTACGTGCTCTCGGCCTCGGGTTCGGGCTGGATGTGGCAGACCTACGCCTACAACCTCAAGAACTGGTTCGACGATCCGCGTCTGCAGTGCCACACCGACTGGAACTGCTACTACACGACCATCAACGGCATGAACGGTCTGATCGGCTCGGCCGAGCTGCTCTCCGAGACGCCCGAGGGCAAATCCGTTCTGGGTCAGGCCTACGTGCTGCGCGCCTTCTCCTACCACATGCTCGCGCAGCTCTTCGCCCGCGCCTACTTCTACTACCCCGACGATCTGTGCGTGCCGGTCTACATCGAGCCCACCACCTCCGAGACCAAGGGCCAGCCCCGTTCGACCAACCGCGAGGTCTACGAGGAGGTGATCGTGCCCGATCTCACGAACGGCATCGCGCTGCTCAAGGAGGCCCTCGAGGCGGGCGTGCGCCGCTCGAACAAGACCGAGGTCGACTACTTCGTGGCCAACGGCATCAAGGCGCGCGTGGCGCTGACCATGCACCGGTGGAGCGACGCCTACACGGCCGCCGAGGAGGCGCTCAAGGGAGCCGCCACGCGCGTGCTTCCCGCCGCGCAGCTCGCCTCGGGCATGAACGACATCATGCAGCTGGGCAGCGTGCTGTGGGGCGAGATCAAGACCCCCGACAACTACGGCATGTACGCCTCGTTCCAGTCGCAGATGGACGCCGGCCACGACGGCTACGCCAAGTCGGCGCGCCGCTGCTGCACGAAGTATCTGTGGACGAAGCTGGGCCAGCAGGACGCCCGCCGCGCCTGGTGGATGGGCGACTTCGACAACGCCGACTACGCCAAGGAGGGCGAGACGATCAAGTACTGCCAGCGCAAATTCAAGTTCCAGGGCAGCTCGTGGCTGGGCGACTACATCTACATGCGCGCCGAGGAGATGCTGCTGACGGCCGCCGAGGCCTACTGCCAGGAGGGTAACGACGTGAAGGCCCGCGAGTTCCTGGGCGAGCTGATGGCGCAGCGCGACCCGGCCTACAAGGGTGCCGCCAAGTCGGGCAACTCGCTGGGGCGGCTCACCTCCGGCAGCGACGGCGCCGCGGAGACGGGCTCGCTGCTCGAGGAGATCATCAACCAGCGCCGCATCGAGCTCTGGGGCGAGTACGGCCGTCTGTACGACATCAAGCGCCTGGGCCAGGGCTTCAAGCGCACGGCTCCCGAGGCGGGCGACAACCCGGACTTCAGCGCCGCGGCGCTCCTGGGCAACCGCGACACGCAGTCGCCGGGCACCTTCGCCTGGGTGCTGCTCATCCCGCAGGTCGAGCTCGACGGCAACTCCGAGATCATCCAGAACCCGCTGGGCGACACGGCCGAATAACAGAGATCATTTAACGAATAAGAGATTCCGAACATGAAAAATACAGTAAAAGCCTGGGGGGGGGCGCTGCTCCTCTGCTTCGCCGCCATCGGATGCGGCCAGGACCAGATCTCCGCGGAGTTCGACCCCGCGGGCGAGGAGGCGCAGCAGGCCTACTTCGTGCAGAAGAGCGTCGCGCAGGAGTTCCCGGCCGACGCCGAGGGCGATCAGACCATCGACGTGGTGCTCTACCGCCAGAACGCCGAGGGCACGCTGGCCGTAGAGCTCACGGCGAAAAGCGCGTCCCGCTTCTTCGAGGTGCCGCCTACGGTCACCTTCGACCAGGGGGCCTACTCCGTCACGGTGCCCGTCAAGGTCAAGGGCATCGAAAACTTCGCCAAGGGGGCCAACTACTCGGTGACGATCTCCGTCCCCGAGGTCGAGGATCCGGCCGGCACCGCCTCCATCGCCGATAAGTTCTCGTCGGTGACCGTCACGACGACCCTCACGCTCCTCTGGCAGCCCTGCTACATCCTCAAGGACCCCTCGAAGCTGCTCTCCGACGACCTGACGGCCGCCGACTACGTCGTGGGACCCGACGGCAAGCCGATGGTGCAGACGGCCACCTACACCTACGCCTTCTGGTGGGAGGGCGAGGACGACACGATCACCCTCGAGCGCGCCCAGGGCACCAACGTCTTCCGCATGACCAACTGGGGCGGCGGCGTCGACCTGATCTTCCAGATCCTGCCCGACGTGCAGGTCGGGGGCTACGCCGTCTGCAAGACCGACAGCCAGGAGGTGGGCGACACCTACGAAGACGGCACGCCTGGCATGGTCGCCGACCCCGTATCGCTCGGCTACCCCGCCGGAGCCACCTACGAGAAGTACCCCTCGGTATGGAACGGCCAGCGCGAATTCCGCTTCACGCTCCAGTACTACCTGGCCGACGGCCGCGCCTTCAACGCCCTGGCGCAAGAGACGCTCACACTCCACACGGGGCAGAGCGACCTCTGATCCGCCTCGTGAAACATACGCAGAAAAGCGGGCTCCGATCTCCGGGGCCCGCTTTTTCTGCGCATATGCCGAAATAATTTCGTACCTTAGCCGACGGGAAAACGATAAAGAACACACCATATGTCAATCACCGAAATCCGTCCCGACATCCGCTACGTGGGTGTCAACGACCGCACGACGACCCGCTTCGAGGGGCTCTGGCCCCTGCCGCAGGGCGTCTCCTACAACAGCTATCTCGTCGTGGGCGAGCGCATCGCCCTCGTCGACACGGTGGAAGAGCGCTTCGGCAGCCGCCTGGCGGAGAACATCCGCTGCGAGATCGGCGACCGCGCGATCGACTACCTCGTCATCAACCACATGGAGCCCGACCACTCGTCGTCGATCGCCGCGCTCCGGCGCCTCTACCCCTCGATGCGGATCGTGGGCAACGCCAAGACGCTACAGATGGTCGAGGGCTTCTACGGCCTCGCGGACCATACGCTCACGGTCGCCGACGGCGACGTGCTCGACCTCGGGGGCCTCACGCTCCGGTTCCACCTCACGCCCATGGTCCACTGGCCCGAGACGATGGTCACGTGGTGCCCCGAGCGGCGCACGCTCTTCTCGGGCGACGCCTTCGGCACGTTCGGCGCCCTCGACGGCGGCATCACCGACTCCGAGCTCGACCCCGACCGCTACTGGGACGAGATGCGCCGCTACTACGCCGCCATCGTCGGCAAGTACGGCGCGCCGGTGCAGAAGGCGCTCTTGAAACTCGCAGGCCTTCCGATCGAGACGATCTGCCCGACGCACGGCCCCGTCTGGCAGCGCGAGGCGGCGCGCGTGGTCGACCTCTACGACCGCATGAGCCGCTACGAGGGCGAGCCGGGCGTGGTGGTGGCCTACGGTTCGATGTACGGCAACACGGAGCGTGCGGCCGAGCGCATCGCCCGCACGCTGGCCGCCGAGGGCGTGGGCCCCATCCGGGTCTACAACCTCTCCTACGCCGAGCCCTCGGAGGTGCTGCGCGACATCTTCCGCTTCGACACGCTCGTGGTGGGCGGCCCCACCTACAACGGTGCCCTCTTCCCGCCCGTCAGGCAGCTGCTCGACCTGATCGCCGCGCGGGGCATCCCCCGCCGGCGCTTCGCCTGGTTCGGCTCCTTCACGTGGGCCGGCGCCTCGGCGCGCCTCCTGGGCGAGTTCGCCGGACAGATGAAGTGGGAGTGCGTGTGCGAGGCGGTGGAGATGAAGCAGGGAGCCACCGACGACGACTGCCGCCGCTGCGACGCGCTGGCGCGCGCCCTGGCCGCCCACATCAAGCAGGCCGCGCGATGAAGATCGCCATCGTAGGCACGGGCTACGTGGGTCTGGTCACCGGGGCCTGCTTCGCCGAGATGGGGCTCGACGTCACCTGCGTCGACACCGATGCGGCGAAGATCGAGGCGCTGCGCTGCGGCCGCATCCCCATCTACGAGCCGGGGCTCGAGGCCCTGGTCGCCCGCAACGCCGCGGCCGGGCGGCTGCACTTCATCACCGACCTTGCCGGGTGCATCGACCGCGTGCAGGTGGTCTTCACGGCCGTGGGCACGCCGCCCGACGAGAACGGCGCCGCCGACCTCGGCCACGTGCTGGAGGTCGCCCGCACGTTCGGGCGCCTCATCCGCCGCCCGACGCTGCTGGTCATCAAGAGCACGGTACCCGTGGGCACGGCGGCGCGCGTGCGTGCGGCCGTCGAGCGGGAGCTGGCCCTGCGCGGCGAGACGATCGACTTCGACGTCGCCTCCAACCCCGAGTTTCTGAAGGAGGGGGCGGCAATCAAGGACTTCATGTCGCCCGACCGCGTGGTGGTGGGCGTCGAGAGCGACGCGGCGCGCAAGACGATGGCGCGCATCTACCGTCCCTTCCTCATCAACAACTTCCGCGTGCTGTTCATGGACATCCCCTCGGCCGAGATGACCAAATACGCCGCCAACGCCATGCTGGCCACGCGCATCTCCTTCATGAACGACATCGCCAACCTCTGCGACCTTGTGGGCGCCGACGTCGAGCGCGTGCGCCAGGGCATCGGCTCCGACGCCCGCATCGGCAACAAGTTCCTCTACGCCGGCTGCGGCTACGGGGGCTCGTGCTTCCCGAAGGACGTCAAGGCATTGGCCCGCACGGGGCGCGAGCACGGCTACGCGATGGAGGTCGTCGAGGCCGTCGACCGCGTCAACGAGCGGCAGAAGAGCCTCCCGGTGGAGAAGCTGCGCGCGCTGACGGAGGGCGATCTCGCGGGGCGCACCGTCGCGCTGTGGGGCCTGGCCTACAAGCCCGAGACCGACGACATGCGCGAGGCGCCGGCGCTGGTGGCCATCGACCGCCTGCTCGGCGAGGGGGCCCGCATCCGGGCCTACGACCCCGTGGCAATGGAGGAGTGCCGCCGGCGCCTGGGCGACGCCGACGGGCGCATCGTCTACGCACGCACGATGTACGAGGCCGCCGAGGGGGCCGACGCCGTGATGCTGCTGACCGAGTGGAAGGAGCTGCGCATGCCCGACTGGGCGCGCCTGCGCGGCGCGATGCGCGGCGACATCATTGTCGACGGCCGCAACATCTTCGACCGCGCGGAGGTCGAGGCCGCAGGGCTGCGCTACGCCGCCATCGGCAAGTGAGCCGGCAGGCAGATCGGCAAACCGCCCCCGACACACCACGCAGAAGCCCCGGAGCGCCGCAATGGCCGCCCCGGGGCTTTTCCTGTCTGTCGGCAGGCCCCGCAGGGCCCGCGCGCCGTCAGATGCGCACCTTCACGATGATCTTGCGCACGCGGCCCTCGCCCACCATCGGGGCGTGTCCGTCCTCGGGCAGCAGCAGCGTGAACTGCCCGGGCAGGAGCGTGTAGTAGGTCTGGGGCTCGTCGTCGTAGAAGCGGATGTCGGCCTCCGTGTCGAAGGGGCCCTGCGGCCGGGCGAGCGCCGCGCGGGGGCTCCAGCCGAAGGCCTCGCGCTCGCCGTCGACGAGCACCTGGATGTCGATGTAGGCGTCGTGCACCTCCAGCTTGGCGTCGGCCTTCTGCTTGAGGTCGCGCTCCATCACGTTGACGAAGATGTCGCGCCCTTCCAGTTCGTGGATACCGGGCTCCAGCGCCATCCAGTCGGTGGAGGCGATGAGCTCGAATGCGCGCCCGAGGCGCGGATGCAGACACTCGTAGCGGGCGCTGCGGTCGAGGGAGTCGAGAATCATGGTTTATCTCATTTTGGGTCAGTTGTTCGATTGCGTCCGCCGCAGCCGCACCACCACGGGCAGGTGGTCGGACCAGGTCGCGGGCAGTACTTCGTAGGAGAGCGTCTCGAACTGGGGCGACGAGAGCACGTAGTCGATGCGCAGCATGTTCCAGAATCCGCGGAACGTGTGCGAGTAGTCCGACCCGCACACGCGGAAGGCGTCGTTGAGCCCCCGGGCCATGCGGTGGTAGACATAGGACACGGGCGTGTCGTTGAAGTCGCCGCAGACGATGCGCTGGGGGCGCGACGCGGCTATGGCCGCCGAGATCGAGTCGACCTGTGCGGCGCGCAGGATGCTGTTGTCGCGCAGGCGGGTCACCATGCTGCGTATGCGCGTCTCGCCCGCCGAGTCGGAGAGGAAGCGGTGCGAGGCGATGTAGTCGCCGTCGGAGGCCTTGATGGCCGTCGAGCGCAGGTGGTTGTTGAAAATGCGCACCGTGTCGCGCCCCATCAGCACGTCGGCCCACACCGAGGCCGAGGGGGTGAGCGCCACGCCCGAGCGCAGGATGCGGTACTTGCTCAGGATCACCAGCGGCGCGCCGTAGAGCGAGTCGGGGGCCTGCGTACGGCCGAAGGCGGTGCTCTGGTAGGTCTCCTCCAGCCAGGCATACTCCGACGACCGCTCGGCCAGGCGGGCGTTGAACTCCTGCAGGCAGACGATGTCGGGCTCCTGCTCGGCGATCAGGCGCAGGACGCCACCCGCGCTGTTCTCGCCGCGCTCGCCGTAGAAGCTGCGCACGTTGTATGTCATCACCTTGAAGGTTCCGCGGCCGAATGTCTCGTTGTCGTATACGCGGCGGATCGCGGGCTTGTAGTAGAGCGAGAGGCGGAAGAGCCCCCCGACGACCAGCGCCATCATCAGCGAGGCGCGCAGGAGCCGCCAGCGGATCACCCACCAGAGCGCCAGCACCACCGTCGCCACATAGGTCACCGGGGCGGCCAGCCCCACCAGCGGCAGGAACCACACGCGCCCGGGGTCGATCCACGGCACCAGGAAGGTGAGGATCATCGCGGCGGCGGCGGCGAGCGAGAGCAGCGTCACGATGCCGTCGACCAGGCGCATCGCCAGGCTCGTCCGCCGGCGGCGCGGCCGCCGGTCGTATTCAGCGTAGTACTCGGCCATGGTCAGAAGCGGATCAGACCCCGACGACGCCACCACCAGAGCAGTGCCAACCCCCACAGCATGCCGCCCACGTGGGCGAAGTGGGCCACGTTGCCCGCGCCGCGCCACCCGAGCAGCAGCTCGATGGCGGCGTAGATCGCCACGAACCACTTGGCCTTGATCGGCACGGGCGGGATGAGCAGCATGATGACCGCGTCGGGATAGAGCACCCCGAATGCGAGCAGCAGCCCCATCACGGCGCCCGACGCCCCCACGAGGGTCATGGGCTGCCCCATGGCCCAGGCGATCGAGGCCTGGATGAGCGCCGCGCCTACGCCGCAGACCATGTAGTAGACGAGGAAGCGCCGCTGTCCGAAACGCCACTCCAGCTGCCGGCCGAACATCCACAGCGCGAACATGTTGAAGAATATGTGCTCGAAGTCGGCGTGCAGGAACATGTAGGTGACGAACTGGTAGGCATGGAAAAAGGGCATCCCCACCCAGAGTGCGCAGTAGCGCTCGATCAGCCCGCCCACGGGCAGCAGCGAGGTGGCCATGTAGACCAGCACGTTGATGATGATGAGGTTCTTGACGACCGGGGGCGTCTGGTAATTGCCGTTCATATCGTTCTCTTTTTTTGCGTGTTCAAAGGGTTATCCCAGCCGTTGGCGGATCTCTTCGGCGGTGATCTGCGCGAAGATCGCCTTGCCGGCGGGCGTATATGCCACGTGCCCCGTGGCGGCGAGGCGGTCGAGCAGCGCCGCGGCCTCCTCGCGCGTGAGGGTCCCGAGGGCGCCCCTAGCGGCGTGGCGGGCCATGGCGGCGGCTATGCGCTCGCGCCGCAGCTCCTCGAGCGACACGGGGGTGGCGAAGGCCTGCAAGAGGTCGTAGAGCAGGCGGTCGACGGCATCCGCCGACTGGTCGGCCGGCGTGCCCAGCACCTCCACCACGCCGTCGCCCGCCAGCTCCAGGTCGAAGCCCAGCGCGGCCAGCTCCACGGCATGCTCCCTGACCGAGGCGTACTCGTCGTCGGAGAGCTGCAGGCGCTCGGGGAAGAGCAGCCGCTGGCTCACCGCCGCGCCGCTGCCCAGCATGGCCAGGCAATCCTCGTAGATCACCCGCTCGCGGGCGCGGCGCACGTCGACCACCGCCAGCCGGCCCTCCACGAGGGCCGCCACGTAGCCGCCGCCCAGCGGCAGCGGATCGCGGAAGACGACCGGCTCGCCGCCCGCCAGCTCCAGCCGCTGCCCGCCCTCCGTCATCGCCTCCGAGGGGATGAAGTCGAGGACGCTCTCCGGCGCCGAAGCGCCGAAAGCCCCGGAAACGCCGGAAGCCCCGGAGACATCGGAAGCATCTGAGCCGCCGGCCGCGCCGAAAGCGTCGGAGGCCTCGAATACGGCCCCCCCGGCCTCTTCGCCGGCCTCCCCGCCGCCCGACACGAACTCCTCGAACTGCTCCGGAGCGCCGTCGGCGAGCGCGCCGAAACCGCCGCTACCGAACCCGCCGAAGCCCACGAAATCGTCGAACGCCTCTTCGGCCTGCCCGGCAGAACCCAGCCCGACAGCCCTCCGTCCGGCCGAAGCCCGATCCGTCGGGCCACGTCCGCCCGAACCGCTCCCCTGCGGCTCGTACCCTCCGGCGCCGGCCTCCCGGTCGGCCACGGTCCGCCCGCCGGCGGCCGGGATATCGAAGCCCGCGAAGTCGACGTTGGGATCGGGCGCCGAGGGGTCGATGTACTCCTCGCGGAATGGGTTGTAGCCCTCATCGGAGGTGGCGCGCGGCTCGGCATATACAGCCCCGCGTTCCAGCACGGGGATCTCCACGGCCGCCTCGTCGTCGAAGTCCATCATCGGCACGGCGCCCGTGCGGGCCAGCGTCTCGCGCACGGCCGCATTGACGATCTGCCACACGGCCGTCTCGTCGGCGAACTTCACCTCGGTCTTCTGCGGATGGACGTTCACGTCGATGCGCTCGGGGTCGAGCGTGAGGTAGAGGAAGTAGGAGGGCTGCGCCCCCTCGGGTATGAGTTTCTCGTAGGCCTTCAGGATGGCGCTCGAGAGGTAGGCGCTCTTGAAGTAGCGGCCGTTGACGAACAGATACTGCTCCGTGTTGCGCCGCTTGGCGGCCGCCGGGCGGCCGATGAACCCCGCCACCGAGGCGATCGAGGTGTCGGCGCCCACCTCCAGCAGGTTCTGCTTGATGTGGCGCCCCACCACGTCGACGATGCGCCCCGCGGCCGACGCGGCCTCCAGGCGGTAGAGGGGCGCGTCGTTGGCATAGAGCTCGAACGCCACGCGGGGGTTGCACAGCGCCACGCGCTGGAACTCGGCCTTGATCTGCGATGCCGACGCGGTGCTCTTGTCGAGGAAGCGGCGGCGCGCCGGCACGTTGTAGAAGAGGTTGCGTACAAAGAACTGCGACCCCACGGGGCACGCCGCAGGCTCCTGCGAGACGAACTGCCCGCCGTTGATGCGGGTCGCCGTGCCCACCTCGTCGCCCTGCTGGCGCGTGAGCAGCTCGACCTGCGCCACGGCGGCGATCGAGGCCAGCGCCTCGCCGCGGAATCCGAAGGTGCTCAGCGCATAGATGTCCTCCACCGAGCGGATCTTGCTCGTGGCGTGGCGGTCGAAGGCCAGGCGCGCGTCGATGGGCGACATGCCGCAGCCGTCGTCGACGATCTGTATGAGCTCCTTGCCCCCGTCGCGGAAGTTGACCTTCACGCGCTGCGCGCCGGCATCTATGGCGTTCTCCATCATCTCCTTGACCACCGACGAGGGGCGGTTCACCACCTCGCCCGCAGCGATCTGGTTGGCGACGATCTCGGGCAGCAGACGAATGCGATCGGCCATCCTACTCCTCCTCGTAATCGTTGGGAACTATGGTTATGGGCTGCGCCTGCCACTCCGTCTCGGAGATCTCCCATATGTCGCGCGCCCCGTCGGCCGCACCCTCGGTCGAGGTCGAGGCCGCCGCGGCCTCGGCTGCGGCGCCCTGCTGGGCGCGGATGAACAGATCGGCCAGACGCGGGTAGAGCATGTATATGAACAGCAGCACCACGACGGCGCCCGCCGCCATCTTCCATATCCGCATGCGGTCCTTGCCGGCCCGCTCGGCGCGGTGGGCTGCACGTGCGTCGCGCTGCGTGCGGATATACTGCCCGGGGCGGTACTCGCGGTCGGCGTCCTCCGAGCGCTCGCCCCGCAGCTCGGCGCGGCGCTGTTCGCGCGCCTCCTTCTCGGGGTCGTAGTAGCGGGGGACGTAGTTGAAGCGGTTGGCGTGCCGCTTGAATGGCGTGAAACCTAACATAGTCGCGGTTATTTGGGGTAAAGTTACGAAAATTTCGAAAAAAAGCCCGGAGCTTCCTCCGGACTTTTTTCTTCGGCCTCCGCCCGCTCTACCGGAAGAAGCTCTTCATGCGCTCGAAGATGTTCTGGTTCTTCACCGACTCGGCCTTCTCGAACGAGGGCATCGCGGCCAGCTGCTCCACCAGACGCCGCTCCTCGGCCGTGAGCTTCGAGGGGATGGTGATGTCGACCACCACCAGCTCGTCGCCGCGGCCGTAGCCGTTGACCTCGGGCAGGCCCTTGCCGCCCAGGCGCAGCACCTTGCCGGCGTGGGTGCCCGGGGCGATCTTGATCTTGGCGCGCCCGTCGACGGTCGGCACCTCCACGGTGCCGCCCAGCAGGGCCGTCGTCACCGTGATATTGAGATTGTGGATCAGGTCGTTGCCGTCGCGCACCAGCTCGGGATGCGGTTCCTCCTCGATGACCACCTGCAAGTCGCCGTTCACGCCTCCGTGGCGCGCGGCGTTGCCCTTGCCCGAGACGGTGAGGATCATCCCCTCGCCCACTCCGGCCGGGATGGCGATCTCCACCACCTCGTCGCCGCGCAGCGTTCCCTCGCCGCGGCACTTGTCGCAGGGGTCGGAGATCACCTTGCCCGAGCCGCCGCACGCAGGGCAGACGCCCTGGGTCTGCATGCGCCCGAAGAAGGTGTTCTCCACGCGCACGACATATCCCGAACCGTTGCAGGTCGAGCAGGTTGCGTAGGAGCCGCTGTCCTTGGCCCCCGAGCCGCCGCACTTGTCGCAGGCCACCGTCTTGGCGATCTTGAGCTTCTTGGTGACCCCCGCGGCGATCTCCTGCAGCGTCAGGCGCACCTTGATGCGGATGTCCGACCCGCGGTTGACGCGCTGGCCGCCGCCCGACGAGCGGAATCCGCCGCCGAAGTGTCCGCCGAATATGTCGCCGAACTGCGAGAAGATGTCCTCCATGGAGAATCCGCCGCCGAACCCGCCGAATCCTCCGGCTCCGCCGCCCGCGGCGCCGCCCATGCCGGCATGGCCGAACTGGTCGTATCGGGCCCGCTTGTCGGGGTTCGACAGCACGTCGTAGGCCTCGGCGGCCTCCTTGAACTTCTCCTCGGCCTCCTTGTCGCCGGGGTTCTTGTCGGGGTGGTATTTGATGGCCGCCTTGCGGTAGGCCTTCTTGATTTCGTCGGCGTTGGCGTTCTTCCCGACGCCCAGCACCTCGTAGTAGTCCCTTTTTTCTGCCATTGTCTTACTCTCCTACAACCACTTTAGCATAGCGCAGCACCTTGTCGCCCAGGCGGTAGCCGGTCTGCACCACGTCGATCACCCGCCCGCGGCGCTCCTCGCCCGCGGCGAAGCGCGCCACGGCCTCTGCCTCTTCGGCGTCGAACGGGCGGTCCTTGACCTCGATCTCCACCACGCCACGCTGGCGCAGCGCCTCGGTAAACTTCTGGGCGATCAGGCGCACGCCCTCGCGCAGCGCCTCGATGTCGTCGCTCTTGGCCATCGCGTCGAGCGCCCGCTCCACGTCGTCGCGCACGGGGAGCATGGCCAGCAGCACGTCGCGGCCGCCCGTCTCGACGAGCTCCATCTTCTCACGCAGCGTCCGCTTGCGGTAGTTGTCGAACTCGGCCTGCAGGCGCACGAACTTGTCCCGCCACTCGGCCACGGCCGTCGCTACGGCCTCCTCGACCGACAGCGCCTCGTCTGCCATTGTGTCAGATGCGTCGGCCGCCTCTTCTGCCATTGTGTCACCCGCGGGCGCTCCGTGGGGCGCGTCGGCGGCTGCCGGATCGGCCTCGAGCGCCTCGTTAACCTGCTCGTTGTAAGCTTTTTCCTTTTTCATATCTCGTTGTTTTTCGTATTTTCCGCACCTAATGCGTCAAATTGCATACCAGCCCCCCGCGCCGTCAGGCGCCGACGAGGAAGATGGCCGGCCGCTTGTGCAGCTCGGGCAGCGGCGCACGGCGCCACTCGGCCACCGTGCGCACCTCGATGCGCTCCGCGGGGGCCGTCAGGTCGACGGCCACGCCCAGCCGCGTGGCGGGCGCGAGCGTGCGCAGCAACTCCTCCAGAAGCTTGGCGTTGCGGTAGGGGGCCTCGATGAATAGCTGCGTCTGCCCTTCGCTCTGCGCGCGGCGTTCGTAGCGACGGATCGCCTGCGCCCGCTCGGCGGGTTTCACGGGCAGATAGCCGTTGAAGGCGAACGACTGGCCGTTGAGCCCCGAGGCCATCACCGCCAGCAGGATCGACGAGGGGCCCACCAGCGGCACCACGCGGATCCCGCGGCGGTGGCACGCCTCGACCACCAGCGCCCCGGGATCGGCCACGCCCGGCACCCCCGCTTCGGAGATGACGCCGGCCGAGCGGCCCGCGGCGAGCGGCGCCACCAGCTCCTCCACGGCGCTCCCGGCCACCGTATGCTCGTTCAGCTCGCGGAACTCCAGCGTGTCGATCGGCCCGATGCCGGCCTTCGCCAGAAAGCGGCGCGCCGTGCGCGTATTCTCCACGATGAAGTAGTCGAGCCCCTCCATCACGGCCCTGTTGGCCGCCGGCAGCACCTCCCACGGCGCCGTCTCGTCCGCAATCGGACAAGGTATCAGATACAGTGTACCTTGTTGCATAATATCTTCACGTCGTTTTCGCAGCGGCCCGCAGCCACCCTTTACTTTTTACTTATCACTTCTCACTTAACCGCTTACTCCTTGAGGTATATCCGCTTCACGCGCCCCGCAACCGACGTGAGCACCTCGTAGGGGATCGTCCCCAGCACCTCGGCCATCGCCTCGGGGTCGTTGCCCGGCCGGGGCGAGAAGATCACCGCCTCGTCGCCCTCCTCGACGCCGGGTATGTCCGTGATGTCTATCATGCAGCTGTCCATACAGATGCGCCCCACGATGGGTGCCGGCCGGCCGGCCACGAGCATCGACCAGCGGCCGCAGCCCAGGTGGCGGTCCAGCCCGTCGGCATAGCCCACGGGCACGGTCGCCGTCACCGTGTCGCGCCCGAGCCGCCCCGCGCGTCCGTACCCCACCGCGTCGCCCGCCTTCAGGTGCTTGATCTGCACGATGCGCGTGCGGAGCGTCGCCACGGGCCGCAGCCCCGCGTCGTGGCGCCAGCCGAAGCCGTAGAGCCCCAGCCCCAGGCGGCACATGTCGAACTGCGCCTCGGGGAAGCGGTCGATGGCCGCCGAGTTGGCCGTGTGGCGCAGCACGCGGTAAGGGAGCGCCGCCGCCAGCTGCCCCGACATGCGGTCGAAGCGGGCGATCTGCTCGCGCGTATAGTCGTCCTCCTCGGGCATGTCCGAGCAGTTGAGGTGCGAGAATACGGTCGCCGCCTGCACCTCGGGCATCGTCGGCAGCAGCGCGCCGAGCGCGCCGATCTCCTCCTCCACGAATCCCAGGCGGTGCATGCCCGTGTCGAGCTTCACGTGGATCGGATAGCGGCTCTCGCCCGCATGGGCCGCGGCCGCAGCGAAGGCGCGCAGCGAGTGGAAGCTGTATATCTCGGGCTCGAGGCGGTTGGCGATCATCTGGTCGAAGCTGTCGGCGTCGGCGTTGAGCACCACCACAGGCATGGTGATCCCCCGCTCGCGCAGCAGCACCCCCTCGTCGGCGAAGGCCACCGCGAGGTAGTCGACCCCCTGGTGCTGGAGCAGCTGCGCCACCTCGAAGTCGCCCGTGCCGTAGGACCCGGCCTTGACCATCGCCACGAGCCGCGTGCCGAAGGCCAGGCGCGAGCGGAAGCGGTTGAGGTTGTGGGTCATGGCGTCGAGGTCGACCTCCAGCACCGTGGTGTGGCTCTTGCGCGCGAGGGCGTGCGCCAGCTTCTCGAAGCGGAAGTCGCGCGCCCCTTTGAGCAGCACGGCACGCCCGGCCACGGCGTCGCGCCCCAGGCGGGCGATGCACTCGTCCGTGGTGGCGTAGAGCTCCTTCGTGCAGGCGAACAGCGCGGCGTAGCGGCCCAGTTTTTGCCCGATGCCCACCAGGCGGTCGATCCCGGCGCGCTCGACCATGCCCGCCACGCGGGCGTAGAGGTCGTCGTCCGACAGGCCGCTCTGGGCCACGTCCGAGAGGACGAGCGTCTTGCGCCGCCCGAGCGCCACCGTGTGGAGGTAGTCGAGGGCCAGCGCCAGCGAGTTGAGATCGAGGCTGTAGGCGTCGTTGATGAGCACAGAGTCGTTGATGCCGTCCTTCACCTCCAGCCGCATGGCCAGCGAGGGGGGCGCCGTGAATGCGGGCTGCGGAAAGCCCATCGCCGCGCAGAAGGCCTCGACGACCTGCGCATTGCGGCGCGACGCCTCGTTGCCCACCGCCGCCTCCGCCACGGCGGGCTGCGCCGCCGCATCGTAGAGGCGCCTGCCGGCGAAGCGCTCTTCGATCATGCGCCCCAGCGGGGCGTAGCCGCTGTGGTAGACGATCGTCCGGGCGTTGCGGGCCAGCAGCAGCTTCTCCGCGCACTTATGCTCCAGATCGCGGAAGTGCTCCTGATGCGCATCGCCTATCGAGGTGAAGAGCGCCACGTCGGGACGGATGATCCGCTCCAGCCGCTCCATCTCGCCCGGGCGCGATATGCCCGCCTCGAAGAGCGCCAGCTGCTCGTCGCCCTCCAGCATCAGCACCGAGAGGGGCACGCCCAGCTGCGAATTGTAGCTCTTGGGCGAGCGGTAGCACTTCACCCCCGCGGGCAGCTCCTCGGCGATCCACTCCTTGATGACGGTCTTGCCGTTCGACCCGGTGATGCCCACCACCGTGCCTCGGAACTGCGCGCGGTGGTAGGCGGCCAGCTTCTGCAACGCCTCTATGGCGTCCGCCACCACCACATAGCCGCAGCCGGGCGCCTCCTCCACCGGCCGCTCGACGAGGAACGCCCTGACGCCGCGCGCGCGCATCTGCGCGATGAAGTCGTGCGAGTCGTGGTTGGCGCCCCTCATGGCCACGAACAGCGGGCGGGTGCCGAGCTCGCACGTGAGCGAGCGGCTGTCGGTCACCACGGAGCACACCTCCGTGTCCGCGCCCGAAAAACGGCCGTCGCAAAGGGCGGCGATCTGCGAAAGACTGTATTTCATCGTATGGCTTTTATCCCTGCGGAGCCGTCATGGCTCCCATACTATTTTCGGTCCGCAGGCTCGGCGGCGCCCCGCCGGCCGCGGGCTGCCGGAAATTTTCAATTGTCCACTTTCAATTTTCAACTTACTCCGCGAGCGTCACGATCGTGATCCCCGCGCCTCCGCGGTCGGCGTGCTCGTCCACGGCGCTCGTCACCTCGGGCACCGTGCGCAGGTAACGGCGTATCTCCTCCTTGAGCGCGCCGGTGCCCTTTCCGTGGAGGATCGTCACCGACCCCACGCCCACCATCAGGGCGTCGTCCACCAGATCCTGCACCGCCTCGAGCGCCTCCGAGGCGCGCATGCCGCGCACGTCTATGCGGTCGCGGAATCGGAGCTTGCGCGCCGAGATGTCGACCGACACCACCGTGCGCGCCGTCTGCGGGCGCGTGGCCTCGCGGTATTCGTTGTTCGAGACCACGGTGAGCAGCGCCCGGTCGACCGTGGTGAGTATCTGCCCGAAGGCCACCGTCGCGCGCTTGCCCTTGATCTCGCGCACGATGCCCACCATCTCCTGACCGGCCATGCGGACCTTCGACCCCGCCTCGGCCTCGCGCGGGCGGGGCGCCTCGGCCTGCACGGTCGCGGCGGCCGCCTCGCCCCGCTGGGCCTTGCGCTCGGCGCGCCGCTGGCGCCGCCGCTCTATGCGCTCGATCTCGCGCGCCACCTCGGCCTCGCGCTCCCGCTCGGCGGCCGCGCGCTCGGCCTGCTCGCGGAAGTCGTCCAGCTCGCGGCGCGCCAGGCGCGTGAGCTCCTTCCCGGCCTGCGCCT
>ERZ778514.595-NODE-595-length-31870-cov-8.012384_pt1 | contig 31870 bp, 16 predicted proteins | sample MGYA00510344_ERZ778514 | MGnify/ENA primary metagenome ERZ778514 (study PRJEB29527, sample SAMN07138968) | mouse gut metagenome | material: feces | host: mouse | place: China:Nanjing | collected 2016-01-25 ...
GAAATTATATGGATTGGGATGCTTACGCATTTCCTCTGCAAACTTAAAGAAAGCCAAAACGATACCTTTTAGCCTCCTAAAGGTGGCATTTAAGAAGGCTAAAGCATAGCTTTAGGAGACTGAAAGGGCACCTGAAGCAACCGGGGAGCATTGCTCCTGAAAATCCATCTGCCGGAAAAATATTCTTTGTTTTTTGACTTTCACCCCTAAAGAACGTCTAATCATGAAAATAGAAGCGGTTTTAATTATAAAATATGATGACAAATCGTTATCTTTGTAGTCAGTTAATAAACTATTATATAATACATAATGAAAAAACATGCTTTGTCACTCATCGTTACCTTTGCGATGACGGTGATGACTTCGTCAGCGAAGGACATCTACGTTTCAACTTCTTTTCACGAGCCGGCAAACGAGGGGCTGCGCTTTATCTACAGCCATGACGGCATCCACTGGGACAGCATTCAGGGCACGTTCCTCACACCGGCAGTAGGCAACCAGAAGGTTATGCGCGACCCGTCGATAGTAAAAGGTCCCGACGGCACGTTTCATCTCGTATGGACATCGAGCTGGCGCAAGGACCGGGGCTTCGGCTATGCCTCGTCCAAGGACCTCATCCACTGGACACCGCAGCGTTTCATCGAGGTGATGAAAGACACGTCGACCGTAAACGTGTGGGCTCCCGAGCTTTTCTACGATGATGTAAGGAAACAATACATGATAATATGGGCATCGTGCGTGCCCGGCAAGTTCCCCGACTACATAGAGGACCACCGCAACAACCACCGCCTCTATTATGTCACGACAAAGGACTTCAAGAAGTTCAGCGAGGCAAAGCTGCTTATCGACCCCGACTTCAGCTGCATCGACGCCACGATGGTGAAGCGCGGCAAGGACGACTATGTGATGGTGCTGAAAGACAACAGCCGCAAGCAGCGCAACATCAAGGTGGCTTTTTCCAAGACTCCCTACGGTCCGTGGAGCAAGGCGTCCGAGCCGTTCACCGAGAGCTTTACCGAGGGACCGTCGACGGCATACGTCAACGGATGGTGGTATATCTACTACGACTCATACCGCCACAAGATATACGGCGCACACCGCACGAAGGACTTCATACACTTCCAGGACCAGACGGGAGCCGTGAAGTTCCCCGTGGGTCACAAGCACGGCACGGTGTTCATGGCTGACGAGAAGCTTGTCGATGCCTTGAAGAAATACAACAGCGAGTCTATGCACTATACAGGCAAGACCGTAGCCACGCCCGCGCGCCACGACGGCGGACTGTCGCCCGTGGTGGGAGTGCACAGCATACAGACCATGCGTGGCGAAACGGGATGGCTTTACAACCACCAGCCGATGATTGCCTATTGGAACGGAAAATTCTATATGCACTACCTCACCGACCCGCGCAGCGAGCACGAGCCGCCGGGAAAGACGATGCTTCAGACATCAACAGACGGGTATACATGGAGCAAGCCCACAGAGCTGTTCCCGCCCTACAACGTGCCCGACGGCTTCACCAAGCCGGCATGGCCGGGAGTGGTGGCAAAGAACCTCAAGGCGATAATGCACCAGCGCGTGGGATGGCACGTATCTAAGGGCGGCAAGCTGATAGCCATGGGAAACTACGGTGTCGCCGTAACGGCAAAGGACGATCCCAACGACGGCAACGGCATAGGACGCGTGGTGCGCGAGATAAGGAAGGACGGAACGTTCGGTCCGATATATTTCATATACTACAACCACGGCTTCAGCGAGAAGAACACCGACTATCCGTATTACAAGCGTGCCAAGGACAAGGCATTCGTAAAAGCATGCGACGAGATTCTTGCCGACCCGATGTACCGCATGCAGTGGGCTGAGGAAGCCGACCGCGACGATGACATCCTGCCGCTGAAGACACCCTACAAGGCATTCTGCGGATATACACTGCCCGACGGGCGCAAGGTGGGAATGTGGAAGCATGCCCTGACAAGCATCAGCGCCGACGGCGGCAACACATGGCGCACGCCGGTGTTCCGCGCCCCGGGATTTGTAAACTCTAACGCAAAGATATGGGGACAGCGCCTCAGCGACGGAACATACGCCACGGTGTACAACCCGGCGGAATACCGCTGGCCGCTTGCCATATCGCTGAGCAGCGACGGACTGGAATACACCACGCTCAACCTCGTCAACGGCGAGGTGACGCCCGAGCGCCACTACGGACTGTACAAGAGCTTCGGCCCGCAATATACGCGCGGCATACTCGAGGGCAACGGCACGCCGCCCGACGGCGACCTGTGGGTGACATACAGCAACAACAAGGAAGACATGTGGGTGTCGCGCATACCCGTACCCGTAAGACTTACAGCCACGGAACACGCGCAGGGAGGCTTCGGCAGATACAAGAAACTTGCCGACATGACCGACTGGAACATCTACTCGCCGCTGTGGGCACCCGTGGAGCTTGAAGGCGAATGGGTGAAGATGAGCGACAAGGACCCGTACGACTACGCAAAGGTTGAGAAACTGATACCCGCGACAAAAGAACTTGACGTGGAGTTTGACATCAAGGCAGGACAGAACGACCACGGACAGATGAACATAGAGTTCGTCGACGACAAGGGCAACGTATGCTCGCGCATCGTAATGGACGGCGAGGCAATGATGAAGGTAAAGGGCGGAGCACGCTACGGAGGCATGGTGAAGAACTACAAGGCGGGCGAGACATATCATATAAAGGCATGCCTGTCGGTAAAGGGGCACACCGGAACGTATTATGTAAACGGCAAGAAGGCTGCGTCGCGCATGTTCGACACTCCCGTAGAGGCAATCACGCGCATAGTGTTCCGTACCGGCGACCTGTTCGACTATCCGAGCATAGAGACACCCGCCGACCAGACCGAAGACATGCCGCGTGCCGACGGGCAGGACCCCATGGCATCGTTCATGATAGCAAACGTAAGGACATCGTCGTCCGACAACGATGCAGCGGCTGCCGTGCTGAAATATGACGACTACGCACATTATGCGGACAACTTCAACACCATGGAGGACGAGAACATCGTAACTGACATACCCAACAGCGCATCGTCCGAATGGATGAGCCGCAACATACCGCTGTTCGACTGCCCGCAGAAGAACATGGAGGAAATGTTCTACTACCGCTGGTGGACGCTGCGCAAGCATATCAAGCGCACACCGGTGGGCTACGGCATGACTGAGTTCCTCGTGCAGCGCTCATACGCAGACAGGTACAACCTCATTGCCTGCGCCATAGGTCACCATGTAATGGAGACACGCTGGCTGCGCGACACCACATACCTGAGCCAGATACTGAACACATGGTACCGCGGAAACGACGGCAAGGCGATGCAGAAGATGGAGAAGTTCAGCTCGTGGAACCCGGCAGCGGTGTTCGAGGCTTACAAGGTTATTGGCGACAAGGCGTTTATGCTCAACCTGCGCCCCGACCTTGAGAACGAATATGCACGCTGGAAGGAAACACACTCCCTGCCCAACGGACTTTACTGGCAGGAGGACGTGCGCGACGGCATGGAGGAAAGCGTCAGCGGAGGACGCAAGAAGAAATACGCACGCCCGACAATCAACAGCTATATGTGGGGCAACGCACGCGCACTTGCCGAAATGAACCGCATGGAAGGCAACGATGCAAAGGCTGCGGAATATGAGAAAGAGGCGGAAAGCCTTAAAAAGCTTATTGAAGAAAAGTTGTGGAGCAACGACCGCAAGTTCTTTGAGACGATGCAGGGCGACACCCTGGCAAACGCACGCGAGGCAATAGGATACATACCATGGTATTTCAACATGCCCGACGCAGGCAAGTATGACGAGGCATGGAAACAGGTAACCGATGAGAAAGGGTTCTCTGCACCATACGGCCTGACGACAGCCGAACGCCGCCACCCGCTGTTCCGCAGCCACGGAACGGGAACATGCGAATGGGACGGCGCGATATGGCCGTTTGCCACAAGCCAGACGCTGACGGCAATGGCAAACTACATAAACAACTATCCTGCACCGGTTGTCAACGACAGCGTATTCTTCCGCCAGATGGAACTGTACGTGGAGAGCCAGCACCACCGCGGGCGCCCGTACATCGGCGAGTATCTTGACGAGACAAACGGCGCGTGGCTCATGGGCGACCGCGAGCGCAGCCGCTATTACAACCACTCAACCTTCAACGACCTTATGATTACGGGCATCGCCGGCCTGCGTCCGCAGGCTGACGGCAGCATCGTGGTTAACCCGCTCGTACCAAAGGGCAGATGGAACTATTTCTGTCTCGACAACGTGAATTATCACGGTCATGTAATAACCATTATATGGGACAAGGACGGTCAGCGTTATCATCAGGGCAAGGGACTGATGCTGCTCGTCGACGGCAAGAAGGTTGCGCAAAGAGATGATATAGGAAGACTGGAATGGAAAAAAGAATAAATTCTTTCTGACGATGGTGTGCCAAAATACTCATACAGCAGCTTGTAGGGACATATTCTTGTATTTGTCCGTTTGTAACATCCTGATATCCAATGGTTGTCAAGCGGACAAATACAAGAATATGTCCCTACAGACGGGAAAATTTGAGTTTTGACACACCATCCTTACTCAAAAAAACAAATATACATGAGAAGATTAATAATACCGGTATTCGTTGCCCTGTGCGGAACAGCATACGGACAGACGTTGGAAAACAAGTTCACCCGCCCGCTCGGCAACGTGCTTGACGATGTTTCAAAAAGGTTCGGCATAAGGCTTAAATACGACGTGGACACAACAGGGCTGAAACTTACATACGCCGACTTCCGCATACGTCCGTACTCTATAGACGAGACACTGACAAACATCCTTACGCCGTTCAACTTCAAGCCCGTTAAGCAGAACGACAAACTGTATAAGGTGAAGCCTTACGAGTATGCACGGCGCACGCCCGAAGACGGAAAGAAGATGATAGCATGGCTCACGTCGCTGTATGCCGACAAGGCACAGTGGGAGGCACGTAAGGACAGCCTTAAAAAGGAAGTGCGTGCACGTCTTGGCATAGACCCGCTGCTGGCAGCATGTTCCGATGAAGCGCCCGTATATACCAAGAAGAGGAAATTCGACGGATATACCATGCAGAACTTCTGCATAAAGACTGTTAACGGTCATACGGTGAAAGGCTCCGTATACGCCCCGTCGGCTAAAGGCAGGCATCCGCTGATAATATGTCCCAACGGACATTTCTATCAGGGACGCTACGGCAAGGTGCAGCAGCAGCGTCTCGCCACGCTCGCACGCATGGGTGCGATATGCGTGGACTACGACCTGTGGGGCTGGGGCGAGTCGGAAGATGAAGTGGGCACAAAGGCACACCACACGGCAGAGGCTCATGTGATGCAGGCTCTGAACGGCATAAAGGTGCTCGACTGCATGATACGGCGCAAGGACGTTGACATAACGAGAGTGGGCGTAAACGGAGGCTCGGGCGGCGGAACACAGACGGTGCTTCTCTCTGTGCTCGACGACCGGTACACCGCTGCCTGCCCCGTGGTGAGCATGTCCGCATGGTTCGACGGCGGATGCCCGTGTGAGAGCGGGATGCCCATACAGCTTGCAGGAGGCGGAACATGCAATGCGGAGCTTGCCGCAATGTTCGCCCCAAGACCGATGATGATTGTAAGTGACGGCGGCGACTGGACATCGACGACACCTGAAACAGAATATCCGTACCTGCAATATATATATAATATGTATGGGGCAAAGGACAAAGTGAGAAACATACACTTGCCGAAAGAACGTCATGACTTCGGTCCGAACAAGCGCAACGCCGTATACAGGTTCTTCATTGACGTGTTCGGTCTCGACAGTTCAAGGCTCGATGAAGATAAAGTAACCATTGAAAAGGAAAACAACCTTAGATTTAATCCCAAAGGACTATGAGAAAACTTATTATATGCGCGGCTCTGTTTGCATCGGCAATAACGGTGCATGCCGCACAAGCGAACGGCGCAACTGACAACCACGTACTGCGCTACAACCGTCCGGCAACGATGTGGACGGAGGCTCTGCCCATAGGAAACGGCAGGCTCGGTGCAATGATCTTCGGCAAGCCTTCGGCAGAAAGGCTGCAGCTGAACGAGGAGACGATATGGGCGGGACGCCCCAACAACAATGCCAACCCCGAGGCAAGGGAGTATCTTCCCAAGGTGAGGCAGCTTGTATGGGAAGGCAGATACAAGGAAGCACAGGACATGGCAACAGCGCATGTAATGGCGAAGACCAACAGCGGCATGCCGTTTCAGGTGTTCGGCGACCTTACAATAGACTTCAACGGACACGGGGATTATACAAACTACTACCGCGAACTGAGCCTCGACTCGGCGCGCGCCATAACACGCTACACCGTGGACGGCGTGACTTATCAGCGCGAATACATCTCGTCGCTTGCCGACAACGTGATAATGGTTCATCTCACGGCAAGCAGGAAAGGCATGATAACGTGCAACGCACAGATGAGCTCGCCGCAGCAGGACGTGACGATAGAGTCGGAAGGAAACGGGATAAAGCTGAGCGGCATTGGCGGGTGGCATGAAGGACTGAAAGGAAAAATAACCTTCACCGGACGCGCAACGGCAAAGACAAAAGGCGGAAGCATGACGAGCCGCGACGGCATATTGCAGATTAAGGGTGCAGACGAGGCAACGATATACATCACGATAGCAACAAACTTCAAGCACTATGACGACATCAGCGGCAACGACACGCTGCGTTCGGAACAGATGCTGAATGATGCACTGAAAAGCAGTTTCGACAAAATAAAGAGCGCACACCTTGCCAACTACAGGAAATATTACGACCGTGTAAGAATGAACTTCGGCAAGGACGCCTATCCCGATGTGCCTACAGACGAGCGCGTGGCACGCTTCAAGGAGACCAACGACCTGCACCTTGTGGAGACCTACTTCCAGTTCGGACGCTATCTGCTCATCTGCTCGTCGCAGCCCGGCACACAGCCGCCGACGCTTCAGGGTATATGGAACGACAAGATGCAGCCCTCGTGGGACAGCAAGTACACATGCAACATAAACTTGGAGATGAACTACTGGCCCGCAGAGGTGGCAAACCTGACGGAACTCAACGGTCCGCTTTTCGACCTTATAGAGGATGTAAGCCAGACGGGCAGGGAGACGGCACGCATAATGTACGGTGCCGACGGCTGGGTGCTGCACCACAACACCGACATCTGGCGCGTCACGGGAGCCATAGACAAGGCTCCGTCGGGACTGTGGCCAACGGGCGGTGCATGGGTGTGCCAGCATCTGTGGGAGCATTACCTGTATACGGGCGACATCCCGTTCCTCAGAAAAGTCTATCCGATAATGGAGGGTGCGGCGCGCTTCCTCAACCAGATAATGGTGCGCGAGCCGAAGAACAACTGGTGGGTGGTTTGCCCGAGCCTCTCGCCCGAGAATGCTCATCCCCACAAGTCAACGACAGCAGCGGGAGTGACAATGGACAACGAACTGATACGCGACTTGTTCAACCACTTCATATCTGCAACGGAGATACTGAACGAGACATCTTCGCTGACGGACAGCCTGAAGGACAAAATAGCCGGACTGCCGCCCATGCAGACCGGACGCTGGGGACAGTTGCAGGAGTGGATGGACGACTGGGATAATCCAAAGGATATCCACCGCCATGTGTCACACCTCTACGGCATGTACCCGAGCAACCAGATATCACCGTACCGCACGCCCGAGCTTATGGCGGCAGGACGCAAGTCGCTGATACACCGCGGCGACCCGTCAACGGGATGGAGCATGGGCTGGAAGGTATGCCTGTGGGCGCGACTGCTCGACGGCAACCATGCCTGGAAACTCATCGGCGACCAGCTGACACTGGTACGCAACGAGAAGAAGAAAGGCGGCACGTATGCCAACCTCTTCGATGCCCATCCGCCTTTCCAGATAGACGGCAACTTCGGCTGTGCGGCAGGTATTGCCGAGATGCTTATGCAGAGCCACGACGGCTTCGTTTATCTTCTTCCGGCACTTCCGGATGCGGTAAAAGAAGGTTCGGTAAGCGGTCTTAAAGCCCGCGGAGGCTTTGAGGTGTCAATGGAATGGAGCAATGGCGCACTGACAAAGGCAGTGATAAAGTCGGCTAACGGCGGCAACCTCCGCATACGCTCTGCCGTACCTCTCAAAGGCAAGGGGCTGAAGGCTGCAAAGGGTGAGAACAAGAACCCGCTGTATAAGCTCGATCCGGTGCCGGCACAACGCATCAACAACCCGGCAGAAATAGAGAAAATGCCTGATCTCAAGAAGACATATCTCTATGACATAAGTACACGCAAGGGAGAGAGGGTTGAGTTAAGAGTTAAGAATTAAGAGTTAAGAAAATTGGGGATAATAAGACTTATAAGACCTATAAGACTAATAGGTCCAATAAGACCAATAAGACAAAAAACAGAACAGGACAAGTTCTTTACTTTGAATATAATAAAACCATTGAATATGAAGAAGACAGCTTTAATGGCAGCACTGATGTTGCTGACCGTAGTTACAGCCAATGCGGCAAAGAAAATCTACAAGCCATGGGACAACGGCAGGCTTGTGGTGTCAGAGAACCAGCGCTACATAGTGCATGAAAACGGCAAGCCTTTCTTCTGGCTCGGCAACACGGCATGGCTCCTGCCCGAGAGACTGAACAGGGATGAAGTGGGATTTTTCCTCAGCAAGGACAGGGAAGCCGGATATAATGTGGAACAGATACAGGTGCTCAACGCCATACCTACGTTCAACATATACGGACAACAGGCTAATGACGCAACATTCGACTTCTCTAAATTCACGAAGCCGGGTGTATACGGCTACTGGGATCATCTTGACTTTATAGTGGATGTTGCCGCTGCCAACGGCATCTACATTGCCATGGACTGTATATGGGGCTCGCAGATAAACAACATGGACGTAAAGAAGGCTGCGGCATACGGCAAGTTCCTCGGCGAGCGCTACAAGAACAAGCCTAACATTATATGGATGATAGGCGGCGACATCATGGGCGACAAGAAGCCGGAAGTGTGGGATGCGCTGGCACGTGCCATACGCAAGGCTGACAACGGTCACATCATGACGTTCCACCCGCGCGGAAGAACAACGTCGGCATGGTGGTACAACGACCGTGAGTGGATGGACTTCAACATGTTCCAGAGCGGACACCGCCGCTACGGACAGCGCAACGGCGACGGCGACTATACCATAAAGGACAATACCGAGGAGGACAACTGGACATACGTGGACATGAGCTTCGAGAAGAAACCGCTGCGTCCGGTTATCGACGGCGAGCCGTCATACGAGGACATACCGCAGGGACTGCATGACTTCTTGGCACCGCGCTGGATGGACTATGACGTGCGCCGCTATGCCTACTGGGCAGTGTTTGCGGGAGCATTCGGACATACCTACGGGCACAACTCGGTGATGCAGTTCATACGCCCGGGACTTGGAGCATCGTTTGGTGCGGAAAAGCCTTGGTGGGAGGCAATGAAGGATCCGGGATACAACCAGATGAAATACCTTAAACGGCTCATGCTTGCCTTCCCGTTCACAGAGGGAACAGGCGACCAGAGCATTATAGCAGGGCAGAACGGTGAGCGTTACGACCGTGTCATTGCCACGCGCGGCAACGACTACATGCTGGTATACAACTACAGCGGCAAGCCTATGAAGATTGACCTCACAAAGATAAGCGGAGCGAAGAAAAACGTGTGGTGGATGAACCCTGCTGACGGAAAGCTGACATATCTCGGCGAATACGACAGCAAGGTTACGGAGTTTACATACGACGCGGCATATCTGAGAGGCAGCGACCGTGTGCTTATTGCCGTCGATGCAGCAAAGAGCTATATAGAAAAAGGTGCAACCGTTATTCCTGAAGCAGAATGATAAGAAATATTTTATTGATTGTATGTGCTTTTCTTTGCTGTTCCACAGCCGGAGCGGCAAAGAAAAAGACAACAAGGAAGAATGCCGCGGCAGTAGCCGTGACAGACATGCGCACGGAGCGCATGGTAAATCCGATGAGCCTGGACACCCCCACCCCGCGCATTGGCTGGCGCATAGTGTCGGACAAGAACGATGTGATGCAGACTTCATACCGCATCATCGTTGCCTCGACACCGGAGAAAGCACAAAACCTTGAGGGCGACCTGTGGGATGAAAGCGCAAGCAGTGACCGTTCACAGTGGATTGTATACGCTGGCAAGGAGCTACGCAGCAACACACGGTGCTACTGGAGAGTGAAGGTAAACACCACCAAGGGCGAGTCTGACTGGAGCGACGTGGCAATGTGGAATGTCGGACTCCTGTCCGAGTCAGACTGGAGCGGTGTGTGGATAGGTCTTGACCATGCCATGCCGTGGGAGGTGGAAGATGTGCACAGCAAGCTCGGTGCGCGCTACATGCGCTCAGAGTTTGAACTTGACAAGGAAGTGAGGCACGCAACGCTCTATATTTGCGGGCTGGGCATGTACGAGGCTTACATCAACGGCAAGAAAGTGGGCGATGATGTTCTTGCGCCTGCCCCGACCGACTACCGTAAGACCGCGATATACAACGCGTTCGACGTAACGGACATGCTGGCAGCCAAAAACGCCATTGCCGTTGCCGTGGGCAACGGACGCTACTACACCATGCAGCAGAAGAAAAAGCCTTATAAGATAGCCAACTTCGGTTATCCCAAGCTGCGCGCAAATCTTGTCATTGAGTTTAAGGACGGCAAGAAAAAGACCATATCCACAAGCGTAAAATGGAAATTGAACGTTGATGGTGCCATCAGGTCCAACAACGAGTACGACGGCGAGATATACGACGCACGCAAAGAACTTGCCGGATGGACAGAGGCAGGGTATGACGACAGGCAGTGGATTGCCGTTGAGCGTGTAGGCGCACCTTACGGAACACTGCGCGGAGCGATGAGCCCCAATATGAAAATACAGATGACGGTGAAGCCGATAAGCATGAAAAAGCACGGCAACGCCATAATCCTTGATATGGGACAGAACATGACGGGATGGCTGAAAGCACGCATAAACAGCAGCAGGGCAGGCGATTCTATAAGCCTGCGCTTCTCTGAGAGAATTTATGAAGACGGCAGCCTTGACGTGGAGAACCTGCGCCACGCACTGTGTAACGACATATACGTGACAAACGGCAAGGAACAGGGACGCTGGTGGTCGCCCACATTCGTATACCACGGGTTCAGATATGTTGAGGTGAAAGGCATGGACAATGCCAGAATTGACGATTTCATCGGTGAGGTGATATACGATGAAATGGAAAAGACAGGCGAATTCACATGTTCCAACCCTACGCTCAACAAGGTCTATAACAATGCCGTATGGGGCATCTCAGGCAACTACAAAGGCATGCCGCTCGACTGTCCGCAACGCGACGAGCGCCAGCCGTGGCTCGGCGACCACACACGCGGATGCTTCGGCGAGGCATACGTTTTCAACAACAATGCACTATACGACAAGTGGGCACGCGACATAACCGAGGCGCAGCGCGAGGACGGCTGCATTCCCGACGTTGCCCCGGCATACTGGAACTATTACTCCGACAACATGACATGGCCGTCCACTCTGCCGTTCACAATGGAGATGATGTACAATCATTTTGGTGATGACGCGCCTATACGCAAGTATTACGGCAGCGTGAAACGTTGGCTCGACCACATGAAATACCAGTATGCACAGGACGGAATAATGCCGCGCGACAAATACGGCGACTGGTGTGTACCGCCCGTAGACCTGAAGCTGATACACAGCAAAGACCCGAAACGTCTCACAGACGGCACACTGATAGCAACGGCATACTATTATCAGATGAACAGGATGATGGCGCGTTACGCCACGATGCTGTCAAAAGCAGACGAGGCAAAGGCGTTCAATGCTGAGGCGGCAAAGGTGAAGGATGCTTTCAACAAGAAATTCCTGACAATAAACCGCAACACAAGTGCCGTTCCGGGGCATCTGATGTATCCCGACAGCACTTTCTACGGCAACAATACGGTGACGGCAAACCTGCTGCCGCTTGCCTTCGGAATGATAGATGACGACTATGTACGCGGCGAGGTGGAGAAGAACATCATCAACACCATAATCGAAAAGAACAAGGGGCACGTGACGAGCGGCGTAATCGGAAACCAGTGGCTCATGCACACGCTGACCGACATGGGAAGAAGCGACATAGCATGGCTTATCGCGACAAACAAGACATATCCGAGCCTTGGATACATGGTTGAAAAAGGCGCGACGACGATATGGGAGCTGTGGAACGGTGACACCGCGAACAAGTGGATGAACAGCGAGAACCACATAATGCAGCTGGGCGACCTCATCTCATGGATGTACGAAGACCTTGCCGGAATACAGAGCGACAGCAAAAATCCCGGCTTCAAGCACATCATAATGAACCCCGACTTCTCGGTAGACGAGATAGACGACATCAATGCCTCATACAAATCCATATACGGCACTATCGTCAGCCGTTGGACAAAGAAGAACGGCATGCTCAACTGGCACGTGGAGATACCGGCAAATACAACGGCAACACTGTATATGCCCGACGGTTCGGTAAAGGAAACCGGCTCAGGTGCATACGACTTCAAGGTTCGGATGCCGGTAAAAGACAAGGCAGTCGTGGCTGACGAGTTTTTATATACCAAGGCATCATTCCCCGAATGCCACTCGGCTACTATTGCAGAGACAACGAAAGGCGACCTCGTTGCAACATATTTCGGCGGAACAAAGGAACGCAACCCCGACGTATGTATATGGATAAGCCGCAAGCCGAAGGGCAGCAACGAGTGGCTTGCGCCACAGCTCGTTGCCGACGGCGTGTTCAAGACAGGCAGCGAAGAGGCGCGTCTTGCAGGACTGTCCGGTCTTGACAGCACCACAACAGCGGCAGACAAAGGTCCCATTCTCGACCCGAAGATACGCAAGAACCCCGCGGGCTATCAGCGCAAGGCGTGCTGGAACCCTGTTGTATATCAGGTGCCGGGCGGCGAGTTGCAGATATACTTCAAGATTGGCTCGAACGTTGCCGACTGGACAGGCTGGATGATACGCTCGAAGGACGGCGGAAAGACGTGGAGCCGACGCGAGCCGCTTAAAGAAGATTATCTCGGACCTGTCAAGAACAAGCCCATAATGAGCAAGGGACGGCTCATCGCACCTACAAGCATAGAGAAAGGCGGATGGCGCCTGTACTTTGAATACTCCGATGACATGGGCAAGACATGGCAGCGCACCGATTATGTGGAGGCAGACAAAGGCGTACTTGCCATACAGCCGTCGATAATGACACTTAAAGACGGACGGCTTGCCGCCGTGGCACGCACACGCAGCGAGCACATAGGCATAACCTACAGCAGTGACAACGGACTGACATGGTCGAAGCTGCAGCTCATTGACACGCCGAACAACAACAGCGGTCTCGATGCCGTAACGCTTAAAGACGGCACACATGTGCTTATATGCAACGACCGTCCGATACCGAAGGGCATAAAGGGCGGCAAGGGACTGCGAACGCCCGTTTCGGTAATGAAATCCGACGACGGGCAGAACTGGACTCATTGGATAACGCTTGAAGACTCTCCAATAAGCCAGTATTCTTATCCGTCGATAATACAGACATCCGACGGACATCTACATTGTATATATACATGGCGCCGCCAGAGAATAAAGCATGTTGAGCTGGTGCCTTGAATATGACTATAGGCTCTATGATGCTATAGTTGCTATAGAATCTATGGCATCTATAGAGCCTATAGAACCATAGAACCTACAGCAAACAATAATACCAAACAACAATGAGAAAGATACTATCGGCAATAATAACCCTTCTCTTCATGACCGCTTCTGCCATAGCGGCAGACACCTCTGTTGCAGGACTGTATCCCGTGGCAAACAGCGGCCGCATCATCTACAACTTCAACCAGGGCTGGCGCTTCATGCTTGGTGACAAAGCAGGTGCCGGAGCCAAGGACTTTGACGACAAGGACTGGGCTGTGGTGTCCGTGCCCCATACCCTGCGCCTTGAACCCGCCGAGGCAAGCGGCGGGCGCAACTATCAGGGCATTGCATGGTACAGAAAGCATTTCACCATGCCGGCAGACATGAAAGGCAAGGACGTAACGCTGCACTTCGAGGCGATAATGGGCAAGCAGGAAATATACGTTAACGGCAAACTTGCATGCAGCCACCTCGGCGGATACCAGCCCATAACCGTAAACCTGAGCAAAGAGGGCGTGAAGCCCGGCGACAAGTGTGTCATTGCCGTAAAGACAGACAACAGCGATGACAAGACATTCCCACCGGGAAAGAAACAGTCGGCACTCGACTTCTGCTACCATGGCGGCATGTACCGCGACGTATGGCTGATAGGCAAGTCGCCGGTGGCAATAACCGATGCCATAGAGGCAGACAAGGTTGCAGGCGGAGGAGTGTTCCTCCATTACGACAACATAACGGAGAAAAGTGCTCAGGCATTTGTTAACGTCGAAGTGGGCAACAATTCGGCAAAGACGGTCCGCCCGACAGTCATAGTCACGATAAAGGAAAAAGGCGGAAAAATCATAAAGACACTGAAAAAGAGCATCAGCATTGCTCCCGGAAAGGATGCAACGGCAATGCTCGGAACAACGATAAAGCAGCCGCACCTGTGGTCGCCCGAGTCGCCATACCTTTACAATGTAGAGATAGCGGTAATAAACAACGGCAAGAATGCTGACGGCGGCATGGTGCGCATGGGCATACGCAAGGCGGAGTTCCGCGGCAAAGACGGCTTCTGGCTCAACGGCAAGCCTTATCACCAGCTCGTTGGCGGCAACCGCCATCAGGACTTCGCATACGTGGGCAACGCACTGCCCAACTCACAGCAGTGGCGCGACGCCAAGCGCCTGCGCGATGCCGGCATGATAATAATCCGTGCGGCACACTATCCGCAGGACCCGTCGTTCATGGATGCCTGCGATGAGCTGGGACTGTTTGTAATCGTGCCCACTCCGGGGTGGCAATACTGGAACAAAGACCCTAAGTTCGGAGAGCTTGTACACAAGAACACGCGTGAGATTATACGCCGCGACCGCAACCATCCGAGCGTGCTCCTTTGGGAACCGATACTCAACGAGACACGCTATCCGAAAGACTTCGCCCTGAAGGCACTGCAGATTACACGCGAAGAGTTTCCTTATCCCGGTCGCCCGGGTGCTGCCGCCGACATGCACTCCGAAGGTGTGAAGGACAACTACGACGTGCTGTATGGCTGGGTGGACGACATAGGCAAGGAGGGGACGCCAGATGACAAGTGCATATTCACACGCGAGTTCGGCGAGATGGTTGACGACTGGTATGCGCACAACAACATAAACCGTGCCTCACGCTCATGGGGCGAGCGCCCGCAGCTCATGCAGGCACTTAGCCTTTGCGACACCTACGGCGAGATGCACCATGCACAGCGCCAGTTCATCGGCGGCTGCCAGTGGCACCCGTTCGACCACCAGCGCGGATATCATCCCGATCCGTACTGGGGCGGCATATACGATGCCTTCCGCCAGAAGAAGTATGCCTTCGAGATGTTCCGCTCGCAGCAGCGCGATATAGAGCCGATGGTGTTCATTGCCAATGAGATGACACAGTGGTCGTCCGATGACGTTACGGTGTTCAGCAACTGCGACAGCGTGCGCCTTACAATGTTCGAAGGTGACAAGGTGCTTACCCTGCCCGTTGTCCACGACGATAACGACAAACCATGTGCCCCGGTTGTGTTTAAGGACTTCTGGAACTTCTGGAAGGCACGCGAATACAGCTACAAGCAGCGCAACTGGCAGCGCGTATCGCTCGTTGCCGAGGGTATAAAAGACGGCAAGGTGGTGGTTACAGAGAAGAAGATGCCATCGCGCCGCTCAACGAAGATACGCCTTTATGCCGACAAAATGGGCAAGGAACTTGTTGCCGACGGCAGCGACTTCATAGTTGTTGTAGCCGAGATAACCGACGACAACGGCAACGTGAAGCGTCTTGCAAAGGAAAACATCCTGTTCACAGTAGAGGGAGAAGGACGCATCATAGGCGACGCATCAATCTTTGCCAACCCACGTGCCGTTGAATGGGGAAGCGCACCTGTGCTGATACAGTCGACCGGCAAGCCGGGCAAGATAACGGTTACGGCTCGCGCGGCATTCGGAGGTGTCCACGCTCCTGCCACGGACACCATAACGTTCGAAAGCATACCTGCCGCTATGCCGGCATGCTATACGGACAAGCCCACAGCAAACACACATGTTGCTGCACAGCAACGGCACGACAACAGTCAGCCGGCAGCATCAGCCGAGGAGATAAGGCGCACGCTTGAGGAGGTGAACAAGCAGCAGATGGACTTCGGGGTGCAGTAACCGGAATAAACATACAACGTTAAAGCCACTGGTGCGGTAAGCGAAATGTCGCTTACCGCACCAGTGGCTTTAACGTTAGTTCGACATAATACAATCCGAAGTGTCATCCTGTGTGTAGGGACTTTTTCTTGTAAATGTCCGTGCTTTATCTTTATGTGTTGTTTTTACGGACATTTACAAGAAAAAGTCCCTACAGGTTGAAAGAGTTGAATTTTGGCACTCCCTCACAAGAGAATGACACTTCGGAATATAAATAGCGTGAGTTTGATGAATATTACAAATATGACTTTACTTCATGATGATGCTTAATGGCGTTATTGACAATAATTGAGTATATTTGCACCGTTCTTGTCATGAAACATAACAGGAGAAATGCTGAACATGCCATAAACATAAAGATAAGACAATGAAAATTGCCATAATAGGAGCCGGAGCCGCCGGTTGTTTTGCGGCAATAAACATAAAGCGCATGTCGCCCGATGCCGACATAACGGTGTTCGAGGGTGGCAGGAAACCGCTTGCCAAGGTTGCCATAACCGGAGGAGGACGCTGCAACATAACAAACTCTTTCCGCGGCATAAAGAGCATCGCCGAGGCATACCCGCGCGGCGAACGGCTGATGAAGCGACTCCTGAGGGAGTTCAGCCACGAAGATGCCTGCAAATGGTTTGAGGCAGAGGGCATAAGACTCGTCACGCAGGAAGACGAATGCGTGTTCCCCGCGTCACAGGATGCAATGGAAATTGTAAACACACTGACACGGCTGATGCGCCAAACAGGCATAAAGCTACGGACCGGGCACAGAGTAAGCGGAATAAAGAAAACGGAAGACAACAGTGCAGGGAACCTGTTCCGCATTTCATTCTCAGACGGCAGCATCGCTCCATTCTATGCAGACACCGTACTGGTGGCAACAGGGGGATGTGCCAAAGCAAGCGACTTCAACATGCTGCATGAGATAACATCCGGCAACACGGTATCACCGGTACCGTCCCTCTTCAGCCTATGTATACCCGAGAACAGAATAACAGGGCTGACGGGCACTGTGGTCGAGCATGCCACGGCATGGATAGCAGGCACAAGACACAAGGCAGAAGGGGCACTGCTCATAACCCACTGGGGCATGAGCGGACCGGCAATACTCAAACTGTCATCGTATGCAGCACGCACACTGCATGAAAACGGATACAAGGCGCATCTGCACATAAACTGGCTCGGCTGGATGAACGAGGCGGAAGTGACAGACATGCTTACATCCATCGCCATAAAGAACCCGAAGAAACAGTTGGCAAGCGTCTATCCCGATGCCCTCAACTCCCGCCTGTGGCTCCTGCTGCTGGAGAAAAGCGGGATTAATGCAGAACAGCGATGGACCGAAATGGGACGCAAGACCCTGAACCGGCTTACAAACACACTGACGAACGACACATACACGGTAGACGGGAAAAACCGCTTCAAGGACGAATTTGTAACATGCGGCGGAGTTGCACTGGGAGAAATAAACCCACGGACAATGGAAAGCCGCACCTTACCCGGACTGTTTTTCGCAGGCGAGGCTCTTGACATCGATGCCATAACAGGAGGATTTAACCTGCAGGCTGCATGGACAACGGGATATGTAGCTGCAAAGGCAATGGCACACCGCAAGGCATGACCGCGACAAGCATATCGGCACAATGACAACAACAGTACATAACCCTATGGGTTGTGATCCGTAAAGCTGTGGGTTACAGTGCGCAAAGCATAGGATTATGGCTGCTCCACATTCGTAACAAACAGCTTGTCGATACGTGCACCGTCCATATCGACAACCTCGAAGCGGAACATCTGCCACGTAAAGCTCTCCCCGCACACGGGGATATGCTCCAGCACGTGGAAGCACAGACCAGCCACAGTGTTATAGTCGGTGTTCTCCAACAAGTCCATTTTTCCGAAATAGTCGAGAAAATCATACATGGAGCACTGCCCGTCGACAAACCATTCCTTCCCTTCCACACGCGGAATAATGGAAGGCTCGTCGTCCGAAGCCTCTATGATGCTTCCTACAAGGCACTCAAGAATGTCCTTCAGCGTCACCATGCCCCTGCATGCCCCGAATTCATCGCACACAAGACCGTAACAGCATTGCTCCTTCTTCATTATCTCAAGAACATCGTACACCTCCATGTTCTCATAAAAGAACTGCGGCTTGCGCAGTATGTCAGACAATTTGAAGTCATCCTTGTGCAACGATACAAACAGGTCGCTCATCAGCACCACACCCTTTACATCGTCCAAATCACTGCCTGCAACGGGATAGACGGAGTGCATGTCACGACTGACGGCACTGCGCACCTCCCCGGCATTCATCGTCATTGCAAGCCACGTAATGTCACTGCGGTGGGTCATTATTGAATCTATCTTGAGGTCGCCCACCTGAAACACGCGCTGCACGATATCCTGCTCCACGGGAGCCACCTCCCCCACCTCGGCACCTTCTTTAACAATAGACTTTATCTCGTCTTCCGTAACCTTTGAACCTCTGTCGCGCAGACCGAGAAGGCCGAAGACAAGCGACGTGCTCCTTGACAGCAGCCACACGAAAGGCGCACCCACACGCGAGAGCACATACATGGGAAGAGACAGCGCCCTTGCCGCCTGTTCGGATTTTGCCATGCCGATGCGCTTCGGCAGAAGCTCGCCGAAGATAATGGTTAGATAAGTGACGATGACAACAATCACCGCCTGTGCCACAACCGGGGCATAGCGCACGGGAAAGCCGGCACCGGCAAGGCAACCGGAGAAATCGGCGGCAATCTTATTGCCCGAATAAATACCCGTAAGTATTCCTATGAGTGTTATACCGATCTGTATGGTGGAAAGAAAGCGGTCGGGGTCTTTCGTAAGTTTCAGTGCAAGTGCCGACATCCTGTTGCCTTTTTTTGCATCACACGAAAGACTGGACTTGCGCGCTGATATCAGTGCTATCTCTGCCATGGCAAAGACACCGTTCAGCAATATCAGTCCTGCAATAATAAATATCTCGCTCATCTGTATATAAATATATATGACCGATGCAAAAATAAGTATTTGACAGGCAAACAACATAATGCCGCAACATTTAATATGGAAAATTAAAATGTATTAAGCAGGTTTCAGAAGCCATACTGTCCGCAAACAGCCCCGTTCGTGCGGATTTTTCGTGAAGGTGTATCAAAATTCAGCTCTTCCTATCAGTGGAACAACTTCAGGTTCTGCAACACCCTCGCGCACGCAATGGAGCCAATTTTTATGTGTTATTAATGATGTATAGATGCGGACGGTTTGCAAATCCACCCGAACCGAAGTTGTTGGAGAAATAAAATCAGAACAGACGGCATTGGGATATATCTGTACAAAATAAACCGGGGACGGCATGTTTTGCCGCCCCCGGTTTTGTTATTATAAGTTTTTTAAATTACTTGTTGCTGTTGATGAACTTCTTGCCGTTCTGGATAAGGATACCCTTAGCTTCCTTGCTTACACGCTGACCTGCAAGGTTGTAAACAGGAGCGTTCTCGTTTGCTGCGGGAGCCACGTTGATATCGTTGATGCCGTTTATACCACCTGTTAACTCGTATGTAAATCCTGAGAGACGGCCTGTTCCACCTTTTTCTGTAAGTACGTATGTCTTACCTGCTTCAATGGTCCATGTCCATGTCCAAAGATTATCCTTACCATTTTTGTCTGCAGTAAATTTATTAGTACTGCTCAATGCTGTTAATGTAGCCTGGTCAAACAGTTTTACTTCTTTGTTATTACCAGTACGAACATAAGCATTGAGTGTAGCATTTTTCTTAGCAACAATAATTACAGAAGTAGAACCGCTTTGTTCCGTTCCATTAAGTGCGTCGGCTGACGGTTCTTTATTAACACGGATTTGTACCCATGCAGGAAATGTCACACCGTCATGTTCGTATGTGTATTCACCATCTGTGGTAACACCATCTTCTTTAAATCCACTTCCTGTAGCATTAAAAACAGTTGTGGCTGTAAAACAGTCATTGTCAGACAATACTGTTCCGGCTACGATAGATGTTTCGCATTTTTCATTGAGATTAACCTGTACAGTTTGCGCGTTAGCACCTGCAACCATCATGGCTGCTGCAATAAGAGTAAAAAATTTTTTCATACTTTTTGATTTTGATTTAATAAATGATTAATAGTCTTTAAATAAAGTATCGCAAAGGTAACAAATTATGCAAATTAATTACATTTTTGCTGTGTTAAAAAATATAAAACATGTAATGGATAATGCTGCATGTATTTTACGCGCAACAGCAAATCATTACATGCTGTGATTTATATTGTGTTTATCAAATAAAAAAGGTCTATCCGAAATTCGGAGTGATATAAAACTAATTGGTATTTTGCGTGTTATTTTACGGGCTGAAATCCCAATGAGCGCATAGCCCGAGGCAACGCCTCGGGAATGGGTACCCGTAGGGACATATTCTTGTATTTGTCCGTTCGTAACATCCTTATATTCAATAGCTGTTTGGCGGACAAATACAAGAATATGTCCCTACGGGAGAAATTGAATGTTGACATACCTCTTATGCGCTCATTGGGCTTTCTGTTAGCATGTAATAAGCCGTATTTTACATTGCAATATGCCGTATTTTAGACCGTAGAAGATATTTGCCTTATTATCAACAAATTACATGTATCACGCAATATCCCTAATTTGCATAATTTGTTACCTTTGCGATACTTTATTTAAAGACTATTAATCATTTATTAAATCAAAATCAAAAAGTATGAAAAAATTTTTTACTCTTATTGCAGCAGCCATGATGGTTGCAGGTGCTAACGCACAAAAAGAATGGAACTTCTCTAATTGGGAACAAAAAACATTTACGGCAACTGAAACAATTGACGGTCTCACTGTATCTGCAAGTGCAGAGGCAAGTGTAGTAATTGATGGAAACAATAAAACTGTTGATGGCGTAAAATACACACAGCGATTGAAAACAGGAGGAACTGGTTCTGCTGATGCACGCACACTGTCTTTTGACGTTCCTGGCAATTGTACAATAACAGTCATCGCATGTTCTTCAAACAGCAGCAGCGACAGAACTTTGAACTATGCAGCAGGTACTTTTGATGCTGTATTCACCACATCTATCGCTCCTGCCGGTGCTCCGGTTAAAACAAGCGTAAGCTATGAAGGTCCTGCAACAACACTCTATTTGTCAAGCGCAAGCGGTGGTATCAACTTCTATGACATCGCATTCACTCCAACAGGTGGTACAAACGGCATCAACAATATCAACGTGGCTCCCACAGCAAACGAGAACACTCCTGTATACAACCTCGCAGGTCAGCGTGTAAACAAGGAAGCTAAGGGTATCCTTATCCAGAACGGAAGAAAGGTAATCAAATAATAGCATTGATAATATCTCCTACCGGCATTTATATATAGCCGGAGGAACATAATTGTAGGGACATTTTCTTGTAAATGTCCGGTGGACAGCCACTGATTTCAAGGCTGTAGACGGACGGACATTTACAAGAAAATGTCCCTACGATGTTAAGGGATTTGCATAAAACGTCAAATTCCTGATATTCAACCAATCCGTGCCTTGCACTCCTCATACTCGGCAACAAGTGTATCCATTATTTCACTAACAGGCAGCACATCTTTTATATACGATGCCGCCTGCCCTATCTCCAGTTCTCCGTTGACAATATCACCCTCGAAGATACCGCGTTTGGAAGCCGCACGCCCGAGGATGTCACGCAGCTCATCCGCCGATGCCCCGCGCGCCTCAGCTTCGGCAATACGTTCGTAAAGACTGTTTTTGACAAGACGTGTCGGCGACAGCTTTTTAAGGCACAGCATTGTGCCGCCCTCGTCCATTGCCACACATCTCTGCTTAAACTCACTGCTTGCCGAGCTTTCACGGCTCAGTGCAAACAACGTGCCTATCTGCACACCGTCCGCACCAAGAGCCTCAGCGGCAAGAATGCCACTGCCCGACACTATGCCGCCGGCTGCTATCAGGGGTATGGACACGCTGCGGCGCACCTGGGGTATGAGCGTAAACGTGGTGGTCTCTTCACGGCCGTTATGCCCGCCCGCCTCAAATCCTTCGGCAACGACAGCATCCACGCCAGCCTCAAGGCATTTCAAGGCAAAGCGGCTGCCCGACACAACATGTGCAACCTTTATGCCGGCATCGTGAAGCACGGGTGTGTATTTCTTGGGACTACCCGCGGATGTAAAGACAATCTTTACGCCCTCACCGGTGATAATCTGCATAAGGCGGTCTATCTCCGGATACATCAGGGGCACATTGACACCCCACGGCTTGTCCGTTGTCTCCTTCATCTTACGTATGTGCTCAACCAGCATCTCCGGGTGCATGGAGCCTGCACCAAGCAGCCCCAACCCTCCGGCATTGCTCACGGCAGAGGCAAGACGCCACCCGCTGCACCATACCATGCCGCCCTGTATTATGGGATATTTTATTCCGAATAATTGTGTAATCCTGTTGTTCATCGCTTTATTGTTTAATAGGACAAATAGGGCAAATAAGACTTATTGGGCTAATGAGACATATAAGGCTAATAAGACATATAAGGCTAATAAGACATATAAGGCTAATAAGACCTATAAGACTAATAAGACCAATAAGCCCCATAAGACAGATTAGCCCAATAGCCTAACCCTGCCCCTCCCAATTCTTAATTCTTAATCCTTAATTCTTAATTAATTATTAATTCCGCTTTCCAGAATGTTCGCCGCCAGCCCGTCGGCAGCCTGTATCAGGGCAAGAAGAGGATATCCCTCTGCTGCGGCACTGATATTGCACTTATCCTCATAGCTCTGAAAGGCAAGGTTCCACGCAGACATGTGCCAGCGTATCGCCACTATCTCGTCATTGGTAAGCTCCAGTCCGAGACGAAGGAGCATTATGACCGACTTCTCGCCATGCCCTACGGGAAAACGGGAGTAGTCCACTTCGTAGCCTTCATAAGGCTCCCACCGTCCCTGCACGTTCTTACGATACTTGGTCGTCTTGTGGTATATATTGCTTTTACATACATCGTGCAACAGCGAAGCTATTATCACGCTGTCTTCCAGCAGCCTGCCCTCAACACCGGGCTTCAGGACTGTCATTGCCTCGCGCAGCTTCAGTGCCACGCGGCACACGTTGAGCGAATGTTCGAGCAGCCCTCCGTTGCGGCTGAGATGTCTCTGCACGGACGCAGGAGCATCAAAGAAGCCCGACTTTTCAAGATATCCAATCACTGCATCCACGCCTGTACGTCCGGTTGAACGCAAAAGCGAAACAAACTCGTCTTTCATATTTATCGATATTATAAAGTGTCACTATCCGCCGCACATATATCGCCACAGCGGGGCAGCCATGAGAGCCTGCTTTATTTCATTGCGCTCAAGCATGCCGCGCACCTCGTCCTTCGTAAACAAGAACACGTCGATGTCCTCAGTGTCGTCAAGATGCTGCATGTGCTTTTTCTCCACACCTTCCGCAACGAAACAATGGGTAATGTTGTTGCATGTGCTCGAGTTCTGCGACAATGTCATCAGTTCCGTCCACCTGCCTCCTGCATATCCCGTCTCCTCCTCAAGTTCACGCTTTATGGCATCGACAGGCTGCTCGCCGTCTTCCATCACGCCGGCGCATATCTCAAAAGAAGTCTCGGCTATGCCGTGACGATATTGTCTCACGAAAACAAACATGCCGTCAGCGGTTATTGCTATGACATTTACCCAGTCGGGATATTCAAGCACATAATATTCATCATTAACGGCTCCTGTTGGCAGCCGCACCTTATCGCGGCGCGCCGTGAGCCACGGGCGCCTGATGACATACTCGCTATCCAGCGTCTCCCATCTCATTTCTCTTTCCTTTACCATAACGGCAAAGATATTACTTTTTTCTTACAGGCTGACAGACAGCTGCTTTTAATTAACCTTTTTTGAGAGCTGGATGAGATGTTAATCAAACTAATTGGGCTAATAAGACTAATTGGACAAATAGGGCTAATAGGACAAATAAGACTAATTAGCCTAATAGGGCGATTAGACCAATTTGCCCTATCGCCCCAACAAAAAAAGTTAGCCCGACATCACGTCGGGCTAACCCCTCTTACTAATCTAATCTATATTTACAAATTATTTCATGATTTTCGTAGAAACCTGTCTGCCGTCGAGCATTGTGTCGACCTTTATCACAACTCCCTTATAGTCCTTGCTTACGCGTATGCCCTGAAGGTTGTAATATGCCGTGCCCGCAACATTTTCATTGCCCGCACCGTTTATCTCATCGATGCCTGTTGCAACGGTTGCCACTGTTGCCTCGCCAAGACCGCCCATCTCGTTTGCCGCACGTACAGACCATGTTGCCGTTGCATCGTCTGCCGTATAGGCAGGCTCTGTTGTGAACGCAACAACCTTACCGTTCTTGCATACAGCCCAGCAGAGAACATAGTTGCTGTTGTCCCATGTAAGCTTCGTACCTTTTATCTTGACATTAACAGGAGCTGAAGCCTGCTCTGTTGCTGCTGTCGGATCCCAGTTGTCTGCGCCACCCATTACATTTGCGATGGTAAGTTCTGCCACCTCCTCTTCTGTAAGAGGAATGCGCGTGCCGGGAAGCGGTTTTGCAGGATAATATGTTCCTGTTTCCTTATCCGTATGTTCTCCAAACTCTATTTTACGGTTTGCAAGACTTACCGGAGTACCGCTTGCTGTATGGCTGTTATATTCCTTGAATGCAGCAGGCCATCCTCCGCTCATCTCTTCCCAACCGGCAGCTGTCGGAAGAATCTCCATTGTTGTGTTTACGTAATACACCTTACATGCACCTGAGCTCCATGGACGACCGAGCGTAAACTGACCGTCAAACTTCTTGTCACCCTTTATCGTGCAATCGAGGAACACATATCCATACTTTGCAGGAGTTCCGGCTGCGGTAATCTTTGTACCGTCACCTTTTATAACAAGGTCACACTGATTATACACAACGTCACCGCCACCACAGAGGAAATCTACACGACCGCCAAGGGTGGATGTCTCAAAGTAGAAACGTGAACCGTTCTGATTGCTGTAATAAGTATCTTGGAAACCGTCAAGGTTAACAGTCTTGCATATTGTCTTGTTACCACGGTCCTGAAGCACTGCCGCACGACCATTGTCGCCAAGCGTATTCGTAAGCGTAAGATCCTGTATATAGGTATTTGCAACATTGTTCTGTATGCAGAGGTTTGTTGCCTTGCCAAGACCCTCTATCGCATTTACAGGTTTGTTAAAGACAACCGTTCCGTTCATGCTCTCACCGATGATAGAGACATTAGATGCCGTCAGGTCGGTTGTAACAGAAGGATATGTCTTATTGTCAGAACCTATAACAGTTCCGCCATTAGTGTTCTTAGCCTCATAGCTACCGTCTTTCACGAAAATGTAGAAACGCTTGTCTTTCGATGCACGGCTGTTGGCTGCCGTTATAGCCTCGTTGAACGTTCCGTCATCAGGCACGATAAAGTCGTACATCGCCTTTTCTACGGCAGGACGTGTCTTTGTTGTGAAATTAATCACAATCTCGTCTGCGAGATAGTTGTCCGTAAGGTCGGCAACCTTGTTTGCAGGCAATGTGAATGTATAGGCTGTAGAGTAGTCAAGACCCTTATACTCGAAGATAACAGTCTTGCCTGAAACAGACGGTGTAAGTGTCTGTGTTCCGAGAGTTGCAACAGCACCGTCTGCCACCTTCACCTTCTCATCAAACGTAAGTACGATCTTTCCGTTTGCAGATGCAGTGGTGTTACCCTCGGCAGGAACAGTAGAGACGAGTTTCGGTGCCGTACCGTCATCAACAATCTGTGCCTTACCCAATATCCATGTTGCTCCAAGACAGATACCGTCATTATTAGACTGTGTTCCCTTCACCTCGGATGTCTTGTCTGCTATCCAGCGAAGATATACAGCTGTCTGGTTGTTGCACTCTGCCGGCAGAGTGAATTCTGCATCCACCCATGTCTTTGCACCGGGAATAGTGATTGCTGCAGCTTGTTTCCACTCTTGTCCGTCAAGAGAATACTCAACATTATATGTAGAATAAGCATTATAATTAAATGTCATGGCAGTCTTTACATTTATATCGGTAAACGCAGCACAGTTGAGCTGTGTCTGCCAGTAGTATTCGCCAAGACCTGTCGTGCGCCAGTTCACCGCACCCGGACGTCCCTCATATCCTCCGGCTGCCTGATTGCTCTTGTCGAGCCAGCCAGATGTTGCACCGTCGGCTGTACGCAGAACAAGCTGCGCAACATCATTGTCTGCACTGTAAAAGTCGGCTTTACGACCGTCTCCACCGCTCTTCTCAAAGTCCCATGCGGCAACGAAGTCCACAGCGTCATAGTTTGCCGTTACCTCTGTATCTTCAGTCATCGTAACTGCAATCTCAGAGCTTGTCTCTCCCGTGCTCCAGTTTGTGAATGTCAGGATAGGATTGCTCGCTGCCGTCAGTGTAACCTTTGTTCCGTCCTCATACATGTTCTTTCCGTCTATAACGTTTGGTTCCGGCGAGAGTGTCACCATATAATCGTTGGCACCGCCTGCCACATTATAAGAAAGGGCGTATGTGTTCAACTTCTCGTAGTTTGCCGTTATCACAGCATCATCGTTCAGTATATATTTGAAACTTTCTTCTGTAGAAAGTTCCTTGCCTGTTGCATCGGTCCAGTTTTTGAACTTATATCCGAAGTTCTTTGTCTGCGACAATGTAATCTCTGTCCCTTCGTCAAATTCGTTGCCTACGGGACTTACCTTTGCCGTACCGGCTCCTTCGGGAGACACCGTAACTGTTACCTTGCACTGACGTACATCTGCAAGCTGACCGTCAAGGATACCCTCTATTACGATATTGGCAAAACCAAGCTCCTTATTTGGATCAAGATTGTAAATATTTATATTCAAGCCACATATACCCTCAGACTGCGGTGCGGAACTAATGCTGTAGCTGTAATCAGTATGGTTCGCTGTACCCTGATTGTTACGCTCAGGCTTCTGACCTGTGGCAAGGCTGATAGTTGTCCCATCCGAGTTCAGCCAGTTTATGTCCATGTTTCCGCTTCCGGTACCATAGCGCGTGCCTGTAAACGAAACTTTTGTAGGTGTAAACTTAATGCCAGTCTTTGTAGTGAAAAGGAAATTCAACTTATTATTATCTGACGGACCGCTTTCTTTTGACGCAGACTTTATCTTTGTCTGGATAATATCACTGTCATTGGGTTTTCCGGTTCCGCTATATGATAGATTACCGCCCAGTTCTATGAAGTTGTTCTTGAAAGCATCTGCTATATTTGCAGGCGAATATGTTCCGGTCTGTCCTTCTGTACCGAGGTCGAACGGCCATGTTATGGTTCCCTGCTCATTATTATAAGAAGGAAGGCTATATTCCTCTGCCATCACAACAAACGACTTGAAACGGCTGTCATATGAGCCACGGTTGCCGTTTGTAACATTAAGGATGCGGAATATTACTTTTTCTTTGTTTGTGGCATTCACTGCGATGTTATCAAACGTCTTTGCCGTACCCCAGTGCTGATCGGTTTCATACTCACCGGCATCCACCCACGACTCACCACCGTTTGCAGAGTATACAAGACGCCATTTTGTTCCTGTATCGGCAGCCATGGCAAACGATACAACAGGTTTCTGATAGCCTGTCGTGGAGAACTCAGCCTGAATATAGTTGTTATGTTTTTCAGGATTTGTCCAGTCTGCATCGGTAAGACCGCTGTTTGAGCCTGCCGTGAACTTTACACATCCGTAAGCACGGTCTTCAGGAACAACAGTGTAATTTCCTGTTGAAAAGAAACTGACCGTACCGCTACCGGTAGTGGCATTGATAATCTGATTGTCCGGAACTTGATTGTTACTTGTATCAAATTCCCACGCAACAAGTTTTGTCTGCTGCGCCGCCCCCCCAAGTGGAATTAATCCTGCAAAGAGGAAGAGCAGTGTTTTTAATAAAGTTTGTTTTGTCATAAAAGATTTATGTTTATTAGAAATTTAAATTATCCGGCTATATATCACACCTGATTTTACTATCGGCAAATATACAAAACATTTACATTTTACAATACATAAAAATAGTTTTAAACTATCTGTATAACAGATATATGGCTATTTGTCCTATTAGTTTTAACAAAAAATCATGTATAAGCCCAGCCTTTATATATGATATAAATATTCATCTGTTCGCATAATGACAAAAAATAAAGGATGCACCTGAACACACCCTTTATTAAATTGAATATGAAACGCTGCAAAGGCATTGACGTTTATTGTCACAATTTATTAACCTCGTCTTCCGGCAGCCCTGTTATCTGGCATATCGTTCCGACAGGAATTCCCATTTCTTTCATCTTGAGAGCTGTAGCCTTCTTCTCTTCCAGTATACCTTCGGCGCGACCCTCGGCTATTCCTTCTGCACGACCTTCCGCACGACCTTCCGCACGACCTTCCATTTTAGCAGTATCCAACACGTCATTTTGCACCATTATGGCATCTATATGCTTGTCGTATGCCACGCGCTCGCTCTTGTTCATCGCGAGATATTGAAGTTTTTTACGGGCTTCTCCCAGTCCCGGTGCCTTGGTATTTTCATCTATATTGCCGGATTTAAGATACTCGACCCACTCTTCCAAAGGAGTGGTGGCAATCTGATTAAATTCGTTCACACGTATAATGAAATATTCGGGGAAGATGCCTTCCGGGGCTTTCATCTGTATTATGTCGTTGTCCTTGCTGCTTATGCGCAGAGTGTCCTTGGTATGCACACCGGTAAACACAACCTGTCCATGGTAAAGATAGTCTGAACCCTGCCCGAGGTCAAAGTACAATATGCTTATGGAATATACTTTCTTTACCTTGTCATACTTGTCGCCAAGGGTGATGTGCTCGGTTATTGCCTTTGCCACACCATATAATATACGTTCCAGATAATACAGCTCGCGCGTGAGCTGTATCTCTACGATTATTATCTCGTCCTTGCTGTTCTTCGCCTTTATGTCGACACGGTTGAACTTGTCGTACTCGTCATTCTGGTTTCCCTCGCTTTCGAGTATTTCCACAATCTTTACCTTTTCGTTGAGGAGCACTGTAATAAGTCCTTCAAGCACGCCGAAGTTCGCCTTGTCGCGCAACATGCGCTTGGCAGCCCAGTCGAAACGGATGTATTTGTTATATTCTGTCATATAGTCTGATTTATAGTCCTTTGCAAATTTAATAATAAAATATATAATGTACAAGTAGCAGGTATAAAAATTAATATATCATGATATATGCTCATATCATGCTTTCAGATTGTAAGTTTCAACCTAAAATACAACATGGAAAAAGTGTAACAGAGCATTCGTCAGGCCGTCAGAACAGTCATAAAACCGGATTGCAGTTTCTATATATAACTTCTTCGCGCTCTTATCTTATAATTTATAATACTTGTTTTAACAACTCACGGACAGGCATCAACATACCTATATTGCTCACACCTGTATGCCATGCTGAAACAATAAGACCACAGCCGGTTGTCTTTCCGATATTCCTTACCCGACAATAAAGCATCGGTTATGTTGTAATACAGTATTAACTACATAGCAATAAAGCATCCGTTACACTGCAATATGATATTAATTACAATGCAACGGATGCTTTATTGAAGAGTAAAACAGTATTAATTACAAGATAACGGATATCTTGTTTTTATAAAAAAGAGGATGCCATAAAGCATCCTCTATAATATTTACAATAGTACAAATTATTATTTGTTATTGATGAACTTTCTTCCGTTCTGAATAAGAATACCCTTTGTATCCTTGCTTACGCGCTGACCTGCAAGGTTGTATATCGGTGCATTCTCATCAAGTACATTAATTGTAGGATTGTTGATGCCGGTAGCAGTTATGCCTTCTTCTATAGGATAGATTTCATAAGTTGTTTTGTAAACAACCATAACACCTGTAACTGTCATATTTTCACCTACAAAAGTAGATAACTCGTCAAATGCCGTAAGATGGAAACCATTGTACACCTGCACCTGGTCTGTTCCGTTTGTTGCATAAAATTTAGGATTTTCTGCTCCATCACTGATAACATTCACACCAGAAATTTTTACAAGGTCACACAGATAATCTTTTGCATTTGCAACTGTACATTCTACAGGTACTGCTGCTGAACCAGCTGTAATTGTCAAGTCATCAACATTAGTATTGGCTGTAGCACTTGCTTGTGGCAATCCATTGTACAGCGTATTCTTCAAAACTATAGAACCTTTGATGTCATTGCCTGTAGCAAAATTCTGACCTACAGCTGCATAATCATTACGGCAGTCAAAAACAATAGCACCGGAAGCATCACGTACATAAACAGAAGTATTACCTTTGTCTGAGGTCCAGCAATATACGACTTTGGCATCTGAAAGATTAAGTTTCACCTCTTTATTCTGTGCCTGAGCTTTAAACTCTGCAATGCTTTTAGCTTCAAGTGTTGGTTGAGGTTCAACCGTTCCACCACCTTCACCAACAGTAACAACAATCTTAGTTGCACGAACCTGTGCAGAAGAAGCTGTCAAAGACAGACTTGCTGCATTACCAGTCCATGTTCCAACATTTCCATTTTGATCAAATGTATAACCATCACCAGTAAAACATCCAGGGCCATATTTGGTAGTTCCATTGGCTGTACATGTAAATTCAACCTTTGTAATATTACCAATGGTAGAAGTTATTGTAATTGTAGCATCCTTATAGGTCCTATACTGGTAACCATTTCCAAAAGAGCCTGTAGGAGCCACTGATATTTTTATACCATCCTTCGACACTTCATCAGTTCCTATACTACTTCCTGACTGGGTTCCCTTATCAACTGTCGCATCAAATGTAATAGTCGAACCAGCAAAAGACAAACTGCTTACGATTGTAAATACAGTTACAAATAAATAGCGTAAAGTTTTGTTCATAATAAATAAGTTTTAAATTAATAAATTAAAAATAATTATGTTGCAAATTTATATAATTAATCTGATAAAAACAACCATATTGGCATTAAATTATCGTTACATAACTGTCTGAAATTATATTTATTACACATATAAGCGTGATATATCGGCATTTTGAATTTCAATTTAAAAGAAAAGCATTGCTTTTTGTTAAACTATAAAAGGATACATACTGGAAATCATAAAATCACAAAGTATGAACGGACTGAATAATAATTGCTTATTACGCCAAAGACACCTTTATGGTTTATCCGAAATTCGGAATGATGTAAAATTTTGTATCCCATTTTAACGTGAGCTTGATGAATTTATCTTCCTTGTTGTATTACAAACCACCCCTGCCCCTCCTTTGGAAAAGGAGGGGACACGTA
>ERZ778514.607-NODE-607-length-31602-cov-4.767046_pt1 | contig 31602 bp, 18 predicted proteins | sample MGYA00510344_ERZ778514 | MGnify/ENA primary metagenome ERZ778514 (study PRJEB29527, sample SAMN07138968) | mouse gut metagenome | material: feces | host: mouse | place: China:Nanjing | collected 2016-01-25 ...
CCGGTCACTTTGAAGTCCATATCGCCGAGGTGGTCTTCGTCGCCGAGGATGTCGGTAAGGATAGCATAGCGTCCGTTAGGATTTTCCTTGTCTGTGATGAGACCCATAGCCACACCTGCGACAGGTTTCTTTATCTGCACTCCGGCATCCATAAGCGCGAGGCATCCTGCACATACGGTAGCCATTGAAGATGAACCGTTTGACTCGAGAATGTCAGATACGACACGTACTGCATACGGATTCTCCGGAGCCATTGGAATCATAGGCTTGAGTGCTCTCCATGCGAGGTTTCCGTGACCGATTTCGCGGCGTCCTACTCCTCTCTGAGCCTTTGCCTCTCCTGTTGAGAATGGAGGGAAGTTGTAGTGGAGCACGAACTGGTCAGTGCCCTGGACGAGAACTTCGTCCCTTTCCTTCATGTCAAGCTTGGTTCCCAGGGTCACTGTTGAAAGTGACTGTGTCTCACCGCGGGTGAATATTGCCGATCCGTGTGCGCAAGGAAGATAGCCGACTTCGCACCAGATAGGACGAACCTGTGTTGTCTGGCGTCCGTCAAGACGGATTCCTTCGTCAAGGATCATATTTCTCATTGCCGCTTTCTCGACAGCGTGATAGTATCTTTCGACCATCATCTTCTTGTCTTCGCGCTCCTCTTCAGGGAGTGTCTGGTAGAATTCCTCCTTCAGAGCGTCGAAAGCGTCTGATCTTTCGTGTTTCGCGCTTCCGCTTTTTGCGATGGCATAGCATCTGTCATAGCAGAATGCCTCTATTGCCTTGCGGAGCTCTTCGTCATTCTCTTCGTGGCAGTAAGTCCTTTTGACAGTTTTTCCGACAGCTTCGGTGAGCTCCATCTGCACTTTGCAATGCTTTTTGATCTCTTCGTGTGCGAATTTGATGGCCTCAAGCATTTCAGCTTCGCTGACCTCTTTCATCTCACCCTCGACCATCATGATGTTGTCGTATGTGGCAGCGACCATAATGTCGATGTCGGCCTTGGCCATTTCACTGAAGTTAGGGTTGATTTTGAGCTGGCCGTCGATTCTTGCCACTCTTACCTCTGAAATCGGACCTTCAAACGGAATGTCGCTCACTGCAAGTGCGGCAGATGCTGCAAGTCCTGCAAGTGCGTCAGGCTGAATGTCTTTTTCTGCTGAGATGAGATTTACTGTTACATAGACCTCTGCGTGGAAATCTTCAGGGAACAATGGTCTCAGAGCCCTGTCCACAAGTCTTGCGATGAGAATTTCATAATCGGAAGCCTTGCCTTCGCGCTTCATGAATCCGCCCGGGAATCTTCCTGCTGATGCGAATTTCTCTTTGTAATCCACCTGAAGCGGCATAAAGTCCACATCGTCTTTTGCATCTTTTGCACAGGTGACTGTGGCAAGAAGCATTGTGCCTCCCATTTTTACTGTCACCGATCCGTCTGCCTGTTTGGCAAGTTTTCCTGTTTCGATTTCAATTACCCTTCCGTCGGATAATTCAATTTGTTTGTTGATAACGTTCATTACCTTTATTTCAACCCGCCTTCCCCTATGGAAGTTGATTAATAACTGCTGTTCCGTACATTGTATCTGTTCGTCCTGATATATATGGTTTTCCGGCTCCGCCGCAGGTTGATGTTTTGTTAGCGTATCCGGATGTCTTTTCCAAGAAAAAAGGGGAGACCCATTACAAGATGGAATATCCCCTTTAGTGTCCTACAAATATACCGGTTATCGGCGGAGACCGAGCTCCTTAACGATATTTCTGTATCTCTCGATGTCGATTTCCTTGAGGTAATCAAGGAGGCGGCGTCTCTTACCTACGAGCTTCAACAAAGAACGACGTGTAGCGTAGTCCTTTTTGTTGTTTTTGAGGTGCTCAGTAAGGTGAGCGATACGGTAGGAAAATAGAGCAACTTGACTCTCTGGAGAGCCGGTGTCTGTATTAGACTTTCCGTACTTCGCGAAAATCTCCTGCTTCTTTTCAGCCTGTAAATATTCAGCCATTTCTGAAAAAGATTAAAGAGGTTAATAATAATTCAAGCCTTGTCCTTGTGGAAATGTCTTCCGGCGGGTTCAAAGCGGGCGCAAAGTTAATCATTAATTCTGATAATACAAATATTTAGAATCAGTTTTGATTTGATTAACTTTGCGCCTATAATGAACGGTAAAATATACACGGATTCTGAAGTAGGGGAGGTGAAGCTTGTCAGGAGCGTCAGGGCGCGCCGTATCAGCATCAGGGTTCATCCTGTAAAAGGCGTGACGGTTACGGTTCCCTGTTTTGCCGGTTATGATTCTGGACTGAAGTTCTATCTGTCCAGACGCGACTGGGTGATAAAGGCGGTGCAGAGGCAGAAGCGCAACATCTGTGATTGCATACATCTTGCTCCGGAGCAGGTGGAAAGGCTTCGTGCCCAGGCAAAGGAATATCTCCCTTCCCGTCTCGCGTTTCTTGCCGCCAAGTACGGTTTTGTCTACAACAGGGTAACAATCAAACACAACAGGTCGAATTGGGGCAGCTGTTCTACGCGCGGAAATATAAATCTGAACCTCAATCTGATGCGTCTCCCTGTCCTTCTTGCTGACTATGTTCTTCTTCACGAACTGTGTCATCTCAGGCATCCGGATCACGGGGGTGATTTCCATGCTCTTCTGGAGAAGCTGTGCGCAGACAATCTTGCCGTTACTGCCGCTGCTTTCAGGGACAATCCTTCAATGGCCGTGCAGGCTCCTCAGGCATACCGGTTTCTCGGTGAGCTTCAGAAAGCCGTCTCGTCAAGCCGCTCCTCACGCCCTGTCAGCTATTCTTTGGAGCGCGCCATCAGACGCTACCGTCTGGGATGATGTTTGCCGTTTTGGATATGGATCTTATTTTATCCGTTTTTTGTTTTCAGGACAAGACGTGCAAAACACGAGCAGGATACTTTGACGTAAGTTTGATATTATCAATGGTTTACAAAATGAGGACCTGCTTTGCCCCTGTGTTTTTAAGGGGGCAAAGCAGGTCTGGTTTTTTAAGCTGTTGGCTGTCAGTTGATTGGAAAATTTGTGCCTGCTCGTGATTTGTATGGTTCAAGGAATGCAGGCTGTGCTGACTGACATCGGATCTTTTCTGCCACCGCTCCTTTCCGAGGAATCAAAGTTACGTCCATTTTCGGCGGATGGAGATGTGTCACCAGTTGTCGCTGCGGAAAGGTACGGCAGGAGCATTTCGCCTTCCGGTGAGATTGCCGATCTGAAAATCCCTGAAACAGTAACGTACCGCGACGGGTTCGGCGACGGCATCGGAATGAACTATGACACTTTTGTGGTCCGTGTTGACCGTGGCTTCCGCCGGGTGGAATACTCGGTCGCTTCCTGCCAGTTCAAATCCTGTGATGCCGTGCCATGGGCTGAGACCGCTTTCCGCATTGTCGAAGAATACCTCTACGGTGTCCCCGTCGATTGCCATTGACTTGTATTCGGGACCGTCGCATCGGATGCCGTCAATCCCGTATGTGCGGTTTAACGCGAGATATGCAAACCTGTTTCCTATTTCTTCTTTTCTGCATGGGTGTATCTGGTCTTCCTCGTACGGGTATACCAGGTCGTTGGTACATACCATTCCGCTGTGTTCCAATGTCTTGGATATTGTGTGCTGCACTTCCCTGAACCTTGCTCCGGCCGTGCCGTCCCCTCCGTAGATGTATGGAGCCAGTTCGGCAAGATAGAATGGCAGGGCGTCGTTTCCCCACATTTCTCTCCATATCCCCACCATTTCAGGCAACCGTTCCCTATAAGACATTTCACGTCCGACATTTGATTCTCCCTGGTACCATAGGAAACCTTTTATCGTATATTTTCTCATAGGGTGCAGCATCCCGTTGTACATGATTACAGGTGACTGCCAATTATAGATGTCATTTTTCCCGAACTGTTCATCAAGCCAGGGGTCATTATAGCCTTTTACTACATTTTCAGGCATCCATCCTTCCGCCTTGGAACCTCCCCATGCGCAGGATATTATTCCGACGGGTACATCCAGCACCATATTGAGCATCTTTGCGAAATGGAATGCGACTGCGCTGAACCACTGGACATTGCCGGGCGTGCTTTTCAGCCAGCGGGTATCCACGTCGTCTTCAGGTTCGTATGAACCTTTCTTGGGAATCGTGGCGAAACGGATTCCGGTGTACATCCCGGCAGATGCGATTGCCTCTGCCGCTCCCTCTACGGGGCAGTTCCAGTATCCGTCAAAAGGCATTTCCATATTTGACTGTCCGGAGCACAGCCATACCTCTCCTGACAGTATGTCTTTGATTACGGCATCTTCTCCTGTGCCGTCCGAAACAGTGATCGTATGACTTGTAAAGCCTGCTGCCGGTGTTGTGACCTTTGCTTCCCAGCGGCCGTCCCTGTCGCTTCTGGCGAATACCTGAGTATTGCTCCAGGATGCGGTGACGGTTATTTTTGACGACGGTCTCGCTTTTCCCCAGAGTGTTGCCTCTGTATTCTGCTGGAGCACCATATTGTCTCCGAGTATATGGGGCAGCACGACTTTCCCCTGCATTGCGGATATGCATAATATGGCCGAGACTAATGATAATACGGTCTTTTTCATAACTGATATGTGGTTTATCTGTTTCTTTCGATTATTTCCATACACATACGTCCGTTGTGGTAAGGGCATTTCCAGAATCCTGCCTTGTCGTCTTCCGTATTGACGGTCCCGTCCGCCTTTATGCTCCAGAACCATTCACCTCCGTCGTGGTCTGTGATGTGTGCACGTATGAATTTCCAGCAGTCGACGGCTTTGTCAAATGCGCTGGAATCTCCTGTGAGGGAATACAGGTTGTAATACCCTACTACTGTCTCTGCCTGTACCCACCAGTGGCGGTCAGCATCTATCTTTCCCTTTGATGTTTCGGACTCGTATATCATTCCCTGTCCGGGGATGAAACCTTCGGATGCTGCCTCTGCTATCATCTTGACAGGACCGAGGACTCTTTCGCATATCTCCTTGTCTCCGAGGACCGTGGCGGCTTCCCATATAAGCCAGGAGGCTTCAATGTCGTGCCCGTATGATACTGTGTCGCCCTGAGGATTCCAGTCATCGTCGAAAAACAGCCTTAGATGTCCTGTCCTGCTGTCCATAATCTTGTCCGTGAAAATGTATATAAGGTTTCTCAGCTGCCGCTCCAGCCTGTCATCTTTCCATATTCTGTATAAGGCTGTGTATGGTTCGAGTATGTGAAGATGCGTGTTCATTGTCTTCCGCTCGTTTGCATCCTTGTCGCTGAGCCTCATATCCTCGATTTCACCCCAGTCTCTTGTGCAGGCCTCGATATATCCGTTCTTTTCTTTGTCAAAACTGTGCTGTTCGATGCAGTCAAAAAGTCTGACGGCATATTCTAAGGCTTCCATGTCACCAGTCGCCCGTGAATATTCGCTCAGTCCGTATATGGCGAACCCGATGGCGTAGAACTGTTTCTTGGTGTCGGCCTCCAGGCCGAGGCTGTCTATGCTCCAGTATATCCCTCCGTATTCTTTGTCATAGAACTTGTCTATTATTTCCCTTTTTGCGGCTGTTGCGGCTTCAAGGTATTCCTGTTTCCCGATCAGCCTGTATGCCGAGGAGAATGTCCATAATATCCTTGCGTTGAGGATGGCTCCCTTGACAGCCCGGCGGTCCGTTGCGCCTCTGCCGTCAATCTTTCCGATAAAGCCTCCGTTTTCAGTGTCTCTCATGCGTGTCATCCAGAATGGAAGGATGTTGCCTTCCAGTTCCGCTGTCACTTCTTGAAGCAAATCTTGTGTCGGTGAGTTCATAGTGTTATGTTGTTGTAGGCCACAAAGATAATATTTGTTGTTTCCGGTTGGTGTCGTGACTGCTCTGAAAATATAAATCATATAAAAATATGTTAAAAAAGTATTGGTTTTGTTAATAATTATTATATTTGTCGCAAAGCGACCGTTTATGAGTGATGTCCTTGCAGAGATAACTCCGCTGTCGGAGAGAGACTGTTTCCATATCGTGGAGAGGCATAAGACGGAGTTCACTTATCCTCTTCACCAGCATAAGGAGTACGAGCTGAATTTTATCGAACATGCGCCGGGTGTGCGGAGGATTGTCGGTGACAGTGTGGAGGAAATCGGTGAATATGAGCTCGTCCTTATAGGAGGGGAGAATCTTGAGCACGTGTGGGAGCAGGGAAGCTGCGCCTCTCCGGATATCAGGGAGGTGACGATACAGTTCTCCGCGGATCTGTTCAACGGTGAACTCCTTTCGAAAAACCAGTTCGCTTCGATTTCCAATATGCTCCGCAGGGCCGAGCACGGGCTGAGTTTCCCTTTGGGGGCGATAATGAAGATATATCCTGTGCTTGATTCGCTTTCAAAGGAAAGCGGCCGGTTCGTTCAGTTCCTCAAATTCCTTTATATATTGTATGAGCTTTCCGTGGCCGAAGGGGCGAGGGTTCTGGCCAGCAGCTCTTTTGCCAATACGGCAAGGAATCCGGAAAGCCGGAGGGTCAAAAAGATAAAGCAGTATATAAACGACCATTATGCCGAGCCGATGACGCTTGCGGAGCTGTCCGGAATGGTCGGTATGACTCCTGTGGCGTTCAGCCGCTTTTTCAAGCTCCGTACCGGGAAGACCCTTTCCGATTATGTGATTGACATACGTCTCGGGATGGCGGCGAGGATGCTTGTGGATTCTACTAGAAACATTTCGGAAATATGCTATGAGTGCGGCTTCAACAACCTTTCCAATTTCAACCGTGCTTTCAAGGCCAAGCGCGGCTCCACTCCGCGTGAATTCAGGGCTTTGTACAAAAAGAAGAAAGTTGTTGTTTGATTTATATCAGTATTTGATAAATTTGTATTTGTTTAGCGGTTTTGGACTCTCTATTTTTGCACCATCACATAACGCGCAGAAATGAGACACAAACTGATAACCTTTATTATGGCCGTATTTATGGTCTGCGGCTGCAATTCTTCCGATATAATATATGTGAAAAACGGTATGTTCACCGATGGGAATCGGGGGGGGCAGTATTTTATAGGTACTAATTTCTGGTATGGGGCCATTCTCGGTTCCGAAGGGGAGGGAGGCGACCGTGCCCGTCTTGCGGAGGAACTTGACGCTCTCAATTCCATAGGTGTTTCCAATCTCAGGGTGCTTGTCGGAGGGGATGGACCGGACGGCATACCTACACGTGTGTCACCCACCTTGCAGAAAGAGCCTGGAGTCTACAATGATACAATATTCAGGGGACTTGATTTTCTTCTTGCCGAAATGGGCAGGAGGGATATGAAGGCTGTGCTGTATCTGAACAATTCCTGGGAATGGTCAGGAGGATACGGGATGTATCTCGAGTGGGCCGGTGCCGGCAAGGCTGTGATTCCTGCCGTTGACGGATATCCTGCATATATGGAGTCCGTGTCAGGGTTCGTTACCGATGAAAAGGCCAAGGCCTTGTTTGCCGAACACGTGAAGACGGTGGTGTCCAGGACAAATACGGTCACGGGGAAGGCTTACAAGGATGATCCTGCCATATTTTCCTGGCAGATAGGCAATGAGCCGAGATGTTTTTCTTCAGATCCTGTGGTCAAGGCTGCCTTTGCTGACTGGATGTGGAGCATGGCCTCTCTGATAAAGTCCATCGACCCCAACCATCTGGTTTCATCCGGAAGCGAAGGCGTCTGGGGATGCGAGGGGGATATGGCTCTTTTTGAGAAAATACATTCCTGTCCGGACATAGACTATATGAATATCCATATATGGCCTTATAACTGGGGCTGGGCGAAAGCCGGATCGCTTGAAGAGGATCTTCCTTATGCTATTGCAAAGACAGGGGAGTACATAGACCTTCATCTTGAAGTCGCCTGCAGGTATGGCAAACCCGTCGTACTCGAGGAATTCGGTTTCCCGAGGGACGGTTTCAGCTTTTCCAAATCGTCTTCGGTAAAGGCGAGGGATAAATATTACTCATACATATTTGACAGGGTCGTTGAGTCTGCAAATGAAGGAGGACTGTTCGCAGGTGTGAACTTCTGGGGCTGGGGAGGCTCTGCGTTGCAGTCCGGGACCGGTGTCTACTGGCGTCCGGGTGATGATTATTGCGGTGATCCGGCGCAGGAGCCCCAGGGCCTCAATTCCGTGTATTCGGATGACCTGAGCACGCTTGCCGTCATCCGGAATGCCGCTTCAAGGCTCGCTCCGTCGGGTGGGAAATACTCTGTCCCGTCTCAGAAAAATTGATAGAAAAATATATTAACACTAAACTATTAGCAATGAAAAGTAAATTGTTTACTTGCCTGATGACTCTTTTTGCAGTCATCCCGCTGATGGCCCAGACAAGGAGTGTGAGCGGTACGGTCACTTCTTCGTCTGACGGCCTGCCGCTTCCTGGCGTAGTTGTTACGGTGGAGAGCAACAGCTCCCTGTATGCTATTACGGATGTTGACGGTAGATATACTGTCGCTTCTGTCGGGGACAATGATGTGCTCGTCTTCACTATGATGGGCTTTTCCACTCAGAATGAACCAGTTTCCGGCCGCAATGCGATAGACGTTGTCCTTGTCGAGGAGGCCACGGCCCTTGAGGAGACGGTCGTGATAGGTTACGGTACGGTCAAGAAGAAAGACCTGACCGGGTCCGTATCTTCAGTGAACGGTGACAAGCTCAAGGAGACAATCGCGACAAATGTCGACCAGATGCTTCAGGGAAAGGTCGCAGGAGTGCAGATAACCCAGAACTCCGGTGCCCCAGGTGCGGCAAGTTCGATCCGTGTGCGCGGTGCCAACTCCATCAACAATACCAATGAGCCTCTTTATATAGTGGACGGGGTTCCGTTTTCCGGAGCGGGAAACACTATCGGAGGCTTTGCCTGGTCCGGAGGTTCCGACGGACAGAATGTGGTCAACCCTCTTTCCACTATCGCTCCGTCCGATATTGTGAGCATAGATATTCTCAAGGACGCTTCAGCTACGGCAATCTATGGAGCCAATGGTGCGAACGGTGTTATCATCATCACTACCAAAAGAGGAAGTGCAGGCAAGGTGAACATTACCTATGACGGTTATGTGACGGCCCAGATGATTACCAACCAGCTCGATATGATGAATCTCAGGGAGTATGCGGAATATCAGCAGAAATTGTGCGCCGAGCTGAACCTGTCTGTCAATGAGGCGTTCAAGGACCCTTCGCTTCTCGGCAAGGGAACGAATTGGCAGGATGAGATTTTCCGTACGGCGTGGATGCACTCGCATTCAGTGTCCGTGACCGGAGGTACCGACAAGATCAGAGTGGCTGCAAGCGGCGGATATACTGATCAGGATGGAGTCATCATAGGTTCGGACTTCACCCGTTTCAACGCCCGTCTCAATCTTGACGCTGACATATATCCGTGGCTTCACGCCGGTGCTTCGCTGGCGTTTACGCATACGGACGAGACCATCACCAACAATGACGGTACGGACGGTGTCGTGCTGCAGGCCCTTACTATGCAGCCGAACATCCCCGTCTATGACTTCGACGGCAACTGGGCCGGTCCGGAGAGCGTTAACGGAGCTTCCCAGTACAACCCTGTATGGCTTGCGCAGATGAAGACAAATGACTTCAAACGCAACAGGACAATGGGTAATTTCTATCTGAGCGCAGATCCTGTAAAAGGTCTGAACATAAGGACGGAATACGGTTTTGACTATTCCGACAACAACAACCGCTGTTTCATACCTACATATTCTTTCGGCACGCTGATTTCCAGCGATACCAACCAGATAATGCAGAGGGAAGAGCATTCCATGTATTGGATATGGAAGACGTATGCCAATTATAACAAAACCTGGAACGGGAAGCATAATTTCGGTGCCATGCTCGGATGGGAGATGACAAAGTCCTCCTGGAACGGCAGTCAGATAGTAAAGAAGGGGCTAAGTTCCGATATCGTGCAGATCGTGACCCAGGACGGTGAATTCGTGTCCAATTCCGGCTGGAAGGACGGTTCGGCCATGGCTTCCGCATTTGCCCGTGTCAATTACAATTATGACGAAAAATATTATGTGACGGCCACTGTCCGTGCGGACGCTTCGTCAAAGTTCGGCCCGAACAACAAATGGGGATATTTCCCGTCTGCCGCACTTGCGTGGCGTATTTCCAATGAATCCTTCTTTGAAGGGGCGCGCAACGCGATGAACGAGTTCAAACTTCGTGCAGGATACGGTATGGTAGGAAATTCAAGCATAGACTCGTATCTCTACAGCGCGAAGATGTCCACGTTCAACACTCCTTACGGTACAGGTTATTTTATGGCGAATATAGCCAACCCGAACCTCAAGTGGGAGGCTTCCGAGCAGTACAATGTCGGAGTCGATATGGAATTTCTCAGAGGACGCATCTCCCTTACGATAGATGCATACTATAAAAGGTCCAAGGACCTGCTCCTGCGTATGACCATCCCTAACTATCTCGGAGGTTCCACTACATACGACGACATTGCGGCTCCTATGGTCAATATGGGACGGACAAGCAACAGGGGATTCGACCTCAATATAACTACGCATAACATCGAGCATCAGAAGTTCAACTGGACATCCAACCTTGTGATTTCCCTGAACAGGAACAATGTGGATGCTATGAACAGCGATTCTTCTGTCATCAACGGAAACATTGACTGGTGGTCGGGATTCCAGACCGCTACCAGGATTATGGTAGGCCAGCCTATGGGAGTGTTCTACGGATATGTGGCTGAGGGGCTTTTCCAGAATGAGGAGGAAATCCTTGCCGCTCCTGTCCAGGTGAATGACGCCAACAATCCGGGTGTCAATCTTGTCAACAAGACTACCGGAGTATATCCGGGAGACATAAGGTTCAAGGATATTTCCGGACCGGACGGGGTTCCTGACGGAGTTATCGACGAAAGGGACCAGGTGATAATAGGAGACCCTAACCCTGATTTCACTTTCGGTTTCACCAATACGTTTATGGTGGGTAACTTTGACATTTCCCTTGCGCTTGCAGGCTCTGTAGGAGGCCAGATCCTCAATTTCTCAAGATTCCGTACCGAGTCGATGAACTCCATCTGGGACAACCAGAATGCCGCTGTGCTTGACCGCGCCACGGTGGAGAACGGCCAGCTTGTTCCTGGGACCGGATATTCGAAGAAGTACGGATATATAGTGCCGCGTGCCGTAAGCCAGGATCCTAACCAGAACAACCGTATGAGCACGAGGTGGATTGAGGACGGTTCGTATCTGCGTATCCAGAACCTGTCCATAGGCTACAGGATTCCTGCCAAGGTGCTTGAAAAAACCAGACTGGCTTCTTTCAAAGTATATCTCAATGCTCAGAATCTCTACACGTTCACCAAATATTCCGGCTATGATCCTGAAATCGGAGCGTACAACCAGAGTTCGCTTCTCCAGAATATCGACCGTGGACGTTATCCTACTCCGATGTCTGTCACTTTCGGTGTCAATATAGGATTTTAACAAGGAGGACAAGAAATGAAAAAGATTATATATTCAGCATTTGCGGCACTTTCTCTGCTCGGTGTCGTTTCCTGTGAGAAATTCCTTACGGTAGTGCCTGAGGACACGCTCGCGGCCGGCAACTATTATACGAGCAAGGAGGCCGTCAGGGCGAATACGATCGTCCTGTACGCCAGCAAACCGTGGTTCGACTTCCATTCGAACTTCATGTTCTACGCCGGGGATATGATGGCCGGTGACATGTACTATACATACGATCAGGAGGGACATTATTATTATAATTCGGTTACGGCTACAAATTCCCATCTGAGAAAAGGGTGGATAGGTCTTTACCGTATAGTGTCCTTCGCCAATTCCATCATCAACGATATGCCTGATGCCGCACGTGCCAACAATGTGGCGGAATCTGATATACAGGCAGCTCTCGGTGAAGCCTATACTATGAGGGCGATGGCCTATTATTTCATTACCGAATTGTGGGGAGAGGCTCCTATAGTGGAGAATGCCACCGCGCTTATAACTTCAAGCGACCCCGGGGCCATCTATGTTCCGAGAAACACTCAGGAATCTCTCTATAAGTTTATGGTCAGGGACCTTGAGCGTGCTGTCGGCCCTCTTCCTCACACTGACACCGACGGCCGTGTTACAAAGACTGCCGCGATGGGACTTCTTGCGAAGGTATATCTTCAGTATGCCTCATACAAAAAGGATGACGCTCTTTATGCTTCCGCAAAGGAATGGGCCAGGAAAGCCATAGAGGAAGGTCTTGAGAACGGTTACGGACTGTATGGAAACTATCAGGAGATGTTCGAGCTGACAGGCAAGGGAATGTGCAATGAATCCCTGATCGCTATAGCCTGCAAGTCCGGAGGATATGGAGAGGGAAATGCGAGGAATGCAAACTTCTCCAGAAGCTCACGTATAGCCGACGAGACCTGGGGTGCGGGAAAAGGCCCTACAATCTCTCTCCAGTCGCTCTATTCGGACAGGGACGTGAGACGCAAGGCGGTGTTTATGACCAACGGGGACCATTATGCAAATCTTGCTTCTGCAAACGGAGGATATGACTATCAGTATTCATACCGCAATCCGGATGACCTTGATGTCCAGATAGAATCCGCAAATGAAATGCTCGCGCATCTGAAAAAATATGTGATAGGCAAGCCTGCCGACTGCGGCGGCAATGTGGGACTGAACCAGGCTGCAGGCAATGACATCTATCTTCTCCGGTTCGCGGATGTGATGATGACTTATATAGAGGCTTGTATCGGAAACGGTACCACGACATCCGATCCTGACGCATTGGACTATATGGGACGTATCCTCAGCCGTGCAGGTCTTTCAAGTGAATATTCTTCAATTTCCTTTGAGGATATCATCAGGGAACGCCGCAAGGAGTTCGCTATGGAGGGAATCAACTGGTATGATATCAAGAGGGTATGGTACCGTGACCACGCGGCTGGAATAAAATACCTTGAAGATATGGACCGTGACCTTAAATATGCCTTCAACTGGTCAAGTGACAGGTTCACATACGACCCGGGCACAGGTGCTCCGTCCTATATCATCGATGACCAGTATGTCTGGGAGAATGACAAGTCGATGTATGTGACCGTATGGGAGTCTATGGACATTTCTACGGAAAATCCGGACGGCACGATGAACGATGACTACTATAAAGGTGCGGAATGGCTTGAGGAGCACGGGCACAGGACAAACAATTTCAACTTCAACGATGCCTCTATGGTGTTGCCTGTTCCTGAGGCCGAGGTGACTTCTGCCCCTATATTGAGGGAACCTGCCGTGGAGTATGATTTCGGTGAATAACAATGATAGATATGAGAAAGATATTCAACATAATTACAATAGCTCTGCTTGCCGTTTCAGGCTTTGTTTCAGTATCCTGCGAGCAGATGAAGAGTTCCTCGGCCGAGCCTGTCGTCAGGTTTGTCAGGCCTGTGGACGCCACTATGAAAGACAAGCTTCTGACGGAAGTGTCTATGGGAAGTATGGTAGCCGTGATAGGTGAAGGTCTCGGTGATGTCTGCCGTATTGATTTCAATGACCAGACAGCGAAACTTAATCCTGCGTATGTGACTCCGACTTCAATTATTGTCACGGTACCGAGCTCTATGCCTTCGGAGATTACCAACAGGATGTATCTTGAGACTAAGTCAGGCAAAAAGGCTGAATTCGGTATAGCTGTCATGATACCTGCGCCGTCGGTGAAGTCTATAAGCTGTGCCTATGCTCCTGTGGGCTCTGAAGTCACGATAGCGGGACAATATTTCTTTGCCAGGGACAACGGTCTTGTGGATGTCACTTTCCCTGGAGGACTTGCCGCGGAGGTCAAGTCTGTGACGGAGACGCAAGTCGTCTGTACGGTTCCTGAGGGCGCCGTTGTCGAGGGACCGGTTTCTGTTGTTTCAAAGTACGGTACAGGCCGTTCTTCATTCAACTGGAGGAGCACCGAAGGACTGTTCGAGAATTTCACGTCCACCGCGAATGTCACCTGGGGAACCGGGCGTTTCGCTTCCGACAACGGGTGTGACGGGCAGTATCTCCATCTTTACGGCAATGTAGGAAGCTGGGCCTGGCCTGCAAATGAAATGCAGCTTTTCTGGCTCAATCCTGACCATTCTCCTCTTTTGACCGAGGGCGAGCCTTCGGATTATGCTCTCAGTTTCGAATACTGCTGCAACAAATGGGATTGCACTCCGATGATAATGTGGTTCAATTCTGACAAGGAGGAACACAGTGTGGACGGTGAAGAGGCGCAGTGCCATTGGAAACTGTACGAGGATGGTTTTGATGCAGGAGTGTGGGGGACAGTGACTATTCCTGTTACCGAGTTCAAATGGGACAAGGAGGAGAAAACTTCCGAGAGGAGCATCAGGAGCTTCGATGATATGGTCAATTTCCATATTATGCCTTTCGGCGCGGCTGACGGTGCCGGAGAATTGGATATTATGCTTGACAATTTTAGATTGGTCAAAGTAAAATAAGGAGGACAAAATGATGAAAAATATAAAATTTTATATTCTGGCCGCAGCTGCCCTCCTTATGACGGCAGCCGGATGCGAGAAAGGTCCTGACGGATATACATACGACAAAAAGGGCATTGTGCTCGAGGCATACGGGCCGAATCCGCTGATGAGGGGCAATGACCTCACGTTTATCGGACAGAATCTTGACAGGGTCACCTCGGTAGTGCTTCCTGTGGATGTGGAGATCCCTGCGTCCGATTTCAAGGAAGCTTCCGCAAACAGTTTCAAGGTGGAGGTCCCGATCGAAGTGGAACCGGGAGAGGTGATACTGAAATACGGCAACGGCTCCATCAAGGCCGTGACTACGCTTTCCTATACGGAAGCCTTTGAAATAGAAAGTGTTGCTCCGGCGGACAAGACTCTTGTTCCGGGAGATCTGGTCACCGTCAAAGGTGAATATCTCAACAACGTGTCTTCAGTCAGCTTTTATGGCAATATGGGTGTCGAGGTCTTAAGCGAGGATTTTGAGGAGCAGTCACGTCACGAGTTCGTGTTCGCCCTCCCTAAAGGGGCGGTTTCAGGAAAACTCATCATTTCTGATGTGAACGGCAACCAGATATCTTCTGATGACGAAATCAAGGTGGCGCAGCCTGCTGTCGCTTCCGTTTCCCCTGCGAATGTACGTCCCGGGGATAAGGTTACTGTGTCCGGAACACTGTTGACAAGCATAGACGCTGTCAAGTTTGCCGGGTCGTCGGTGACAATTGATGCAGAGTCTTTTGATTCTGTGGCTGATGACAAGATTGTGGTGACCGTATCGGACGATGCTCACGACGGTGCTCTCGTGCTTGTCTCCGCTGCCGGAGAAGAACTTGTGACAAAGAACTCCCTTGAGATGGTTGTTCCTTCCGGGTTGAAGATCTCGGCGGAGAGCAGGTATAAGGCCGGTCTTAATGTCATGATCGAGGGCGATGACCTTGACCTTGTGACAGGTGTGGCTTTCGGTGATGTCACCGTGGAGACTTTTGGCTATGAAGGTGGAAAGATTACCGTTGCGATTCCTGCTACAGCAAAGGATGGAGGCGTAACTCTTTCTACGGCGGCGGAAAAGTCTGTCGTTACGGAGGAAATAGAGCTTGTAAGGCCGGTGCTTGCTTCTGCTGATATGACAGAAGTGGTGGCCGGTAATGAATTCACCGTGAACGGTGATGACCTTGACCTTGTGACGGAACTGACGCTGAACGGCGTGAAGACCGAGTTCGATGTGATTGACCCGTCTGCACTGAAAGTCCGTACCGCTCCTGATTCCGTCACTGGAAAAGTGGCAGTGAAGACAGCAAACGGCACGGTCGTCGAACTTGATACTGAAATCGTCATCACATACGATTCGTTCGTGGTGGTCAACTCACTTCCTTCTTCCGCTTCGGTCGGAGAGGAAGTCACTATGTCCGGAAGCGGATTCAATATGATAGAGGCTATCCATTTCGGGGAAGTCAAGGTGACCGGCTATAGCAAACGTGCTGACGATGAGATGATTTTCACGATCCCGGCAGCCGTTGAGACAGGAGTGTACAACATCAGGTTTGTCCTGACTTCCGGTGAGGAGGAAATCTGTCCGGTTTCCATTGAAGTGAAAGGGGCGGTCAGTGTGATCGGAGTGTTTGAAGGGGCGCAGGCTATTCCTGACTGGAGTTCAAATCTCAATCTTGCCTGGTCCAACTATTTTGATGGAATCGTTTACGGGGCCACATTGCATATAGAATTTGAGCCTGCCGCCGAAAATCCTCAGCTTAAGATTATGGACGGCAACTGGAATGTGCTGTCAAGCGTGACGGACGCGCATCCGGAGTGGGGAACTGTGGATGTGCCTGGTATAACCCACGTCTCTTATCTTCTCAGCGATGCCGATGTCGATGCCCTGTATGCTACAGGCTCTGTAATCGGCGGACAGAATATCACGGCTGTGACCAAGGTATATCTCACATACGAGAACAAAGGTACTGCTCCTCTCAGGCCGGGAGACGTGATGCTGATGAATTTTGAGGGAGCTCACGGTCATACCGCCTGGGCAGGTAATACGGAGCTCGTTTCGGAAGGCGGGAATACATATCTTCGTGTGACCGGTGAAGTCGGTGCTGGCGGAGGATGGATTCTCAACTGCAATGATTTTCCGGATGCAAGGACTGTGAACAATATAGAGAACTATAACCTTTGCCTTGACGTGCTCGTCCCTTCAGGATGGTCTGATTCAGGCCCTGTATACCAGGTAGTCCTTTCCGGATGGAACTGGTATGGAGAAGGGATGCTGTCAAGCCTTGAGGCGAACGGAAAATGGCAGACATTGGAGATACCGATGACTTATTTCAACAAGTCCGGTGAACTTCTGATAGATGCTGATTCCGAAATCGGACTGTATCTTGACGGAAGTTCGGCTTCCGGACTTCCCGCCGGAATGTGTTTTGACAATTTGAGACTGTCTGTCAAATAATTGATTTGTTTTGCAGTCAGGGACATCGCTATGCCGCCTTGTCCCTGGCTTTAACTGTTTTCTTATTATCGTTATGACAATGGAAAAATTCCTGCTTTTTTGTCTCTCCCTGATTACGCTGCTGGTTTCCTGCGGTAAACCTGGACCTGAAAACATAGAAGGTCCGGCTCCTGCGGTGGAGTCCGTGACGGTGACGGACGGTGCGGAAGGAGTCGCATTGGATATAGGTGTCATAGATATTCTCTATGATGTGCCTGTCATGCTCTCCGATGCCTCGAAGATCACCCTTTCCGACACTGGAATCGAAGTCGCTGTCACGAACAAGAGACTGCGGATAACATTCGGCGGACTTGAATATAACGGAGAATACCGTCTGACCGTCGGTGCCGGTGCCGTCCTGTCCAAGTCCTCAGGTAAAGGCTGCGAAGAGTTTTCGCTGTCTTTCAGGACAGTGACTACATCGGTAGATCCCAACCCTCCGTATGTTCCCGGCGAGCCTGGAGACTATTCAGAGTCGCTCGTTACGGCTGATCCTATCCCGAATGCGGTGAGGCTGTATGACTATCTGCTTTCCATATACGGGAAAAAGACCCTTTCCGGTGCTATGGCCAAAGTAAACTGGAATACGGACGAGGCCGAATGGATAGGTAAATGTACAGGGGAATACCCGGCCATAGCGACTTTCGACTATATTCATCTGAATGATTCGCCCTCAAGCTGGATTGACTATGGAAATATTTCCCCTGCCAAAGGATGGTTTGACAGAGGAGGCATTGTCAGTGCTTGCTGGCATTGGAATGTTCCGGTTTCCGAGGGCGGGAAGGAATTGACTTTCGAACCTTCCAAGACTACATTTGACGCTTCGGATGCCGTAAAGGAAGGAACTTGGGAAAACGGTGTGGTGCAGGCGGACCTGAAGAAACTTGCAGGTTATCTGAAACTTCTTCAGGATGAGGGTATCCCGGTAATCTGGAGACCGCTTCACGAGGCTGCCGGAAACACTTATACCCAGTGGCATTCAGGTGCCTGGTTCTGGTGGGGTGCGGACGGTGCCCGGGCTTTCCGTGAATTATGGGTATATATGTTTGATTTCCTTGAGAATGAAGGTGTGCGCAACCTTATATGGGTCTGGACTACACAGACCTCATCGGAAGGGGATGCTGACTATGAATTCTATCCGGGAGACGAATACGTGGACATTGTAGGAAGGGATATATATAATGTTACGTCCGCTTCCGACATCGCGTCGCAGTTTGAAACGATAGCGAGGATGACTCCGCGCAAGATGGTCGCGCTTTCAGAGAACGGGAATGTGGCCGGTATCGCGGACCAGTGGAATGCCGGGGCGGGGTGGCTTTATTTTATGCCGTGGTATGACTATGAAAATGACTGGACTTCCGGATTTGCCCATCAGCATGCTACAATTTCGTGGTGGAATGCCGCGTTTGCATCGGAAAATGTCGTAGGACTTTCAGGGCTTCCGGATGACTTGTATGAAAAATAATGATTGAACTGATGAATATAAAGACAATAACAATGGCATTGCTTACGGGAACAATGGCTTGTGCCTGCTCTCGGAAAGAGCCGGTATATAAGGATGCTTCCGCTCCTGTGGACAGGAGGGTGGAGGATCTTCTCGGAAGGATGACTCTCGAGGAGAAAGTCGGACAGATGAACCAGTTCGTAGGGCTTGAACATATACGCAGGAATGAAGCCCATCTGACTGAGGCGGACCTGAAGAACAATACCGCCCAGGCCTTCTATCCCGGATTTCCGGCCGATACCATAGCGAAATGGACAAAGGAGGGACGTATAGGTTCGTTTCTCCACGTACTTACCCTCGAAGAGGCCAACCATCTCCAGTCGCTTGCTATGGAGAGCCGTCTGCAGATACCTGTGATTTTCGGAATCGATGCCATTCACGGCAACGCCAACGCTCCGGACAATACCGTATATCCGACAAATATAGGACTGGCCTCTTCTTTCAATCCTGGAATGGCCCGCAGAATCGCTCGCCAGACAGCTCTTGAAATGCGTGCTATGAATATGCACTGGACATTCAACCCTAATGTCGAGGTAGCCAGAGATCCCCGCTGGGGACGTTGCGGAGAGACTTTCGGCGAGGACCCGTATCTTGTTTCGCTGATGGGTGTGGAGTCCGTGAAAGGCTATCAGGGAGATTTGGGCGAAGACGATGTGCTTGCCTGCATAAAGCATTTCGTAGGAGGCAGCCAGCCGGTCAACGGAACTAACGGTGCTCCGACAGATTTGTCGGAAAGGACATTGCGTGAGGTGTTTTTCCCTCCGTTCCGCGAAGGTGTGCAGGCCGGGGCTATGTCTCTGATGACTGCCCACAACGAACTCAACGGAATACCTTGCCATAGCAATGAATGGCTGATGGAGGATGTCCTGCGCGGAGAGTGGGGATTTGAAGGGTTTGTCGTGAGCGACTGGATGGATATAGAGCATATCCACGACCTGCACGCTACGGCAGAGAATCTCAAGGAGGCATATTTCCAGTCGATAATGTCCGGAATGGATATGCACATGCACGGAATCCATTGGAATGAGATGGTCTGTGAACTCGTACGTGAAGGGAGGATTCCCGAGTCGAGGATAGACAGGTCTGTCAGAAAGATATTGGAAATCAAGTTCCGTCTCGGACTTTTTGAACATCCGTACGCGGATCCGGAGACCACTATGGATGTGCGTCTTTGTGAAGAGCACCGTCAGACTGCTCTTGAGGCTGCGCGTGAGGGAATCGTTCTTCTGAAGAACAACGGTCTTCTTCCATTGGAGAGCAGGAAATACAGGAGGGTGCTCGTTACCGGAATAAACGCCGATGACCAGAATATCCTCGGAGACTGGAGTGCTGCCCAACGCCCTGAGAATGTCACTACGGTGCTTGAAGGTCTGAAGATGGTATCTCCCGGGACGGAGTTTGTCTTTGTCGACCAGGACTGGGATCCGCGCAATATGTCACGTGCGCAGGTTGACAAGGCGGCTTCCACAGCCTCGGACTGTGACCTGAGCATTGTCGTTGCAGGAGAATATATGTTCAGGGACAGATGGACAGAAAGGACCTGCGGGGAAGATACGGACAGGTCGGATATCAGCCTTGTGGGACTTCAGGATGAGCTCATAAGGAAGATATATGCCGCAGGCAAGCCGGTAGTGCTTGTGCTTGTCGCAGGGCGTCCTCTCGGTGTGGAATGGGCTGCCGGGAACCTTGACGCGGTCGTGAACGCCTGGGAGCCCGGTATGTATGGCGGTCAGGCCATTGCCGAGATATTGTATGGCAAAGTCAATCCGTCTGCCAAGCTTCCTGTTACTATGCCAAGGTCCGCGGGGCAGATTCAGATGATATACAACCATAAGCCTTCCCAGTATTTCCATCCTTATGCGGTGACTCCAAGCACTCCGCTTTATCCTTTCGGGTATGGACTTTCCTACACTGAATACGGATATTCCGATTTCCGTCTCGACAAGACGGAGATATCGGCGGGAGAGGATGTCAAGGCATACGTGACGGTAACCAACAAAGGCGGAATGGCGGGAGATGAAATCGTGCAGCTGTATATCCGTGACAGTTTCTCCCAGGTGACAAGGCCGGTGAAGGAACTGAAGGATTTCGCGCGTGTCCATCTTGAGCCGGGCGAGTCCAGGGAGGTGGAATTTACGATAACTCCTGACAAGCTGATGTTCCTTGACAAGAAGATGAGACCTATAGTAGAGCCTGGAGAGTTCATCGTGATGGTAGGTCCGTCTTCAGATGACAGGGACCTTATGAGACTTGGTTTCAATGTTAGATGACAATAAGATTTATTGATATGGACAGTATATTGAAGACTTTGATGATTCTTACCGCTATGACCATTTTCCAATCCTGCGGAGCCGACCGCAATACGGACAGGGACGCGTTGATGGACCGCCTGTGTGCGGCTGCCGGGTCCGGGGAAATAATGTACGGACACGAGGATGCTCTCCTTTACGGGCACGGCTGGAGTTCCGATGAAGCGGAACGTGCCGGATATGACCGCTCTGATGTCAAGGATGTCTGCGGAAGTCATCCTGCCGTGCTTGGACTCGATCTCGGAGGTGTGGAGGTAGCTGACGCTGACAATCTTGACGGAATCAGGTTCGATGCCATAAGGAAAGCGGCCGTGGCGCATCACGGAAGGGGCGGGGTGGTCACCTTTTCCTGGCATCTGCGCAATCCTCTCACAGGAGGCGATTCCTGGGATGTGAGTTCGGACGGGGCCGTAGCTTATTTTCTGGAAAATGAAGATATCTTCCGTTCCTGGATGTCCAAGGTTGCTGACTTTCTCCTGTCCCTCAAGGACGGAAGCGGCAATCCGATACCGGTTATTTTCCGTCCTTGGCACGAACATACCGGGAGCTGGTTCTGGTGGGGAAGCGAGCTTTGCTCTGTGGATGAATACAAGGAACTGTGGAGCAGGACATACGCCTATCTCGTAGAGGAAATGGGGCTGACAAATCTTATATGGGCATATTCTCCTAACACGGGAGTGGACGCGCAAGGATATATGGAGCGTTATCCCGGCGACGGATATGTGGACATTCTCGGTTTCGACTGCTATCAGTTCCGCTCTGAAGATGAGTCTACGGAGTCATCGAATGCAAGATATGCGGCTCAGTTGAGGGATGCCCTCGGATATATCACGGAACTTGGAAGGGAACACTGCAAGCCGGTTGCCCTGACGGAGACCGGATTTGAAGGAATCCCTTACTCCAAATGGTGGACGGAGGTCCTTTACCCGGTAATCAATGACTATCCTATTGCATACGTGCTGACCTGGCGTAACGCCTGGGACAGGCCGGGACATTTCTACGGACCTTTCCCGGGAGCTGTGTGTGAGGATGATTTCAAGGAATTTTATAGTAAGAAAAATATAATGTTCTTGTAGAACAACCTAAAATTAGTTTGATATGAATTTTGAAGAAAGACTTGCGTGGCTGGAGGCTCGGTATGAGTCGCTCATTTCAAGAAAGAATGAACCTGTAGAAGGCAACGGAATATATGAAAGATACAGGTATCCTGTCCTTACGGGGGATCACGCTCCTGTTTTTTGGAGATATGACCTTAACAGGGACACCAATCCGTATCTGATGGAGCGGTTCGGCATCCACGCCGCATTCAATGCCGGCGCGATCAGATGGAACGGGAAATATCTTCTTGCGGTACGTGTGGAAGGTGCGGACAGGAAATCATTTTTCGCTATGGCCGAGAGCGAGGACGGAGTGAGCGGTTTCCGTTTCTGGGACCGTCCTGTCACTATGCCTGATTTCGGCGAGCCTGCTACCAATGTGTATGATATGAGGCTGACGGCTCACGAGGACGGCTGGGTGTATGGAATATTCTGCGTCGAGCGCAAGGACCCTTCAGCTCCTGCAGGGGACCTGTCTTCTGCCGTTGCTGCCGCAGGGGTCGCAAGGACGAAGAATTTCATCGACTGGGAAAGGCTTCCTGATATGAAGTCGGCTTTCCAGCAGAGGAATGTGGTGCTTCATCCGGAATTCGTGGACGGGAAGTACGCGCTTTATACACGCCCTCAGGACGGATTCATCGATACCGGAAGCGGTGGAGGAATAGGATGGGCACTGGTGGACGATATGTCCGATGTCGAGATAAAGGACGAGAAGATTATCAATCGCCGCCATTACCATACCGTCAAGGAGACCAAGAACGGGGAGGGACCTGCGCCTATAAAGACATCCAAAGGTTGGCTTCACCTCGCGCACGGAGTCCGCAATTGCGCTTCCGGCCTCAGGTATGTGTTGTATCTCTATATGACTTCACTGGAAGATCCTTCCGAGGTCATCGCCGAGCCGGCAGGCTTCTTTATGGTGCCTGAAGGCGAAGAGTATGTGGGGGACGTGATGAACGTGCTTTTCGCAAACGGATGGATTGCGGACGAGGACGGGAAGGTGTTCATCTATTACGCGTCCTGCGACACCCGTCTGCACGTGGCCACATCCACAGTCGACCGCCTTGTGGACTATTGTCTCAATACCGGACCGGACGGATTTACCACGACTGAATCGGTACGGAGGCTCAACGGCCTTATAGACCGCAACCTGGCCCTTCTTGACAAATAATAAGGAGTGTTCGGGTTCCGTCTGATGAAATTCAAACGGTTTTCAAAATTGCTGATGTTCGGATAAAAATTGCTATCTTGCAAAGTTTATCCGAACATCCGATTTATAACACTAAACTGATAACAGATGACTTCAAACAATGTGCAGGCCAAGGCGACTTTGTCAGAAAAGGTTGGCTACGGTCTCGGGGATATGTCCTCTTCTATGTTCTGGAAGGTTTTTACTGCCTATCTTCCTTTTTTCTATTCTACGATTTTCGGGCTGTCCCTCGTGGACGCGACTTTCCTGATGCTGGTTACACGCATCTGGGATGCTGTTTCCGACCCGATGATGGGAATAATCGCTGACCGTACTTCCACCAGGTGGGGACGTTACAGGCCTTATCTTCTCTGGATAGCCATACCGTTTGCCGTAGTGGGAGTGCTTCTCTTCACCACTCCGGAAGGATGGTCGTATGAAAGCAAACGCATCTGGGCGTATGTTACATACATACTTATGATGACTGTATATACCGCCATCAATGTACCGTATGGAGCTATGCTCGGAGTCGTTACGGACGATTCTGACGAGAAGACGGTATTCTCTTCTTTCAGGATGTTCTTTGCATACGGCGGAAGTTTCATGGTCCTTGCCGGATGGGAGCCTCTCTGCAAGTTCTTCAACAATATGCGCGGTATAGATGCCGGTGTCAACGACCCGTCTTCATGGCAGTATTCCATGATGGTAATAGCCGCCTGCTGTGCCGTATTGTTTTTCCTGACTTTCCTGATGACGCGCGAGAGGGTCAAGATTATGCCTAAGAAGACATCCGTCCTTTCTGACCTAGGCTCCCTTTTCAGGAATGCTCCCTGGTGGATACTTCTCGGCGGAGTCCTGTTCTTCAACTTCTTCAATGCGGTGCGTTATACCGCAGGACCTTTCTTCTTCGCCAGTGTAATCGGGAACGGTGCACATCTCAGCATCTTCTCGGCGGAATTCCTGTTCTATGCGGGAATATTCTTCGCTGTAGGGGAGATTGCCAATATGGCCGGAGTGGCAATGACTCCGTCAATTACGCGCAGAATAGGCAAGAAGACCACTTTTATGGGCTCTCTTGTGCTGCTGATGGTGTTCAGCGTATTGTTCTTCTTCGTGCCTTGCACGTCAGGAGGGTATTGGGCTATGATGCTCCTCCAGGTGCTCATTTCGGTCATTACCGGTATCGTCTCTCCTCTTGTGTGGAGTATGTATGCCGATATTGCCGATTATGCCGAACTGAAATTCAAGACAGTTTCCACAGGTCTTATATTCTCTTCTTCATCTATGGCGCAGAAATTCGGCGGAGCTATCGGAGGTTCTGCCGTGACGGCTATCCTTGCAGCCGTGGGCTACAGTACTGTCGCTGATGCGGTGCAGACTGAATCCGCATTGCTGTGGGTAAAGGCCCTTATGAGCTTTGTCCCTGCCGCCGTGGCTGCCGTATCCATGCTGTTCCTTTTCTTCTATCCTCTGACATCCGGAAGGATGAAGGATATACAGAATGAACTCCAGCGGCGCAGAAGTATGGATTCTTGAAAATTTCAGACAAAAAACAACGGTTTACAGGACCGGCGTTGACCGGTCGTTATATGAATTATGAAACATAGGATTTTATTTTCAATGCTGGCCGTGTGCTTCGGTGCGGCGGCCTACGGGCAGGTGCATATATCCACTTCCCGCACTTCGCTGGTGCTTGACGCCTCCGAAGGACAGAAACTGATGATGCTTTATTATGGGGACAGGCTCTCGGAGGACGACGTCCGGAATCTGAAGGCTGCAGGTGCATTCAATGCTGAAGCCTATCCTGCCTACGGTATGTCCGGAGCTTCCGAGACTGCCCTTGCCGTCACACATTCCGACGGCAATATGTCCACGGACCTGATTGTGGACAATGTGGAAATCTCTGACAAGGATGGAGGTAAGCTTGCCAAGATATGCCTGAAAGACAAGGTATATCCGTTTTATGTGAATGTATGCTACAGGACATATCCGGATTCCGAGGTGATAGAGACCTGGTCGGAGATTGAAAACAGGGAAAAGAAGCCTGTCGTTCTGACTGAATTCTATTCAGGCTTCCTGCCTTTACGTCGCGGTGATGTGTGGATAAGCCATCTGTACGGATCCTGGGCCAATGAGGCGAAACTTGCACAGGAACCTCTTATGCCCGGCATGAAGGTCATAAAGAATAAGGACGGGGTCCGCAATTCGCATACCGCGCACTCTGAAGTCATGTTCTCTCTCGACGGGAAGCCTATGGAGAACAGCGGAAGGGTAATCGGAGCCGCCTTGTGCTATAGCGGCAATTATGAACTGAAGGTGGATACGGATGATTCGGAATACCACAGGTTCTTTGCCGGGATAAATCCGGACAATTCTTCATACAGGCTTGCGTCCAAAGAGATTTTCAAGACACCGGAGCTGGCCCTGACATACTCCGATGAAGGAATGAGCGGTGTCAGCCGTAATTTCCACAGGTGGGGCAGAAACCATAGGATAGCCCACGGGGATGTTCCTCGCAAGATTCTCCTGAACAGCTGGGAAGGAGTGTACTTTGATATCAATGAAGCAGGTATGGACCAGATGATGGGCGACATAGCATCTATGGGCGGAGAACTTTTCGTTATGGACGACGGATGGTTCGGAGTGAAATATCCGCGTCTTACGGACAATTGCGCCTTGGGGGACTGGGGAGTAGACAGGAACAAGCTTCCCGGAGGAGTGTCCGCTCTTGTGAAGATGGCAGAAAACCACGGCATAAGATTCGGAATATGGATCGAGCCGGAGATGACAAATACGGTAAGTGAACTTTATGAAAAACATCCGGACTGGGTCATCAAGGCTCCGAAAAGGGAACCTGTGACAGGACGGGGAGGCACTCAGCTGGTGCTGGACCTTTCCAATCCTGAAGTGCAGGATTTCATATTTTCCGTCGTGGATGACATAATGACCGCAAATCCTGAAATAGATTATATAAAGTGGGATGCCAATATGAATCTCGCGAACCACGGTTCGCAATATCTTGCCTCCGACAATCAGAGCCATCTTTATATCGAATATCACCGCGGCTTCGCGAAGGTATGTGACCGTATAAGGGCCAAATATCCGGACCTTGTCATCCAGGCCTGCGCAAGCGGGGGAGGACGTGCCAATTATGGCGTGCTTCCATGGTTCGATGAGTTCTGGGTGAGTGACAATACCGATGCCCTCCAGAGGGTGTATATGCAGTGGGGAACTTCATATTTCTTCCCTGCCATCACGATGGGCTCGCATATAAGCGCGGCTCCGAATCATCAGACATCAAGGACTATACCTCTGAAATACAGGATAGATGTGGCTATGAGCGGAAGGCTTGGGATGGAGATACAGCCTAAGAATATGACACAGGAGGAAATCACCCTGTGCAGGAATGCCATTGCACAGTATAAGCAGATCAGACCGGTGGTGCAGTTCGGTGACATCTACAGGCTTGTGTCGCCGTATGACAATCTCGGAGTGGCTTCCCTGATGTATTGTACGCCGGAAAAGGATGAGGCGGTGTTCTATTGGTGGAAATTTGAGCATTTCTGCAACCAGCATCTTCCGCGTGTCACTATGGCCGGACTTGATCCGGACAGAAACTACAAGGTTGTGGAACTCAACAGGATAGACAGTGAACCGCTTCCTTTCGAAGGGGCCGTGTTCAGCGGACGCTTTCTGATGGAGAACGGACTGGAGATTCCATATACACATAAAGTGGACTATCACAGGCAGAACGACTGGGCGAGCCGGGTACTTTATCTTGAAGCGTTGTAAGGACAGGCCTGATTGATTGACAGGTGTTTATAATAATGCGTCTTTTTAAGAGGGACCGTTTTTCACTCTCTTAAAAAGACGCATATTGCCTTTAGACGATTCTGTGTCACATTTCCATATACTGCGGATTATGGAAGAGATACAGGTTCGTATTCTATAGGAGAATTGACAGTGAGGTCATTGCCGGAAGCTGACCAGTCTTTCACTGTGTTCTTGCCCATATCGTCCTCGTTGAATCTCCAGTATGCTACCAGACCTTCTGAAGCAGGGTCTACATAATACTTGTGGTTCTCTGCATTGAGTTCGCTGGTAGTTAGCACCTTGTTCCAGATCCGGACCTCGGACATCCATCCTCGGAAATCGCGGTTGTTGTCGTAGGAACGTCCTATCCAGAAACAATATTTGCCCATATTCGGAAATCGGTTTTCCATACCTTCCGCTATATGCGGCACTCCGAAGTTGACTTCAGTCTTTGGAATAGTGACAGTTCCGCAATTGGCATAGTTATTTCCCATATATAGGGTTACAGAACCGCGGTCAAATGTCAATGCAATGGGAATCCACTTCTGAAAATGTCCGAAATTACCAGGCAGAGTACTTAATGTCCAATAGCTTCCTGTTTTTGAGCCCCCGTTATATGCAAGCTGGATTGTATTATGGGATGTGCTGTTGCCGTCTCCCATACGGAGAAGGAAATCGTTCTCTATTCCAAGGAGAGTGGAAATTTCATTGCCGGACTTCCATTCACGGATATTTATAAGCATTTCGATGGTGAACTGGCTCAGATTGTTGACTGGAGCCGCATTTCCCCACGTAGGATATGCATAATGCTTCTTCATATTCGCGACATAGTTGATAAGGGCGGATTTTTTCAAGGTAACAGGAACTGTTACGGCAGGCACTGATGAGGAAACAGGTCTGAAAACAATGTTGTATACAGTCTTGTCGCTGACACCTGTCACACTGAATCTCTCGACATTGCCTTCTTTGCCTCTGCTTGTGACACCGCTTGCATCACTTAAATCAACATCATATTCCACATTGGCCGTAACCGGGATTTCGAAATTACCTCCTTCCAGACCGAGGATGATCTCTTTTGTCTCTACGGAAAGAATGTCTGTCTGTTTCTGTCTTACGGCAACGGTCACAGGTTCTACTCTTGCACCGCTGACAGTAATTGTACTCTGACGGTTTTCAAATGTCGTATTCTCTTTTACATTGAAGTAGAAATCCACTGAATTGTCACCCTGGTTTGATGTAGTGTATTCTATCCACGATTTGGCATCGTCAGGAATGGTCACGGTAAGGTCTGCGGCAGGGATGTTGGAATTGACGGAAACAGTAAGGTCTCCTCCTTTGTTGTCATATTCAAATTCTGCTTCGGATGCAAGTTCGAGAGTCCATATCTTGGCCTTGCTGATGATTGTGCATGTGCATGAGGCGTCTCCGTCTGTACTGAAGGTAAATGTTGCAGTAAGGTCCTCCTCGGCATTGTTGGGTTCCACATTGAATGTGACTGCATCGCCGTCTTCACCTTCCAGGGCGGATGGAGTCACCCAGCTGTATTCATCATCCGGTGTGAGTGTCCAGGACGCTCCTTCATCGTTTACGAGGCTTGTCACGGTAACGGAAGGGGTTCCTCCGTCTGCGCTGACTTCAATCGGCTCCGAAGGATAGATGGAAATCTCTCCGACAAGAGGATCCGCCTTTTCTACTGTTATCTTGAACTCTGTTTCGGCTTTGCCTGAAGTGAAAGTATATACTGCTTCACGTATCTCAAATGTGTCGTTTGGTTTTACTGAGAAGACCACCTTGTCACCGTCTTTTCCACTTATTGCTGACGGTTCCACCCAAGAGTATTCCTCCTCTGGTTCAAGTGACCATTCTCCTGAGCTTGTAATTATTACATCCACTGAACCGCCGATGTTCTTAAGGCCGGCGTTTTCAGGCGATACTGAAATTTCGTCGGCGGCAGGCTGCTCCGGTTCTATGTTCTTCTCATCGCAACCGGTTGTCAGTGCGAGAAGGCCTGCAAGCATTAAAATTGTCTTTTTCATGTTTCAGATATTTATGTGATTATTATTACCAGGCAAAAGGATAAGGGTTAGGGTCGAAATCGTTGTTGTGAGTTCCCATAGTTGCCTTTTTGTAGACATATTGAGGAGTCATAAGCTTCATACCGTCATACAGCCCTTTGGCAGCCGTCTGAAGAGCAGCTACATTATCCGGCTTTTTGACAGGGTTGTAGCTGAACCACATCATCCAGCCATAACCGCTATTCTTGATGTTTATTGCATCACTTGGAGAGCTGCCGCTTCCTAGATTCATTTCGACTGAACCTCCGGAACACTGCTTTTTCGTCATTCCTGACATAGGGGCTGCTTTTTTTATAGGATAGTCGGCAACTGCTATATCCACATAGTTGCCTGGAGCGACTCCGTTGAAACGTGGAAGAGATGAATTGATGTTTCCGTAATAGTAGACCATTGTGTAGGTATCCCACGGAACAATTTCTTTCATTGATTCTTTTGTATAATAGAGCAGCCTGCTGGCATTTTCCGCTGAAGCAGATTCAAACCACTCTCCGGAAAGTTGTCCATAGTTTGAATATTCGTCATCAAAAGAGATTCCGTCCAACTTGTATTTCTTTACTGCATTTGCAAGGGTCTTTGAGTATTCGATTGCTCCGTATTCGGAGAGATTGGCTATTCCGGCTCCGTCATGGTTGCCGAGCAGTCCGAGCAATACCTTTATGCCTGCCTTTCTGAGCGGCTGGATATATGTCTCGGTCTGGTCGAGAAGTCCCTGGGTGCAGCCGTTGTTGTTAAGTATGACTTCCTGATTCCTGCCGTCCCAGTTTATGTTTGCTGCGAAGAGTACAACCGCATCCACCATCATACTGCCGTCTTCAAGCCTCAGTTCGAGAAAGTTGAGCGGGTTGGTATCCTTTGTGTCTATATAGACGACATTCTTCACGTCTTTCTTGCATTTGTGTGAAATGGTGTAGTTTACCCTTGCCTCTGCCATAGGGGCCGTCACACCGGTACCTGCTTTGGGTTTGACAATGACCGGAATGAGATAAGTGACACCATTGTGGAGGCTGTTGATGTCATCTGGATTGATTTCCACTGTAAATTCTTTGCTGTTTTCACCGGCGGACATAGTCACCGTACCTTCCGACGGAATTGTGACAAGATGTTCAGGATATGCCTGATAGTCAGTCTTGTTGATGAGGTTGTAGGCTGCCACATAATCTTTGTCGTAGACTATGTCAAGCTGTGTATCGTTTCTGAGAGACTTGTCAAGATTTACAGTCAGAGGCAGTTCGAGTGTGTTGAGATTGGCTATGACCAATTCTCCGCTATGGCTGCCCTGTGTATTTGTAAGTGACGCCTTGACGCTCTCAAGGTCCGGAGCTTCCTGGCTCACATTGATACGGACAGGTTTCGCGCCTTCCGCGCTTATGTCGACCCTGCCGACACGTGAGGTCGTACCTTCATTTGCCTGAGTGGTCAGCAGCAATTGGCCTTCCTGCTTTTCAGCAGTCAGCCAGTCAGGCACTTTATAGTCCCATTCCTCCACATTGGTATCAACAGTGAGAGCTGTAACCTCACCTGCTTCTGCTGAGAATGAAATAGGTTCTGATGGGGTTACACTGAGAAACGGTACCACTTCTTCAGCTGCATCCTGGCTGACATTGATGGCTACAGGCTCTGCATTGCCTGCTGTAATGGTCAGACGTCCGACTCTGACTTTGGTCTCAGGATTGTCTGTGACATTTACAGAAAGACTCTTTTCTCCTGCAGATATTGTAATCCACTTCTCTGAGGCACTGTACTCCCATTTGGCGGCATCAGTCTCTACGTTGAGGCGGACAGCCTCATTGTCTTTTGCCATAAATTCCAAAGCATGGTCAGGAGTTACCGTCAGGGTGTTGACGGTATCTTCAGGTGTTTCCGTACAAGCGGCGGCCAACACGGATATGATAGGACATATCCAAAATTTAAATGATTTTCTCATCTTGTTATATTAATGTTTATTGAGTTTGTGTATAATCTGTTTTATTGTGGAAGCTGGACATTTACCCACAGGAATGTATGGTCTCCTATAAGATTGTTTCCGTATTCTGTATGGTCCTTGATAACGTTGCCGGTATTGTCGTTGAATTTCCAGTATGCCACAAGCCCCTCGCTGTCGGGACGGACTTTCCAGAAGTGGTTTTCCGCATTGATTTCTTCAGCAGTAAGAGCCTTTTCCCAGATTCTCGCCTCTGCTATCATGCCGTCGAAGTCACGTTTGTCATCATAAGAGTAGCCGAACCAGAAAGCACGTGGTCTGCCTTCGTCCTCATTCGGACGGTTTGTCCCGTCTACGGACTGCCCTGTGGTGAAGTCAACTCTTGTGAGTGTCTCTCCGTTTTCCACTTTGGCTTCTTCACAGCCTCCTGCACGCTTTCCGTCAATATAGACATCTATTTTACCGTTGTCGAATACAACTGCAATGTGCTGCCATCTGCCTGTTTCAAGCAGAGGCTTTTCCACTTTCACGGAACCTCTTGAATTAAGATCTTGCCCGTCAATCTTTTTCCCGTAGGCTACATTCAGCATATTCTTGCTGCAGTTCCTGTCTCCCGCACGTATAAGGAAGTTGTCTTCGATGCCCATTATTGTGGATATCTCCTCATTGGCATAGGTATTGGCATATATAAGTGCCTCCAAAGTGAATACGGACATATCCT
>ERZ778514.609-NODE-609-length-31537-cov-5.924941_pt1 | contig 31537 bp, 30 predicted proteins | sample MGYA00510344_ERZ778514 | MGnify/ENA primary metagenome ERZ778514 (study PRJEB29527, sample SAMN07138968) | mouse gut metagenome | material: feces | host: mouse | place: China:Nanjing | collected 2016-01-25 ...
CGATTCCTGACCTTACCGGATATATCACAGAGGGACAGGTAATCTTAAGCCGTGAATTGTATCGTAAAGGTCTTCAGCCGCCGATCGACGTACTGCCGTCACTTTCCCGTTTGAAAGATAAAGGTATCGGTGAGGGCAAGACAAGAGCAGACCATGCGAATACGATGAACCAGTTATTTGCTGCATATTCCCGTGGTAAAGACGCGAAGGAACTTATGACAATCCTCGGCGAGGCAGCATTGACAGAGATTGACCTTAAGTACGCAGAGTTTGCGGAAGCTTTTGAAAAAGAATATGTATCTCAGGGCTATACCAATGACCGCTCTATAGAAGAGACGCTGGCCATTGGCTGGAAGTTACTTTCTATGCTGCCAAGAGCAGAGTTAAAACGTATCGATGACAAGTTCTTAGACATGTACTATGGAAAGCAGTAAGCCATGCACAGATGCATAAAAGTAATCATGCAAGCTTGCTTGCAGATGATTACTTTTGTGCAGATGTATAGGGCGTCAGCCCGCAGCGAGATGAAGCGAAGCGGAATTGAGCTGGCATGGCGGAGAAATTTGCGTCAGCCCGCAGCGAGATGAAGCGAAGCGAATCAAGCTATATGGTGTAAAAAGAAGGAGGTAAGAAATGGCATCTAAGCAGATAACTCCTACCCGTATGGAGCTTACCAAGACGAAGAAAAAGCTTGTCACAGCCAGAAGGGGACATAAGCTCCTGAAGGATAAGCGCGACGAGCTTATGCGTCAGTTCCTTGAGCTGGTTAAGGAGAATATGGCGCTCCGTCAGAAAGTAGAAGCCGGAATCCTCTCTGCGAATAAGAATTTTGTCATAGCGAAAGCCGGAATGGATGAAGCTACGCTGAATACGGCATTGATGGCGCCGAAACAGGAGGTTAATCTTGAAGTAGGACAGAAGAATGTCATGAGTGTTAATATTCCAGTTTTTAATACTACAACAAGAACCGCGGATGTGAATGATATCTATTCCTATGGATTTGCATTTACGTCCAGCGACCTTGACGGCGCTGTAAAATCATTGGCGGATATCCTGCCGGATATGTTAAGACTTGCGGAGACGGAAAAAGCGTGCCAGCTTATGGCGGCTGAGATAGAAAAGACCAGACGCCGTGTAAATGCATTAGAGCATGTAACAATTCCGGAGGCTCAGGAGACGATCAAATATATCACGATGAAGCTGGATGAGAACGAGAGAAGTTCACAGATTCGTCTGATGAAAGTAAAAGACATGATGCTCGAAGAAGCGCATCATTATAGTGAGAAAGAGTAATTAAATAATATTTCTGTTTTGGAACAGAGAATTATGCACCGCATATGTTGTTGTCAATTATGACGAGATATGCGGTGCATTTATGTCCTATTGAAAAGTTTTATGAAAAGCGCAAAAAAGTGTTGACATATATCGATTGTCGATATACTATTAATATAACGATAGTCGATATATATTGACAGACAAAATATATTAAAATTGAATCAAATCACAAGGGAGGTGAGCAACATGACAGTAAGCAAAAATCCTGTTTCAGGCAATACGTCCATGCTGATTTTAAAACTGTTGTCAGAAAAGGATATGTATGGATATGAGATGATCGATACATTATCTAAACGCTCTAACAATGTATTTGAACTAAAGGTAGGAACGCTTTATCCGCTGCTCCATAGTCTGGTGAAGGGAGGTTATCTGAAAGGGTATGATAAGGAGGTAAACGGCAAACTTCGAAAATACTATCAGATTACGCCGAGCGGATGGAAATACCTTGATAGGATGATTAAAGAGTGGCACACTTACGCAAGTGTAGTAAACATGATGATAGGGGGTGTGAGCTTTGAAGGCTGATAAATATTTACAGATACTGACGAAACATATCGAAAATTCTAAGATAAGAAGAGATATTATGAGGGAATACCAAGACCACATCGAGGACTGTAAGGAGGCGCTTATGGAATCAGGCATGAGAGAGGCTGAGGCTGAGGATGAGGCTGTAAGGCAGATGGGAGATCCGGATGAGGCGGGAAGTGCGATGAACCAGTTGTATAGAGATGTACTGGATTTACATATGGCTTTGTGGTTTTTGGGATGCGTCATTGTTTTGCTGTTAGGGAGATGGGCATTAATAGAAATAGAGATAGACGATATGAAGGAGCTCATACTGAATTATGTTGGAGGGGCAGTCCTCATATATGGATTTATTTTATGCGCATGGGAGAAGCACAATGATATGGGGATTGCCTGGGTGTATGGAAAGAACTGGAGTGGCGGAATCGGAGCTATGAATAACAGCGGATTCATCCTAGCTGTCGGAGTGGCGTTTATGGCGCCCAGCGTGGAGAGAGGTGTGTGGATAGCTTTGGCAGTGGCAGCGGTTCTGATAATACTGAGAAGTTATGTTCAGATGTTGAATAATAAAAGGGAAATAGAACTTCTCTGGGAGATTGGAGTGGCGGATACCGTAATTAATTATAAGGGGAAAGGAACATTTTGCGGAAAACAGATGAAGATTAAGACAAACGAGGAAGATATACAGCCAGAAACTCCCATTATGATTGTCTTTTTCGAGGGGGCGAAACCAGTAGTTGCACGGGTGTAAGGAAATACGTAATAAAGCAGTGTGATCAAAAAATAACAGACAGAATGGGGTTGTCGGAGAATAGACAGCCCCTTACTGTATTTTTGTGCCAATTTTAAAAGTTAAATACGTCTTAAGACATTCTGATACAAATAATATTAAAAGTTAAGATCAATGGCATTTATAAAGCGATATAAAAGCAATACTTGAAAATATATGAAAAGTAATATATGATAATAAGAGATGTGTTAATACGTGTCTTAATACAAGGAAACAGAGGTATGTTTATGGGTGTATTTTTAAAAAATGATTCTACTCCGCTTTATTTGCAGGTAAAAAATAAAGTAAAAAAGGATATTCGGACAGGAATTTTGAAACCAGGTGATAAGCTGCCCTCCGAGACACAGATGCAAAAGGAATATAGCATGAGCCGCGTCACGATCCGCAATGCCATGGCAGAGTTAGAGACAGAGGGATATATCATTAAAGTACAGGGAAAGGGAAGTTTTGTGGCGCAGTCAGATATGCTCCGCCTTCCGATCGGGGTAACCAGCTTCAGCGAAGATGCGAGAATACAGGGAGTTGAGATTTCATCTAAAGTGTTAAAAGCATGTGTAGAAGACAGACCGTCCGAGATAGATAGGGAATTTTTTAAGATTCCTGGCGAGGGCGAGATTATGGTAGTCAAGCGCTTAAGAAGCGTAAATGGTGTTCCGATGGTAATTGAAGAAAATCATCTGTCAGTAGATTACCGAGGATTAGTTTCTGAGGATCTTTCAAAATCTTTGTATGAAATCTTACAGACAAAATATAAAGTAGTGCCGTCTAATAAAGGGAGAAGAAGCGTAAGAATTACATTTGCGACACCAGAGATCGCGGACTATCTGGAGCTTTCTCCGGGAACTCCTGTGATAGAGAGTGAAATGTGCGTATTTGATATGAACGGTGAGCCGGTACATACAGTGAAAGATATTGTAAGGGGGGATAACGACAGATTTTTTAAATGGTATGTGTAAATGAATTAATATGAGTTAATACAAGTTTGCGAAAAGGCATAGATTATAAAAGACATTCCCAAATGGAATGTCTTTTTGCATAAAATGCTGTGTATAAATTTGTACAAAATATATAAAAAATTATATAATTGGACAAATATATTGACAAGAAAGTGGTAATGATATAAACTCATTATAAGACGAGTTAATACAAGGTGGAAGCGAAATGAAAGATAAAGTAAGAATTATTGGAATCGGTATTGCGACGATGGATATATATTGCCATAAGAAAAAAATGTACCCAGGGGGCAACGAATATAATATCGCTTATAATGCTCAGCTTCAAGGAGCGGATGCCGGATTTATGGGAATATTTGCCGACGATAAAGTTGGAGCTGTATTGGAAGAGACATTAGTTAATGTGGGAGTTGATGCTTCTTATTCCCATCATGAATCAGGTTCCAGCGGCTATGCGCTTGTTGATCTGAAAGATGGAGACAGAGTGTTTCTCGACTGGAATAAGCAAGGTGTCACAGACCTTTATCCATTTACTTTTTCAACGGAAGAAATGGATTATATAAAAACATTTGATGTAGCATGTATCAGTTGGGGAGCGAGAGTCAATTTAGAAAAGATAAAAAAGCTCAATAAGAATGACATCAATATATGTTATGACTTTTATGACAATTTCACAGATAAGGATATTACGTCGATATCTCCATATATTAAGTATGCATTTTTCTCCTGTAGTCATCTGACAGAGGAGGAGACGAAAGATGTTCTTAAAAAGACAGTAGGATATGGATGTGAGATCGCGGTAGGCACTCGTGGGGGAGCGCCAACGATAGCATATGATGGCAAGAGCTTTATAGAGCAGGAAATATGTAAGGTAACGCCTGTAGATACAATGGGCGCGGGAGATTCTTATATCAGTGCATTTATTACGAATTATTTATCAGCACAGACTGACGAGTCTGAAAATGTTGAGAATAAGATAAAATATGCTATGGCAAAGGCAGCAGAATACGCGGCAGGAGTTGTAGCAAAAGAAGGATCACTAGGAATAGGATATGACGTCGATCCGTTTCAGTTATCTGAAATTATTAATCTTTAAGTTTTTTAAAGAAAGGAAGGAAATTATGAAAAGAAGAGTTTTAGCTATTTTATTGACGGCAGCAATGACAATGGGAATGGTAGCCGGCTGTGCTACTTCTGGTGCGGGAAGCTCAGACAGTGGAAGTGATGAGAGCAGTGATGGAGAAGTAACTCTGAAATTCCTCAATAAATATCCGGAAGAACCATATGCAAAGTATTTTGAAGACGCTGTTGCGGCTTTTGAAGAGGAGAATCCGGATATTAATATCGAGATGGAAAATGTTTCAGATGAAGCAATCAAAGATAAGCTGAGCGTTATTGCTTCTGGCGGAGACATGCCTGATATTTACATGTCATGGACCGGAGAAAGAGTAAAGAGATTTGCCCGTGGAGAAAAGGCATTAGACCTGACGTCATATCTAGATGAGGATACAAAGTGGAGGGACAGTTTTCTTCCGGCATTCTTAAATAATACAACCGTTGATGGGAAGACATACGCAATTCCATACAGAAGCGGAATTATGTATATGATGTATAACAAAGAAGTGTTCAAAAAGAATAGCATTGAGATTCCGACAACATGGGATGAATTTCTTGCAGTTTGTGAAAAGCTGAAAGGGACAGATGTAACGCCGATCGCATTTGGCAATTCTTCGCCCTGGTATGCCTCATGGTGGATCGGGCAGTTGAATGCAATGATGATTCCTACAGATATTATGGAAAAAGATTATAATCCGGCAACAGGTGAATTCACAGCTGAGAGTTATGTGACGGCAGTTCAGACATTTTTAGATTTGAATGATAAAGGATATTTTGGAGACCATGTAAATTCTAAAGACTACTATCAAGTACGTGAAGAGTTCTGTGCAGGACAGGCAGCGATGATGCTGGATGCAACTCCGCAGTTTACACAGTATGACGATGGTATGGGAGCTGAAAACTGGGGATTCTTCAAAATCCCGTCCATGGAGGGAGCAAAAGGAGATGCCGGAACTGTAGGCGGCGGCGGAGAAGCATGGCTGGTTTCCAGTAATTGCGCACATCCAGAGGAAGCGATCAAGTTCTTAAAATTCATGACAGGCAAGGAGCAGGCTGACAAGCAGACAAAAGAAGCAGGGCTTCCCAATGCATTGGTTGGAGGAATTACAGAAGATAATGCAACAGAAGCACTTGCAGAGGCTTATAAAGAGGCGGAAGGTTATACAAACATTGCAGACTGGCTTGACTGTGCAGTTGAAGCTAAGGTTGCAGATCAGTATATGACAAGTCTCCAGGAAGGACTTGATGGGAAATCTGCAGAGGATGTTATGAAAGATGTTCAGAAAGCAGCGGAAGAAGTCAAAGCTGAGCAGGGAGAATAGTCTGGAATAAGCGCATAATAAATAGAGGCGTGCCATGCTGACGGCAGGCACGTCATTTTTGATTAAAAATAGTGTATGATCCACTCGAAAAAGGAGTGAAGAAATGAGAAGAAAAGGTAGCAGAAAAACCGCAATTATTTATATGGCGCCGGCAATGATTGTTATTCTGATATTTTTATATCTGCCGATTATATTGAATTTTATGAACAGCTTGTACAAGTGGGGAGCGATGACGACAGATGTCTCTTATGTGGGATTTAAATATTACAAAGAGCTGCTTCAGGATGAGACGATTCGGATTGCGATTAAGAACAATCTTGTATTTGCAGTTATGTCCGTTGCGTGCCAGATTGGACTTTCGCTCGTAGTTGCGGCAGTGTTGGAAAGTAAATTTTTAAGAAGATGGCAGTCGGTTTTTCGCACGATTTATTTTATACCATCTTTATTGATGGTAACAGTAACGGGTATCACATTCAAAATGCTATACAGCCCGTCTATTGGGCTGATCAATCCCTTGTTGGAGGCTATTGGGATCGGCACATCGAATATTGATATTCTCGGAAATGCGAAAAGTGCGATTTTTGGAGTGGCGGCTGCATCGCAGTGGCAGTATATAGGATATACAGTGGTATTGTTTATTGTGGCTATGCAGAGCATATCTGATGATATATATGAGGCGGCAGAGATTGACAGAGCAAATGCGATCCAGAAATTTTTCCGGATCACGGTTCCGCTTATGAAAGATACTGTCATGATCAATATGATCATTGTTATCACTGGTGCGGTTCGTGTTTATGATGAAGTATATGTTATGACGAGCGGAGGACCGGGGCGCGCAACACAGACACTGGCAACTTATCTTTATCAGGTAGGATTTAAAAATGATCAGATGGGATATGCGTCGGCCATTGCGTTTTTTGTATTCGTTGTAACGTTTGTTCTGGGACTATTCCAGATGAAGGGATATGATCTGGGAGAGGATGATTAAAGGAGGAAAAAAGTATGGGCAAAAAGATAGGACATGTGGTTATCATAGTTCTTTTGATCCTGTTTGCGATTATTATTTTCCTTCCGCTGATCTGGATGGTGCTTACAGGATTTAAGACAAATAAGGAGCTGTTTTTGGAACCGTGGAAGCTTCCGGAGGTTTGGCAGATTCATAATTATATAGATGCATGGAATGCAGGAATCGGAACATTTTTTAAAAACAGCGTTATTACTACAGTGGGTTCAACAGTGCTGTCAACATTGCTTGCGTGTTTAGCAGCATATCCGATTTCAAGGGTTAAATTTAAAACAAAGAAGTTTTGGGTGATTATCATACTTGGCGGATTGATGCTTGCGCCGCAGTCGGCAGTGATTTCTTTATTTAAAATGGCAAAGGTTATCGGTCTGTATGATTCCTATATTGGAATGATGCTTATTACAGGAGCATTTCGTATACCATTTGCTACGTTCCTGATCATGACATTTTATAAGGATATCAGTATCAGTCTGGATGAATCGGCATATATTGACGGTGCAAAAACAAGGCAGGTATTTTTAAAGATTATCATGCCGCTCAGTAAACCGATCATTGCATCATGTGCTATTGTAAGTTTCCGAGCAGTATGGAATGAGCTTATGTTTGCGAATGTACTTTTGGAGTCTACAGCTAAGAAGACTATTCCGGTAGGACTTGTAAACCTTCAGGGTACGACAACTACTAACTGGTGTATGCTGATGGCTGGAATGGTAATCGCTTCCGTACCGTTGATCATTATATTCCTGATCCTTCAGAAGCAATTTATCCGGGGACTTACGGCCGGAGGCGTGAAAGGATAGTAAGTATATGAAAAATTTGAAGGAATCACAGATCTTGGCATCAAACTATCCGTATTACAGGTATTCTCTGGACTATGCTTTTGAATCACTGAATCGTATGGGAGCGTCTTCTATTGAATTTTATGCATGTTTTCCGCATTTTCATCTGGATGACGTAAGCTACTGGGATGTAAAGAGGATTATCAAAAAATTAGCTGATAACGAGTTAAATGTAGTCTGCTTTACTCCGGAACAGTGTTCATATCCGGTAAATATCGCAGCTTTAGATATAAATGCAAGAAAAAGAAGCATAGATATTTTTAAAAAATCAATTCAATATGCTTCGGAAATGGGAGCTGAATACATAGTGGTTTTGGCTGGGTACGGAACCCTTGATGAGGATGAGCAGATTGCATGGAGAAGATCTGTGGAGTCGTTAGGAATCTTAGGAAGCTTTGCGGAAAGCTATGGCATAAAGCTGGTACTTGAGACATCTCCGAGAGAATATACCACAACGCATAATTCTAAAGATGTTGTCCGTATGATTCGGGAAACTGGTTCGCCAGCCATAAAGGGAATGATCGATACCGCTACATTAGGATATTCTGGAGAGACTATGAAGCAGGCGATTGATGATCTAGAAGGAAATTTATACCATGTACATGTGGCAGATGGTATTCCTAATGGTCATTTAATATTGGGAGAGGGGTACCTTGATCTTATGGATATGTTAAAAAAGTTGGATGCTGCAGAGTATAGCGGGCCTCTTAGTCTTGAGATCCTGAATGAAAAATATGTAACAGATCCGCATACTGCAATGGAGACATCGTTTATTAGGTTAGAAGAATATATAAAAAAGGAGATATAAAAATCATGGAAATCAGAGAGCTTATTGAAAAAATCATTAAAGATATGGAATCTGTCGGAGGTATTAAGAACGTAGTATGGGTTGCGGCCGGCGGCTCACATGACGGCCACTACGCAGCACAGTATTTTATGGACAGAGAGTCTGCGGTTGTCCGTTCCCAGATGATAACAAGCAGCGAGTTTGTATATGCTCCTCCGAAGCGAGTAGGAAAGAATTCTATTGTAGTAGTTACCTCTATGAGAGGAACAAAGGAGACGATTGAAGCTGCAAAGATGGCAAAGGATCTGGGAGCAGTTACGATCAGTCAATATGTGGAAGAATCTGAACTTACAGAGGTATGTGATTATAATGTACAATATGGGAGTATATGGGAAGATGATAAAGATCAGAGCAAGACTAATGCAGGCAATGCACTTCGTATCGCTATGGCAATCGTAGATATCGTTGAAGGCTATGATAATTATGAGGATGCAATGGACGCATTTACCAAAATTCAGCCGGCATATGAAAAAGCGAGAGAATATTGCAGACCGCTGGCAGAAAAATGGGCAGATCAGATGAAAGATGAAAGGGTTATTACTGTTCTGGCAAGCGGTCCGGCATATGGTTCAGGACATATTTTCTCCACTTGCAATATTCTGGAGATGCTTCAGATTCACTCTCCTACATTTAATAGTTGTGATTTCTTCCACGGCCCGTTTGAGATCACAGATAAAAATGAAGCATTCTTCCTGCTGATTGCGGATGGAAGGACAAGAAAAGCAGATGAAAGAGCAATTACATTTATGAAGAAGTATGCCGGAGATAAAGTATATATACTGGACGCAAAGGAATTAGGACTTAATAATCTGAAGGATTCCGTATCAGAATACTTTAACCATCTTTTATTTACGCCGATATTGAATAATGTATATATGAAGTGTCTTTCAAAGGCTGCAGGGGTAGATTATACAACACGCCGTTATATGTGGAAGGTAGAATATTAAGAAATCCTATCTGGGACAGGGATAATTAAAATACCCTGTCCTAGGACTGGTTAAAATTATAAAGGGGATATATTGAGATGGATAATATTATTGTACGAATACTTACAAAGATTTTTGATCTTATTCTTTTAAATATCTTATTTATTGTATGCTCCTTGCCGGTGATAACAATCGGTGCGTCGATAACGGCGCTATATACAGTGTTGCTGAAAATGACGGAAAATGAAGAAGGTTATATATTGCGTGGATTTTTGAGCGCATTTAAGAAAAATTTCAGACAGAGTACGATTGTATGGATAATTTTGTTAATTATCGGAGCGTTTATTGCAATAGATATTACAATTATTTTCAATGCAAAAGGTACTATTAGAAATGTCGGTTTTGTTTTGATTTCTATAGTATCTTTGTTTTATATTATGGAAGTTATCTTTATATTTCCGTTAATTGCCGAATTTGAAAATACAACATTACGGATGTTTAAAAACGCAGTCTTGATTCCTGCATCAAAATTACCTGCCGCAGTTATGGTTATGGTAATCGTGATTATGTGTATAGTCGTTACTTTTCTTAATCAGGCAACCATTTTATACGGAGCGATCATTTGGAATGTAATAGGGGTAGCATTAGTCGGATATGCTGTTTCATTTTTGTTGAATGCAATTTTTCGATCATTTTTATAAAAAGTATCTATATTCCAGACATTATTTTAGATATCAAGCGGAGAATATAGATACTTTTTTCGTAGTTATAAAACATGATATTATAATTCTTTTAATGCGTCTACAAGCTTAGGAAACTGCATACCGTGAGATGCCTTTACAAGTACATTATCTCCTTCTCTGATAATATTTTTCATAGCATCCAGAAAATCCTCCTTTGTCTTAAACCAAAGAGTTTCTGTGACGGGATCATCTTTTGCTCCTGCAATGATATACTTTGCCAGTTCACCGATGCCGCAAATAAGGTCAATTTTCTGTGAAGCAGCATAAGCGCCGATTTCAAAGTGCAGCTGCTTTTCACCTTCGCCAAGTTCTCCCATATTCCCAAGAATTGCGACTTTACGGCCAATGGCCATGGTTAGAACATCAATAGACGCCTTTGTAGAGATTGGATTGGCATTGTAGCAGTCGTCCAGAATAACGAGTTTATCAGTAGATATAATGTTGTTCCGCCCCGGCATAGAAGGGAGATTTTCAATTCCCTGCTTTATTTCTTCTGAAGTAAGACCGAGTGAGTATCCGACAGCTGCCCCGGCAAGGGCATTCGATATCATGTGGATGCCCGGAAGGGGGACTAAGCAGCGAAAGCTTTCCCCGGAAGGGAGATGAAGAGTGCATTCTGTTCCTCTAAGCCCCGCGGATTTTAAGTCAGATGCATAGAATTCGCAATCCTCGCTAATCCCGAAGAAAACGGGATCAATGCCCTTTACAGGTCCCATCCTAGAGAGAAGATCATCATCTCCGTTCAGGATAATAGTACCTCCGTTTTTCATATCCTGTATCATCTGGGACTTCTCTTGAAGAATTCCTTCTCTTGTTTTGAAAAACTCAAGATGAGCAATTCCGATATTGGTAATTACGCAGACGTCCGGACTTGCAACGGAAGACAGACGACGCATTTCTCCAAAGTGATTGACGCCCATCTCCAGAATAGCTGCTTCATGGGATTCGTTCATTTCGAAGATTGTAATCGGAAGCCCCCATTCATTATTGAAATTGCCGAGAGTTTTGTGTACATTGTACTTTTGCGCGAGGATGGAGGCAATCATTTCTTTTGTGCTGGTCTTGCCTGCGCTTCCTGTGACGCCTACAACTTTTACATCAAAAGAATCGCGGTAGAGCTTAGCAATATCAAGCAATGCCTGGCCCGTGGACTCTACAAGAATATACGGAAAATCCGTCTCGCCCAGATCTTCATGGGATACAACGCACAATGCGCCTTTTTCAATGGTATCAGGAATGAATTTGTGGGCATTCACTCTTTCACCGTCAATGGCTACAAATAAAAAATCTTTTTCTACCTTGCGGCTGTCAATCACGACATTCGCAACTTCTTTGTCAAGCTTGGACGGATCGCCGTGATAAGTTCCGCAGCAGGCTTTTGTAATATTTTCCAGAGTAAGATTCTTCATCCTTCTTCTCCTTTTAATCTGGTTTATTCATCTGGTCAAGCAAAGCTTTTTTGACATTGTAAAGCTTTCTTGACAAATCTACATGAACTGTGTGCGGGTAGAAAAGACGTTTTGTCTCTTCCCATAAAGTGTCTTTTTCTTTTTTACAATATTTTGCAATATCCGAAACGGAAGGAGACTGGTAGATACATTCTCCTTTGCGGAAGATGGGAACCATGATCTCTCTCATAGTGTAAGAGCCGCCGGGAAGCTTCGTCTTTTTCCATGTGTCAATCGGATCAAAAAGAAGAAGATCATCAGAAGTATCATACGTTTCCCCAACAAAACAGATTAAATCAGCTTTCATTTTTCCTGTCATTTTATCATAGATACGATAGATTGTCTTGTTACCTGGATTGGTGATTTTTTCTGTATTTTCGGAAATCTTTATCTTCGGAACAAATGTACCGTCCTTGTCCATAATGGCTGCAAGCTTATAGACACCTCCAAAGGACGGGCAGTCTTTGGAAGTGATCAGATTCGTGCCGACTCCCCACGAATTGATCGCGGCGCCTTGGATCTTAAGGTCATGAAGGAGATACTCGTCCAAATCATTAGAAGCACAGATGGTAGCCTCTGGCAATCCGGCTTCATCAAGCAGCTTGCGGGCTTCTTTTGAAAGATATGCAAGGTCGCCGCTGTCAAGACGGATACCATACTTTTTGAGGGGCGTTCCGGCATCTTTAAATTCCTGAAAAACACGTATTGCATTTGGAACACCGGATTTTAACGTATCATAGGTGTCTACCAAAAGCGTGCAGTTATCAGGATAGAGATTAGCATAAGTTTTAAAGGCAGTATATTCGTCTTCAAAACTCATGATCCAGCTATGGGCATGGGTTCCCATAACCGGTACATCGAACAGCTCGCCGGCCAGTACATTAGAAGTGCCGACACATCCGCCGATCATGGCTGCTCTCGCACCGTAAAGTCCTGCATCCGGTCCCTGCGCGCGCCTTAAACCGAATTCCATGATGCCGTCTCCGGCTGCAGCAAAGACAATCCGGGAAGTCTTGGTGGCAATCAGTGACTGATGGTTTATAATATTTAAAATTGCTGTTTCAACGAGCTGTGCCTCCATGATCGGTGCGATTACTTTAAGAAGAGGCTCCTTAGGAAATACTACAGTTCCTTCCGGGATAGCATAAATATCTCCGCTAAAATGAAAGCCGCTTAAATACTGAAGGAAATCTTCGCTGAAAATCTTTAAGCTTCGCAGATAATCGACATCTTCATAAGTAAAGTTCAGATTCTTAATGTAGTCAATTACCTGTGCGAGGCCTGCGCATACGGAATAACCGTTACTGCATGGGTTTTGGCGGAAAAACACGTCAAATACGACGATCTCATTCTGCCCCTGTTCATAATAACCCTGCATCATAGTCAATTCATAAAGATCTGTCAACAAGGTTAAATCTTGACGGTTCATGTTTATTGTCTCCTTTATCTGATTTTAATCTATTATATCATCGATACATGAAATAATAAATATCTAACTGTTTCTCTACACGAGTTCCTGATTTCTATGGATCGTTTCCTGTATGATATCCTGAAAGTACGAGGCAAGGTGCCTGCGTGTTTCTTTATCAAGGTCTTCAGGGTACACCGGTTTTCCATATTCCAAAATAACGTGTGTTTTTTTTATGATCGGAAAATGGTTTTCAAAGATGGAGGCGGTGTTGTTCATGCTGACAGGCACGATAGCGCAGCCGCTTTTTTCGGCGATTCTGAAGGAACCGGTGTGAAAGCGGAGGAGACTTAATTCTTCGCCGTCATTTCGTGTTCCTTCGGGGAAAATGCAGATAGAAATACCATTTTTTACATAGTCGATTGCCTGAATGATCGTCTTAAGCCCTTCCTTCATGTTCTCGCGGTCCAGAAACAGACAGTGAAGCCGTAACATCCAGATGCGCAGTACGGGATATCTCAGCATTTCTTTTTTTGCTACATAACCAGTGAGTCTCTTACATCGTGAATAGGTAAGCAGAATATCAAAATAACTTCTGTGGTTTGCAATAAACAGCACCGGTTCGTCGGGTATGTTCTCTTCGCCGATCACCGTGACGGTAACGCCCGTAATCGCCAGAATCTTTTTAAATGCCCACTGTACGATGCGCAGACACTGATAATCCGCTTTTTCTTTATTAAACTTCCCGATGATCCATTCGATTCCCAGAACGGGGATACCGAAAAGAAGGAACAGAAAAAGAAATAATACGACACATATAAATCTTAACATTTGTAGTAACCTCTCATTAATCTTAGTATCTTCCATATAAGATGGTAAGTTCTTTCAGCTCTTTAGCAAGAGTGGAAGTAAGGGCGGTTTTTTTACACCGCCAGCTCCAGTTGCCTGCGGCAATACCCGGTATGTTCATACGCGCTTCGCTGCCAAGTGCGAGTACATCCTGCAGAGGGAAGATTGCGTACATTGCAATGCTTCCGAGACAGAGCCTTATCATATTGCGGCTGATGTCTTTTCCGGGTTCTGTGTTGGTATAAAGCTGCACTTTCTTTTTACAGTCTGCATGGAGAGTGCGGTACCACCCGCAGGTTGTATCATTGTCATGAGTGCCGGTATAGCATACGCATCGGGGCGATGTAAACTGGTGAGGGAGGTAATCGCTTTCACCTGTAGACTCAAATGCAAACTGCAGAATCTTCATGCCAGGGAAATGGAAAGCTGTCCGCAGAGCCGTGACTTCCTCTGTGATAATGCCTAAGTCTTCCGCAATGATCGGAAGATTCTTGCCAAGGTCATGCTCAATCGCTTCGAATAGCTGCTTCCCGGGCGCTTTTATCCATTCTCCATTAATTGCGGTCTCTTCCCCGTAAGGAATGGACCAGTAACTTTCAAAGCCGCGGAAATGGTCGATCCGTAAGATGTCAAGGTTTTTAAGCTGGCTCTTGATTCTTTTGATCCACCATGAGAAGCCGTCCGCTTCATGGACCGGCCAGTTATACAGAGGATTACCCCAAAGCTGTCCGGTAGCGGAAAAATAATCCGGCGGAACTCCTGCGACGGTAAGCGGATATCCTTTCTCATCCAACTGGAAAAGATTCTGGTTCGCCCATACGTCAGCGCTGTCCATTGATACAAAGATCGGGATATCTCCGATGATCTGAACGCCGTGTTCATTGGCATATTGTTTTAATGCGCTCCATTCGGTAAAGAACAGAAACTGAAGGAACTGGTAGTAACCGATATCCTCAAAGAGAGTTTCCCTCAATTCATTTTTCAATTCGTCCGTTGGAAAACGGTACTTGTCCTCCCATTCAAGCCAGCTTTTTCCGGCATGAATATCTTTGCATGCCATAAAAAAGGAATAATCCTCAAGCCAGTAATTGTTCTCTTCACAGAAATCATGTAATTTTCTCTTAAGCTTTACATCAACAGTATCTCTTGTGAGAAAACGGTCGTAAGCAAGCCGTAAGATCAACTGCTTCCACGGGATGATCACACCATAATCAATCTGCTCTTCATCAGTAACAGGACAGTTTTTAAGTTCAAAGCGTTCCAAAAGTCCAAGCTCTGCAAGATGATCCGGGCTGATAAGCAGCGGCTGTCCTGCAAAAGCGGAAAAGCTCTGATATGGGGAATCACCGAAGCCTGTATGTGTGAGAGGCAGAATCTGCCAGATGTGTTGGCCCGACATTTCTAAAAAATCAATGAATTCGTATGCCTCTTTTCCAAGGTCCCCGATCCCGTAAGGGGATGGCAGGGAAGTCGGATGCAACAGGATACCGGACATTCTGTTTCGATTGTTCATATACTATAGTCTCCTTATATTGCCATTTAATGCTAATAGTATAACACATAAATTTTCAGTTTACATAATAAAAAGGAATTTTTCATAGAAAGCCTGTGTATGATATTAATGAGAATATGTCTGTGGAGTGTAGATGAAAAAGACAGGTCTGTACATACTTCTTACTGGATGCATGTTTTTTCTGTGTGCATGTTCCGTGAAAAAAGAGGATAAAGAGAAGCTTCGGGATGTTGAGTTTACGGTGGTGGATTCTCATGACGTTCCCGAGGAGCTTCAGAAGAAGATTGATGATAAAAAAGAAAAGACATTTGAGATTAGTTATGCAGATAATGGTTATCTGTACATAGCGCAGGGATATGGCAGTCAGGAGACGAGCGGATACAGTGTGGAGGTCAAGGAATGCTATGAGGCAAAGAATGCGATTTATCTAAAGACAAATCTTTTGGGACCGCCGAAGGATGAAGAGATCATAGAGGGAAAGACATACCCATATGTGATCGTTAAAATGGAATACAGCGACAAGAATGTAATATTTAATTAGAGGAGGAATCAGCGGATGGAATATGAGAAAAAGGAATTTCTTGTCTATCGTCAGGGCAGGACAATTACCGATCAGTTTTATATCGACGACGATTACAATGTGCCGGATGCAAAGCATGATGTGAAGCAGGTGATTCTGGGAGAGGGAAGCCTTTTGATCGACGATATCAAGCGGGTAGAGAATTATGTGCGGGTATCTGGGAAGATGAATTTTAAGGTGCTGTATGCAACGGATGAAGGAGAGATGCGTCTGGCTTTTTTAGAAGGGAGAATTCCTTTTGAGGAGATGGTTTATGTAGAGGAGGAACCGGAGGAGAATCTGTTTATTAAGACAATGGACTGTGATGTAAGTGTTACGATGATCCATTCACGCAAGCTGAATATCAAAGCACTGGCAGAGTTCGCTCTTTGCTCGGAAGGAAGGCAGGAAGAAAAACTCACGTTGGATGCAAGGGGAGACGGAAGCCTATACAAAAAATATGTGAAAAAGGATATTCTAAAGCTATTTACGGTGAAGAAGGATACATACCGGATCAAAGAAGAGATCACAATCGGAGGGACAAAAGAGACGGTGGGAGTATTATTGTGGACAGAAGTTTCACCAAGGAAACTGGATACAAGGATTTCACAGGATGAGCTTCTTTTGCAGGGAGAACTCTTATTATTCTGCTTTTATGAATCCTTAGAAGGCAAGACAGACTGGTTTGAACAGTCGATTCCCTATGAGGGAAGGATGGAGATTGGCGGTGCGCAGGAGGGGATGTTCCATCAGGTCTACACGGCAGTTACAGATGTATCAATTGATGTGCGCATGGATGAGGATGGCGAGATGCGGCTTCTCGGAATAGAAGCGACATTGGAAGCACGTATTGTCGTGTATGAGGAAGAGACGGTAGAGCTTCTTTTGGATGTGTATTCTCTGGATAATGTCTGCCGTCCAAGAATATCGAATAAGTCTCTGGAGCGTTCATTGATGCAGAATCACTCAAAATGCAAGATTGCAGAGCGACTTCTTCTTCCTGAGATAAAGGACGATATTTTGCAGATATGCCATAGTAATGCGAGAATCCAGCTTGAGCACACAGAGGTGGTTCCGGAAGGAATCAAGATTGAAGGTGTACTCCATGTCTTTTTCTTATATGTCAAGGCGGATGATAACATCCCGTTTGATGTATGGCAGGGTATGGTTCCGTTTTCCTATCTGTTGGAAAGTAATGAGACAACTAAGGATATGGTGTTCGATCTCATCAGCGCAGTAGAACAGTTAAGTATCGGTCTTCTTGGCAATGGTGAGATAGAGGTGAAAGCAGTTCTTGCCTTTAACTGCTTTGTGAAGCAGCCGGTTCCGGTTGCGGATATTGAAGAGATAGAGGAAGAGCCGATTGATCTGGAAGAATTGGAAAAACGACCCGGGATTATCGGATATATCGTAAAAGAAGGCGATGAGCTGTGGAACTTAGCGAAACATTACAGCACAACGGTAGACGGAATTATGGAGATCAATGAAAAGACAAATTCCGATATCAAACCAGGTGAAAAACTGTTGATTTTTAAAGAAAACATGAGTATACTATAGGTATATTGTATACAAGATACAGAATACACATATCAGGAGAAAAAATATGGATAAAATAGAACTTAAGGCGCTCGGAAAGATTAATCTGGGGCTTGATGTACTTGGAAGAAGGGAGAATGGCTATCATGATGTGCGCATGGTGATGCAGACGGTCTACCTGTACGACCAGATTACGATAAAAAAGCGGAAGAACCCCGGAATTGGGATTGAGACAAATCTTTACTATCTTCCGACGAATGAGAATAACCTCGCATACAGGGCGGCAAAGCTTTTGAAGGATGAATTTGATATAAAAGAAGGCGTCAGTATCGGGCTTGAGAAACATATCCCTGTAGCAGCTGGGATGGCAGGAGGAAGTTCTAATGCGGCGGCAGTTCTTTTTGGCATGAACCGTATGTTCGGGCTTGGTCTTACGATGGAAGAACTTATGGAAAGAGGCGTGACGCTAGGGGCAGATGTTCCGTACTGTATTATGAGGGGGACAGTTCTTGCAGAGGGAATCGGAGAGATACTGACACCGTTGGCGCCCATGCCAAGGTGTTTTGTATTGCTCGCAAAGCCGCCGGTGGCAGTCTCTACGAAGCTGGTATATGAGAGGCTTGATTCCCGGGAAATAGAGGCGCATCCGGATATTGACGGGATTATTGAAGGATTGAAAGAAGAGAAGCTTTCAAAAATCACTTCCAGCATGGGGAATGTGCTTGAACGCGTTACCATGGAAGAGTATCCGGTGATTGAAGAAATTAAGAATACCATGAAAGAAGGCGGAGCCTTAAATGCGATGATGAGCGGAAGCGGACCTACGGTCTTTGGCATTTTTGATGACAGGAATCTGGCTAAGACGGCCGCCCAGAGGATAAAAGAAATACAATTGGCTAAGCAGGTGTATGTAGTGAATGTACACAATGCAAGGAGGAAATGATTGTGGAACCAAACTTTAATGTCACAATGAACGAGTATCTGCCGCTTCGGGACGTCGTATTCAATACACTACGTCAGGCAATCTTAAGAGGAGAATTAAAGCCCGGCGAACGGCTGATGGAGATACAGCTTGCCAATAAGCTGGGAGTCAGCCGCACCCCGATTCGAGAGGCGATCCGTAAACTGGAGCTTGAGGGGCTGGTTCTTATGATTCCGAGGAAAGGCGCCGAAGTGGCAGACATTACGGAAAAGAGCCTTAAGGATGTCCTTGAAGTAAGGAGGGCTCTGGAGGAATTGTCCGTGAAGCTTACCTGTGACCGAATTACAAAAGAGGAGATCAAAGAGCTTGAACAGGCTGCCGAGAATTTCAGAAAGACAATGAAAAGTAAAGATATTACGGAAATTGCTGAAGCAGACGTGCGTTTTCATGACGTCATCTACACGGCTACCAAAAACCAGAAGCTCATCCAGCTTCTGAATAATCTCCATGAGCAGATGTATCGGTACAGAATCGAATATCTGAAAGATGAGGAGGTATATCCCAAGCTCCTTAAGGAACATAAAGAGATCATTGAAAGAATCAACAGGGGTGAAAAAGAAGAAGCGGCCAGAATTGTGTGCGAGCACATCGATAATCAGGTAAATGCGGTTATGGATGTTATCCGGACAAAACAAAATTAAACTGAATATCATTTCCAGATTTTGTCAAGACTCCTTATATGAGTATAAGGAGGTACATAAGGGTGGAAGAAAATACGATCTGGAAAGATATGGTTCAGGAAGATATTGAAGAAGATAAAAACATAGACAAAAAAGACAGGATAAAAAAGATAATCTGTGTTATACTGGGAATCTGCATCGGAGCACTTTTGACGGGCGTATATGTCTCGCAGAGAGCTATGGAGGTAGATGCGAGGATTTCCAAAATGCAGGGAAATCTTTCAAAAGAAGTGTTCCGTTTTCATGTGTTGGCGGATAGTGACAGCGATGAGGCGCAGCGGGTTAAGCTAAAGGTCAGGGATGAAGTACTGGAATATATGAAACAGACAATGCCTGGCAATGAAGATATGGTATCGGCGAGCCAGACGAAAAAGTGGGCGAAGGAACATCTGCGCGAGATTGAGGATGTTGCCGAGCGGGTGATTCAGGAAGAAGGGTATTCTTACCGGGCGAAGGCGGAAGTGTCCGTCTGCTATTTCCCTGATAAGCGGTATGGGGATATCACATTCCCGCAGGGTTATTACGAGGCGCTTCGTATAAAACTCGGGAAGGCGAAAGGACAAAACTGGTGGTGTGTGCTGTACCCTAATCTCTGCTTTACTTCATCCACTTGTGCGGTAGTGGATGAGGAAGGAAAAGAGGAACTCAAAAGTGTGCTGACGGATGAGGAGTATGAGATGATAACAGCTACAACAGATTTTAAAATCAAAAGTTTTTTCTTTGGAGAGGGAACAGATGACAAGAGTAAATGAGTATACGATAAGAAGCAGAGTACGTTTTAGTGAGATAGACCATACGAGGAAGATGACGCTTCCGGGTATTATCAATTATTTTCAGGACTGTAGTATTTTTCAGTCGGAAGAGATCGGATATGGACTGGAATATCTGAATAAGCAGAAAAAAGCGTGGATGCTTTCTGCATGGCAGATCGTGATCGAACGGTATCCCAAACTGGGAGAGGAGATTACTGTTAGTACATGGGCCTCTGGATTTAAAGGAATCTGCGGCGACCGGAATTTTTGCATGAGAGACGAGGCGGGAGAGATAACTGCCTGTGCCAATTCTCTGTGGGTTTATATGGATCTTCAAAAAGGCAGACCAGCAAAGCCAGAGGCAGATGAGGTGGAAGCTTATGGGGTGTCAAAGCCTCTCGGGATGGAGAGGGCACCGAGAAAAATAGATATTCCGGAGAATATGACAGAACTGCAGTCATTTCCGGTACGAAGATATCATATCGACACGAATGAACATGTCAATAACTGCCAGTACGTACAGATGGCGAAAGAAGTGTATGAAGGAGAAGAGCCGATCAGGCAGGTGCGGGCAGAGTACAAAAAATCCGCAGTATACAACGATATTATAATGCCAAGAGCCGGCAGGGAAGATAACAGAACGGTTGTAGAGCTCTGCAATGTAAAAGGGCAGACTTTCGCAACGGTAGAATTCAGAGCATAGGAGAAGATTATGAAGCTACAGGAAGAATTGGGAAAAAAGAGAACTTTGATGGTTGTAAAGAAAGTAGATTTCGGAGTATATCTGGGAACGAGTGAAGAACGGGTACTGCTACCTAAAAAACAGGTTCCGGCGGGGATAGAGATTGGGGATCCGATTGAAGTATTTTTATATAAAGATTCGGATGACCGGATCATTGCGACGACTCAGATGCCGAAGATCATGATGGGAGAGCTTAAGGAGCTTAAGGTAGCTGACACCGGAAGGATTGGGGCGTTTCTTGACTGGGGGCTTCCAAAGGATCTGCTGCTTCCTTTTAAAGAACAGACCGCGAAGGTCTCGAAAGGAGATGAGGTATTAGCGGCATTATATGTGGACAAGTCCGGGAGACTCTGTGCTACGATGAAGGTATATCCACATCTCAAGACAGATTCTGTCTATCAGAAGGATGATGAAGTTAAGGGTACGGTATATGAGGTCAGTAAGAATTTTGGAGTATTTGTGGCAGTAGATGACCGATACTCGGCGCTGATTCCCAAACGGGAGGATTTTGGCAGTCTGAAGGTGGGGGATAAGATAACAGCGAGGGTTACGAAGGTTCATGAAGACGGAAAATTAGACTTAAGCGTACGAAAAAAAGCGTTTCTTCAGATGGATGAAGATGCTCAGATGTTATTAAAAAAGATGGAAATATCGGGGGGAAGATTGCCGTTTACTGACAAATCTGACGCGGAATTGATAAAAAAAGAATTTGGCCTTAGTAAAAACGCATTTAAGAGAGCCGTCGGCAGGCTGTTAAAAGAGCAGAAGATACAAATCAGTGAAAAGGGTATTGAAATTCTGCAAAAATAGGCTATACTTGATGACGTAAGAAGAAAAGTGAGTTTGAAAGGAGAGCGTAATATGAAAGTACAGAATATTACAGATGTAGAGAAGTTTTTTAGCGTAGTAGACAGTTGTAAAGGCAGAGTAGAGCTCGTAACAGGGGAAGGAGACAGACTGAACCTGAAGTCCAAGTTATCCCAGTATGTATCCCTTGCGAATATTTTTTCTAATGGAGAGATTCCGGAGCTTGAGATCGTAGCGCATGAGAAAGAAGATATCGACAGGCTGGTCAGCTTTATGATCAACGGCTAATCAGGAATTTTAATAAGAGAAAACTAAAATGGAGAAGATTCCTAAGTGCAGATATCTTCTCCATTTTTATTTGAGAAAATTAGTTTTCAGGCTTCACGGTTGTAATGATTGGTTTTCCATCTTGATCAACCAAAACGGCTACTCCGCACCCGCTTGTCATATTGGATGAGATCAACAAATAATTAACTCCTGTCTGTGTGTCAACAATAATCTTGCGAACGTTGGTGACTCCCTGCGAATAGGTTTCTACGAATCTGTTTTTCTCCATGTTCATCACTCCTTTCAAAATGATGTTTTTATTATAGTATATCTCAAACTAAATGTAAAACAATTTACATTTTTTACTGAAAATCCATGATAAAATTCATATGACATTTCAGGTGTTTCGTAGTAAAATTGTTATAAAGACAGAAGCAGAAGGAAAAGGAGTTTTAGGATGAGTTTTGCGCATTTACACGTCCATACGGAGTACAGTCTTCTGGACGGTTCTAATAAAATTAAAGAGTGTATCGCAAGAGTTAAGGAACTGGGGATGAACAGCGTGGCGATCACAGATCATGGGGTTATGTTTGGCGTCATCGACTTCTACCGTGCGGCGAGGGCGGCAGGGATCAAGCCTGTCCTTGGCTGCGAGGTATATGTGGCTCCCGGTTCCAGATTTGATAAGGAAGCAATGGGAGGAGGGGATGACAGATATTATCATCTGGTGCTTCTGGCTGAAAATGATCTGGGCTATCATAATCTGATGAAAATTGTATCCAGAGGCTTTACGGAAGGGTATTACTATAAGCCCCGTGTAGATCTTGCACTTCTTGAGCAGTATCACGAAGGGCTTATTGCGCTGAGCGCATGTCTTGCGGGAGAGGTACAGAGAAATATCTTAAGAGGAATGTACGAGGAAGGAAAAGAGGCGGCTTTCCGATATCAGGGTATCTTTGGAAAGGGCAATTTCTTTTTGGAGCTTCAGGATCATGGGATGAGCGAGCAGCGTCAGGTGAATCAAGCGTTGCTTCGCATGTCGCAGGAGACGGGGATAGAACTGGTGGCGACCAATGATATCCATTATACCTATGCAGAGGATGAGAAGCCTCATGATATGCTTCTGTGTATACAGACCGGAAAGAAGCTGTCTGACGAGAAGCGGATGCGTTATGAGGGAGGGCAGTATTATATCAAATCCGAGCAGGAGATGAGAGAGCTGTTCCCCTATGCACTTCAGGCTCTTGAGAATACGCAGAAAATCGCGGACAGATGTAATGTAGAGATTGAGTTCGGTGTTACAAAACTGCCGAAGTATGATGTGCCGGAAGGGTATACATCATGGGAGTACCTGAACAAGCTGTGTTATGAAGGTCTGGAAAGAAGATATCCGAATCCTGACGGTGCGCTTAAGGAGAGGCTTGAGTATGAGCTTTCCGTTATCAAGTCTATGGGATATGTGGATTATTTCCTGATCGTATGGGACTTTATTAAATACGCGAAAGACCATCAGATCATGGTGGGGCCGGGACGCGGCTCTGCGGCGGGAAGTATTGTGTCCTACTGTCTTGAGATTACGAGCATCGATCCGATCAAATATCAGCTTCTATTTGAGCGTTTTCTGAACCCGGAACGTGTGTCCATGCCTGATATTGATGTGGATTTTTGTTTTGAGAGACGTCAGGAGGTCATTGATTATGTTGTCAGGAAATACGGGGAGGACCGGGTGGTTCAGATCGTTACCTTTGGTACGATGGCGGCAAGAGGCGTGATTCGTGATGTGGGACGGGTGATGGATCTTCCTTATGCATATGTGGATTCTATCTCGAAGATGATCCCGAAGGAGCTGAATATTACACTGGAACGGGCACTTAAGGAAAGCCATGAGTTTAAAAAGACATATGAGGAGGATCCGCAGGCAAAGGAACTTATTGATGCCTCCATGCGTCTTGAGGGACTTCCAAGGCACACGTCCATGCATGCTGCCGGAGTGGTGATCAGCCAGAATGCGGTTGATGAGTATGTGCCATTATCTCTTGGGGCGGACAACTGTGTGACCACACAGTTTACTATGACTACTTTGGAAGAATTAGGACTTTTAAAAATGGATTTTCTGGGGCTTCGTACACTGACAGTTATTCAGGACGCGGTGAAGCTTGCCGGCGAAAGCAGCGGAAAAGAGATTGACATTAATAAGATAGATTATAATGATCATGCGGTTCTTACAGCAATTGGAACAGGAAGGAATGACGGAGTATTCCAGCTTGAGAGCGGCGGTATGAAAAGCTTTATGAAAGAACTGAAGCCAAAGAGTCTGGAAGATATCATTGCGGGAATATCACTGTACCGTCCGGGGCCGATGGATTTTATACCGCAGTATATCAGGGGGAAGAATCATCCGGAGACCATTACGTATGACTGTCCGCAGCTTGAGCCGATTCTGGCGCCTACCTATGGCTGTATCGTTTATCAGGAGCAGGTTATGCAGATCGTGCGTGATCTTGCAGGATATACCCTTGGGCGAAGCGACCTGTTAAGGCGTGCCATGTCAAAGAAAAAGGGCGATGTCATGCAGAAGGAGCGTCAGAGTTTTGTCTACGGGAATCCAAAGGAGGGAGTTCCGGGCTGTATTGCCAATGGGATAGAGGAGAGGATTGCCAATAAGATCTATGATGAAATGATAGATTTTGCAAAATATGCGTTTAATAAATCCCATGCGGCTGCATACGCGGTTGTGTCTTATCAGACGGCATGGCTGAAATACTATTATCCGGTAGAATTTATGGCAGCGCTTATGACATCCGTGATCGACAATCCGGGTAAGGTTGCGGAATACATCTACACCTGCCGCCAGATGGGGATTGATATCCTGCCGCCGGATATCAATAAGGGAGTCGGAACATTTTCGGTGGATACAGGAAATATCCGATATGCGCTTTCGTCGATCAAAAGCATCGGGCGTCCGGTCATTGACGTAATCTTAAAGGAGAGAGAAGCAGGCGGAGAATTTAAAAATCTTAAGGATTTTATTGAGCGCATGACGCCGAAGGAGCTGAATAAAAAGACGATAGAGAATTTTATCAAATCCGGTACATTTGATAGTCTTCCCGGCACAAGAAAACAGCTTATCACGGCGTATGCCGGGATTTTGGATCAGGTGAACAGGGAACGGAAGTATTCTATGACAGGTCAGATGTCGCTTTTTGATATGGTAAGTGATGAGCAGAAAACGGAATTTGAGATTCCGCTTCCTGATGTGGGGGAATATGATAAAGAGGCGAAGCTTGCCTTTGAAAAGGAAGTGCTGGGAGTATACCTGAGCGGTCATCCGATGGAAGAATATGAGGAAAAATGGAAGAAAAATATAACGAAGACAACGCTTGATTTCCAGTTGGATGAAGAAAGCGGACATACAAAAGTCCATGATGGTGCAAAAGAGACTATAGGCGGGATCATTGCGGCTAAGACGATCAAATATACAAGAAAGAATCAGACGATGGCGTTCATTACTATAGAGGATCTTATGGGAACCGTGGAGGTTATTATATTTCCTAGAGATTATGAGAAGAATCGGCTGTATCTGGAGGAAGAGAATAAGGTTTTTGTAAGAGGCCGGGTGTCGGAGGAAGACGAAGCACCGAGCCGGCTGATCTGTGAAGAAATCATTCCTTTTAAGAGAACGAAAAGGGAGCTTTGGCTTCAGTTTGACAGTAAGGAGTCTTTTCGGCAGCAGGAAAAGGAACTTTATGATATGATCAGTGTATCGGAAGGGGAAGATACGGTTGTAATATATTGTAAGGCAGAGCGCGCAATGAAGCGTCTCGGCGCAAACAGGAATGTCCGTGCAGAGTCTGGACTATTGAGCAGGTTGACGAATTATCTTGGTGAATCTTGTGTAAAACTGATAGAAAAATCCATTGAAAATTAGTGATAATTCATGTACAATGTTGCCGAGTTAAGTTATAAATTACTAAGGTAGATTAATGGAGGGATTGACATGGGAGACAAAGTAATTCGTACGATCGGCGTTTTAACAAGCGGTGGAGATGCACCAGGAATGAATGCAGCAATCCGTGCGGTAGTGAGAACCGCATTGGGAAAAGGACTTAAGGTAAGAGGTATCCGCAGAGGATATCAGGGACTTTTAAACGAAGAGATTATTGATTTGTCCGCCAGAGATGTATCGGATACGATTCAGCGCGGAGGAACGATTCTCCAGACAGCACGCTGTCATTCTATGCGCACAGAGGAGGGCCAGCAAAAGGCTGCGGCGATCTGTAAAAAATACGGAATTGACGGACTGGTAGTAATCGGCGGAGACGGTTCTTTTGCTGGAGCACAGAGACTTGCATACTACGGAATCAATACGATTGGTATTCCGGGAACGATTGACCTTGATATTGCGTGTACAGAGTATACGATTGGTTTTGATACGGCGGTTAATACGGCTATGGAAGCAATTGATAAAGTCCGTGACACATCTACCTCTCATGAGAGATGCTCCATTATTGAAGTAATGGGAAGAGACGCGGGATATCTGGCATTGTGGTGCGGTATCGCTAACGGTGCTGAACGTATCCTTATGCCGGAAGAGCACGATTATAATGAGCAGATGATCGTAGAAGACATTCAGGCATGCAGAAAGCGCGGTAAGAAGAATTATATTATCATCAATGCAGAAGGAATCGGCGATTCTATGAATATGGCACAGAGAATTGAAGAAGCTACAGGTATGGAGACTAGGGCAACAATCATCGGGCACATGCAGCGTGGCGGAAGTCCGACATGTAAGGACAGAGTTTACGCTTCCATTATGGGTGCGATGGCAGTTGATCTTCTTGTTGAGGGCAAGACGAATCGTGTAGTTGGATATCAGCACGGAGAATTCAAGGACTTTGATATTGAAGAAGCGCTGAGTATGAAGAAAGAGATTCCGGAATATCAGTATGATATCGCACAGAGACTTGCCCTCTAATTATTCTATGTAAAGGTGGATAATATGACGAAAGAGGTATTGCTAACCATCTCGGGGCTGCATTATGATACATTCCCGGGAGAAGAATATGATGAGAATGAGCCGATAGAGGTAATTACACCGGCCACATATTATTTGAAAAATGGAAAGCATTATGTGATCTATGATGAGATGGTGGAGGGAATGCCGGGAACCATTCAGAATAAAATCCGGATTGCCGGGAATAATCTGTTAGAGATAAAAAAGAGCGGGCTTGCGAATACGAAGATGGTTTTTGAAAAAGACAAGATCAATATGACCCAGTACGAGACACCATATGGTGAGTTGATGGTTGGTATTTTTACAAAAAATATGCTGATTGATGTGACTGAGAGGAATATTGATGTCCGTGTGAACTATGAATTGGATATTAACAGTGAGAAGGTTGCAGACTGCGATATCAAGATGAATATCCGGGCGAATGCACCGGGGTAGACATAAGAAAAGGACAGGCGAAGAAAAGCCTGTCCTTTTGTAATCTCTGATAAATTAATAATTATTTGGAACTTACTTGCCGGTAAGTTTTGCAAAAAAGCCTTTCTTCTTAGGCGGAGCCTCAAGAGGACCGCGGATCCCTCTGACTGCCGTAATGTAAATGCCGCTGACTGTCGCTTTTACTTCCTTCTTTACAGGAACTAACGGAAAAATGTCGGCATCGCACATAAGAGTCATAACTTTAGGGCCAACCTTTGCTTTGACAACCGGGACTTTGGAGCGTCTCAGATACTTGGGTGTATTCTCAAGCACGATAGGCGGGAAACCCGCATCTTTAATCTTAAGCTTTTTTTTGTCAATGACCAGCATGGATACGGTCTGTGCCGCTGCTTCTAATTGCGCCTGCTGGTCGGCCTGCTTCTTTTCTGCTTTTTTTCCGAGAAAATATAATACAACGCATCCAATAATTAATACAATTAAAATCACCAATAATACGATTGTTACGTTACTCACTGGGAACCTCCTGTCTATCTCATCTTCACGAAATATATTGTATCATTCTTTCGATGTGAGTGCAAGCAATTTGGGGTTTTAGGGGTTACTTTTATAAAGAAAGATTATATAATGATATAAGAATGAGGTGATTAAGAATGTCTGATTTAATAAGAGACGGTATTGCAGAGAGCTACAGATGGGTGTTTGAACATCTTTTTATTATAAATATTATATTCTCTTTATTGATTATTTTTTTCCAGAGACGTAATCCGACGACAGTGTGGGCATGGTTGCTGCTTTTATATTTTCTCCCTGTTATCGGATTCGTCCTCTATCTTGTCTTAGCGCAGAATTTTCATAAAGACAGGATGTTCAAGATGAAGGAGATAGAAGGGGAATTAAAATATGCAGTCAGACGTCAGGAAGAATCCATTTTCCGAAGGAAGCTTCGCCTCAGAGATCCAGAGCTTGAAAGGTTTAAAAGGCTGATCTTATATAATCTGAATGAAAGTGAGGCTGTTTTAACAGACAACAATGACGTGCGGATCTATACAGACGGGGAAGATAAGTTCAGAGATCTGCTCTATGAGATGGAACATGCAAAAAGATATATTCATCTGCAGTATTATATTATCAGAAATGATGAGTTATGGCAGGAGATAGAAGCGGTTCTGATTCGAAAGGTCAAAGAGGGGGTGAAGGTCAGAGTACTGTTCGACAGTATGGGCTGTCGGGGAATGCGGCGGGATGACTGGAGGAAACTTCAGGCGGCAGGTGTGGAAGCGGCTGAATTTTTCCCAGCGCTTTTAGGAAAGTTTCAGTTGCGTGTTAATTACCGCAATCACAGAAAAATCGTCGTTATTGACGGGCGGCTTGGTTTTATCGGGGGGTTCAACATCGGAAGAGAATACCTTGGAAGAAACCATAAGTTTGGATATTGGAGAGACACGCATCTATGTATTGAAGGCTCGGCCGTGACATCGCTGGCAGTCAGATTTGTGCTGGACTGGAATTACGCGGCGAAGGAGAATCTGTTTTTAGACGACAGCTTGTTTGAGATTCCAAAATATGTGCGGGACGGACGAGATCCAGTGCAGATCATTACGAGCGGGCCGGATTCCAAATACCCGAAGATTCGTGACAATTATCTGCGGCTGATCCATATGGCTAGGCGAAGAATCTATGTTCAGACACCGTATTTTATACCGGATGATGATATTAAGGATGCGCTGGTGATCGCGGCAAAATCCGGAATCGATGTACGGATCATGATACCGTGTAAACCGGACCATCCATTTGTATACTGGGCAACATATTCTTATATAGGTGAGATGATCGAGGCAGGCGCCAGATGTTATACTTACGATAACGGTTTTTTACACAGCAAGTGCCTCTGTATAGACGGACTGGTGAGTTGTGTGGGAACTGCCAATATGGATATCCGGAGCTTTGCTCTGAATTTTGAGGTAAATGCGGTCATTTACAGCGCTAAGACTGCACAGAAACTGGAAGAGGAGTTTGAGAGCGATATTTTAAAAAGTACGATCATTACAAGGAAACAATATAGTCAGAGAAGCTGGCTTATCAGGGTGAAAGAGCAGTTCTGCCGTCTGCTGTCCCCGGTTCTGTAACATGCCGGCAGATCATGGAAAAGTCAACGAGAGTGTAAAAGGGTGAAATATCTGTGAAAAAGGTTTTAATGCGGGAGGGATTGTGATATACTCAATCAATGTTAAAAACATTATAAGATTAAGAGGTGTACTATGAAAAAGAAAATAGCAGTGTCAATAATAGGGATTGCCGTTTCTGCGATATTTTTAACTGCATGTGAGGCGAGCAAGGGATTGGAGACAGATGACATTAAGATTACGCAGTATAAAGGAGTTGAAGTAGATCAGGTTCAAAAGCCTGCAGAGATTACGGATGAGGATGTGGAAAAAGATATCCAGACAACGCTAGATGCGCAGGCAGAGACGAAAGAGATTACAGATCGCGGTGTTAAGGAAGGCGATATCGTTAACATTGATTTTGTCGGAAAGATAGACGGCAAAGCTTTTGACGGAGGCTCCGCCGAGAAGTATGATCTGACAATTGGTTCCGATAGCTTTATCGACGGGTTTGAGGATAGTATTGTCGGTCATCAGAAGGGCGACAAATTTGACTGGAACGGGAAATTCCCGGACAATTATGACAATACGGAATATGCTGGAAAAGATGTAGTATTCAGTATCGTGCTGAACAGTATCTCAGAACGCAAAGTTCCGGAACTTACGGATGAGCTGGTGGCGAAGTTGTCAGAGAAAGCGAAGAGCGTAAAAGAATATAAGGAAGAAGTAAAAGAACAACTGGAGACGACCGCTCAGCAAAGCTATGATGCATCGCTTGGCTCAGAAGTATGGCAGGCGGTTCTTGAGAATACTGAGGTGAAAAAGTATCCTGACGGTGAGAGGGAAAAGACGCAGGAAGCTTTGAAAAAGCGTTATGAAGAATTAGCAAAGACTTATGGCATGGAGTTTAAGGATTTTCTTGAAACGCAGATGGGCATGAGTGAAGACGACTTTAATAAGCAGGCGGCGGATGCAGCGGAGCAGACCGTAAAATCAAAGATGGTTACGAATGCGATTGCCGAGAAAGAAAAGATTACGCTTAGTGATGAGGCTTATGAAAAGGAATTACAGAAAATTGTTGACTCATATGGGTATGAAAGCGTAGATGCATTGAAAGAGCAGGTAGAAGAGGAAGAGCTTAAGATTACAGCCCTCAATAGCATTGTAGTAGAAGAACTTACAAAAAAATGTATCCAGAATGCTTCCGGCAAGTAAAAGAATCGGAAGACAGAAAGCAGCATCTGACACATATATCAATGGATTGTTTGAAGAGAAGGGCAGACTATAGCGAAAAAATGATATAACAGTCTGAAAGTGACATTTCATAGATCAGTGCACCGATGCGATTAAGAAGTTATAAAAATGGAATATGAAAATAAGCCTATGCATACATTGTAAAAACAATGAGTGCAGGGGTTTTGTATGAAAGATTATATTGAGGAGCGGGCAGTAGAAATCGCTTATTATATTATTGAGCATAAAGCGACGGTACGGCAGACGGCGAAGAAATTCGGAGTTAGCAAAAGTACGATACATAAAGATGTAACCGAACGTCTCATCCAGATTAATCCATCGTTGGCATCCGAAACGAGGAAAATCTTAGATCTCAATAAGTCCGAGCGCCACATACGCGGTGGACTTGCTACCCGCGAGAAATATCTTCACCAACATATATAAAAATGTAAAACATATAAAAGTAAATATGCAAAAAAGACAGACCGTGGCAAGAAGATGGTCTGTCTTTGTCATTAAAAATAAGATGACTGGATTTATCTTACAGCCAGTCACTGCAGTTTTAGGATATCGTTTGGAGTACAGTCCAAGTAAGCGCAAAGCCTTGCCAGTATGTCAAGATCCATTCGCGATACTTTACTTTTGCAGTAATTATTGAGTTGCGTGCGTTGGAGGTGGCATACTTCGCAAACTTTATTTTTGCTTACATTCTTGTCTTTTATGACACGTTCAAGGTTGCAAATTCCGCACGAACGGCGTAGCCATTCCGCTTCCGACGGCGTAATCATTC
>ERZ778514.610-NODE-610-length-31502-cov-7.462270_pt1 | contig 31502 bp, 29 predicted proteins | sample MGYA00510344_ERZ778514 | MGnify/ENA primary metagenome ERZ778514 (study PRJEB29527, sample SAMN07138968) | mouse gut metagenome | material: feces | host: mouse | place: China:Nanjing | collected 2016-01-25 ...
GTAAAAAATTATCATACCACACTTATCTATCTCTTGAATTTATGTCATTTACTTATGCGTAGAATATATATACCAATTTCACAGAAAAACCATACCACTCATCATATCTTTATGTGGAACAGCACTGATGCGGTATAGTATACCAATTTTATTGAAAGGAGCTTTTACAAAATGATTCATCAACAGCCACTCTATCGTCAGATCGCAGAGCTTTTGCGTGAAAAAATAGAAAAAGGGGAATATCAGTTCGGACAATTTATCCCTTCCGAGAGGGAACTTTCTGCCAAATACGGCGTGAATCGTCTGACACTGCGCAAAGCGATTGCACTGCTTGTCAACGAAGGGTTATTAATCCCAAAACCCGGAAAAGGCACCTATGTCAACCGTCCAAAGATTGATTCCGCATTTGACACAATTCAAAGTACCACTCCATTTTTGTTAGACATGGGGCTGACGCCTTCCAACCGATTAATCTATTCCGGCCGCCGGAAAGCCAACTGGAAATATGCGCAGATATTTAAGATTTCTCCCGATGATGACATTTTTCAGATCTTTCGTGTCCGTCTCGGCGACGGCGAACCCTATATTCTGGAATATACTTATCTTCCATACAGCCTGATACCTGATATCGAGCAATATGATTTCAGTATCTATTCACTTTATGACATCTATAACAAACACGGCATACAGCTTGCACATGACACGCAGACTCTGGAAATTGTTAAAATCTGCCCGCCGCAGTCCGGCCTGCTTAACCTGCCTGAAAATGATCCTGTATTTATGACTACAGAAACTATTATCGATACTCGGGGAAAGATTGTGGAATACACAAAGTCATACTCCAGCGGGAAAAAATTTGTCTTTTCTACAATTATGGAATAAAGGAGAACTTATGGGAAAATTAATACAATTAGTAAGTGAAGATCTGCGAGAAAAAATTGAAGAATATATTGTTACACATAAGCTAAAGGCGCATGATAAACTGCCTTCAGAACGTTCTTTATGCGAGCTGTTCAGCGCGAACCGCATAACATTGAGGGAAGCTCTGAAGCATATGCAGAATGAAGGCTGCATATATACGGTTCACGGAAAAGGGAACTTTATAGCCGAACCGAAATATACAGAGGATGTAAGAAGTTTCATCTCTTACTCTTCCGGCTGGGAGTCCGATGGCTATCAGACACGAAGCAAAGTAATTGATTTTTACGTAATAGAAGCTCCAAAAAAAGTAGCGCAGGCATTAAAATGCCGGATCGGCACTTCAGTCTATCTATTAAAGCGGGTGAGATATCTCAATGACATCCCATTATTTTTGGAGACAGCTTATATTCCTATTGAATACTGTCCAAAGCTGGACAGCTTTAACTTCAATAGTTGTTCTTTGTATAGTACGCTGGAGCAATTTTACAATATAAAGCTTACACATCAGGAACATACGATTTCTATTACAAGGCTAGAAGCATTTGAGGCGCATCTGCTTGGCATGCAGGAGGGGGATGCTGCTTTCTATATCAAGGGAATCACAAAAACCAGCGGAGGAACACCCTTTGAATACTGTGTATCATTAAACCGCGCAGATAAATATAAAATGTCCGGGAGACTTAGTTCTGCAAATGAAACCGCTTAAAATAAGGGTATCGCTTAATCATCAAATCAGATGATTAAGCGATACCCTTTATTGATCCGACAGATTATTATCTCCTCCGGAAACAGCCTATATGTATAAATAATCTCTACCTGCGGCCTCCGTTTAGCTCAAAAGAACTCATCAGATTCTTGAGCAGGCCTGCCTGAGAAGATAATTGCTGACTGGCAGCCGCACACTCTTCACTGGTTGCAGAATTTGTCTGAACAACATCGGAAATCTGTCCAATTCCATCTGTAACCTGTTCGATCGACTTAGTCTGTTTTTCCACAGCCTCTACAACTACCGCCATCTTAGTTGTTACATTTCCAGCAAGTTCACCTGTCTTTTCCAGAGATTCGGTAACTCTGTTCACTGCATCTCCGCCTTCAGCAACAGTGGCAATCGAACTCTCGATCAGCTCTTTTGTTGCTTTGGTCGCTTCCTCGGACTTGGAAGCCAGATTACTAACTTCATCAGCAACAACGGCAAATCCTTTGCCGGCAGAACCCGCACGCGCTGCTTCTACTGCCGCATTCAGAGCGAGAACATTTATCTGGAAAGCTATATTTTCAATAGTGGCGATAATAGTACTGATTTTCTGCGACGATTCAGAAATGCGGCCCATAGCTTCATTCAATTCCTTAACATAATCTATACTGATACCCAATTGCGCACCTGCCCGGTTAACAAAGTCGCCTGCCTCCGCAGCAGCTATAGATGTTTTTCGTGCACTCTCAGATATATCCGCAATAGTGGCGGAAATTTCCTGAATAGAACTTGCCTGCTCAGTTGCGCCTTGAGCCATAGACTGCGCACTGCTGGATACATTATCAGAACCATCCGAAACCTGTCCGGCGCTTGCGGCAATCTGCCCCATCGTATGATTCAATCCGGACTGAATCCGGTCTAAGGATACTCGGATCGACTGGAAATCACCCAGATATTCCTGCCGGGCTCCCTCAGTCAGATCACCTTTCGCAATCGCATCCAGCACAATCGTAATCTCACCAATATATTCTCTCAAACGACGGGTAGTATCCTCAAAAATCTGGCCCAGCACGCCTATTTCATCATCAGAATGAACACTGCCCTTGACATCCTTGCCGCTTGCAAGACCAAGATCTCCCTTCTCCAAACGTCTTGCCATCTGTGTAATCTCTCCCATAGGCTCGGTAACCCGCTTTTTCAAATAGCCTACTAAAAATACACCGCATAAAACGATCGCGATCAGACTCAATCCCGTTGCCCAGACAATAACGCTGAAAACCTGCTTCTTTACCTCTGCCATAGATATCCCGGCAAAGATCAAGCCATTAACTTTCCCGTCATCACCCTTTGTAGGAACATAGGAACAAAGATAATCGACCCCCAGAATATCCGCTTCTCCTACATACTCTTTACCTTGCTGAAGCACAATCTCATTCAGCTCAGACGACAGCTTCGTGCCAACCACACGTTCACCGTCTTTAGTCACCGTACTATAAGCCCGGGTATCTCCCTCGAAAATAGTAAATTCACAGCCCATGCGGCTCTTCAGATCATCTAAAAGCTGATTGATATCTTCACTTCCAGATATACGTTCCAGTTCACTGGCAAGAATATTTGTACCATTCGTGCAACGCTCCTCCTGCATCTTTGTAATCAAAGACATAAACATAAAAATACAGATAATCATCGCCAGTACAAAAGAAATCACCTGCATAGCCGCCGCAACACGGCCAATCTTCGTCCCGATACTTTTGTACTTTTTATCTTTTTTTTCTTTAGGCATTTCTCCTCTTTTCATTTCTGTTCCTCCTGACCTTTCATATGTATCAAAGACTTAAAATGCTCCGCCTGATATATCAAATTTTACAAATTGCAAAAGCAAAAAGGGACTTTCCGAAAGAAACGAAAAGTCCCTATTATAATCAGCTCAGATTACTCAATAATCTTAGCAACTGTACCGGAACCTACAGTACGTCCGCCCTCACGGATAGCGAAACGAAGCCCCTGCTCCATAGCTACTGGGTGAATCAGCTCTGCTGTAATTTCTACGTTATCACCAGGCATACACATCTCAATGCCTTCTGGAAGGTTACAGATACCTGTTACGTCTGTTGTTCTGAAATAGAACTGCGGACGATAGTTGTTGAAGAATGGCGTATGACGACCACCCTCATCTTTTGTCAGTACGTAAACCTGTCCTGTGAACTTTGTATGGCATGTTACAGAACCTGGTTTAACAAGACACTGTCCTCTTTCAATCTCTGTTCTCTGAACACCACGAAGAAGAGCGCCGATGTTATCACCAGCCTGAGCCTCATCAAGAAGTTTACGGAACATCTCAACACCAGTAACAACCGTCTTTCTCTTATCCTCATGGATACCGATGATCTCTACTTCATCATTAACGTGAAGAGTACCACGCTCTACTCTACCTGTAGCAACTGTTCCACGTCCTGTGATAGAGAATACGTCCTCTACAGGCATAAGGAACGGCTGATCTGTAGCACGCTGCGGATCTGGAACGAAGGAATCTACCGTGTCCATAAGCTCCATGATCTTGTCGCCCCACTCACTCTTCGGATCCTCAAGAGCCTTAAGAGCGGAACCCTGAATGATCGGGCATCCTTCGAACTCATACTCCTCAAGAACCTCTGTAATCTCCATCTCTACTAACTCAAGAAGCTCCTCATCATCTACCATATCGCACTTGTTCATGAATACTACGATGTAAGGAACACCTACCTGACGGGACAGAAGAATGTGCTCTTTTGTCTGAGCCATAACACCGTCTGTTGCAGCTACGACAAGGATAGCGCCGTCCATCTGAGCAGCACCAGTGATCATGTTCTTAACATAGTCAGCATGTCCCGGACAGTCAACGTGAGCATAGTGACGATTAGCTGTCTCATACTCAACGTGAGCTGTAGAGATTGTGATTCCACGCTCTCTCTCTTCCGGAGCCTTATCGATGTTATCAAATGCAACCGCTGCATTTCCTTCTACTCTCTCAGACAGAACCTTTGTGATCGCTGCTGTAAGCGTTGTCTTACCATGGTCAACGTGGCCAATGGTACCAATATTACAATGTGGTTTAGTTCTTTCAAATTTAGCTTTTGCCATTATGAATATCCTCCTTAATTTCAATGCCTTTATGGCATACTTTTTAAATTTACGTTTACTCGGCTAATTTTGATTATATTTCAAATCATACAGTTTTTCAAGCCTTTTCTTACTTATTAAGCATTTTTATTGGACAATACTTTTTCCTGAACAGATTTCGGTACCGGCTCATATTTCTCAAAGAACATTGAGTAATTGCCGCGTCCCTGTGTCCTGGAACGAAGGTCTGTAGAATATCCGAACATCTCGGAAAGCGGTACATATCCGCGTACGATCTTTCCTCCGCCCAAGTCGTCCATACCTTCGATACGTCCGCGCCGGGAGTTGATATCACCAATAACATCTCCCATATATTCTTCCGGCATCGTTACCTCAACCTTCATGATAGGCTCAAGAAGTATCGGATCTGCCTTCCTCATAGCGTCCTTAAACGCAAGGGATCCCGCAATATGGAACGCCATCTCACTGGAGTCTACCTCATGATAGGAACCATCATAGACGTTCGCCTTGATACCGACTACCGGGAATCCTCCAAGGATACCTGCCTGCATAGCTTCCTCAATACCTTCTCCGATCTTCGGAATATACTCTTTCGGAATCGCTCCGCCGACAACGCTTGATTCAAACTTGAACAGCTCTTCGCCGTTGGCATCCATCGGCTCGAATTTAACTTTACAATGTCCGTACTGTCCACGTCCACCGGACTGCTTCGCATACTTGCTGTCAACATCCACAGCTTTCGTAAATGCCTCTTTGTAAGCAACCTGAGGTGCGCCTACATTCGCCTCTACCTTAAACTCACGGAGAAGTCTGTCTACGATAATCTCAAGGTGAAGCTCGCCCATTCCCGCGATGATCGTCTGACCAGTCTCCTGATCAGTATGCGCACGGAATGTCGGGTCTTCTTCTGCAAGCTTCGCGAGAGACTCGCCAAGTTTGCCCTGAGAAGCTTTTGTCTTAGGCTCAATCGCAAGCTCGATAACCGGCTCCGGGAACTCCATGGACTCTAAGATTACCGGGTGCTGGTCGGCACAAAGTGTATCACCAGTTGTTGTAAACTTGAATCCGATCGCTGCCGCGATATCACCGGAATATACTTTATCGAGTTCCTGTCTCTTATTCGCATGCATCTGAAGGATACGTCCTACACGCTCCTTCTTGCCCTTTGTTGCATTCAGCACATAAGAACCGGAGTTCATCGTACCGGAATAAACTCTGAAATACGCCAGCTTACCAACAAACGGATCTGTCATGATCTTGAATGCCAAAGCCGAGAATGGCTCCTCATCAGAAGAATGTCTTACTACATCATTACCGTCCGCATCAACACCCTGAATCGGAGGAATGTCTGTCGGTGCAGGCATGTACTCCAGCACAGCGTCGAGAAGTTTCTGTACGCCCTTGTTTCTGTACGCAGAGCCACAGCAAACCGGAACCGCCGTACATTCGCATGTTGCTTTTCTGAGAGCAGCTTTCATATCTTCTACAGAAGGCTCCTCACCCTCAAGATACTGCATCATCAAATCATCATCTAAATCGCAGATCTTCTCTACCAGCTCGGAGCGGTAAAGCTCTGCGTCATCTTTCATATCATCCGGAATCTCTGTGATAGAAATGTCATCTCCCTTATCATCATTATAGATGTAAGCTCTCATCTCCATCAAATCAATGATTCCTTTAAAATCATCTTCTTTGCCGATTGGCAGCTGCAGACAGATGGCGTTCTTTCCAAGCCTTGTCTTGATCTGCTCAACAGCATTGTAGAAATCTGCGCCCAGAATGTCCATCTTATTGATAAAGGCCATTCTCGGTACATTGTAAGTGTCTGCCTGACGCCATACATTTTCTGACTGCGGCTCGACACCACCCTTAGCACAGAACACACCTACTGCTCCGTCAAGTACACGAAGAGAACGCTCAACCTCTACGGTAAAGTCAACGTGTCCCGGGGTATCAATAATGTTGATACGGTGCTCCGGGGCGCCAGCTTTCGGTTTCCCGTCTTCCTCAAGTGTCCAGTGACAAGTAGTAGCTGCGGAAGTGATCGTGATACCTCTTTCCTGCTCCTGTTCCATCCAGTCCATAGTAGCAGTACCTTCATGAGTATCTCCAATCTTGTAATTTACACCGGTATAGTAAAGAATACGCTCTGTAAGTGTAGTCTTACCAGCATCGATATGAGCCATAATACCGATATTTCTTGTTCTCTCTAATGGATATTCTCTTCCAGCCATTATTGCCTCCTAGAATCTATAGTGAGCAAATGCTTTATTTGCTTCAGCCATCTTATGCATGTCTTCTTTACGCTTTACGGCTGCTCCTGTATTATTGGCAGCATCCATAATCTCATTCGCCAATCTTTCCTGCATTGTCTTCTCGCCTCTTTTGCGCGAAAACAATGTCAGCCAGCGAAGTGCAAGCGCCTGTCTCCTGTCCGCTCTTACTTCGATCGGCACCTGATATGTCGCACCGCCGATACGTCTTGCCTTAACCTCGAGCTGCGGCATGATATTGTTCATAGCCTCCTCAAATACTTCAATGGCCGGCTTATCGGTCTTTTCTGCAACTCTGTCAAACGCTCCATATACAATCTTCTGAGCAACACCTTTCTTACCGTCTAACATAATGTTATTGATAAGCTTTGTTACCACTTTATTATTGTATAATGGATCTGCTAATACGTCTCTTTTCTGAGTATGTCCTTTACGTGGCACGGTCCTTCCCTCCTTAAACATTTTGATTAATTCATCGGTACTCACATGTGTCGTTCTAATGATACTGTGTAGTGCAAAGGATTACTCACAATGTATAATTCCCTGCAACTTACTTTCATCATAGTTCTGTTTGTGATTACATCATTTTAATATTGAAGTTCTTTTTCACTTCTCACCACTTTCTGTGGAAGTTCTTCCTCACTGCGCTCGGGAGAACAAAGTAATCTCTAAGTTTGCGCGGCGCCTAACGACTTGCGCATACTATGAGCTTACTTTTACTTTTTCGGCTTCTTTGCACCGTATTTTGAACGTGCCTGTCTTCTCTTCGCAACACCTGCTGTATCAAGTGTTCCCCTAACGATATGGTAACGTGTACCTGGAAGATCTTTTACTCTTCCTCCGCGAATCAGGACAACGCTATGCTCCTGAAGGTTGTGACCTTCGCCCGGGATATAGCTTGTTACCTCGATACCGTTAGAAAGACGTACTCTGGCAATCTTTCTCAGCGCTGAGTTAGGCTTCTTCGGCGTAGCCGTCTTAACTGCTGTACACACACCTCTCTTCTGCGGAGCGGATTCATCTGTCGCTCTCTTCCTCAAAGAGTTATAGCCTTTCTGGAGTGCCGGAGCTGTAGACTTCTTTACTGCTGTCTGACGTCCTTTTTTTACTAACTGGTTAAATGTTGGCATTCTTTTCACCTCCTACGATAATAATAAGTTGCTTTCATCTGTATGAATCAGTGCATGGAGATACAATGCATCCCCATGCACGCTAGATTAGTTTATTACGATTTTTCGGTGTTGTCAAGGACTTTTGTTACGTTTTCATCTGTTTTCTCTGCAATTCCTTAACTGTTCTGTTTTTCAAAAAACAAATCGACGCTCTTCTTTATCTCTTCCGGTTTCATTGTCTTAAGAAGATATCCCGCCGGCTTTAACGGAACGATCTTTTGGATACTCTCCTTATCGCCTCTTCCCGTCAGGAAAATCACCGGTATATCTGCGGTCTCCTTCTCCGCACGAATCATATCAAGCACCTGTCTTCCGTCACAGATAGGCATCTCATAATCAAGAAGTACAAGATCCGGTCTGTCGAGGGTGATACTTCTGATCGCCGCCATTCCAGACTGTGCAAGTCCAACCTCGTAATCTTTCTCCAGAAGCTGTTTTATTGCCTGACGCATAAGACCGGAATCATCTACTACAAGTACTTTTTTCCTAAGCGCCGCCTCATTTTCCTCCATAGTTTTTTTAAGATATTTTTCAATCTCCGACATAGCGTTCTCAACCTTAATATTCGTTCCCACGCCTTTCTCTAACAGATGCGGCGCGCTCACACAGAAAGCAAAATATCCCGCGCCCGTGTCGAACAGGAGACTGAACTGCATCTTCTTCTTTTCAAGGACCTGCTGGAACTGCTCGTAATTCAAAAGATTTTCTCCCTTTACTTTACGCAGATCCGCAGATGGGAAATACCTCTTAAGCTTCTCAACAAACTGCTTTGCTGTATATCTCGTTGCGTTAATGATCATAGAATTTACTTTGTCTGCCTTCGAGCCTATCATCTTTCCAACAGTATTCAGCAACAGCTTCTCCTCAAAGACAAGGACGATTTCCCATTCCTTGTTCCCCTCTGTCTCATACACCAGACGGTAATAAATTCCATTTCCAAATTTCTCACCGCCATACTGCTTGCTGATAATATGTGTTTTTAAGCGGAACATATCTTCGATCAGATGTATGATTGCTTCCCCCATAGCCGCCTGCTCTTCTTCCGGCAAAAGCTCTCCCCATTTGCTCTCGCCCTCGCCTACGATCGCAAGATCCTCCGTGAGCGTATGCCCGATCAGCCATCCTGTACACACGCCCAAAAAGTGGTTGACAGCCGCCATAGAATATCCTGTCTGCTCCAGCTCCCATTCTAGCTGAGGCAGCGTAACATCCCGGAAATTAGCATGAAGACGCTTATGCGTCTCATATCCCTGATATCCGACGGACTTCATATACTCCTCTTCCTCAACAAAATGTTTCATCGCATGGGCTTTAAAGAATTTAATTCCCTCATCACAGATCCACTGATGTTTTTCCGGCTGTTCGCCAAATCTGATCATCTTGCTCATGATCCCGAAAAGTTTCTGATGCTCTTTGTCAATATAGTCAACCCCCATATTGAACCGCTCCTGCCACGTCAATTGATACCCCATCTCAAATCCTCCTAATCATTTTATATATTTGTTCCAGATAGATAATATGCCTTAATACACTGCAAAATCTGCACAAAAAAGAGCTTGTTCTTCCGTCTCACTGCTCCCGAACAGTCCCTGAATAAAACACGCTCTTATAAATTCATATCTGTCTTGATTTTCATACTGCAAATTGCTCTCAAATCTTGAGGCATGGGTTCTTCTACATGTTTTATTTCATGAACAATGTCTGTGCATTGATGCCATAAAAGTAAATGTCGCTACTACCGTATCTGTTGTTATAATATTAAGCAAGTGCTTATAGAATACCATAAACAATACAGAATTTCAAATGCTTTTACCAAATTTACCATATATATTACTATCTAATTCCCCAACTCATCTTTACATTTCTCAAGCGCCGATGCAATCACTGCATCCATATCATAATACCTGTATTCCCCAAGCCTCCCCCCAAAGATCACCTTTTCCTGCGAGGACGACAATCCTTTATATTCTTGATACAATTCCGTATTCTTTTTATCATTAACGGGATAGTATGGTTCGTCCCCAACCTTCCACTCCGAACTGTACTCCCGGCTGATGACAGTCTTTGGCTGTGTACCGAATTCAAACCACTTGTGCTCAATGATCCGTGTCCACGGCGTCTTCGCATCTGTATAATTCACCGCTGCATTACCTTGAAAATTCGGCTTATCAAGAACCTCTGTCTCGAATCTGACCGAGCGGTATTCAAGCACACCCAGCTTATACTCAAAATAGGCGTCAATGGCTCCCGTGTACACGACCTTGTCCGCCAACGCGTCAAGCGTCTCCTTCTCTTCCAGATAATCCACGCCAAGACGGATCTCGATTCCCTCCAGCATATTCCATACCATCTTCGTATATCCGCCCACCGGAATTCCCTGATACAATGCATTGAAATAGTTATTATCAAACGTCAGCCGCACCGGAAGTCTCTTGATGATAAATGCTGGGAGCTCGCTGCAAGGACGCCCCCACTGCTTCTCGGTATATCCCTTCACCAGCTTTTCGTAGATATCAGTCCCCACAAGACTGATGGCCTGCTCTTCCAGATTTCTCGGTTCAGAGATTCCTGCCGCCAGTCTCTGCTCCTCTATTTTAGCCGCTGCCTCTTCCGGAGTCACAACTCCCCACATCTTATTGAATGTGTACATATTAAATGGAAGAGAATAAAGCTCCCCCCTGTAGTTTGCTACAGGGGAGTTCGTAAATCGGTTGAACTCCGCAAACTGGTTCACATACTCCCATACATTCTTATTATTTGTGTGAAAGATGTGGGCGCCGTATTTGTGAACATGAATATCCTCCACTTCTTCGGTATAGACATTTCCCGCAATATGATCCCTCCGGTCAATGACAAGAACCTTCTTACCCGCTTTTTTGGCCTCATGTGCAAAAACCGCCCCGTAAAGCCCTGCTCCTACTATCAGATAATCATACTTCATACCTTTTCTCCTCCAATTATTTCTTATAATCCGAGCTTGTCCGCAATGAAGCCCATCTCCTCAAGAGCCACATCAATCAAATCATCAAGACTAAGTCCTGTAAATTCAATCGCTTCCATATAATCTCTGTTAGCGCCCTTTGCAAACCGCAGCTCATTAAACCGCTTCATCACCGATTTGTGCTTGACGCTTGCAATCTTCTTATCCGGATAGATCTGTGCAACTGCTTTTACAAATCCACTCATCGGATCTGCCGCCAGAATCGCATACTGAAGTGTCGTCTTTGCTTTCACCCCGCTCTTTGGATTATGCGCGCAGATTGCATCAAACAGAACCTTGTCTTCAATCCCTTCTTTTCTCAAAATCTCTGCCGAAGTCGGACCATGTACACTCATATCATGCTGCCAGTCACACTGCTCCTCGTCCAGATCATGAAGCAGTCCGACAATCCCCCAATACTCTACGTCATCCGGCGCCAGCCTCTTGGCCAGTCCTCTCATAATCGCTTCCACCGCATAAGAATGGGTAATATAATTCTCACCTTCCATATATTTCATCAAAATCTCATGCGCCTGTTCTCTGTTCATTGTCTTATTTCCTCCTGCCTATTTTATATTTACAAAACCATTATATACACTATACAAACAGACGGCAATATCAATACAACATCTTCTGAACCTCTTTACTGTCAAGATTTTCTTTCGTCACCCAGAGATATCCTGTATCTATATAAGCTTCATTAGCCATCCCGAGCGCCGCTCTGGATGCCGCTATCACAGAAGCATATCCCATCCCAAAAGGATTCTGCACCACAAGGCCTGCAATCTTGCCCTCTCTCAAAGCCTCCACTTCTGCTTCATCCGCATCGTATCCTACCACCTGCACGCCTTCCATACCCAGACGCTTTAATCCTTCTACGACAGACACAACCGCCTCTCCGTTGGTGGCATAACATCCCTTCACATCCGGGTGCTTTTTCAGAATATAGTCTATAATATTTTCCCGCGTTATATCCTCTTCCTTTATTTTCTCACCTTCCGGAAGCTCTGTCCCGGAAGGCTCTTCTTCATCAAATCTATACGCGCCTTTATTTACCTCGTTGGAAATGACTTTTTTCATCTCGTCCAGATGATAAACCCCTGCAACCGGAGTATCCGGGTATTGACTCTTCATCGTCTCTGCAAATGCCTGCTCCCTGACCGTCGCCGTTTTAGACTTAGAGTCATGAGAGACTAAAACAATCTTCCCGCCCGCTTCAACTGTCTCCGCTAAATGCTGCGCTGCTTCTGCCGCCGCCTTTTCATTATTCGTTGATACCATCGCCATCAAGCCTTTGTAATCACTTCCTGAATCAAAAGCAACAACCGGAATACTGTTTTCCGCCGCCAGATCAAACTGCACCTCACATGCTTTCGCATCTGCTATAGCGATTGCAATCGCCACAGGGTATCTTGCCAGTTCCTCGTCCAATATATTCACCTGCTCGTCAACATTTTCTGCCTCTGAAGGCCCATTATAGGTCACCTTGACTTTATCGCTCCCTTTATACCCCAAAGCTTTATTAATATCGTCAGCGGCCTGCTCCGCCCCCTTCTTCGCCTCATTCCAGAAGACTTTGCCGTCCGACTTGCCAATAACCGATATATACGCGCTCTTTTCCAGCGCAAGTCCATCCGCGTTACTGTAGGCTGACGGACTTATGGCATTCAGCTTCTCCTGATATTTTGCCGGCTCCTTCTCTTCCTCCGGCTCTGTATCTTCTGTCTGCCCTGCACTTTCTGCATTCTGCTCCGGCTGTACCTCTGTCCCGCCGTTTCCCGAAGAACACGCTCCGAGAACTAACATCTGGCACAATATAAGCGTAATAAACTTTTTTCTCATTTCCATAATTCTCCCATCTAACCTGTATTCTCATCTGCCACCCAACACTATACACTAATTTCATGAAAAAATGTTGAAAATTTTCTTAAGATTCATGTACCAGATTTATACACAATAATTTTTTTCTTGTATATTTTGGATTTTTGTATTATGATAAACACAGACAAAAGATTGTGTCTAACATCATTATAAAGGAGGTACATACCTATGGCATTCAAAATTAACGATGAATGTGTAGCTTGCGGTGCTTGTGCTGGCGCCTGTCCAATCAGTGCTATCACAGAGGGCGATGGAAAATACGAGATCAATGCCGATGAGTGTGTTGATTGTGGTACATGTGCAGCTCAGTGCCCGACAGGAGCTATTGAAGAGGCATAAGAATTCAATCGAATACGAACACAAAAAGCATTGTCTGATTCCGTTTGGTTTCGGCAATGTTTTTTACTTTCCTCCGACTTGTTTTGACCTATTTTTTACTTTGGACATGCTATGATAGATTCGCCATAGCGGACAAGCAATCATAAGTAAGGGGGAATTTCCAAACTATGAACAAAGCATTAGAACAACTAAAACGCGAAACAAAGGATGATGCTCGGCTGTTTGAATGTATGAAAGAACTCTATGAACAGGGGATTCCATTTGCCGAATTAAAAGCACTGATTCCAGACCTCAAGCGCACTCGCGACCAGCTCCACTTTAAGCGGATGCTGCAAAGCAACAATGAGGTACTCCTGCAGATGATAAGCGAAGAGATGTCCTTCCTTCTGGATGCAAAAGAACGTCAGGAGGAGGAAGAATTCAAAAAGCTGGACCAGCTCATCAGGCAGCAGCAATCCTTTCGGAAATCTGCCGCTGAGAGCGGACCAGCCTCGTTACTTAAAAAATTATTCCTGCCTGCTTAAATTCGCAAACTTCGTATAGTCTGCGAGCCATGCAAGGTCAACGGTCCCTACGGGGCCGTTTCTCTGTTTGGCGACAATAATCTCCGCCTGTCTTTTTTTCTCACTGTCTTTATTGTAATACTCATCACGGTAGATAAACATTACCACATCTGCGTCCTGCTCGATCGCTCCCGATTCACGCAGATCCGAAAGCATCGGCCGCTTATCCGGACGCGCCTCCACCGCACGGCTTAGCTGGGAAAGTGCAACAACCGGAACGTTCAGCTCTCTCGCAAGCGCCTTCAGCGAACGGGATATCTCCGATATCTCCTGCTGTCTGGACTCAGAACGTCCCCCCGCGCTTCCTGACATTAACTGAAGATAGTCAATAATAATCAGCTGTATATCGTGCTCCAATTTGTATTTGCGGCATTTAGAACGCAGCTCCGATACCGAGATACCGGGCGTGTCATCTATGATCATATTCGATTTTCCAATAATACCTGCGCCTTCAATCAGCTTTTCCCAGTCCGAATCCTTCAGATTGCCCGTGCGCAGAGCCTGCGAATCCACCTGAGATTCCAGCGCGAACAAACGGTTCACCAATTGCTCTTTCGACATCTCAAGACTGAATATAGCTACGCCTTTCTCCTTCTTAAACGCGACATACTGTGCGATATTTAAAACAAATGCCGTTTTTCCCATAGACGGTCTTGCCGCGATCAATATCAGATCCGAGGGCTGAAGCCCTGACAGCTTATAGTCCAGATCAATAAAACCAGTGGGAATTCCTGTAACAACTCCTTTGCTTTTCGCTGCTTTTTCGATACGTTCAAGCGCATTCAATACAACTTGCTTAATCGGAACATATTCCCCGCTGTTACGTCTCTGCAATAACTCAAATACCGACTTTTCCGTTGTCTCCAAAATGACCGGAAGCGGTTCCTTCCCTGCATAACAGGTGTTCGCTATCCCTTCATTCAGCCTGATAAGTTTGCGCATCATAGACTTATCCGAGACAATTTCCGCATAATATCTGACATTCGCCGAAGTTGACATGAGGTTCAGGATATCTCGCATGAATTCCAGACTTGCAATCTCCGGCGGGACCTCCTTCTCCTTCAGCCGCTCCTTGAGCGTAATAAGGTCTACCGGCTTCCCTTCATTAAACATCTCTACAACAGAGTCAAAGATAACGCCGTATGCACTCTGATAAAAATCCTGCCCGCTGATGATCTCAGATGCCGTAAGGATAGCGTCCTTATCCATCAGCATGGCGCCTATGACAGACTGCTCTGCTTCTACGCTGTGGGGCATAACTCTTTTTATGAGCGCCTCTTCCATCAACTCCATCAACTGTTCCTCCTAGGCTTCCTCTGTCACATTCACCGTAAGCTCTGCGGTTACCTTCGGATGAAGCTTCACCGGAATCTTGAAAGTTCCAAGACTCTTAATAGCGTCTTTGAGCACAATCTTTTTCTTATCTATCTCAAGATCCATCTGAGCCTTCACTTCCGCCGCAATTTCCTTAGAAGATATGGACCCGAATGCTTTTCCGCCTTCACCTGTCTTGATCGACATCTCAATCTTCCCGGCCTCAAGATTTTTACCCAGTTCCTTTGCCGCCTCATACTGCTCTTTTGAGATCTTTTCATCATTGGCCTTCTTAAGCTTCAGATCATTGAGGTTTTTTGCATTTGCTTCAACGCCTTTATTCCTTTTTAAGATAAAATTTCTGGCATAACCGTCACTGACCTCCACAATCTCACCCTTTTTTCCAAGAGACTTAACGTCCTCTTTTAAAATTACCTTCATCTATATATCCCCTTTCTCCAACATTGTCCTTATCACTCGCTTGACCTCCGCTACCGCTCTGTCTATATCCGTATGGTCAAACTGTGCACCGGCAGCATTGATATGTCCGCCCCCGCCAAGCTTCTCCATGATCACCTGCACATTCGCCTCATCAATCGAACGTGCGCTCACATATATTCTTCCATTATAAATCGTTAATACAAACGATGCTTTTATCTCATTGATCTCTAGCAGCTCATTCGCCGCCTGCGCCCCCAGAATGGTAGGACTTTCCACATTCGAGCAAAGATTCTTCGCAATAGCATATTTCTCGCAGAACACCTCTGCACTGCTGATGATCGCCGCCTTCACCTGATAGGATTCCATATCATCCCTGAACATCTTCTTCACAAGAGTAATATCCGCGCCGCACCTTCTTAAGAATGCAGCAGCCTCAAAGGTACGCACTCCCGTCCGGTATGCAAAATTATTCGTATCGATCATAATACCCGCATAAAGACTGCTTGCCTCCAGCTTCGGGATCTTAATATCATCCACAATATACTGCAGAACTTCTGCAATCATCTCGCATGCAGAAGACGCATAGGGTTCAATATATGAAAGAACCGCATTCTCAATATTATCCGCGCTCTGTCTGTGATGGTCGAGCACTACAACTGTCTTACTGATCTTAAGCAAGCCTTCACACTCTGTCATCATCGGCCGATTCGTATCTACGACAATGACCATAGAAGTCTCACTTGCCATCTCCAGCGCTTCCGACGATGTGAGAAACAAATCCTCCGGATAATCCGGATTATTCTCATAAGAACTATACAGAGGCCTTAACGATGCAGACACCTCGTTGATAACGATATGCACTTTCTTTTCCAGTGTCCGCGCTGCACGATACACGCCGATCGCCGCACCTAACGCATCCACATCTGTAAGCTTATGCCCCATGACAAATATTTCGTCCTTTACCGTCATAAACTCACGCAGCGCTTCCGCTTTTACCCTCGCCTTCACGCGGGTATTCTTGGCAGTCTGTTCACGCTTCCCGCCATAATAAGTAATACCATTGCAGGCTTTGATCACCGCCTGATCACCGCCTCTTGCAAGCGCCAGATCTATCGCCACACGTGCGTAGTTATAACTCTGCGAATACGCATCGGCGCTGAGTCCGAGACCGATACTTAAAGTTGCAGGAATACTGTTTCCTATGTTAATGGATTTCACATCTTCCAGAAGAGAAAACTTATCATTCTCCATCTCCTTAAATCCGATTTTCTGGACAGCAATAAAATATTTGTCATTCTCCATCTTACGGACAATACCATTCACTTTAGAGATGTACTGGTTGATCTTGCGGTCAACCAGCGCGATCAAAAGAGACTGACGCACTTCCTCAACACTGTTTATCACTTCATCATAATTATCAATATATATCAGCCCGGCAACAAGTCTCTGCTCCTCGCTGGCCCGGATATATTGATTAAGTTCCGTTACATCCTGAAGATAAACCGCAATGAAATACTCCCGGTCTCCCGGAAGCTCCATAAGACGTCCCATCTCATTAAAGCCTTCTACCGACACCTTTCTGAGCTCAGCCTTATACTCCTTTTCCTCATAATAGACATCCATCTCGACGATGTCATTCTCTTCCTTCGGAAAAATACTGGTATTAAGCTCCGGGATCAGCTTACTAACATATACATCTCCGATCCTTTTTCCCAGAATCTCTTCAAACTGCTCATTAAGCCATACAATCTTTCCATTTTCCAATAAAATTGCATAAGGAAGCGCCAGTTCCTTAAGAAGTGTGTTCTGTACGATTCCATACTGCGCTGCGAATTCTACCAAATCTTTTACAATCCCGGCTCTGCCGTACAAATACAGGAATATGATCATGCCGATATAGACGATGACGAAAATAAACATCACCATCCCGGCACGCCGGTCAATACTAAATATCCAAACATTCACTGCAATCAGTAGAATCGCCATAACCATCGGAAGCTGCATATACAATTTGAGCTGTCCTTTTAGGCGCACTTGCTCTTCCTGCTTTTTCTTCATAATCCTTCAACCTTTTCTTCACAACTTGCTATGCTTTTATCTGAAAAAAAAGCACATATTTTTATATATTATAGCACTTTTCTACGTTAATGCAAGCTAAGCCTCCCCAGTGGCAAAAAATTAAGAAAATTTAGCCCCGCTTTACATTTATCTGTAAAACGGGGCCAGTCTTTTATAACATCTTATCCTTCGTATCCATTCGGGTTCTGGGACTGCCATCTCCAAGAATCCTCACACATCTCATCAAGTCCTCTTTCAGCCTTCCAGCCAAGGACTTTTAATGCCTTCGCCGGATCTGCATAGCACATGGCAATGTCTCCATCTCTTCTCGGCTTGATCTCATAAGGAAGCTCTTTTTTGCATGCCTTGGAGAATGCCTTTACCATATCAAGAACAGAATATCCAACGCCTGTTCCCAGATTGATGATATCAAGTCCCGGGTTCGTCAAGATATAGTCAATCGCCTTTACATGCCCGATCGCAAGATCCACAACATGAATATAATCACGGACTCCCGTGCCGTCCGGCGTATCATAATCATCACCGAATACACCCAGCTTTTCAAGCTTGCCTACTGCCACCTGCGTGATATACGGCATAAGATTATTCGGAATTCCTTTCGGATCCTCTCCGATACGTCCGCTCTTATGCGCGCCTACGGGATTGAAGTAACGAAGCAGGATAACATTCCACTCCGGATCCGCCTTTTGCAAGTCCGTCATAATCTGTTCCATCATGGATTTTGTCCATCCATACGGGTTGGTACACTGTCCTTTCGGGCAGTCTTCTGTGATCGGCATAACCTCTGGGCTTCCATATACGGTAGCAGAAGAGCTAAACACGATATTCTTCACTCCGACCTCCCTCATAACATCCATAAGCGTAAGCGTTCCATTGATGTTGTTGCGATAATATTCTAATGGCTTACGCACTGATTCACCCACTGCCTTAAGCGCTGCGCAGTGGATAACTGCATCAATGCCCTCGGTCTTAAACATCTCTGTAAGCTTTTCGGCATCCAGCACGTCTCCTTCGTAAAACTTCACAGATTTTCCGGTCAGCTCTTCAACTCTTTTTAACGATTCTTTCGAAGAGTTGGAAAGGTTGTCATAGACGACCACCTCATATCCTGTGTTTAAGAGTTCTAAAGCGGTATGGCTTCCAATATATCCCGCTCCTCCGGTAATTAATACTTTTGCCATTCTCAATCCCTCCTGCCTGAACTTGGCGGCTCTAACACTTTTACGTCAAGCTGCTGTATTTTTCAATAATTTCTTTCATAGTATACCACTTATGCTCCATATCTTCAACCAGTTTAAACTGCGTACGGCACCTGTCCAAATTATGATTCTCTCTGTGTATCTTAAAATAGGTATCCCCCTGCAGATAATCCGTAAGAAAGCGTATCCCGCACTCAAAAGTCATCGCCTTAGCTCCCATAGGCATAAACTCGATCTCCTTGTCCGTAAGCTTACCGCCGCATCCTTTTATAAAACCTTTTGCATATAGTTCAAATAGCTCCATACTGCAGAGAACCTTGCTAAGATCCGTCTCATCCTCCGCCGCAGTGCTGGCGCCAAAACGAATGGAATCGCCGAAGTCATTTACCGCAAGGCCGGGCATGACGGTATCTAAATCGATCACGCAGATTCCTTTTCCCGTCTTGTTATCTATCATGATGTTATTCAGTTTCGTATCATTATGGGTAACTCTTATGGGCAGCTCCCCGCGGCTTAAAAGTCCGGAAAAGAAATTCGCCGTCTCTTCCCTCTCAAGCACAAACTGTATCTCATCCTTCACAGAAGCCGCACGGTTTACGCAGTCTTTTTCCACCGCCTCTTTAAACACTTGAAAACGCGCCTTTGTATCATGAAATCCTTTAATTGTCTCATGAAGTGTTTCTGCCGGATAATCCGCAAGAAGTCTCTGAAAATGTCCGAAAGCCACTGCACTCTGGTAAAAATGCTCTGGTTTTTCCACCTGATCATAGCTGGTAGCATCAGTAATAAACTTATAAGACCGCCAGTAATCTCCAAGAGGATCGCGGTAATAAGGCTTTCCGTCTGCTGCCGGGATCACATTCAGCGTTTCTCTATCCGGATCTCCGCCATTTTCTATAATCTTTTTCCGAAGATGGGAAGTCACTCCCGTAATGTTCTCCATAAGCTCTACAGGCCTTTCAAAGACAATCCTGTTCATTCTCTGGAGAATAACCTTTACCTGCCCCATCTTCGCAGTCTCAAACACAAGCAGATAAGTATCATTAATATGACCGCTTCCATAAGTACCTACGCTGATCAGCTCTCCTTCATAGCGGAATTTTTTTATTACTTCATCTCTCTGTTCTCTGGTCACCTGTGCCATTCGTTATCCTCCCAAAGTTTTTTCGGATATATGCCCTCATCCTTCATCTTCTGAATCGCAGCAACCACAACAGGCTTATCCTCTCTGTAGGTTACTCCATACCATTTGTCCGCAGATTTTAATACCGCCGCCGTTGCCTTTTCCTCTTTCAGCAGATCACTTACTACTTCCGGAAGAAAATACTCACATTTCTGTGGATTTTCAATCAGCCCTTTATCAAGGAATGCCGGAAATCTGTCCTTAAGTTCAACTAAAATACTTTTCGTAAATCCCCACATATTCATAGATACTATCGTATCCTCTGGAAGCGCTGTCCATGTTGCCCCGTCGTCTTCTGTATAGGCGATGCCGCCGTCACGTTTCTCAATCTTAGTTCTCTCATGAATCGCCACCAGCTCCCCCTGCTTATTCATATCACAGACCCCACGGGCTACATGCCCGTTATCCGTTACCGTATTAGCAAGCTTATAACCTACCATCGTATAGCGATACTTTTCGTCATCCTCATGAGAGGCCAGATAATCATAGATGAGTTTGAACGCTTCCGCGCCATAGTAATCATCTGCATTAATAACCGCAAACGGACCATCCACCTCATCAATACAGCTTAAGATCGCATGTCCTGTCCCCCATGGCTTCACCCTTCCTTCCGGCACCGCATACCAGTCCGGAATATTCGTAATCTCCTGAAAGGCATAAGCAACTTCCATGTATCCTGAAACCCTGTTTCCTACAATCTCCCTGAAATCCTTCTCATTCTCTCTCTTAATAATAAATACTACCTTCTCAAAACCTGCTTTTTTCGCATCATACATGGAAAAATCCATAATAATATGACCTTCGTCATCCACTGGATCAATCTGCTTAAGTCCCCCGTAACGGCTTCCCATTCCTGCCGCCATAATCACTAACACTGGTTTACCCATCGCTCTACCTCCAAATTCTAATATCTTTGTTTATTTTATCACATAATCCTGTGAAAAAGAAAGCTTATCCACTCCTTTTACCTAAAAGTCTGGATAAGCTTAAAATCCTCTTCTTTTAACCCTTTACTCCACCGGAGGTTAAGCCCGCAACCAGATGTTTTTCGATTGCAAGGAACAGAACAACAACAGGAATTGTCGCAAACAGCGATGTCGCAAACAGATACTGCCACTGGATAAAGTTAAATCCATAAAATACATTAATACCAACAGTAATTGGCTTGAAAATATCTGTAGAAATTAGTGTAAGCGCAATCGTATATTCATTCCATGCATTGATAAACACAAAAATCAGCGTGGTAATAATGCCGGGCGCCGCCATCGGAAGCAATACTTTTATAAGCGCTTTCACTGTCCCGCACCCGTCAATCTTGGCAGCCTGCTCCATCTCCGGGGAAATCCCCATAAATGTACCACGCAGCAGCCAGATCGCAAATGCCTGATTAAATGCCGCATTTAAAAGGATCAGTCCTAAAATCGTATCATTCAGGTTAATATTGACCATCATTCTGTAGATACCCACCAGAAGAACTACCGGCGAAAACATCTGGCTCATGATGACAGCCCCCATAAAAATGCCTTTTCCTTTGAATCTCATACGCGCAAGAGCATAAGCCGCCGGAATCCCGCATAAAATAGCAAGCAGGGTAGCCCCTCCTGCAATAACCATAGAATTCGTCAAATACTTAAATACCGGAGCCGCCGTCCAGATATCGGAAAAGTTGGACCACCGCCAGACTTCAGGCAGGATGTGCCCGATCTCATACATCTCCTTCTTATCCTTAAGAGCCGTAATGAACATGACAAAGTAAGGATAGAGTATAATAACGCAGAGAACCACTATAAATACATATAACAAAATTGTCTGCCATGATTTTCTTTTTGATGCCATCTAACTCTCCTCCTCTCCGCGCAGCGACAGGATCATATAGATGCTGGCACAGAATGCTAAAATTACGAAACCGATAACGGATACGGCTGCGGCATGCCCGCCCTTTCCATCCGTAAAGGACAACTGATACAGATATGTAACCAAAGTATGTGTCTGATCGGCCGGAGCGCCTTTGGAAATCGTCCAGACAATCGGAAAAGAGTTAAATACATAAATAATATTCAGTACTGTTGAAACGGTTAAGCTAGGCGCTACTAAAGGCAGCGTGATCTTAAAAAGCTTCTGCCAGAAGCTGGCGCCGTCAACTGACGCCGATTCATATAACGAGCCGTCAATACTCTGCAGACCTGACAGCACACAGAATGTAACAAACGGGAATGTAACGAAAATACCAACCCAGCATTCCCATCCGAACATAGAGCCGGCCGTCTTCGTCCAGTTTACAAAACCATCGATCAGTCCGATCTTTTTCAAAAGAATATTGAGCGAACCATAATCCGCATTAATAATATACTTCCATATAACCGACTGGATGATAAGAGCTGTTGCCCACGGAAAGATAACAACCGCACGGACAAACTTCCGTCCCTTAAACTCCTGATTTAATACCATTGCCAGAACAAACCCGAAAACCGTAGATACCCCGACTACAACTACCGTCCATATCACAGTATTCTGCAGCGTATGCCAGAATATCGGCTCTGCAAAAATATCCAGATAATTCTGGACTCCATTCAGCCCCCTCACGATGCCGCTTCGTCCGACATCCGAAAATGAAATCTTGAATACCGAAACGATCGGTATCAGAATCATGCTTACCATAAGTATAACACTCGGCAGCAGCCAGACATACGGCTGTATCATTGCCAGCGTCTTTTTTTTCATTGCCACGCCTCCTTAGATAACCTGTAAAACTGTCTTTTATACATCAGCTTATATAAATCGAGGGGCGAAGCAATTCGACCCCTCGATCATACACAACGCAATCCTGTTATTTTGCAACAGATTCCTGAAGTTTATCAAGTGCTTCCTGAGCACCAACCGTACCCTCACATACCTGCTGTTCAACATCAATAACACCATTTCTTACATCCATCCACTCTGCCTTCTGCATCGGATAGAATTTGCAGTTCGGAAGTACCGCGCAGAACGTCTTGAAGTATTCGCTGCTTCCTGTAGCATCAGAGCCGCCAACCGTATATTTCTCTGCATTTGCCGCAAGGTTGTCAGATGCATCCTGAGTTGCCGGCAGGAATCCTTCATATACCATGTAGTTGGAATATGTCTCACACTCGTAAAATGCATCAAAGAACTTCGTGATCGCTGCTGTACGTGCGTCATCAGCCTTCTCATCCTTGAATACCATTAACTGATCGCAAACACCAAGAGCTGTCTTCTCGCCCGGGAGATCTGCCGCAACATAATTAACCTTAGAATCAGCAGCAACCATGTTCATAGGTCCGATCATCATAGCAAGTGTTCCTGCACTGAACGCATCCTGAAGCGGATAACGAGTATCCGTGAAAGGCGCTGAGTTGCAGTAACCGGAATCAATAAGTTTTTTAATATACTCAACTGCTTCTACATTCTCTTTGCTGTTAAGCGCCCAATTTCCATCATCATCAACATATCCGCCGCCAAAATTCCATGTATAATAAGAAAATGCTGCCTGACCTTCATCTGTGGAAATGTCAAGTCCCCATGGAACGATATCTTTTCCGAATTTGTCTTGTACTGCCTTGCAGGCCGCAAGCACTTCATCCCATGTTGCTGGCGGATTCTCGATACCCGCCTCCTTCAAGAGATCAACATTACAGAAAAGTGAACGGCAGGATGCCAGAATCGGCAGTGCCCAAACTGTACCATCCATATCGTTGGACTCCCAGAAGCTCTGAATAAAATTAGCCTTCAACTCATCAGATACATACTCTTCCGCCGGCATCAACAAATCATCTGCCACATAATCAGCAAAACCGCTGATATTTAAGATATCCGGCTGCTCGTTACTGGAAATACGTGTATTTACTACACTGTAAATATCATTCCATGAAACAATCTCAATATTGAGGTCAATGTCCTTGTTCGCTTCCTCAAAGGTCTTTTCAAATTCTGTCCACCACTCCTGTGTGTAGTTGCCATACTGAGAAATGATGACATCAAGAGCAACCTTTCCTGAATCTCCGCCTTCACTTCCGCCCCCATTGTCTTTGCTTCCGCATCCAGCAAGCATGGTTCCTACCATTGCTGTACATAACAATACGCTGATAATTTTCTTTTTCATACTTTTTCCTCCTTATACCAAAATTATCTGAATGTTTTGTGTATTCATTGTAGTATAAAACTGCACAAAAATATTTGTCTTATATTTCCATTTATTTGTACTATCAGCCCTAACTATTGATTTACTTTTATCAAAGAAGTTATGATATTGTAAATTTTCCACAAAGACATTCAAGGAGGAGTTTTATGGGATACGATGGCGTCACCTTAAAAAGCTCAATTTCTATCGGTAAAATATACAGTATTCACTATTTTGAGTATATGAGCGACTTTTCTTTTGGAGGAGAGATGCATAATTTCTGGGAATTTATATGTGTTGACAAAGGCGAGATAGGCGTGACCGCCGACAAGACTTTTTCGCTATTAAAAACGGGGGATATTGCGTTCCACCAACCCAATGAATTTCACAGCGTGCAGGCCACAGGAAAGACCGCGCCCAATCTGGTCGTAATTTCCTTTGAATGCTATGATCCGGCAATGAATTTTTTCCGAAAACGCATTTTAAAAATTGACGATCTGGAACGCAATCTTCTGGCAAATATCATTATCGAAGCCAGAAACTGCTTCGACTGCCGTCTGGATGATCCTTATCTTATGAATATGCCTCAGAAAGAATCTCCTGTCTTCGGAGCAGAGCAGATGATACTTAATTATCTGGAGCATTTTCTTATCCATATAATCCGAAGATATTCGGCTCCTGTTACCCCTGTTTTTAACAGTCCAGTCAAAGCAGGCAAGCTCAAAAGTGACGACGAAACGTTCAGCCGGATTAACGATTATCTGGAAAGTCACATATATGGGCAGCTTACGATCGAGCAGATCTGTCACGATAACCTGATCGGCCGTTCACAGCTCCAAAAACTATTCAAAAAACGGTGCGGCACGGGAATTATCGAATACTTTTCAGGTCTCAAGATCAATGCTGCCAAAGAGATGATCCGTACAAAGCAAATGAATTTTACTCAGATATCCGAACAACTCGGCTATACTTCGATCCATTACTTTTCCCGCCGGTTTAAAAAAGAGACCGGAATGACGCCGTCTGAATATGCCTCCTCAATCAAAGCAATGGCAGAAGGGCAGTTTTAATCTATACGGAGGCAGAAAATATGATCAATACAAAAAGCGCAAAACCCTCTATCTTTAAGAGTTCTGCGCTTTTACCGCGTGCCTCCGCAACGAATGCATCAATATTAATCATTACATTATTACCAGATGGTCATCTTTAGTTATACGGACTATAGAATCATCATAAACACCGGCAGTGTAACAATGGACAGCAATGTAGACACAAAAATCGCCTGCGATGCTATCTCCGGATTGCAGTCATACTTATCCGCCAATATCGCAGTTGTGCTCGCCATGGGCATGGCGCTTAAAAGCACCATTGTACTGCACAACACGCTGTCAATACCAAGAATCCTTAACACCCCAAGGATCAGCAATGGATACGCTGCAAGCCTGAGCGCGCAGTAATACAGCACGTCCCAATCGAACATCTGCCTAATATCCGACTCTGCCAGCATCGCTCCGATAGCAAGCATGGAGACAGGAACCATGCATTTGCTGATTCCCTCAACAGTATTCTCAAGAAATGCCGGGAACTTTACCTGAAACATCATCAAAAGCACCCCCAGGAAAACCGCGATAATGCACGGATGCTTCACCAGCTTTTTATAAGCCTCCTTACGGTCCACATGGGTAAAGAGCGCAAGCCCTGACGACCACATAGTAAGACGCACGGGTATCTGAAAAAAGGATGTATAAAGCACACCCGCCGCACCATAAAGTGAGTGGATGACAGGGATCCCGATAAAGCTGGAATTCGAGACGATAATTCCATATGTAAATATCCTGCTCTTCTCTTTCGGGCACCGGAGAAAGCAATATTTTCCAAAAAGTATGCTGAACATCTGTATTCCGAGCGAAATCAAAAATGCTCCGGAACAATTTTTGATAAATTGTTCCGAAACATTCATCTCACCCATAAATGAGCTGATAATATTACAGGGAAGTATCAAATTCACCGTAATATCCGACAGGCACTTCTGCCCTTCTTTCGTGATAATCCCTGTTTTTTTCAGCATAAGCCCGATTATGATCAGCAAAAACAGCGTAAGCTGCAGATGAACCATCTGGGTAAAAAGCGTCATTTTTCCTCAATCCTTAATCACTTCGTAGCTGATGCCGCGAAATATCCTGTATGGCTGAATTTTAACTGTTATATTTCTGTCTGTCAAGCTCTTTCTCTTTTGCATTTACGATTACGTTAACTGCCGCATCACCGATAACATTAAGAGGAAGCAGAGCCATCTCTACCGGGCGGTTAACCGCTACGATCAGCGCATAACCAATCAGACACGCATCGGTTGTCCATCCCATACCGGAAAGCACCGTAAAGATCATGGTCGTTCCTGCAATCGGGATTGCCGGTGTTCCTGCCGCCGCGCAGATGGAAAGGAATGCCATAACAATCATATTGGCGGGTGTTACATCAATCCCCGCGCTTGTCGCGATAAATGTAACTGCGAACATATGCATAACAGTAGTTCCGTTCATATTGATTGTCATACCTGTAGGAAGCACAAAGCTCGTAACTTCCTTACTGCATCCAAGCTCATCGATACACGTCCGTGTATTCAGCGGGAGACATGCCGCGGATGAATTGGTAGAAAATCCAAACACACCGACCTTTGCAATCTTCTTTAAGAATTTTATCGGGTTCTCCTTTGTAGTAATCCAGATTCCAAGAGGATACAGGGTTACAACTAATGCAAACAGTGTGAGCATTGCAGATACAACGTAAGCTGCAACCGGAGCCAGATACTCTACGCCATAGATCGCGAACGTTCTGGAGATCAGACAGAAGATTGCAACAGGGCCTATTTTGTTGATCAGGAAGGAAAGCCACATATTGATGACTTCGCTTAAGTTCTCAAGAACCTTCTTAAGAGGCTCTCCTCTTTCCCCCATCTGGTTCAGGCACAGGCCAAGGATAATTGCCACAACAACGATTGCCAGAATACTGTTATTGGTACTTGCAGCGTCGGTAATGTTAGACGGCACTGCATTTACAACAACTGCCAGTGGGTTGAATGCATCAATGGTCGCCGCCTCTGCAACACCGTCGCTTGGAAGAGTTACATTGAATGCTCCAAGGGATTTTACAATATACGCAACCACACATCCAAGCGCAGCCCCACATACATAGAATCCAAAGAAACCTGCAAGGGTACGTCCCGCGATACGGCCAAGCTTTGTCGAATTAGAAATACTGCACATTGCAAGACTTAAGGATACCAATACCAACGGTACGATCGCCATCTGCAGCCCCTTCATAAAGATCTGCCCGATGATATAAAAGATACCGATTGCCCCGACGCCCTCCGGTACTGTGATATCCTGGAAAAGCAGCTTGTTGACCATCACCCATCCGTCCTCAGAGATTACATTCTCTCTTAAAAACAGAAAGAGCAGGCCTACCGCAAGACCGCCGACAAGCGCGATCATCATTTTTTTTACTACCGACATAGGTTCTTTCTTTGTCTCATTACTCATTTTACTTCACTCCTTTGTATTTAATTTTCCAAACATCCAGATTCTCTACAGATGTTTAATCTCAATTCCTTCCTCCGCGAATGCTTTCCGGATTCTCTGCACGAACGCCAGCGCCTTCGGTCCGTCTCCGTGCACGCAGAGCGTATCTCCCTTGATGTCAAGCTCCTTGCCGCTTATAGAAGTTACTTTCCCCTCTTTGATCATCCGTACACATCTTGCGATAGCAACTTCCTCGTCCGTGATCATGGAGCCTTCCATCTTTCTCGGAACCAAAGACAGATCATCCATATACGCACGGTCCGCAAAAATCTCAGAAGCAGTACGAAGCCCCTTACTCTCGGCAATCTTCCCCAGAACCGCTCCGGCGCAGTAGTAAACAATCAGATCTTTATCAAAATCTGTAATCGCTTCTACGATCGCTGAAGAAATCTCTTCGTCATACTGGCACTGGTTTCCCATCGCTCCATGGGGCGCCACGTGCTGCAGCTTCATACCATAGCTCTTGGTAAATGCCGCCAGCGCGCCAATCTGGTACTTTACATAATTCTTAACCTCCTGATAGGAAAGCACCATTTTCCTGCGTCCGAATCCCATAAGATCCGGATACCCCGGGTGCGCGCCTACCATCACACCCCGCTCCTTTGCCATACCGACAACCTTATCCATAACCATCGGATCGCCTGCATGCCATCCACAGGCAACGTTTGCCGTTGTTACATACTGGATAATGTCTGCGTCTCCTCCAAGCTTGTAAGCGCCGAAGCTTTCACCCATGTCACTATTCAAGTCAACACTATACATTACTTTTCTCCTTTCGCTTTTTATCTAACAGCTTAGACAAGCTGAACTGTTACTTATTTACAACGTTCTGCGGCTCGCCGCCCGCAAAGCATCTAAGGTTCTCTACCGCGATATCCATCAGTCTCTGGCGCGACTCCTTCGGCGCCCATGCGATATGAGGCGTGATGATCATGTTCTTTGCCTGAAGAATCGGATTATCCATCTGGATCGGCTCTGTAGATACAACGTCTACTGCTGCGCCTGCTACCTTGCCGCTGTTAAGCGCGTCTCTCAAATCCTCTTCCACGATCAATGGTCCGCGGGAATCATTGATGATCATAACGCCAGTCTTCATCTTAGCAATGGTATCTTTATTGATGATTCCTTCCGTTTCCGGGAAGAGCGGACAGTGCAGCGAGATCACATCTGACTCGGCAAGCAGCGTATCAAGGTCTGCATAGCGGCAGGTCTCGCTCTCAAGCTCCGGACGCTTGAATGCATCGTAAGCAAGAACCTTCATTCCAAGCGCCTGCGCGATCTTTCCTGTATCCTGTCCGATCCGTCCGAATCCTATAATACCCATCGTCTTTCCTGCAAGCTCTACCAATGGATGGTTCCAGAAGCACCAGTCCGCATTATTTGTCCAGTCACCTTTCTTTACACACTCTGAATGCTCTCCGATGTGGTGGCACAGCTCAAGAAGAAGAGCAATCGCATACTGGGATACTGCTGCTGTTCCGTATGTAGGGATATTAGATACCGGAATATTTCTTTCCTTAGCCGCTTCAATGTCTACGATGTTGTATCCTGTAGCCAGTACACCTACAAACTTAATGTTCGGGCAGGCTTCAAAGGTTTCTTTCGTAAGAGGCGTCTTATTGGTATAAACAACCTCTGCATCACCGATCCTTGATACGATCTCATCTTCTTTTGTACGGTCATAAACAGTAACCTCCCCAAACGCTTCCATACCTCCCCAGCTAATGTCCCCCGGGTTTAATGTGTAACCATCCAATACTACGATTTTCATACTTTCTTTACCTCCATGTATTTTTATTTTTTATATTTATAACATCCTTACATCTTTTACTGATTTAGCTTCCGCTCTAGATTATCCAGTTCATTCAGACGGCGGATATAAAGATCCTGCGCCAGCTTGATACTGACCTCAACAAACCGCACCTTGTATCCTGCCATACTCTGTGTCAACAGCGGAAGATCTACCGATATGACACTTCCGATCTTCGTATATCCCCCGGTACTCTGCCTGTCTGCCAGCATAATGATGGGCTGCCCGTTCGGCGGTACCTGAATGGACCCAAAAGAGATACCGTCTGTGATGATATTACCGTCTCCAATGTGGTGAAGAGGCTCCTCACGCTCCAGTCTGCAGCCCATCCGGTCAAATTCGTTGCTGATCTTTGCTCCGTACCAGAAGAATTTCCTGCATTCTTCCTCTGTAAACTCATAATCCTGCGGTCCTCTTACCACGCGGAGCGTCAGCTCCTTCTTCGGAAACGTCTCCGGCACAAGCTTTCGAGTCTCCATATTGGGCAAGTTCGTCTTTGGCGCCGCAAAGCCAATCTTATCCCCTTTCTCGAGCTTTCTTCCGTCCATTCCGCCAAGCTCATTTCTCATAAGGCTCGCTTTGCTTCCCATCACCTTTGCGATAGCAAGCCCTCCTGCAAATGCGACGTAAGCGCGGCATCCGTTTCCGTTCGTCATTCCTAAAGTAAGAACAGAGCCTGCGTGAATTAAAACCGCCTGATACATAGGAACGGGGGTACCGTCAATATTCGGGGACATATCTGCTCCTGTAATGGCGATGATGTTGTCCTTCTCAAACCGCATCGTTGCTCCCTGAAAAGTCATCTCCAGAGCGCCTTCACTGCGGTCATTTCCTGCCAGTATATTTGCTATGTAAAATGATTTCGTATCCATGGGGCCTGCAGGAGACACGCCAAACTGCTGATATCCGAACCGTCCTTCGTCCTGAACCGTTGTGAGGATGCCGGGATTTTCAATAACGATTCCCATCTACTTCACCCCTTTCTCGTAGGTCTTCACGCGATAAGTTCCTTTTCTTACATCTTCCTTGATCTTGTCGTACTCTCTCTGATTGATCGGAACATACTTGATCCATTCTCCTGCGTGTACTAAAAACGGATCTTCTTTCGAGTAATCACAGATGGTAAGCGGTGTTCCTCCCACAATATTCCATCCACATGGCTGCGGGAACGGAATCAGATTGGAGAGGTTGAGCTGTACCACGATTGACTGCCCCGCAATCTTCACTCTCGGCGACTCTCTTCTTTTAAAATGGAACGGCTCTTCAAACCTTGCCGCATATGCGTGACCCGGCGCAAATCCCAGCATATATATATAATATTCGTGCGCCGAATGCATCCGTATGAACTCCTGAACCGAGACATTTTCAAATCTGGCACAGTCCTCCAAGTCCGGTCCTAACTCTCCGCCGTAGCAGATCGGAATTTCCTTTACGATTCCGCCGCAGTCCGTTATTTTTTCCATACTGCCAAGCCGTTTTTCAATCTCTTGCTTTAGCTCCCCGAACCGGATCACCTGTGGTCTGTAATGAACCATGAGCGAAGCATAGGTAGGAACCATCTCCGTAATCCCATTGATCGGATCTTTCGTCAGATTCACCATCAGCCCCCGCACCTTCTGATTAACTTCCAGGCTGATCTCATCTCCCAGTTGAACCGACACTGCAGTATCGCCTGAAATCAAGAATTTTGCATCCATCTGGCTTCTCCTTTCTAATTGTGCATATTGACTATTTTGTGACCTTTTTACTATATTTTTTCTTTCACTTTATTTATTAACTAGACTATATCACACCTCATAACTTTTAAAAAATGAATTATT
>ERZ778514.612-NODE-612-length-31396-cov-9.451326_pt1 | contig 31396 bp, 32 predicted proteins | sample MGYA00510344_ERZ778514 | MGnify/ENA primary metagenome ERZ778514 (study PRJEB29527, sample SAMN07138968) | mouse gut metagenome | material: feces | host: mouse | place: China:Nanjing | collected 2016-01-25 ...
ATTGTTTAACCGTTAGCGATTTGCTGTGTACCCGGAGCCGGGGTCGAACCGGCACGACATTGCTGTCATTGGTGTTTGAGACCAACGCGTCTACCGATTCCGCCATCCGGGCATGCGTTCGATAGGGATCGGGAGGGCAAAGATAAGCAAAAATTCACAATTCAAAATTCACAATTCGGAATTATTTTCGCGGCGGGCGCGCCGGGGGTGTGCGCCGGGGCGTTGCGGATGGGCTGCCGATGCGCCGCGGGCGGGCGGAGGAGGGCTGCGGGGCGTTACTGCTCGCCGTCGAAGAAGGCGCGGATGCGGCGCGCGCGGGCCTGCCCGACCAACGCCTCGAGCTCCTCGCGGGGCGCGGCCTTGATCTTGGCCACCGTGCGGAAGTGTTGCAGCAGGGTGGCAATGGTCTTGGCTCCGATGCCCTCGATCTGCTCCAGCTCGCTGTGGATGAATGCCTTGCTGCGCTTCTGGCGGTGGAACGCGATGGCGAAGCGGTGCACCTCCTCCTGGATGTGGGCGAGGAAGTGGAAGAGGGGCGAGGCGGGCTTCAGACCTACGAGCAGGGGCGGGTCGCCGCAGTAGAGCTCGGTGGTGCGGTGGCGGTCGTCCTTGGCCAGACCGGCGACGGGGATCGCGAGCCCCAGGTAGCGGAGCACCTCGCTGATGACCCCCATCTGTCCCTTGCCGCCGTCGGCGATCACCAGGTCGGGCAGCTCGGCCCCCTCCTCCTTCAGGCGGCTGTAGCGGCGGTAGACCACCTCGCGCATCGAGGCGTAGTCGTCGGGGCCTTCGACCGTCTTGATGTTGAAGTGGCGGTACTCCTTGCGCGCTGGGCGTCCGTCGCGGAAGACGACGCACGAGGCCACGGGGTGGGCCCCCTGCAGGTTGGAGTTGTCGAAGCACTCGATGCGGCGCGGCGGCCGGTCGAGGCGCAGGGCCTGTTGCAGCGAGGCGAGCAGCCGCTCGGTGTGGCGCTCGGGGTTGCGGATCTCGAGGTTCTTGAGCTGCTCGGCGCGGTAGATGCGGGCGCTCTTCTGCGAAAATTCGAGCAGGTCGAGCTTCTCGCCCCGCTTGGGCACGGTGAAGGTCACCCCGTCGAAGAGCAGCGTCGTGGAGGGCGGGAAGGGCACGACGACCTCGCGCGCGAGCTCGCCTCCGCCGAAGCGGTCGACCAGGTGCTGGATCGCCAGCGTGAGCATGTCGGCCCGCTCGCCGCCGATGCCCGCCGTGAGGCGTACGGTCGTCACGCCCACGACCGAGCCGTGGCGGATGCGCACGAAGTTGCACCAGGCCGCATCGTCGTCTTCGACGAGCGAGAAGACGTCGATATCGACGATGCGGGCGCTGACGATCACCGACCGGCTCGAGTAGTGGTCCAGCGCGTCGAGGCGCTGTTTGTAGCGCTGCGCGGCCTCGAACTTCAGCGCCGCGGCCGCGCGCTCCATCTCCCCCTCCAGATAGCGGCGCACGGGCCGCAGGTCGCCCCGCAGCACCGAGGTGACGAGGTCGACCTGGCGGGCGTACTCCTCCTCGCTCTGCGCCCCGATGCAGGGACCGCGGCAGTTGCCCAGGTGGTACTGGAGGCAGACGCCGTAGCTGCCGCGGGCGATCTTCTCGGGCGAGAGGTCGAGCTTGCAGGTGCGCAGCGGCACCACCTCGCGCACGAACTCCAGCACGCTGCGCTGCATCATCCCCGAGCCGTAGGGGCCGAAATACTGCGAGCCGTCGCGCACGAGCTGCCGCGTCGACTGCACGCGCGGGAAGCGCTCGCGCCGCACGACGATCCACGGGTAGCTCTTGTCGTCCTTGAGCAGGATGTTGTAGCGGGGTTGGAGGCTCTTGATGAGCGAGTTCTCGAGCAGCAGGGCGTCGGTCTCGCTCCCCACGACGATGTGGCGGATCCGGGCGATCTGCCGCACCATCACGCGCACCTTGGGGCTGTGGTCGCGGTTCTCGACGAAGTAGGAGGAGACCCTCTTGCGCAGGCTCTTGGCCTTGCCCACGTAGATGACCGTCCCCTCCCGGTTGAGGAACTGGTAGACCCCGGGGGCGAAAGGGAGCAGGGCGACCTGCTCCTTGAGCGACTCTTTCGGTGCGTGCTGTGCAGCGGACATAGATGGGACAAAGATACGAAAAGTCGAGAGCAGAAACAAGCCGCAGGCTTGGTTCTGCCGAGACGGAGTATCTTGGGCGAAGCCAAAGATACGAAAGGTTGCGGGTCGGAGCAAAATCGCCTGCATGCTGTCGGGGCGGAAGCAGGCCCGCCCGCGCCCGATTTGGCGTATGACGCAGAAAACCTTATCTTTGCCGCCCGAATCGCTCCGCACGTTGCGGGCCGATCACCCGAACGACCATATATGAAACGACTCTTTCTCCTGCCGTTGGCCGCCTGGGCGCTGGCCTCGTGCGTCGACGGCGACTACGACCTGAGCGGCGTCGATACCGACGGCATCGTCGTGGGCGACGACGCTTCGCAGTTCGACGCCCCGCTGGCCCGCATCCGCGTCTCGCTCGACGACATCGAGGGCGGCGGCCTCTCGCTCCGCCAGCTGCTGGGCGAGGCCGACGTCTGGCTCCCCGCGCCGCTGCCCGACGGCGAGTGGGTCGATCTGGTGCGCCTGCGCGACGAGGCCGCCTACCGCCTCGCCCTGACCGACGCCCTGCTGGGGCAGATGCAGCGCGACGAAGCCAAGCTCACGGAGGTGGCCGCGCTCGTGGCCGGGCGCTACGCCGGCGAGTTCGCCGACCGGCTCGGCCTGGGGCACGACGCCTCCGAGGCGGAGTTCGTCGCGGCGTTCCGGCTGCTCTTCCGCGCCGACGCGGCGCTGCGCGAGAGCGTCCGCGCCAAGGCCTCGGAGTACCTCTCGGGGATCGAGGTCTCCGATCTGGAGTTCGATCTGGGGCGCCTGGAGCTCGACGATGTGCTCGACATGCTGGTCGAGAACCTCGACCCGCCGGGGACGGCCGTCCCGATGCGCACGCTCTCCGTCGAGGGCGAGATCGCCAGCCTGCTGCCCCTCTCCGTGGCCTTGCAGCCCGTCTTCTCGCCCTCCGGCATCCGCATCGAGCGGTTCGTCGTGGCGGCGCGCGGGGCGAGCGAGCTCCCCTCGACCTATATTTATGCTGACGACCTGCGCGCGCTCTGCGACGCCGACCGCGTGAAGGTGGTCGTGCCCGTCGAGCTGCTGCGCTACTATCCCGGCTCGGCCGACGCGCTGGCCGACGAACCCCTCTCGATCCGGCTCTTCCTGCGCAAGCGGGGCGCGCTCGGTCTCGACTTCTAACCCTTGGCTCCCATGATCGCGAAAAGACTCCATACGCTCGTCGCCGCGCTGTTCGTGTGCGCGACGGCCGCCGCGCAGCACCCCGCGGCCTACTTCATGAAGGGGTCGACCCTCCGCAGCCGCCTCAATCCGGCCCTGGTGCCGCAGCGCGGCTACTTCGACATCCCGGCTCTGGGCGGCGTCGACGCCGCCGTGAACACCGACGTGGCGCTCGACCGCCTGCTCTTCACGCGTGGCGGGCGGCTGGTGACGCTGCTCGACCGCGAGGTATCGGCCGCCGACGCCCTGGCGGGGCTCTCGGCCGACAACCGCGTCGGCGGCGACGTGCGCCTCTCGCTGCTGAGCTTCGGCAGCTATGCGCGCAACGGCAAGAGCTTCTGGTCGGTGGACATCAACGTGCGCGCCTCGGGCGAGGTCAACCTGCCCCGCTCGCTGGTCGAGTTCGCCAAGCGGGGCGACGACGGCGCGATCCGCAACCTCTCGGCGGCTGCCTAGAGCTGGGTCGACGCCGGCTTCGCCTATTCGTTCCCGCTGCTCGACGAGCGGCTCTACCTGGGCTTCCGCGCGAAGGCGGTGGTGGGCGGCGCCCGGGCGCGCCTCGACTTCGACCGCCTCGACGTCGCGCTGCACGAGGAGCGCTGGAGCGTCGACGCGCAGGGCACGCTCGACGCCTACATCCCCGGCGCTGCGGTCGAGTACCGCACCGACGAGGCGGGCGACCGCTACTTCGAGCCCTCCGACATCTCCGTCGACGGCTTCCGCCCCGCGGGCTACGGCATGGCCCTGGATCTGGGCGTGGCGTGCGACATCCTGCCCGATCTGAAGGCCTCGCTGGCGGTCACCGACCTGGGCTTCATCGTGTGGAACGCCCGCAGCGCCGTGCAGGGCACGGCGGCCGCACGCCTCGAGTACACGGGCGTGGAGATCGCCGGCGGGCAGGGCGCCTCGTCGCCCGACTTCGACCTCGACGATCTGATGCGCTTCGCCCCGGCCGAGGCGCGCAGCGAAGCGCGCATGATGCACGCCGATCTGCGCGCGGGTCTCGAATACCGGCTGTGGCGCCGCCGCGTGTCGCTGGGGCTGCTCTACGAGAGCCGCTTCCGCGCCATGACCACGCTCCACGCCCTCACGGCGTCGGTCAACTACACCCCCGTCGGATGGTTCACGCTCGGCTGCGGCTACACGCAGGGCAGCACGGGCGGCTCGCTGGGGCTGGCGCTCAACCTCTGCCCGGGGTGGATCAACCTCTTCGTGGCCACCGACCTGCTCACGGCGCGTCTGTCGCCTCAGTTCTTCCCCGTGCGGCAGCGCACGGCCCGCGTCACGCTGGGGCTCGGCATCCCCATGGGGCGTTCGGGGCGGCGCCACGTGGCGGCCTGGCTGCCCTACGACCGGCGTCTTGCGGCCGACCGATAGCCGCCGCGCCCCCGCAATCCAAACGTCCCCGCAACCCGCGAGCCCCGGAGGCCTCCCTCCCGGGCTCTTTTTTTGCGGGCGGCCGATGTTGCGTTCGGACGCGACTGCGCCGTTCGGTCGGCGCGCTGTGTTCCGTTCGGGCGGCGATAGCACGAACGGGCCGCGGGCCTGCTCCGCCGGCAGCGGGCGGGGCGCCAAAAAGGGAGCCGAGGGGCGAAAACATTGGAATCCCGGAATTTTTTGTTACTTTTGTCCGAATTTTTTAACCGATATACGTTATGGGAAAGTTACTCGAAGGAAAGAAAGGACTGATTTTCGGCGCTCTGAACGAGCAGTCGATCGCCTGGAAGGTGGCCGAGCGGGCCGTGGCCGAAGGGGCTGAGATCGTCCTCACGAATACCGCCGTCTCCATCCGCATGGGAACCATCTCGGAGCTGGCCGAGAAGTGCAACACGATCGTGGTGCCGGCCGACGCGACGAGCGTCGAGGACCTCGAAAACCTCATCGACAAGACGATGGAGCACTTCGGCGGTCGTTTCGACTTCATGCTCCACTCGATCGGCATGTCGCCCAACGTGCGCAAGGGCCGCACCTACGACGATCTGGACTACGGCTTCCTGCAGAAGACGCTCGACATCTCGGCCATCTCGTTCCACAAGGCGATTCAGGTGGCCCGCAAGAAGGACGCCCTCAACGAGTGGGGCTCGATCGTGGCGCTGAGCTACATCGCCGCGCAGCGCACCCTCTACGGCTACAACGACATGGCCGACGCCAAGGCGCTGCTCGAGTCGATCGCCCGCAGCTTCGGCTACATCTACGGCCGCGAGAAGCACGTGCGCATCAACACCGTGTCGCAGTCGCCCACGCCGACCACGGCGGGCAACGGCGTGCTGGGCATGGGCGACCTGATGTCGTTCGCCGAGAGCATGTCGCCGCTGGGCAACGCCTCGGCCGAGGATTGCGCCGACTACGTGCTCACGCTCTTCTCCGACTTCACGCGCAAGGTCACGATGCAGAACCTCTACCACGACGGCGGCTTCTCGTCGATGGGCATGTCGCGCCGTGCCATGCGCACCTACGAGAAGGGCATGCGCTTCGACGACGTGAACGAGAACCAGTATCCGTTCGGCAAGTAGGCATGATGCGACGCTCGCTTTTCGCCTGGCTGGCCGCTGCGGCGCTCGCTGGATGCGCGGGCCCCGCGGCCGGCGAGTGGGAGCTGGTGTGGGAGGACGATTTCGAGGGGTGCGTCGACACGGCCTCGTGGTCGAAGATCCCCCGCTGGCACCCCGAGTGGGCGCAGAAGATGTCCGACGACGGGCGCTGCTACGGCCTGCGCGACGGCAACCTCATCTTGCGCGCCATCGCCAACGACGACCCTGCCGACTCGGCGGCCTACCTCACGGGCGGCCTCTACACCAAGGGCAAGCGGGCGTTCCACGGCGGGCGGTTGGAGGTCCGCGCCCGCCTGCATGGCGCCCGGGGCGCCTGGCCCGCGATCTGGCTCAAGCCCTTCGAGGAGGAGCGCTTCCCGTGGCCCACGGGCGGCGAGATCGACATCATGGAGCGCCTGAACCACGACACGATCGTCTACCAGACCGTCCACTCCCACTACACCCACACGCTGGGGATGGGCGACGTGCCGCCCCACGGGGCGACGGCCCCCATCCGCCCCGACGACTACAACGTCTACGGCGTGGAGATCGGGCCCGACTCGCTCGTCTTCTCGGTCAACGGGCGGCGGAGCTTCGCCTACCCGCGCATCGAGACCGACCGCGAGGGGCAGTACCCCTTCGACAAGCCCTACTACCTGCTCGTCGACATGCAGCTGGGCGGCACGTGGGTCGGGGAGATCGACCCCGCGGAGGTGCCCGTCGAGATGGAGGTCGACTGGGTACGCTACTACCGGCGCAAACGATAGATATGATAGAGAAGAGGCCCGCAGCGCGCTGCGGGCCTCTTTTTTTTGTGCCGGTCGGGGGCGGTGGTCAGTATTGGTGCCCGCCCTCGCGCAGCTCGTCGCGCGTGAGGGGCCGGCGGTTCATCGCGCGCCACACCCAGGCGATGTAAGCCGCGACGAAGGGTACGGCGAGCGACACCCAGGCCATCGTCCGCAGCGTGAAGAGGCTCGACGACGAGTTGCGGATGGTCAGCGACGACTGCATGTCCGCGAGCGAGGGGTAGTAGGCCGTGTCGTTCCATCCGGCGAGGAGCAGCAGCGCCAGCACGGTGGCCACCGTGCCCCCGCCGCCGAACCACACGGCGTCACGCCGCCCGCGGCTGCCGCGCCGGAAGCTCCACGCGACCGACGCTACGCCCGCCAGCAGCAATACCGCCACCGCGGGCATCTGCACCAGATTGTGCCAGTATTTGAAGTGCTCGACGCGGATCGTGCCCGCGGCGTCGGCCGTGTAGCCGTCGATGGTGAGCAGCCGCACGAGCCACCCCGCGAAGAGAGCGAGGAAGCCGGCCGCGAGGGGGATCATCCGCCGCCGGGCGCGCTCCGCGAGCGTCGCGTCGGCGATGTCGTTGAGGAAGTACTGGCAGGCGAGCGCCATGGCGAGCAGGGCCACGGCCAGACCGAGCGCCACGTTGTGGAGGCTGGCCACGGCGTCGAGCCCGTGCCACGGGGTCGCCCACTGCGAGATCACCGCCGCGCCGTCGGCGGCTCCGGCGGCCAGGTTGAGGCGGTCGACCGTGAAAGGGGCGCCGGTGAAGAGGGTCGAGACGGCGGTGCCGAGCAGCAGGGGGCCGAGTACTCCGTTGGCGACGAGGAAGGCGTTGAAGGTTTTTTCACCCAGCACGTTGGCGGGCTTGCGGCGGTATTCGTAGGCCACGGCCTGCACCACGAAGCAGAGCAGGATGGCCAGCCACACGTAGCACGCCCCGCCGAACGAGGTGGAGTAGAAGAGCGGGAACGAGGCGAAGAAGGCGCCGCCGAAGGTGACGAGCGTGGTGAAGGTGAGCTCCCATTTGCGGCCCAGCGAGTTGACCACCAGATTGCGTTCTTCGTCCGTGCGGCCCAGGTCGTAGAGCAGTGCCTGACCGCCCTGCACGAAGAGCAGGAAGACGAGCAGCGCGCCCAGCAGCGCGACGATGAACCACCAGTAGTGTTGTAAGAGCGAGAGGGTATCCATAGGGCTATTCTTTTTCGTCGGGACCCAGTTTGATCTGGCGCGCCATGATGCTCAGCTCGGCGACGAGCAGCGCCGTGAAGAGCGCCAGGAAGAGGAAGAAGGTGAAGGCGACCGAGCTGCCGGGGATCTTCGAGGCGGCCACCGAGACGGGCATCATCTCCTGGATGGCCCACGGCTGGCGCCCCATCTCGGCCAGGATCCACCCGGCCTGCGAGGCGGCGTAGGCCAGCGGGACGCAGGCGATCGACAGGCGCAGCAGCCAGCGCCGCCGCTCCAGCCCTCCGCGGCGGTTGAGCCACCACACGAGCCCCAGGGTGAGGATGAAGAGCGTGCCGGCGCCCACCATCACGCGGAACGAGTAGAAGAGCGTCGGCACGTGGGGGATGACCTCGTCGGGCGAACGGAGGTAGCCGTAGCCGAAGTAGGCGAAGCGCTCGCGGAGGAACTCCTCGCCTTGGGGCGTCGCGGGGTCGAACAGCGCACGGACCTCGGCCTGCACGGCGGTGTCGGCGGCCTCGACCGCCGCGCGGTAGCGCGCGAGCTCGGCCACGGCGCTGCGGCCGCGCTCGATCTTCTCGCCGACGGAGAGGATGCCCCGCTCGGGGACGCCGTCGATCAGATCGTAGATGCCCGGCACGTAGGCGTCCGCGTCGCGGAAGCTCATCAGCGAGAGCATCTTGGGGATCTCGATGCTGAAGTAGAACGGGTCGCCGTTGAGCGGCCGCTGCGACGCGGGGCGCAGCAGCCCTGCGACGGTGAGCGGAGCCCCCTCCCCGCCGCGGTAGAGCGCCTCCATGGCCGCCAGCTTCATGGGCTGCACGCGGGCCACCACGGCGCCCGAGCGGTCGCCCGTCAGGGCGGTGGCGAGGGCGAAGACGAGGCCGAAGGCCGAGGCGAGGGCGATACTCTCGCCGGCCATCCGCCGCTCGCGGCCCCGCAGCAGGTACCAGGCGCTCACCCCCACGACGAAGAGCGCGGCCAGCGTGTAGGACGACGTGACCGTGTGGAGGAACTTGTCGACGGCCACGGGCGAGAGGGCCACGTCCCGGAACGAGGTCATCTCGTTGCGCACCGTGTCGAGGTTGAAGGTGCACCCCACGGGGTGCTGCATCCAGGCGTTGGCCACCAGGATCCAGACGGCCGAGAGGTTGGCGCCGATGGCCGTGAGCCACGTGGCGGCCAGGTGCATGCGCTTCGAGACCTTCTCCCAGCCGAAGAACATCACGGCGATGAAGGTCGACTCCATGAAGAAAGCCATGATCCCCTCGATGGCCAGCGGGGCGCCGAAGATGTCGCCCACGAAGTGGGAGTAGTTGGACCAGTTGGTGCCGAACTCGAACTCGAGGATCAGCCCCGTGGCCACGCCGATGGCGAAATTGATGCCGAACAGGCGCATCCAGAACTTGGTCGTGCGCTTCCAGAACGGATCGCCAGTCCGAACGTAGCGCGTCTCCATGATTGCGATGATGAATCCCAGGCCCAGCGTCAGCGGCACGAAGAGCCAGTGGTAGATGGCCGTCAGGGCGAACTGCGCCCGCGACCAGTCGACGGTGTGTAGGTAGTCGGTCATGTTTCCGAGGGAAGTTTCTGTGGGTCGGTTTCCGCGGGCCGCTCTCTTTCGGTCAGCTCGCGCATCACGTGGCGGCCGCGCTCGCGCTCGCTCTTGCCCGCCAGCGGGTCGGGAAAGAAGAGCAGCCTGACCACGGCGAACATCACGAAGAGCTTCACGAGGATGATCGCCCAGAGCGTGCGCCCCAGCGTCATCGCGCGGAAGCCCTCGACGTAGAATCGGATCGCTTGTCGCAGGGTCGGCATGGCTGTCGGAGTCGAAGATGCGGAATCGTCTATCAAAAATAGTAAAAAAACGGCGAGCCGCAAGCGGATAATTCGTATTTTTGCACTTTCACTCAAAATCGTTCGGACAATGGAGATGAAAAACGGTGAGGAGACCCTGCCCGCGGTGTGGGTCTCCGCGATCCCGCTGGCGGTGCTCGCGTCGCTGCTCTTTCTGGTGATCCGCTGCTTCGGCGGCGGGGCGATCGACGGGGGCAGTCAGATAGCCCTGCTCTCGGCCTCGTCGGTGGCCGTCATGCTGGCGATGGGCATCTACGGATGCCGCTGGTCGCGCCTCGAGGAGGCCATCGTCGACAACATCCACTCGTCGGCCTCGGCCATCCTCATCCTGCTGCTCATCGGCGCCATCGCCGGCACGTGGATGGTCAGCGGCGTGGTGCCCACGATGATCTGCTACGGACTGGAGATCCTCCACCCGTCGTTCTTCCTGGTCGCCTCGTGCGTCGTCTGCGCCGGCGTGTCGCTGATGACCGGCAGCTCGTGGACCACCATCGCCACCATCGGCGTGGCTCTCATGGGCATCGGCCGCGCCATGGGCTTCGCCGAGGGGTGGGTGGCCGGCGCGATCGTCTCGGGCGCCTACTTCGGCGACAAGGTGTCGCTGCTCTCCGACACGACGGTGCTCGCCTCGTCGACGGTCGGGGTGCCCGTCTTCGACCACATACGCTACATGCTGCGCACCACCGTGCCGTCGTTCGTCGTGGCGCTCGCCGTCTTCACCGTGGCGGGGCTCACGCTCCCGCACGGCGACGCGGCGCAGGCCGACCTCTACGCCGCGGCGCTGCGCTCGACCTTCCGCGTCACCCCCTGGCTGCTCGCGGTGCCTCTGGTGACGGGCGTGCTCATCGCGCGCAAGTGGCCCGCCATCGTCACGCTCTTCGTGGCGGCGGTGCTGGCCTCGGTGGCGATGGTCGCGGCGCAGCCCGCGCTGGTGGCCCGCGTGGCGGGGGCCGCGGAGCTGGACCTGCTCTCGGGATTCAAGGGGGTGCTGATGAGCTGCTACGGCCCCACGGCGATCCCGTCGGGCGATGCGCAGATCGACGGTCTGATCGCCACGCGCGGCATGGCCGGCATGCTCAATACGGTGTGGCTGATCGTCTGCGCCATGTGCTTCGGCGGCGTGATGACCGGCAGCGGCATGCTGCGCGCGCTCACGGAGGTGTTCCTGCGCTTCGTGCGGCGCACCTTCCCCGTGGTGGCGTCGACGGTCGGCGCCGGCATCTTCTTCAACCTCTGCACGGCCGACCAGTACATCTCGATCATCCTCTCGGGGCGTCTGTTCCGCGACCTTTACGCCGACCGCGGGCTGGAGGCGCGCCTGCTGAGCCGTTCGGTCGAGGATTCGGCCACGGTCTGCTCGGTGCTCATCCCCTGGAACTCGTGCGGCATGACCCAGGCCACGGTGCTCGGGGTCTCGACCTTCGTCTACATGCCCTACTGCATCTTCAATCTGGTCAGCCCGCTCATGTCGCTCGCCGTGGCCGCCACGGGGTGGGGGATACGGCGACGGAAAGTTGAAAGTTGAAAATTGAAAGTTGAAAATCGGGGTGGGCTCGGGGTCGGCCGCGGCCCATCCGAAAATAGATACCGATATGGAGAATACCGAGTTGGTCATCTTCGACCTCGACGGCACGCTGCTCGACACGATCGGCGACCTGGCCGTCGCCTGCAACGCCTGCCTGGCCCTGCGCGGCCTGCCGCAGCACACCTACGAGGATTATTGCCGCTTCGTGGGCAACGGCATCATGCGTCTGGTCGAGCGGGCGCTGCCCGAGCCGCTGCGCACGCCGGAGAACGTGGCGCTCGTGCGTGCCGACTTCGTGAAGTACTACACCGCCCACATCGACTGCCACACGCGCCCCTACGACGGCATTCCCGAGCTGCTGCGCGAGCTGGCGCGGCGCGGCGTGCGTCTGGCGGTGGCGTCGAACAAGTTTCAGGCGGGCACCGAGAAGCTCGTGGAGCGCTTCTTCCCCTCGATCCCCTTCGCGCCGGTGCTGGGCCAGCGGCCTGACGTGCCGCTCAAGCCCGACCCCGCGGTCGTGCGCGAGATCCTCGCGACGACGGGCGTCGGGCCCGGGCGGACGCTCTACGTGGGCGACTCGGGCATCGACATGCTCACCGCCTCGGCCGCCGGGGTGCGCTCGGCGGGCGTGACGTGGGGTTTCCGTGCGCGCGAGGAGCTCGTCGGGGCGGGGGCCTGCCACCTGGTGGACCGGGCCGAAGAGCTGCTCGACCTGCTCTGATGCGAAGCGATCCGCCCCCTCGGGGGCGGATCGCCGGTTTTTGCGGGCCGCGGGTGCCGTCACTGGCAGTAGGCCTCGATGTCTTCGGTGGTGATGCACTCGCCGCCGAGGATCGTCAGGCGCTCGACCACGTTGCGCAGTTCGCGGATGTTGCCCGTCCAGGGCATGCGCTGCAGCGCCTCGAGGGCCTTGGGGTCGATGCGCTTGGGCGCCACGCCGTATTCCTCGCCGATCTGGCGCAGGAAGTGGTCGACCAGCTGCGGGATGTCGGAGGCGCGCTCGCGCAGCGCCGGCACGCGGGCCACGACGACGGCCAGGCGGTGGTAGAGGTCCTCGCGGAAGTTGCCCCGGCGGATCTCCTCGCGCAGGTCCTTGTTCGTGGCGGCGACCACGCGCACGTCGACCTCTATGTCCTTGTCGCTGCCCACGCGCGTAACCTTGCGCTCCTGCAGCGCGCGCAGCACCTTGGCCTGTGCCGAGAGCGACATGTCGCCGATCTCGTCGAGGAAGAGCGTGCCGCCGTCGGCCTGCTCGAACTTGCCCTTGCGCAGCTTGATGGCCGAGGTGAAGGCCCCCTTCTCGTGGCCGAAGAGCTCGCTCTCGATCAGCTCCGAGGGGATGGCCGCGCAGTTGACCTCCACGAAGGGTCCCGAGGCGCGGCGGCTCAGCTCGTGCATCTGGCGCGCCACGAGCTCCTTGCCCGAGCCGTTCTCGCCCGTGATGAGCACGCGGGCGTCGCACGGGGCGACCTTCTCGATGAGGGTGCGGATGCGTCCGATCTCGGGCGACGAGCCGATCATCTCGGCCGAGCGGCCCGGCTTGGCGCGGCGTGCGCGGCGTGCGGGGGCCTGGGCTGCCGCCGCGGGCTCCTCGTCGGCCGCCTCGGCGGCGCGGCGCAGCGACTGCAGCAGGCGGTTCATGTCCACGGGCTTGGTCAGGTAGTCCTCGGCGCCGTTGCGCACGGCCTCCATGGCCGTGGCTACGGAGGCGTCCGCCGACAGCACGATGAACGGGATGCCCGCCTCGGGGGCTGCGGTGCGGTCGGTGAGGACGATATCGAAGGCGCCGCGGCGGCACAGCTCCGCGGCGGCTGCGTCGTTCTCGGCCGTTTCGGCCGTGAATCCTTCGTACTCGAGGCGCTCGGCGAGCGTCTTGCGCATACTTTTCGACTGGTCGATGATTAAAACCTTCGGCATGGCTCTTATTATTCTTTAAATTTTTCCTACTTTTGTCCTCGATAAGCGTCGCTCCGGCATGGATTTCGGATGGCTTCGCTTGTCGTTCGTACTGCAAATGTAGATCGGCGCAGGCTCTGGAACCAAATCTGCTATCGCCCTGCCGGATCCGATCGCCTGATTCTGAATCGGCCTATCGCCGCGGTCCGCCGGGAGCGTTTCCCGAACCGAACGTGCTATCGCGGGGCCCCGAACATGCTATGAGAAAGAACTACAACTACGAGCGGCGCAAGCTGCACCTGCCCGAGTACGGGCGCCATATCCAGGAGATGATCGACTCGCTCTCGCTGATCGAAGACCGGCGCGAACGCAACCGCCAGGCGCGGGCCGTGATCGCCGTGATGGGCAACCTCAACCCCCTGCTGCGCGACACGGCCGACTTTACCCACAAACTGTGGGATCACCTCTTCATCATGTCTGATTTCCAGCTCGATGTCGATTCGCCCTATCCGCGTCCGACGCGCCAGGAGCTGACCGTCGCGCCCCACCGTATGGCCTACTCGCAGGGGCGCATCGCATACAAGCACTACGGCAAGTATACGGAGCGCATGATCCGCTCACTTTCAGCGCATAAGGACCCGCACACCGTCGCCCGTACGGTAGACAATATCGCCCGTTACATGAGGGCCAAAAGTTACGAGTACAATCAGGAGCACCCCAACAACGAAACGATCATAAAAGACATCAAGCGGATGTCCGAAGGTGCTATCCAGATCGATGAAGTGGCATTGAATAATCTCCGAAGCGACTATAAACAGCACTTTTCAGCACATTCGCCCCGGGGATTCCAGTCGCGCCAGGCGCCGCGCATGCAGAAAAACCGCAACCAGCAGCGCGGCCGGGGCTTCGTGAAAAACGGCGCGCCCCATCGCAATTCTTCGAAATAATTTCGCTTTTTCCGAGTTTTTCCTATCTTTGTCACTTCGTACGGGGTTCCGTGCGGAGCGTGCGCGTGCTCGTCGGAGCGCCGGCGCCGCGGATCCGCAGCGGAAGGCCCGCAGTATTTAAGCATAGCAAACAGATGAACACGAGAATTTTCGTTCCCCTGGCCGCAGCCGCCGCGCTGTGCGCCTGCCAAACGTCGAAAGTGAAGATCTCGGGCCGCTTCGCCGGGACCGAGGCTTCGGAGGTCTACCTCGAGCAGGTTTCGCCGCTCGAGCAGGGGATCGTCGATTCGGCCCGCCTGGATCAGGAGGGCGTCTATCGGTTCGAGCTGGGCGGCGTGGCCAAGACTCCGGCGCTCTATAATATCGTCTGCAACGGCGAGCGCATCCCCCTCTTCATCGCCGCAGGCGACCGCGTGACGGTCAACTCGGTGGGCAGCCTCGTGCGCAACTACACGGTCGAGGGGTCGGAGGAGTCGGAGCTGCTGCGCGGCTTCTACCAGGCGTTCGTCGCCGGGGCGCAGCACCTCGACCGCATCGCCTCGCGCGTGGCGGCGCCCGGCGTCGACGCCGAGGAGCGGCGCAGCCTGGTGAAGGAGTACACCGAGGAGTACTTCCGCATCCGGCGCGAGCAGCTGCGCTTCATCATCGAGAACAAGGGCTCGCTGGCTGCCGTCTACGCCCTCTACCAGCGTCTGCCGGGCGACGAGAACCTCTTCAACGGCGACAGCGACGTGGTCTACTTCCGCACCGTGGCCGAGGCGCTCTCGGAGCGCTATCCCGAGTCGCCCTACCTGCAGACGCTGCTGGGCGAGATCGCCCGCATGGACGCCCGCATCAGCCTCGCCTCGCAGGTCACCGAAGCGACCTATCCCGACCTGGAGATCCCCGACATCTACGGCAACCGCATCCGCCTCTCGTCGCTCGCGGGCAAGGTGGTGCTGCTCGACTTCTGGTCGGCCGAGCTGGGCAACAGCAACGCCCTGAACGCCGAGCTGAAGGAGCTCTACGCCAAGTACGCCGACGCGGCCACGCCGTTCGAGGTCTACCAGGTGGCCGTCGACACCTCCAAGCCGCTCTGGATCTCGGCCGTGCAGGAGCAGCAGCTGCCCTGGATCTCGGTGAGCGACCTGCGCGGGCGCGCCTCCACGGCGCTGGGGCTCTACAACGTGCAGCGCATCCCCTCCAACTACCTGATCGACAAGCAGGGCGCCATCGTCGCCCGCGACATCTACGGCAAGAGCCTCGACGAGAAGCTCGCGGCCCTGACCAAATAGCGGAGCGCGCTCCGCAGCGGTGACGGCATGGTCTGGTTCGCATCCGACATACACCTGGGCGGCGGTGAGGCCGCCGTCGCGCGGGCGACCGAGCGCCGTTTCGTCGCCTGGCTCGACCGGGCGGCCCGCGAGGCGCATACGGTGGTGCTGGCGGGCGACGTGTTCGACTTCTGGTTCGAATACGGCCGTGTGGTGCCCCAGGGGTGCGTGCGGGCGCTGGGCAAGCTGGCCGAACTCACGGACCTGGGCCTGCGCGTGGTCTTCTTCACCGGCAACCACGACATGTGGGTGGGCGACTATCTGGCGCGCGAGTGCGGTCTGGAGATACACACCCGCCCCGAGGTGCTGGAGCTGGAGGGGCAGCGCATCTTCGTGGCCCACGGCGACAACATGAACATCCGGGGCGACCTCAAGCTGGTCCTCCTCAACAAGATATTCCGCTCGCGCATGCTGCGCCGGCTCTTCGCCTGGGGCGTCCATCCCGACCTGGCGATGCGCTTCGGCCGCTGGTGGAGCGACCGCTCGCGCCGCTCGCACCCCGAGACGAGCTTTACCGAGGCGCTCACCGAGCCGCTCATCGACTACGCCCGCGGGTATGTCGCCGGGGGAGGCCGCGTCGACCACTTCGTCTTCGGACACATGCACTACGCCCGCGACTACCGCGAGGCGGGGCTCCATACGATCCACCTGGGCGGGTGGGACCGCTGCGCCTCCTACGCCGTGCTCGACGGCGCGGGCGCGCTGACCCTCCGCGCGGAGGAGCCGTGAGCGGCGTGCCCGCTCCGGCCGGCCGAAGCGGCCGAACAACGAACCATCGCCGATGAAACAATACCTCGATCTGCTGCGCCGCATCCGGCGCGAAGGCGTGGTGCGGGGCGACCGCACCGGCACCGGGACCCAGGGGGTCTTCGGCCACCAGATGCGCTTCGATCTGGAGGAGGGATTCCCGCTGCTCACGACCAAGCGCGTCTTTCTCAAGGGGGTGATCCACGAACTGCTGTGGTTCCTCCGGGGCGACACCAACATCGCCCCTCTGGTCGCCAGCGGGGTCCACATCTGGGACAACGACGCCTACCGCTACTACGGCGAGCTCTGCGCCCGGCAGGGCGCCGTGCCCCTCGACCGCGAGGCCTTCCTCGCGGCCGCCGGGCAGCCGTCGCCGCTGGGGGACTACCGCTACGGCGACCTGAACCACGTCTACGGCTATCAATGGCGCTCGTGGCCGCGCCCCGACGGCGGAGCCATCGATCAGCTCGCGCAGGCCGTGGAGACGATCCGCCGCAACCCCCAGTCGCGACGCATCGTCGTCTCGGCGTGGAACGTGGCCGAGGTCGACGACATGGCCCTGCCGCCCTGCCACGTGCTTTTCCAGTTCTACGTGGCCGAGGGGCGGCTCTCGTGCCAGCTCTACCAGCGCAGCGCCGACACCTTCCTCGGCGTGCCTTTCAACATCGCCTCCTATGCGCTGCTGACGATGATGGTGGCGCAGGTGTGCGACCTGCGTCCCGGCGAGTTCGTCCACACGCTGGGCGATGCGCACCTCTACCTCGACCACCTCGTGCAGGCCGACGAGCAGCTCTCTCGCGCGCCGCGTCCGCTGCCCCGCATGAGGCTCGATCCCGCCGTGCGGTCGCTTTTCGACTTCCGCTACGACCACTTCACGCTCGAGGGCTACGATCCGTGGCCCGCGATCAAGGCCCCCATGTCGTTCTGAGGGGGCACCCTGCAACGACCCGATAACCAAAACACAAACCGATGAAAACCAGAATCATGCTATTGGCACTCTCGCTCCTCTCCCTTGCGGCGACGGGGCAGGTGCGCGTCGAGCGGACGCTCGACAAGGGGTGGCGCTTCACCCGCGAGGACGACCCCGCGTTCGCCGCCGCGGCGTGCGACGATGCTTCGTGGCAGGCCGTGACGCTGCCCCACGACTGGGCCATCTACGGCCCCTTCAGCGTCGGCAACGACCTGCAGAACACGGCCATCGCGCAGGACGGCCAGACGGAGGCCATAGAGCACGCCGGCCGCACGGGCGGCCTGCCCTTCGTGGGCACGGGGTGGTACCGCCTCGCGCTCGACATCGACCGCACGCCGGGCCCCCACCGCTATACGCTGCTCTTCGACGGGGCGATGAGCCACGCCCGTGTCTACGTCAACGGCCGTGAGGCGTGCTACTGGCCCAACGGCTACAACTCGTTCTGGTTCGACGCCACGCCCTACCTGCGCGAGGGGCGCAACACGCTGGCCGTGCGGCTGGAGAACCTGCCCGAGAGTTCGCGCTGGTATCCCGGTGCCGGCCTCTACCGCAACGTGCACCTGATCCGCACCGAGGCTGCCCACGTGCCCGTGTGGGGGACGCAGATCACCACTCCGGTGGCGACGCGCGCGTATGCCGACGTGCGGCAGACGACGCGTCTGGCCGTGCCCGAGGGGCGCTCGCTCGCCGACTATACCTTCCTTACCGAGCTGCGCGACGCCGCCGGCAGGGTCGTGGCCTCGGCCCGCACCGAGGGGCCGCGCTACGGCGACGGGGTGGAGCAGCGCTTCACCGTCGAGCGCCCCGCGCTGTGGTCGCCCGATACGCCCGCGCTCTACACGTCGGTCGTGCGCGTCTACGAGGGCGAGCGCCTCTGCGACGAGTACGAAACGCCGTTCGGCATCCGCACGATCGAGGTGCGGCCCGACGAGGGCTTCTTCCTCAACGGCGAGCGCGTGCAGTTCCGCGGCGTCTGCAACCACCACGACCTGGGCCCGCTGGGCGGCATCGCCAACGAGGCGGGCATCCGCCGCCAGGTGCGCATCCTCAAGGAGATGGGCTGCAACGCCATCCGCACCTCGCACAATATGCCCGCGCCCGAGCTGGTGCGCATTTGCGACCAGATGGGCATGATGCTGATGGCCGAGTCGTTCGACGAGTGGAGCACGGCCAAGGTGGCCAACGGCTACCACCTCGATTTCGACCGGTGGGTCGAGCGCGACCTCGAGAATCTCGTGCGCCACTACCGCAACAACCCCTCGGTGGTGATGTGGTGCATCGGCAACGAGGTGCCCGACCAGTGGAACGGCAAGAAGGGGCCCAAGCTCTCGCTGCGCTTGCAGCAGATCTGCCATCGCGAGGACCCCACGCGCCCCGTCACGCAGGGCATGGACGCCCCCGACGCGGTGGTCAACAACAACATGGCCGCCGTGATGGACGTGCCGGGCTTCAACTACCGTCCCCACAAGTACCGCGAGAACTATGACAAGCTGCCCCAGCGGGTCGTTCTGGGCAGCGAGACCGCCTCGACGCTCTCGTCGCGCGGCGTCTACAAGTTCCCCGTCGAGCGCCGCTCGATGCAGAAGTATGACGACCACCAGGCCTCCTCCTACGACGTGGAGCACTGCGGCTGGTCGAACCTCCCGGAGGACGACTTCATCCAGCACGACGACCTGCCCTACTGCATGGGCGAGTTCGTGTGGACGGGCTTCGACTACCTGGGCGAGCCCACGCCCTACTACTCCGACTGGCCGAGCCACTCGTCGCTGTTCGGCATCGTCGACCTGGCGGGCCTGCCGAAGGACCGCTACTGGCTCTACCGCAGCCACTGGAACCCCGGGGCCGAGACGCTCCACATCCTGCCCCACTGGAACTGGGAGGGGCGCGAGGGCGAGGTGACGCCCGTGTTCGTCTACACCAACTACCCCTCGGCCGAGCTCTTCATCAACGGCAAGAGCCAGGGCCGCCGCACCAAGGAGCTCTCGGTGACGCGCGACGCGAGCGGCGACGAGGAGTCGCTGCGCGACCTCGCGCGCCAGCGCCGCTATCGCCTCATGTGGATGGATACGCGCTACGAGCCGGGCGAGGTGAAGGTCGTGGCCTACGACGCGGCGGGCAACGCCGTGGCGGAGCGGATCGTCCGCACGGCCGGCAAGCCCTACCGCATCGTGCTCGAGGCCGACCGCACGACGATCGACGCCGACGGCCGCGACCTTTCGTTCGTCACCGTGTCGGTGGTCGACCGCGCGGGCAATCCCTGCCCCACGGCGACCAACGAGATCCGCTATCGTGTGACGGGCGCGGGCAGCTACCGCGCGGGCGCCAACGGCGACCCCACGTCGCTCGCCTCGTTCCAGGAGCCGCGCATGCAGCTCTTCTCGGGCCAGGCCACGGCCATCGTGGCCTCGACCGAGCAGCCGGGCACCATCACGCTCGAGGCCTCGTCGCCCGGGCTGCGGGGGGCCAAACTCGTACTGAAAAGCAAGTAGGCGATGGTGAGTGTAATCGTAGCCGTGGCCGAGAACGGCGTGATCGGCGACCGCAATGCTCTGCTGTGGCACATCTCGGAGGACCTGAAGCACTTCAAGGCCGTCACCACGGGCCATCCCGTGGTGATGGGCCGCAAGACCTTCGAGTCGCTGGGGCGGCCGCTGCCCAATCGCGAGAACGTGGTCATTACGCGGCAGCGGATCGCCATCGAGGGGTGTCGCGTGGTCCACTCGCTCGACGAGGCGCTGGCGCTCTTCCCGCCCGAGGAGGAGCTCTTCGTCATCGGCGGCGCGCAGATCTACGCCCAGGCGATGCCTGTGGCCGACCGCTTCTACCTCACGCGCGTGGGGCGCGCCTACGAGGGCGACACGCGCTTCCCGGAGTGGGACGAGCGGCTGTGGCGGCTCGTCGCCTCGGAGGCCTTCGCCTCGGGAGCGAACTATCCCTGGCCCTTCGTCTTCGAGACCTACGAACGGCGACGGTAACGACGACAGACGAGGCCCGCGGCGAGCGGGCCTCGCTTTTTTTTGCTGGCCGGGGGGCGGGGCGACAGAGTGGTCGGAATGGTCGGATCGGTCGGGGGATGGTTTGGACGGTCGCGACGGCCGGGGAGATTCGCACGATCGGGGCGCCGGGGCGCTCGGAATGGCCGGGCGGAGGCTGGTAGCGGTCGGTCGTGTGGTCGGGACGCTCCGGGCTGCCGGGCGGAGACTGGCGTGCGTGCGTTCCGGCCGGCGGGGGAGTGGGGCGCGTGTCGCGGCGGGAATCCGTCCGGGGCGTGTTGCAGCGGAGATCCGTCCGGCGGGGCGGTAGGGTAGCGCGGCGACGCAAGACGACCGAACCGCTGCCGGGATGAATCGTCGTTATGGCAGACAACGTTTCTACTAATCTCCAATAGCCCGGGCGGCGGTTCGGTCGGTATACGGGCGGATAGGCAAAAAGCCGCATCCGCAGGGGCGGGTACGGCTCGTGTGTCGAGAGATTCGATCGTCGACGGGTCGGGCGGGCGGATGCTCCGGCTGGGGAGCGGCGCGCCGACGGTCGCGTCCGAGTCTCTCCCGTAGTCCCGCAGGAAAGCGTCGCATCATCGCAAGGCAGGTCTTCTGACTCGCTCCCCCTTCGCGCCTTCCCGGCCCCGGAGGGGGCCAGTGGCCGTGTGCGAAGCCTGGGCGCCCCTCGCGGGGCCGGAGCTCACAGCAACGGGTATTGTCGCAGATTCTCACTGCGTTCCCTTTTCATCTCCGCGCCGCGGCGGGCGCGGGAAACCTTTGCTGGTGTAAATATACGAAATAAATCGGGTTTCGTGCGCGCGGCTCACTTTTTTTTGGCCGCCTCGGCTTTTTTTCCGAACTTTATCCGCCGAAACCGCCCCGTGCGCCCCTGCGGCCGCTGCGGGCTTCGCGTTCCTGCATGAAAAGATTGCTCGATACATACCGCCGTCTGACCCCCGACGCGCTGCTGCTCTTCTGGCTCGGCGTGTGGTGGGCCTGTAACCTGTTGCAGGCGGGGCTCACGGAGCTGGCCGACGACGAGGCCTACTACCACATGTTCGCCGAGGGGCTCGCGTGGGGCTATTTCGACCACCCGCCCGCCGTAGCGCTGCTCGTGCGTCTGGGCGGCACGCTGCTGGGCGGCGAGCTGGGCGTGCGCCTCTGCTTCACGCTGCTGCAGCCCCTCTACCTCTGGATCCTCTGGCGGCTCGTGCGCCCGGCCGACGCCACGCGCGGCGACGCCTCGCTCTTCGCCGTCGTCTCGGCCGCGACGCTCATGCTGCAACTCTACGGCTTCATCGCCGTGCCCGACGGCCCGCTGATGTTCACCTCGGCGCTCTTCCTCGCCGCCCTGAACGCTCTGGACCGCGGGCAGCGTCCGGCGTGGCTCTGGCTGGGGCTGACGATGGCGGCCATGGCCTACAGCAAGTACCACGGCGCCCTGGTGGTGCTCTTCGCGCTGGCGGCCAATCCGCGGCTGCTGCGCCGTCCGGCGCTCTACGCCGGGGGGGGGCTCGCGCTGCTGCTGCTCGTCCCGCACCTGGTGTGGCAGGCCGACCACGACTGGGCCTCGTTCGCCTACCACCTCTCGGGGCGCAACGCCTCGTTCCGCTGGAACTACGTGGCGGAGTTCCTGCTCAACATGCTGGCGGTCTTCAACCCGCTCTTCGTACCGCTCTACGTCAGGGCGTGGCGCGAGGTGCGGCCCGCGACGGCCGTCGGGCGCGCCTTGCGGTGGATGCCCGCGGCCTTCGTCGGCTTCTTCCTCCTCTCGTCGCTGCGCGGCTACGTGCAGCCGCAGTGGACCATCGTGGCCTCGTTCGGCTGGGTGTGGCTGCTCTTCGCCTATGCGCGGCGCCATCCGCGCACGCGCCGCTACGTGGTGCGCGCCGGTCTGGTGACCGTGGCGCTGGTGGGGCTCGTGCGGCTGGAGATGATCTTCAACCCCCTGGGGCTGCGCTTCGAGGTGTTCGACAACCGGCCCGCGTTCGGCGCCTTGGCCCGCGAGGCCGCCGGGCGCCCCGTCATCTTCGGCCTGCGCTACGCCCGGGCGGCCAAGTACGCCTTCTACACGGGCGGCGAGGCCTACTGCCAGCCCAACGTCTTCTACCGCACCCACCACTGGCAGTTCCGCGACGACGACACGCGCTTCGCCGGGCGCGAGGTGCTGGTGGAGTGCACCTCCGCACCCGCCGACACGACGCTGCGCGTGCGCTCGCTCGACCTGGCCGACGGCAGCCGCTTCACCTACTTCGTCGATCCCGATTTCCGGCCCGTGCGCCGCGTCGCCGTCGCCTGCGAGGGGCTTCCGCGGCAGGTGGCTCCGGGCGACAGCCTGCGTCTCGTGCTCACGGTCGATAACCCCTACGACTGGCCGGTGGTCGTCGGCCGGGACACGGAGCTGGCCATGCTCTTCAAGCAGGGCCGCTCGCGCATGGAGGAGTATCCGCTCGACGTGCGGTTCGAGGCGGCAGCGGGCGGCAGCGAGCGGGTGGAGCTCACGTTCCGCGTGCCCGAGGAGCTGGCCGGCGGGAGCTTCGTCGCGGGCTTCGCGCTGCGGCGCGACGGCTATGCCCACTGGTTCAACTCCCGGCCGCAGCCGCTGACCGTCTCCGCGCTATGATCGGCCAGTTCATCCGTTTCTGCGTCGTCGGCGGGTCGGGCGTCTTCGTCGACTTCGGTGTCACGTATCTTGCCAAGGAGTGGCTGCGGCTGAACAAGTACGTGGCCAACTCGGCGGGCTTCCTCTGCGCCTCGAGCTCCAACTACGCGCTCAACCGCCTGTGGACCTTCCACGACGACAACCCCGACATCGCCGGGCAGTATCTGCGTTTTCTGGGCATCGCGCTGGTGGGGCTGGCGATCAACAACGCCGTGATCTGGGTGCTGCACGAGCGCCTGCGGTGGAATTTCTACCTCTCGAAGCTGGCGGCCATCGGCGTGGTGACCTTCTGGAACTTCTTCATGAACTACTTCTTCAACTTCTGAACTCCTTGGCATACGACGCAGCGGGCCGGTCCTCGGAGAAGGACCGGCCCGCCGTGCATCGCCGCCGCGTCTATCGTTTGGCCGCGCGGATCTGCCGGAAGGGGAGCGCCATCACGCCGAAGAGGGCCTCCTTGAAGATGCCGCCCGACATCTTCGACGCCCCCTCGCGGCGCTCGGTGAAGATGATCGATTCCTCGCGCAGCTTCATCCCGAGCCGCCAGGCCGAGTACTTCATCTCGATCTGGAATCCGTAGCCCTTCATCCGCACGGCTCCGAGGTCGATCGTCTCGAGCGCGCGGCGCGAGTAGCAGACGAAGCCCGCCGTGGCGTCGCGCAGGGGCATGCGCGTCACCGTGCGCACGTAGACCGAGGCGAAGTAGGACATCAGCAGGCGCGACATGGGCCAGTTGACCACGTTGACACCCTGTATGTATCGCGAGCCGACCACCACGTCGTAGCCTTGGGCCGCCGTGCGGTAGAGGCGCACCAGGTCGTCGGGGTTGTGCGAGAAGTCGCAGTCCATCTCGCAGATGTAGTCGTAGCCGCGCTCCAGCCCCCAGCGGAAGCCCGCCAGATAGGCCGTGCCGAGGCCGAGCTTGCCGCTCCGCTCCATCAGGTGGAGCCGCCCGGGGTGGGCCGCCTGCCGCTCGCGGACGATCGCGGCCGTGCCGTCGGGCGATCCGTCGTCGATGACCAGCAGGTCGAACTCCTCGTCGAGCGAGAAGACCTTGGCGATCATCGCCGCCATGTTCTCCTTTTCGTTATAGGTCGGTATGATGACCAGTTTGCGCATCGGCGCCGTCGTTGCGTTGTTCATAAGGTCAAAGATAGTATTTATTTCGTCACGCCGCGCGCCGCCGCCGCCGATTTTTTCGCGGGCGGCCTCCCGGCGGCCTCCCGGCGGCGCGTCGCGGGGCGTAAAAATACGCTTTTGCAGTCGATTGTGGCGCTTTCGGGCGAAAAAAGATTAACTTTGCCGCAAAAGCGGATAGGGTATGGAATTCGAAATCGTAAGGGTGGAGGCGTGGAGCGAGGCGCTCGCCGGGGAGCTCGCGCGGCTCCTGCCGCAGCTCTCGGCCGCGGCGCGTGCCGATGCCGACCGCCTGCGCGCGCTCGTCGAGAACCCCTGCACGGCGCTCTTCGCGGCGCGCACGGCCGGGCGCATCGTCGGCATGGCGGCCCTGGCGTGGTACGACGTGCCCACGGGGCGCAAGGCGTGGATCGAGGATGTGGTCGTCGACGAGGCTGCTCGCGGCCGCGGTGCGGGCCGGGCGCTGGTCGCGGCGGCGATCGGGGAGGCTTCGCGCATCGGTGCCGGCCGTGTGTGGCTCACCTCCCGGCCGGCGCGCCGTGCGGCGCGTGCGCTCTATCGGAGCATGGGATTCGAAGCGGCGGAGACCGAGGTTTTCGTCCTTAAACTGGATAGACAATGAAAAAATTCGTCAAGACGGCGGCCCTCGCGGTCGCGGTTCTACTGCTCGCGGCGCTCGTCGCCCCGACGCTGCTGCGCGGCAAGATCGCCGCGATCGTCAAGCGCGAAGCCAACGCTGCGCTGCGTGCCGAGCTCGATTTCGACCGGCTCGACATCAGCCTGCTGCGCCACTTCCCCAACGCCTCGCTGGAGCTGAAGGGGCTCCGCCTCTCGGGCGTCGACGCCTTCGCCGGCGACACGATCCTCGCCGCGCGACGCATCTCGGTGGTGGTCAGCCCGCTCTCGCTGCTCGGCGACGGGGGCTTCGAGGTGCGCAAGATCCTTCTGGACCGTCCGGCCGTGCATGGGCGCAAGCTCGCCGACGGCTCGGTCAACTGGGACATCGCCGTGCCCTCCGATGCGCCCTCCGATGCGTCCGAGGCGGCGGACGCTCCCTCGTCGTTCCGCCTCTCGGTGCGCGACTTCCGCATCGACGGGGCCGAGGTCCGCTACGACGACGATTCGTCGCGGATGCACTTCTCCGTCGCGCCCCTCTCGCTGCGGCTGCGGGGCGATCTGTCGGCCGCGCGCAGCGACCTGGAGCTGGCTCTGACGGCCGAGGGGCTGCGTCTGGTCTCGGGCGGCATTCCGCTGCTGAGCGGCGCCGAGGCGGAGCTCGACGCCGTGATCGGCGCCGATCTGGAGGCAGGGCGCTACACTTTCTCACGCAACCGGCTGCGCCTGAACGCCATCGAGGTGGGCCTCGACGGCTGGGTCGAGCTGCGCGACGAGGCCGTGGCCATGGATCTCCGCGCGGGCTGCGACGAGGTGCAGTTCAAGGAGGTGCTGTCGCTCGTCCCGGCCTTCTACACGCGCGAGTTCCGCAACCTCTCGGCCTCTGGCGCTCTGGCGATGGATCTGTGGGCGCGGGGCGAGCTGCGCGACGGACGCCTGCCGGCCTTCGGGTTCTCGACCTCGGTCACCGACGGCAGCTTCCGCTACTCGTCGCTGCCCAAGGCCGTTACCGACATCCAGATCGCACTCTCGGTCGCCAACCCCGGCGGCGGGATGGACGCCACGGTGGTCGACCTCTCGCGCTTCGGTCTGAAGATGGCCGGTAACAGCCTTTCGGCCACCTTCCGCGCCACGTCGCTCGCCAGCGATCCCGCCTTCAGTGCGGCGGTCGACGGAGTGGTCGACCTGGGGGCCGTCAGGGAGGTCTACCCGCTGGAGCGGGGCGTGGAGCTCGCGGGCCGCATCATGGCCGACCTGAAGGCCTCGGGCCGCATGTCCGACATCGAGGCGCAGCGCTACGAGAAGCTGGGCGCCGCCGGGCGGTTCGTGGTCGAGGGGGTGACGCTCACGCTGCCCGACCTGCCCGAGGTGCATGTGCGCCGCGCCGCGGCCACGATCACGCCCCAGGCCATGACGCTCGGCGAGTGCGGCGTCACGATGGGCGGCAGCGATCTTGCGGCCAACGGCCAGCTGACCAACTACCTGGGCTACCTGCTGCGCGGCGACGTGCTCGCCGGGCGCCTCTACGTCAAGTCGGAGCTGCTCGATCTGAACGAGATACTGGCCGCCGCGCCCGGGCAGCCGGCCGACGGGGCCGAGACCTTTGCCGACGCTGCCGACGCCTCCGCCGACGCTGCGACCCGTGCGCCCGAGGTGCCGCGCAACCTCGACCTCTCGCTCCACACCGACCTGCGCAGGATCCTCTTCCAGAAGATGACGATCTCCGACCTGCAGGGCGAGATGCGCGTCGCGGGCGGCACGCTGTCGCTCCAGCGCCTCGCGATGGGGCTCTTCGGCGGCAAGGCCTCGGCTTCGGGCAGCTACTCGACGGCCGCCGGTGCGGCGTCGCCCGAGCTGAAGCTGTCGATGAACTTCTCCGACGCCTCGTTCCAGCGCACCTTCGAGCAGCTCGACGCGGTGCAGCGGCTGGCGCCCCTCTTCGCCAAGACGGGCGGCACCTACGGCATGACGATCGACCTCCGAACGCCCCTCGACGCCTCGATGTCGCCCGTCATGGAGCGGTTCGACGCCACGGGCGAGATCCGCTCGGCCGACATCCGCATACAGAACATCGAGGCCTTCGACGCGCTGGCCAAGGCGCTCGGCAACGACGCCCTGCGCCGCATCGAGGCCAAGGACGTCGCGATCCGCTTCGCGGTCCGCAACGGGCGCATCGCCACCGAGCCCTTCGACCTGCGGATGGGCGGCGTGTCGATGAACCTCGCGGGCTCGACGGGCCTCGACCAGACGATCGACTACACGGCCCGCGTGCAGCTGCCTTCGGGCGCGGCGGGCGGTCTGGTCGAGAAGATCGGGGTCAATATCGGCGGCACCTTCTCCTCGCCCAAGATTACGCTGGGGGTGAAGGAGGCGGCCGAGGAGGCGGTGAAGAACGTCGTCGACCGTCAGATCGAGAAGCTCACCGGCGGCAAGTCGCTCTCGGAGGAGGTCGAGCGCCAGGCCGAGCGGCTCCGCGCCGAGGCTGCGGCCGCGGGCGAGAAGCTGGTGCGCGCGGCCGAGGAGCAGCGGCAGAAGCTCGTCGACGGCGCCGAGTCGAAGGGCGCGCTGGCGAAGGTCGCGGCCCGCAAGGCGGGCGACAAGCTGGTCGAGGAGGCCCAGAAGCAGGCCGAGAAACTCCGGACCGAGGCCGAGCGGCAGATCGAGAAGCTGACGGCCGAGAAGAGCGAGTGATCCGATGCTGAAACTCTTCGTCGTACTCGCCGCGGGCATTGCGCTGGGGCGTCTGCTGTCGGGCCGGCGCCTCGGCTTCGTGCCCCGCGCGGTCACTGCCACGGTGTGGCTGCTGCTCTTCCTGCTGGGTGTCGAGGTGGGGGCCGATCCGGCGGTCACGGGGTCGCTGGCGACGTTGGGCTACACGGCCCTCGTCCTCTGCGCCGGCTCGGTGGCCGGGAGCATCGCTGCGGCGTGGGCGCTGTGGCGCCGGGTGCGGCGCGCGGACGGAGCTTCGGAGGCTGCCGCTGCCGCCCCGCAGGCGTGCGGCGCCGACGGCGGGTCGACGGCTGCCGTGCTGCGCGGCAGTCTGGTGATCGTCGGCTTCTTCGCCGCGGGGTGCGTCGCGGGGGCGTGGCGCCTCGTGCCGTTCGCGGCCACGGCTTCGCAGGCGAGCGGCTGGGTGCTCTGCCTGCTGATGGGCGGCGTGGGGGTGACGCTGGGTCACGACCGCACGCTCTGGGAGCGGGTGCGGCGGCTCGACCGGCGGCTCGCGCTGCTGCCCCTGGCCACGGCCGCGGGGACGCTCCTGGGCGCGGCGCTCCTCTCGCCGCTGCTGCGCGGCGTCTCTCTTACGGACGCGCTGGCCGTGGGGTCGGGCTTCGCCTACTATTCGCTTTCGAGCGTCTTCATCGCCGACCTGCGCAGCGTCGAGCTGGGCACCGTGGCGCTGTTATGCAACATCCTGCGCGAGCTCTTCACGCTGCTCTTCGCGCCGCTCGTGGCCCGGCGCTTCGGTCCGCTGGCCGCCGTCTCGATCGGCGGCGCCACGACGATGGACACCACGCTGCCCATTGTCGCGCGGGCGGCGGGGCCGCAGTTCGTCGTGGTGGCGATCTTCCACGGCTGCGTGCTCGATTTCAGCGTCCCGTGGCTGGTGACGCTCTTCTGCTCGCTGTAGCGTATCGTATATCGAAGCGAGGGACCCGTTCGGAGGTCCCTCGCTTCGCGTTCGCGGGGGCGTGGCTGCCCCTATCGGATGTAGCTCCGCAGCGCCTCGACGTAGGCGGCGAAGGCTTCGCGCCCCGTCTCGGTGATGCGGCACACGGTGCGGGGCATCTTGTTGCGGAAAGTCTTCTCCACGGCGATATAGCTCGCCTTCGAGAGTTTGTCGATCTGCACGGAGAGGTTGCCCGCCGTGGCGCCCGTCTGCTGTCGTAGGTAGACGAAGTCGGCGCTCTCGACCCCCACGAGGAGCGACATCACGGCCAGCCGCAGCTCGGAGTGCAGCAGCGGATCGAGCGGCTTAAACATGGCGGCGTTCGTTGTGGCGGAGCACGCCGCCCGTGCCGAAGAGCAGGACGACGAGCGCCGCGAGGGTACACAGAAAGCGCGCGAGCGCCTCTCCTTCGGCCGCGGCGACGAAGATTTGAGCCGCCAGGAACATGCCGGCCAGCGAGGCCATCCCCAGTGCGACGAGCGACCCGCCCTGGTTCGAGCGGTTGGCGTCGCGGCGCCGGAACTGCTCGGCGGTGAGCGCCGTGGAGACCGATAGCCCCAGCACGAGGAAGCCGGCGGGCGGGAGTCCGATGCGGTAGGTGTAGATGGCTACGTAGCTCGCGATCGCCGGGGCGTAGAGCCAGGCGTCGAGCAGCGTTCGGTCGGCCGGGGTCACGGTGCGGTGGCGCTTGCACCAGACGATGACCAGTGCGTAGCCCGCGATCGCGGCCGGGAGCCAGACGAGCATGGCCGCCGGGCCGGCGGCCGTGTGGCGTGCGAGGAGCCACTCGGCGATGCCGGCGGCCAGGGCGATCCACCCGGCGCCGAAGAAGAGCGTGCTGCGCACGAAGTCGAGGCGGGGAGCGGCGCCTCGTTCCGATGCGCCGTGTGCGGTTTCGGGGTTATTCATGGCGGGCGTCTTTCGGGCGGTTGGAGCGGTAGTTGAGGATGTGTCCCGGCACGATCATCATCAGTGCGAAGCCTGCGCCGAAGAGCAGCGGGTTCCAGAAGTCCGGCGCCACGAGCAGGGCGGGGGAGAGCACGATGGCGACGATACCGCCGGCGGTGAGCGGGCGGAAGCGGATCACCAGCCCCGTGAGCGTCGTGCCCATGCCCATGAGCAGCAGGATGACGGGGAGCACGGGCATGCGCTCGGCCGTGCCGAGGAACGCCGGCAGCACCACGGCCCACGAGGCGATGCCGAAGACGGTCCAGATGTGGGAGACCACGCGGTCGATGAATGTGCGTACGTGGCGCTCGCCCTGCCGGCGCTGTGCGACCAGCATGCCCGCCCACCCCAGCAGCGGGATGGCGAGCCAAAGCCAGTGCCAGCGCGGGTCGCCCGTGCGGAGCAGGGCCGCGGCGACGGCCGCCGTGGTGGCGACCGTGGCGTAGCCCCACACCAGAAAGGGCATTCCGGCGTTGCGCTCCAGGTGCCGGCGCGTGTTGTCGATCATGCGGGCGATCAGTTCGACGCTCTCGGCGGCATTCAGTTCCTTCTCTTTCATGCGATGCGGATTTCGGAGGGTGAAGTTACTCAATTTATTTCGTTTTTTCGTTGTCGGTGCGGCCGAAGTCGTAGCGGAGCTCCAGCTCGGCGGTGTTCTCGGCGTCGGGCAGCGCGATCGTGAGGTGGAGGCACCCTTCGGCCGGGCGGCCCTCCTCGCGGTCGAGGCGGAAGTTGCCGTTCTCGTCGTGGAAGATGCTCACGGCGATGCTGTCTGCCTCGATCGCGTCGAACGAGAACTCGACGGCGCCCCGCTCGGGCACGGCGCGGCCGCAGAGCGGTCGGGCGTCGCTCTTCACGCCCTTCGTGATGTCGCCCTTCATGGCTACGTAGAGCACGGCGCCCCGGTCCGAGCGGAGGTTGGCGATGCGTACTTTCAGCGATTTGGCGTGCAGCGTTGCGGCGCAGCTCCCCAGGAGGGCGAGCGCGAGCAGAAGGCCTTTTTTCGTTTTCATGGTTGTCGGGGTTTGCGGGTTGTTTTCGAATCTTTTTCGGGTTGCTTTCGGGTCAGTGGTGGTAGTCGTACTCTTCGTCGCAGTCGGTCAGGCGGCGGATGCCGAGCAGGGCGATGTGGAGCCCCCATCCGGCGGCGACCCAGGCGGCCCACCACGTGTGGGGCGAGGTCTGCCAGTTGACCAGGGCGAGAAAGCCACAGACGATCACGTAGTCGGCGAGGCGGCGGATGAAGTAGCGCGTGAAGCGGCGCCGGCGCTGTTCGGAGGTGGGGTAGGTTTCCATAGGGCTGGGATTGGGTTGTTTGTCTTTTGCAAATATAAAGTAGTTTATAGAATAAACCAAATTTGCAGCGAAAAAAATTTTGTCCGGTGGGGCGGTGGGGGGGGGCTCTGCCCGGTGCGTCCGCGGCATCAGGCAGAGGCGCTCTTGTATCATTGAAACGGAATAGTTATATTTGGATATAAAACCGATCGTATGAAGAAGTTGTTGATCTCGGGCATATTCGTGCTTTTGGCAATCGGTGCATGCGCTTAAAACTTCAATTCCGTTCGTCGCATGGAATATGAAGCAGGTATCGGCGTGAACAAAGCGCATAAAATCAATGGGGCGGTTGCCGAGGCCGGGTTGCAATTATATCTGGAAACGCGTATGAATATCATCGATACGCCCTTCGACGTCGGTGTTCAGGCTATGCTCGGGTCATTCGATCGCAAGCCCGACTATGCTCTGTATGAACATACGATTTGGTATCGCGGAACGTTGTTTTTTTGACCGATTACAACCTGCGGAAGTGGAAGCGTGTCCAGCCTTTTGTCGGTCTTGGCATCGGAATGTCGTTCGTCGACGACACTTACGCCCGCTACGAACCCGATCTGTCGCGAAGAATGGAGCAGACGAGTTATGACCGATCCTTTGTTTTTAACCCGCGTATCGGAGTCGAACTTTTCAGCCATCTCCGTGCTACTGCCGAGTATCGATGGATGAAAAAAGGCTATTCGTATTTCGGATTCAACGTCGGTTTCGTGCTCGGCGGCGGGCTAAGGAAGGAGTAGAGCCCGCTTAGGTTATAAAAAACACCCGATTTTACATTGGTGTAAAATCGGGTGTTGCCATTGAATCTGCTGTCGCGCAGCTTATTTTGCGGAGAGAAAGGCTCTCGAACCTACGCTTTCAGAAAATATCATAAAATTGCAAATCGCTGATAATCATACACCATCCACGATGCAGAGTAAATCTAAATCTTTCTAAATGCCTTTTGCTATTTCAATTTTTGGGTGTAT
>ERZ778514.621-NODE-621-length-31297-cov-6.256770_pt1 | contig 31297 bp, 25 predicted proteins | sample MGYA00510344_ERZ778514 | MGnify/ENA primary metagenome ERZ778514 (study PRJEB29527, sample SAMN07138968) | mouse gut metagenome | material: feces | host: mouse | place: China:Nanjing | collected 2016-01-25 ...
AAAACATTTGTTGTCAAGGTTCAGTTCTTGGCTACGAGTTTTATTTTCGTAGCAAAGTACAAAATCAAATATATTTTACATTTTGGTATTCAGAAACCAGCATTCAGTGGTTCCCGCTGTTTGATGCCAGTTGCTGAGTAGACACTAATTATGAAGCAGTCTGGATTCGGCGGCGGGTAAGATCAACCTGCCGCTAATTTATTTGAAAAAGGAGGGCAGGCACACCGGAATTGCAGTGTAACCCATTAACCAAACAAAACAAGAAAGGAAAAGCGGTAGGGTGCATTTTTAGTTTTCTGAAAAACAACAGAAGATGTGGAATTGAAAAAATATTATGGTATGGCAGAGATTGACAGTCTCTGCTTTTTTTGTGGAAGGGGGAGTCCGGAGCGGATGTTTGAGATTCTGGTGGTAGTGAAGAATGCAGGAAAGACGATCCTTGACATTCTGGTGAGATTATAGGAAAGGGGAGAACGGATGAAAGAGATTAAAATAGCGTTCCTTCTGATCGGGTGTGCAGTGGAGCTGTATCACATCCTGTCAGGGGGACTGGATGGCTAATTGAAATTTTTTAGCCCAGAAAAAGATAGATGTTAGATAAGTTGTAAAAATTAAATACAGAAGGCTGGAAAAAGATATGAAAAAGAATGTAAGAGCAGGTATCAAAAACACATAAAAAAATGAATGAAAAGAAGGAGGAATCTTAAATGGCAGCAAATGTGGAAAGTATGTTTTATGTAAGGGAGACGCCGTGGCATGGTCTTGGGGTAAGAGTGAATGAAGCGCCTGCGTCAAAGGAGGCATTAACAGCGTCCGGATTAGACTGGAATGTAATTCAGGAGCCTATTTATACCGAGACGGAGGAACTGATCAAAGGTTACAAGGCAAATGTACGGGATTCCGACCGGAGGGTGCTTGGCGTGGTGACGGACCGCTATAAGGTGATCCAGAATACGGAAGCCTTTGCATTTACGGATTCCCTTCTGGGGGAAGGGGTGCGTTATGAGACCGCAGGAAGTTTACAGGGCGGGCGGAAAGTCTGGCTCCTTGCACATATGCCCCATGAGTATATCATTTCCGGGGAGAGGATCAGCCCGTACCTGTTGTTCTCCAATACCCATGACGGTTCGGGAGCGGTGAAGATCGCCCTTACGCCCATCAGGGTAGTCTGCAACAATACGCTGAACCTTGCGCTGTCTGCAGCGAAGCGTTCATGGTCCATGCTGCATATCGGGGATATCAGGGGAAAGATCACAGAGGCAGGGGATACCCTCTTTAGGGCAGAATCCTATATGGATGAGCTTGGAAAAGAGTTTGAGACTTTAAGGATGAAGAAGCTCACAGATAAGAAGGTCATGGAATACATAGAGGTGCTTCTTCCGGCAGAGGAAGGCTCCACGCCGCAGCAGGCAAGGAATATGAAGAAGCTTCAGGAAGATATGAGGCTCCGGTATTTTGAAGCGCCTGACCTTCAGGATGTAGGAAGAAATGTGTATCGGTTCATCAATGCGGTATCGGATTTTGCGACCCATGCGCAGCCCTTGAGGAAAACGGCCAATTATAAGGAGAACCTGTTTTCAATCGCAGACCTGATCCGGATAGAGGAAGATTTCTGGGAGAACCATGTCGTAAAGGGGAAAGTGCCGGCACCGGACGGTTCTGAGCTTGCGGACAGCGTGATCGAGGAATACTTTAAGAAATCCAGAGAAAAAACGATAGAGCTTACGGGATTTGACGAGAAGCTGGAACGGAGACAGGAGCTTGCCAAAGACATAGAAGATATGGAAACAGAGAAGCGGCAGATCGAGCAGGAGTTGAAGCTTTATCTTGGAGAGGCGGAAGCGGCGAAGAACGGGAGATACCGGGTATCGTGGAAGAGCGTATCCAGTCAGAGGATCGATGAGAAGCGGTTGAAAGAGGAATGCCCGGAGGTTTATGAGAAATACCGGAAGACTACGCAGTACCGGAGGTTTTTGGTAAAGGCGGCGTAAAAGGATATAAAAGAGGATATGGATTTTTTGACAGGAGAAAGAGGAAATGGCATTTTTTAAATCCGATAAAGATGTTCGAATCGAACATTTATCAAAAAATGCAGGATATATAGGAAGAGGCTCTCGGTGTCTCTTCCTATTATATAATAAGGAAAGGTAACAGGAGGATGGGAACGCAGGAAGCAAAAGTATTTGCAACGGGAAACAGGATGTTCGATTCGAACATCTCGCAGGGAACAGACAGTACAAAATGTAAAAACGCCTGTGAGGGAATGACAAAAATAAGGAAAAAGGCAGTGTTTGTTTACAAGGGAAGGATAAAAAATGACAGGAAAGAACGGGATCAGGGAAGAACTGGCAAAAAAAGCCGGCAGTATAAAGAATGGGAACAAAGGAGAAGAACCTGCGTTTTCAGCACCGGCAGAAGGAATGGAAGGTCTGGCAGAAATGGGAAGAGGTAAGGAACAATTTAACTGTAACAACAGCGCAGGATTTGTCCGCCTGTTAAGAGCGGATGAGATCGAGTGTCGGGTATCCGTAATTAATGAGAGGGGCTTGAGTCTGCTTTTATTTAAAGACGCCCGTGTAGACCGGAAGATTTTAGACGAGACGTTTACGCCCTTCGGATGGAGGCGGACGCACCAGAGTATTGACGGGAACCTTTACTGTACGGTGGAGATCTGGGATAAGGAGAAGCAGCAGTGGATTTCAAAACAGGATGTGGGAACGGTGAGTTATTCGGAGAAAGAAAAAGGACAGGCTTCAGATTCTTTCAAGCGCGCCTGTTTTAACTGGGGGATTGGAAGGGAATTATATACCGCTCCGTTTATATGGATTTCTGCGGAAAATGTCAGCATTAAACCCAAGGGAGACCGTTATACGACATCTGAGCACTTTTTGGTCCGGGCCATTGATTACAATGAGGAACGTGAGATTTCTTATCTTATGATTGTGAATGGAAAGGGAAAGAAGGTATTTGAGATGGGGAAACCAAGAAAAGCTGATGGAAAGAAGCCTGTTCCAGCGTCCAATGAGGATATAGGAGCAAACATCATTACAGAGATCCAGAGGGCGGCACTGGAGAAAGAGCTTAAGCGTACGGGAGTCTTGATGGAGGCTGTTCTTGGGAGATACAATATCCAGAGCTTAGAAGAGATGACGGAGGATGTCTATACGAAAGCATTAGCCGGATTGAAGAGGACAAAGACGAAGGCAGCGTGATTGATAAAATAAAAAAGTAAACAGGGAAAGAAAAAGAAATTGAAAAACAGCAGGAGGAAGAAAAATGAACAGCAGCAGGAATAGCAGGGAACCCCGGCAATGTGCATGGGAGGATGTGAAAGAGAAGATACAGCTTCAGCTTATCAATAAAGAGCAGAATGCGGAATGTATGAAGGAACGTTTGTATAAAGATTATCTGGATCTTGCAGCGGTGTTTATGGTTGAGGTATTGGAACTTAAGGAGAACAAAGTACTTATCCCCGTGACGGAGATGATGGCGTCGGAATGGGGAGTCAGCATTGATGAACTGTGGGAGACGGCACTTGGCAATCTGGAAAAAGAGGAATGTACCATTATGGATATCAGATATTTCGTCCCTGAAGAATTCAGAGAAGAAGCGGATAAAGCACAGCTGTACGTATGCAGGATGAAGAATGGGAATCACGGAGCACAGGCGATACTAAGAAGGGGATTATTGAAAGGGTTTGCAGAGAAATACAAAGAAAAGATATACATACTGCCAAGCTCTGTCTTTGAAACAATACTTGTGGTTGATGATGGGAAGACAGATGAAAATGTTCTAAAGTTGATGGTAGAAGAGATCAATGGGGAGTGGAAGGAGAAGGCACCGGAGGAATGGCTGTCGGATTCCGTATATTATTATGATAAAGAGAATGATGAGATTAAGATAGCAGCGTAGGAAAAGGAAACCGTATGGGAAAAGTAGATATCAGGATTGTTTTATTAGTGCTGATACTTGTATTCAGGGAAGGACTTATTGAATTTGTAAGGCAGATCATGTTTAAAATTTAGAAAGTATGTGATATGATAGATATTACATAAGGATGAAGGTATTTGCTGTATTGAAGATGTAATAATAAAGCTGTGTAGGATGTAACGACGTATATTAATATTGGTATTGATAAATATGCGGAGGTTATAAAACCGCGCAGCTATGATCTAAAATAGGAAATATAAATCTTATAGAAAAAGCTGCAGATTCGGGTTGAGGATGTACGATTGTTATATTAGATAATACGGAGATATATTCTGAGTATATACTATATACATATATTGATAATCTCCATGAGTTTATGAGTCAAGCTGGCAATCTGAACCTGATAAATAAAAGGACTTAGTTGTATGTAAAGAAAGTGAGGAAATAATATGGCACAAAATATAGTAGATGTAGAAATACCAGAGACATTGGTTCCATATTTGTATACGATGAAAGATGGAAAAACTATGGATGATAAGGTGACGATTTCTATTGTTGTGGGTTTACTGGTTTCAGGAATAATTACTTTGGAGAAAGCGGCAGAATTGGCCAAGGAGAGCATTTGGGACTTTGTTGACTTCCTGAAAACTCATAATATTCCCTGGGGAAGTTATACAGAGGAAGAATTGCAAATGGATGAACATGTAATTGACAGCTTGCTGGAGGAATAGAATGATTAGGGGAAAGATATTATGTAATACCAGTCCCATTATAGGTTTAATGTCGATAGGACGTTTAGGCCTTTTAAGGGAATTGTTTGATGAAATTGTTCTTCCGGAAGCTGTATATAGGGAACTTTGTGCGGGTTCAGCTGTTCAGCAGAAAGAGATTGATGAGATTAAAGACTGGGTTTCAAAGGGATATTTTAAAATATATAAAATTAAAAATGCTGATATGGTTAAAAGCATGTATGGGAAATTACATTTTGGAGAGCTGGAAGTGATCATTGCCGCGAAAGAGCTAGATCTGCAATTGGCAATTATAGATGAAAAGGCAGCTAGAAAAATGGCGGCAGAATTTCTTGTTGATACAATAGGGATTTTGGGTATTTTGCTCTTGGCTAAGCGAAAAGGACTCATAAGCTATGTGAAGTCGGATGTTGATAAATTGCGCATGAATGGATACCGTATTTCGGATGGATTGTATTATCAAATTCTCAATATTGCAGGTGAGAAATGATTGATAAAATATAAGGGGCTGATATCTGCCCGTTCTAACACTTTGCGAGTTTCATGAAGTGAGATGGATTTTGAAGATGTGATTTGAATGTCCTAAGTCCCGAAAAATCAAAAGGTTTTCAGATGCTTTCAGGATATTAGAAGATGTCTGAGTATAAACCCGAACGATTGCTCGGGACGTAGAGGCGCAGGTTCAAATCCTGTCACTCTGATTTAAAAAGGCCTTGATTTTGTAGGCCTTCGGCAGTTAAGAGATTACCTTGAAATAGGTGATTTCATACCCTAATTTTGCCCTGATTTTTTTACTCTGAAATACCGCAAAATACTCTGAAACACTTTAAAATTAAAAAAGAAAAAGTGCTGTAATGCCCTAAAATTCAAGGTTTACAACACTTTTTTCATCTAACAGGGGATGAGGGAATCGAACCCCCGCCAAAGGTTTTGGAGACCCCTATCATACCACTTGACCAATCCCCTGTATGTGCCTACCGCACTTACTATTTATAACATACTTTGCCAAGGGCTGTCAAGTGGCTGGTGTAAATTATTCTATTTTTAAAGTTCTTACTTTGCAGGTTCAGTGCGTAACGTGCCGGAACCCATCCTTCGGAAAATCTGGATCAGCACTTTGCCAAGGGCTAGAACAAGAATCGCGGCCGCGACTGCCTCCGGTATTCCCGAGGCGGTGACAGTGCCCATGATAAGCCCCCAGACAGCAGTCACTGCGACTTCTCTTGCCTCGGCGTACTGCTGTGCAAATAAGAAATAGATACTTCCCATAACTGTGACGGTATTAACCATCGAACCGGCAAAGCCGACAACCGGCAAAGCGATAAGCTGATTAATCTTTAGTTTCTCCAACGCGATCCATAACCATCCGGCTGCAACGCCGATCAGGATTCGGCATCCTACAGATATCCAGATTGCTTTCAGCGCTCCGGGAATTCCTGAGGTGCTCATAAATGGTGAGAATGCGAAGGATAAAAGCGTCGGCGTCATCGTGTTGCTGATCAACGAGCAGATTCCGAATACTGCGCCGAGAATTGCCCCTGCTGAAGGGCCTAACAGGATAGCTCCGATGATGACCGGAATGTGAACAGTTGTCGCCTTAATGATGGGAAGCTGGATCATACCGAGCGGTGTGTTCGCCAGTACGATGACGATGGCTGCCATAAGTGCAACACTGACCATTTGACGGGTGTCATGTTTTTGTGTTTTCATTATTCAATTCCTCCTTGTTATCATTCCCGCTTAGCGGGATACAATACAATTACGGGAGTATTATAGCACTCTGCTTTTAGAATAACAAGCATAAAATGCTTGCAATGCTTTCGGGTTAACGTTATACTAATATAACGAATCATTTTAATCAGAATGATTGCCGGCTAAATAATATCTGCTAAAAAAGAAGGAAACATAAGAAGGTGAGGATAAGCTATGGTAGAGAAAACGATGGAAAAGATTGTAGCTTTGGCAAAGTCGAGAGGTTTTGTATATCCGGGTTCCGAGATATACGGTGGTCTTGCCAATACATGGGATTACGGCAATCTTGGCGTGGAACTCAAGAACAATGTAAAGAAAGCATGGTGGCAGAAGTTTGTTCAGGAGTCGCCTTATAACGTAGGTGTGGACTGTGCGATTCTGATGAATCCCCAGACATGGATAGCCAGCGGGCATCTCGGAGGCTTCAGTGATCCTCTGATGGATTGTAAAGAGTGTCATGAGCGTTTCCGTGCCGATAAGATTATTGAGGACTATGCAAGGGAAAAAGGGCTGGATATCGGAGATTCTATTGACGGCTGGAGCCATGGACAGATGGAGAACTATATTAAAGAACATGAGATACCGTGCCCGACATGCGGGAAGCATAATTTTACAGAAATCCGAGAGTTCAATCTGATGTTCAAGACATTTCAGGGCGTAACGGAAGACGCAAAGAATACAGTGTACTTGAGGCCTGAGACAGCGCAGGGCATATTTGTGAACTTTAAGAATGTACAGCGTACTTCCAGAAAGAAGATCCCGTTCGGTATCTGCCAGATTGGAAAGTCCTTCCGTAATGAGATTACGCCGGGGAATTTTACCTTCCGCACAAGAGAATTTGAACAGATGGAACTAGAGTTCTTCTGTGAGCCGGATACAGACCTTGAGTGGTTTGCTTACTGGAAGCAGTACTGTCTTGACTGGTTAAAGAAATTAGGACTCAGTGATGAGGAGATCCGTTACCGTGACCATTCTCCGGAAGAATTAAGCCATTACAGTAAAGCTACTACTGATGTGGAGTTCCTGTTCCCGTTTGGATGGGGAGAACTTTGGGGTATTGCCGACAGGACAGATTTTGACCTGACACAGCATATCAACACATCCAAGCAGGATTTAAGTTATTTCGATGATGAGAAGAAGACGAAATATGTTCCATATGTAATCGAGCCGTCGCTCGGCGCTGACCGTATGGTGCTGGCCTTCCTCTGCAGTGCATATGATGAGGAAGAATTAGAAGGAGGAGATAAGAGAACAGTTCTTCACTTCCATCCGGCATTGGCGCCGGTTAAGGTCGGCGTGCTTCCGCTTTCCAAGAAGCTCAATGAGGGAGCTGAAAAGGTATATGCACAGCTTTCTAAGAAATATAACTGTGAGTTCGATGACCGCGGCAATATTGGCAAGCGCTACCGCCGTCAGGACGAGATCGGCACACCGTTCTGCGTGACTTATGATTTTGATTCAGAGGAAGACGGAGCAGTGACTGTGCGTGACCGCGACACAATGAAGCAGGAGAGAATTAAGATTGATGAATTAGATGCCTACTTTGCGAAGAAATTTGAGTGGTAGACAAGAATGAGATGAAGAAGGACCGTCCGTATTGGGCGGTCCTAAAATATTTTCAATATGAAGTTTAAAAATGATCTCCGGTTCGCGGCTTTATTTTGCCGGATAATTTTCCGGGTGCAATCTTCTGTCTCTGAGCTCAGCAACTGCTGTGTAGAGAACGTCTGTGGAAGAGTTCAGTCCTGTCTCGCAGGAATCCTGAATAACGCCGACGATAAAGCCGACACCTACTGCCTGCATTGCAACGTCATTTGGGATACCGAATAAGCTGCAGGCCATGGGGATCAGGAGCAGTGAGCCGCCTGCAACGCCGGAAGCGCCTGCCGCACTGAGAGCCGCCAGTACGCAGAGGATGATCGCTGTGATGAAATCAACCTTTACGCCAACAGTATTTGCAGTAGCAAGAGCCATAACAGAGATGGTAATGGCAGCGCCTGCCATATTTACCGTTGCGCCCAGAGGAATGGATACGGAATATGTATTCTCATCCAGACCAAGCTCTTTACAAAGTTCCATATTAACCGGGATATTGGCAGCAGAACTTCTTGTGAAGAACGCGGTAATAAAGCTTCCTTTCAAACACTTGAATACAAGCGGATAAGGATTCTGCCGTGTAAACAAATATACAACGATCGGATTGATGATCAGCGCAACCACAGCCATACTTCCTACCAGTAAGAGGATTAATTTGCCATAGCCGAGAAGAACGCCAAGTCCCTGCTGGGAAATTACTGTAAAGATCAGACCCATGATACCGAATGGAGCGCAGCTGATGATCCACTTAACAGCAGTAGCCGTTGCGTCGGAAATATTCTCCAAAGCAGTCTTTGTACCTTCGCTGGCAGCCTTCAGGGCGATGCCAAAAATGATAGCCCAGAACAGGATTCCGATATAGTTCGCATTTACGATGGAATCTACCGGATTCTTAACAAGGTTCATAAGCAGGTTGGTAAGGACTTCCGTAATACCGCTCGGAGGAGCGATGTCTCCTGCACCCTCGGTTTCTGAGAAGGTAAGTGTGATCGGGAAAGCGTAGCTTGCGATCACTGCCGTAAAAGCAGAGATAAGATTTCCCATAATGTACAGGATAACGATGAACTTCATATTCGTCTTCTGCCCGGCGCCCATATGGCACAATGCGCTCATGACAAGGAAGAATACCAGAATAGGCGCAATTCCTTTCAACGCTCCTACGAACAAATCCCCAAGAATCCCGATCGCTGATGCCTGCGGAACAATTAGACCAAGTATGATACCGATGGCCAAGCCACAGATGATTCGTTTTACAAGGCTGATACTGTTCCATTTTTGAATTAAATTTTTCATACCTCTGTTTGCAGATATTTATAATATCTATATCTGCTTCTCCTCTCTTTCCTTTTTTGAATTTAGTTCCCCAAGATATCAATATGTTAATCTCCATACGGCATACTGATAACATATAAAAATTATATATAATTTCTATGCGTTTGTAAACACATAATTGTAAAAAATGACGTAATTTGAAAGAATAAATGTGAAATAAATGACAAAATAGTCAAAAACATCTAAAAATCCGTTGTGCATGTTATAGAAGAGTGCTATAATGGCATCAACGACAAAATATCGTCAGGGGAGACGGTGGAAATGGGAGGTACACAAGAACAATGATTGAAAAAAATGATGGTATGATGTGGGCGCTTGTTAAAGAAAAGCCTGAAGAGGGTCTGTGGATGAAGCGTGTTCCGGTTCCGGGGGTGGGGCCTAACGATGTAAAGATCAAGATTCACAAAACGGCTATCTGCGGGACGGATGTTCACATATACCAGTGGAATGACTGGGCGCAGCACACTATTCCTGTAGGGCTGACTGCCGGCCACGAATATGTCGGGGAAGTGGTTGAGACAGGTGAAGGTGTGCGGGGCTTTAAGATTGGGGATCTTGTATCCGGCGAAGGACATATTACGTGCGGCAAATGCCGGAACTGTCTGGAGGGACATAAGGAAAACTGTAAGGATGCCAAGGGGGTCGGAGTGAACCGTAACGGAGCTTTTGCAGAGTATTTGGTAATCCCGTCCTGCAATGTATGGCCGTGTAATCCGGCGATACCGGAAGAGATGTACGCGATCTTCGATCCATTTGGAAATGCAACGCACACAGCACTTTCCTATAAGATGTTAGGTGAGGATGTATTGATCGCAGGAGCGGGTCCTATCGGATGTATGGCGGCGGCCATTGCCAAATTCTCAGGAGCAAGGCATGTAGTTGTTACGGATATGAACCAGTACCGTCTTGATCTGGCGAAAAAGCTTGGAGCGACCAGAGTGGTAAATCTGAAAGAGGAAAAGCTTTCAGAGGTTATAAAAGAAATCGGTATGACAGAAGGCTTCGATGTTGGCCTTGAGATGTCCGGTTCGCAGGTTGCGCTTCATGACATGATCCACAATATGAAGCACGGCGGAAATATTGCCATGCTGGGACTGCAGAGAACGGATGCCAAAGTTGACCTTGAGACTGTGATCTTCAACGGACTGAACCTTCGGGGGATCTATGGAAGAAAAGTATGGGATACATGGTACATGATGTCAACAATGATTCAGGCAGGACTTGATATTTCTGAGATCATTACGCACCATTTTGATATCAAGGATTATGAGAAGGGCTTTGAGGCCATGATATCGGGACAGTCGGGAAAGGTAATTCTTGATTGGGCGCATGTGAATGATTAAATCAAATATGTAAAATAAAGGGGGATGATTACGATGGCACGTAAAGATGATATTTTAAGTATTTACACAAAAGAGGTGGAAGGAATCAAGGAGGCAGGGCTTTTTAAAGGAGAGGCGCCGTTTATTTCTCCGCAGGGTTCCAGAGTTAAGATGGAAGACGGCAGAGAACTGCTTTGCATGTGTGCGAACAATTATCTTGGACTTGGAGACAATCCTAGGCTGATCGAGGCGGCAAAGAGAACATACGATGAGAAGGGTTACGGAGTTGCTTCGGTGCGTTTTATCTGTGGAACTCAGGATATCCACAAAAAGCTGGAGAAGAAGATTTCCGATTTCCTCGGAACGGATGATACGATACTTTACTCTTCATGTTTTGATGCAAACGGTGGATTGTTCGAGACGATTCTTACAGCCGATGATGCGGTTATCAGCGATGAATTGAACCATGCATCGATTATTGACGGAGTACGTCTGTGTAAGGCAAAGCGTTTCCGCTATAAAAACAATGACATGGAAGACCTTGAGGCGAAGTTAAAAGAGGCGGACGAAGCTGGCGCAAGGATTAAGCTGATCGCTACAGACGGCGTGTTTTCCATGGATGGGATTATCTGTAATCTGCAGGGTGTATGTGATTTGGCGGATCAGTACAATGCACTGGTCATGGTAGACGACAGCCATGCGGTAGGGTTTGTTGGGAAGACCGGACGCGGAACACCGGAGCACTGCGGTGTGCAGGGACGTGTTGATATTATTACGGGAACACTTGGAAAAGCTCTCGGCGGAGCTTCCGGCGGATATACGTCTGGCCGCAAAGAGATCATTGACCTCCTTCGTCAGAGAAGCCGTCCTTATCTGTTCTCTAATTCCCTTGCTCCGGCGATTGCAGGCGCAAGCATCGAACTGTTCGATATGCTGGATGAAAGCACACAACTTCGCGATCATCTGGAAGAAATAACCGCATATTACCGCAAAGAGCTGTCGGATAATGGATTTGATATCATTCCGGGAACACATCCATGCGTGCCGGTTATGCTGTATGACGAGAAGACAGCGGCAGAGTTTGCAAAGCGGATGATGGAAAAGGGAGTGTATGTGGTAGCGTTCTCCTATCCGGTTGTGCCGAAGGGAAGAGCAAGAATCCGGACACAAGTGTGTGCAAGTCATACAAAAGAAGATATAGATTTTATTGTAAAATGCTTCAAAGAAGTAAGAGAAGAGATGAAGTAGACCAGAAAGCGCAGTATCAATTTTGGTGCTGTGCTTTTTGCTGACTAAAAAACTTCAAAGTCCCCTTTGCAAAGATATTGGGGTTTGCTATAATTTACTGTGATTTTATGTTTGGGAAGGGAGATATCAGAGATGGACAGAGAGAATGTCTGGAAGAATTACAGCGATAAGCAGATAACGGAGCTTGAAAGGATTAATGAAGAGTATAAAGATTGTCTTGACTCAGGCAAGACGGAGCGGGAGTGCGTGAAACTTGCCGTTGAAAGATTAAGGGAGAAGGGATATGTAAGTCTCGAGGAGAAGAAAAATTTCGGTGAGGAGTTAAAACCGAGCGATAAGGTATATGCAGTCTGTATGGGGAAGAGTATCGCGGCGTTTCATATTGGAAGTGAACCGCTGGAGAGAGGGATGAATATCCTTGGGGCGCATATTGACTCGCCGCGTATTGATGTGAAGCAGAATCCTTTGTATGAGAGTGAGGAATTTGCTTATCTTGACACCCATTACTATGGCGGGATCAAGAAGTATCAGTGGGTGACGCTGCCGCTGTCTCTACACGGAGTGATCGCGAAGAAGGATGGTACGGTGACGGAAGTAAATATCGGGGAAAAGGATACGGATCCGGTATTTACGATTACAGACCTTTTGGTTCATCTTGCAGCAAAGCAGATGGAAAAGAAAGCAAGTCTGGTCATTGAAGGGGAGAAGTTGGATCTTCTGATCGCAAGCCGTCCTCTTACGGAAGCGGAAGGACTTAATAAGGAAGAAAAGAACGCGGTGAAGGCAAAAGTGCTTAAGCTTTTGAAGGAATATTACGGCATGGAGGAGGAAGATTTCGTATCGGCTGAGCTTGAGATTGTCCCGGCCGGGAAGGCAAGAGATCTGGGGCTGGATAGAAGCATGATTCTTGCTTATGGTCAGGATGACAGAGTTTGTGCGTTTACTTCCCTGTTTGCACTTTTGGATGTACCGGAGGTAAAAAGGACGGCGTGCTGTATTCTTGTTGATAAAGAGGAGATTGGGAGCGTAGGAGCGACCGGTATGCATTCCAGTTTTTTTGAGAATGTCGTTGCGGAGATGATCGCTCTTGGCGGAAATGAATCTGAACTTAAGGTAAGGCGTGCTCTTCAGAATTCAAAAATGCTTTCTTCGGATGTCAGCGCTGCGTATGATCCTATGTTTGCAGAGAATTTTGAGAAGAGAAGCTCGGCGTTTTTCTCTAAAGGACTTGTGTTTAATAAATTTACCGGAAGCCGCGGAAAGTCAGGTTCCAATGATGCCAATGCCGAATATCTGGCACAGATTCGAAAGGCGCTTGACGAGGATGAGGTGGCCTATCAGTTTGCAGAGCTTGGAAAAGTGGATGCGGGCGGCGGAGGTACGATTGCCTACATTATGGCCAATTACGGAATGGAAGTGATTGACAGTGGTGTGGCTGTTCTAGGGATGCACGCTCCGTGGGAGGCAGTGAGCAAGGCTGATGTGTACGAAGCATACAAGGGATATAAAGCCTTTTTGCGTAACTGTCAGGATTGAGCTGGCGGTAGTTCAGTGTTTCCAAGTTTCTCTTGAAATGTAAGGCAATTCTCTTGACGAATATTGGTAAAAACAGTAAAATATAAAGTGCGACTTAGTAATTAAGAAATTTAGGAGGTCATGACAATGGCAAAATGGGTTTATATGTTTTCGGAGGGTAACGCAACCATGAGAAATCTTCTTGGCGGTAAGGGCGCTAACCTTGCTGAGATGACAAACTTAGGCCTTCCAGTACCGCAGGGCTTTACGATCACAACAGAAGCCTGCACACAGTACTATGAGGATGGAAGATCAATTAACGACGAGATTATGGAACAGATCATGGAAGCCGTTACAAAGATGGAGGCTATTACAGAGAAGAAATTCGGTGATAAAGAGAATCCGCTTCTTGTTTCCGTACGTTCCGGTGCAAGAGCATCTATGCCGGGTATGATGGATACAATCCTGAATCTTGGTCTGAATGAAGATGTTGTTGAAGTATTGGCAGAGAGATCCGGCAATCCGCGCTGGGCATGGGACTGCTACAGAAGATTTATTCAGATGTATTCAGATGTAGTTATGGAAGTCGGAAAGAAATATTTTGAAGAACTGATCGATAAGATGAAAGAGGAAAAGGGCGTTAAGCAGGATGTTGAGCTTACGGCAGAAGACCTCAAGGCGCTTGCGGGACAGTTCAAGGCAGAGTACAAGGAGAAGATCGGACAGGATTTCCCGGCTGACCCGAAGGAGCAGCTCGTGGGAGCTATCAAGGCTGTATTTCGTTCATGGGACAACCCGAGAGCGAATGTATACCGCCGTGATAACGATATCCCGTATTCATGGGGAACGGCTGTAAACGTACAGTCAATGGCATTTGGTAATATGGGTGATGACTGTGGTACCGGCGTTGCATTCACACGTGATCCTGCCACAGGGCAGAACGGTCTGTTTGGTGAGTTCCTGACTAATGCTCAGGGCGAAGACGTAGTTGCCGGTGTACGTACACCTATGCACATTTCCGAGATGGAGCAGAAGTTCCCTGAGGCGTTTGTACAGTTCAAAGAAGTTTGCTCAACTCTTGAGAATCACTACAGAGATATGCAGGACATGGAGTTTACAGTAGAGCATGGCAAGCTTTACATGTTGCAGACACGTAATGGTAAGAGAACTGCTCAGGCAGCTCTTAAGATAGCATGCGACCTTGTTGATGAAGGTATGAGAACAGAGGAAGAGGCGGTTGCGATGATCGATCCTCGTAACCTTGATACGCTTCTTCATCCGCAGTTTGATGCAGCAGCTCTTAAGGCAGCTACACCGATGGGCAAAGGTCTTGGCGCATCTCCAGGCGCAGCTTGCGGTAAGATCGTATTTACTGCAGAGGATGCTGTAGAGTGGGCGGCAAGAGGCGAGAAGGTTGTGCTTGTCCGTCTTGAGACTTCACCGGAAGATATCACAGGTATGAAGTCTTCACAGGGTATCCTGACAGTACGAGGCGGTATGACATCTCACGCAGCCGTTGTTGCGCGCGGAATGGGGACATGCTGTGTATCCGGATGCGGCGACATCGCTATGGACGAAGAGAATAAGAAGTTTACTCTTGCAGGAAAAGAGTTCCATGAGGGAGATCCGATCTCTATCGATGGTACAACAGGTAACATCTATGACGGAATCATTCCTACAGTTGACGCTACGATCGCAGGTGAGTTCGGAAGAATCATGGCATGGGCAGACAAGTACAGAACACTTAAGGTTCGTACCAATGCTGATACACCAGCAGACGCTAAGAAGGCTCGTGAGCTTGGCGCAGAGGGTATCGGTCTTTGCCGTACAGAGCATATGTTCTTTGAGGAAGACAGAATTGCAGCATTCCGTGAGATGATCTGTGCAGATACAGTAGAAGAGAGAGAAGCAGCGCTTGAGAAGATCCTGCCATATCAGCAGGGAGACTTCGAGGCTCTGTATGAGGCGCTTGAGGGTAATCCGGTAACGATCCGTTTCCTTGACCCGCCGCTTCATGAGTTCGTTCCTACAGAGGAAGAAGACATTGAAAAATTGGCAGCAGCACAGGGCAAGTCCGTAGAAGATATTAAGACACTGATCGATGGACTTCATGAGTTCAACCCGATGATGGGACACCGTGGATGCCGTCTTGCAGTTACTTATCCGGAGATTGCAAAGATGCAGACAGCAGCAGTTATCCGTGCGGCTATCAATGTTCAGAAGGCTCACGCTGACTGGACAGTGAAACCGGAGATCATGATTCCGCTTATCGGAGATATCAAAGAACTTAAGTACGTTAAGAAGATTGTAGTTGAGACAGCAGATGCTGAGATTAAGGCAGCAGGAAGCAGCCTCGAGTATGAGGTTGGTACTATGATCGAGATCCCGAGAGCTGCTCTTACAGCAGATGAGATTGCAAAAGAAGCTGACTTCTTCTGCTTCGGCACAAACGATCTGACACAGATGACATACGGATTCTCGCGTGATGACGCTGGTAAGTTCCTTGACGCTTATTATGATGCTAAGATTTTTGAGAATGACCCATTTGCGAAGCTTGACCAGACTGGTGTCGGCAAACTGATGGAGATGTCCATCAAGTTAGGTAAGCCTGTTAATGACAAGCTTCACATCGGTATCTGCGGCGAGCATGGCGGAGATCCTTCTTCCGTAGAATTCTGCCATAAGATTGGACTGGATTATGTATCTTGTTCACCGTTCCGTGTGCCGATCGCAAGATTGGCAGCAGCACAGGCGGCTATTGCAGATAAGTAAATGTAATTATTAGTTTGTTTAACGAACTTGTATTGTCAATGCCCTGATTTTACAGGGCATTGTATTACATAAAAGAATTTATTTTTAAATACATAATAAAAATAATTGTAGAAATTATACATATAATAGAGTCATAATCATAGTAAATGGGGGAAATGCCGTGTATAGATACATTGGTATTGAAGACTTGGTTGCTAGTGCGTTGATTGAATTAATAAAGCATGAGGAATCGAGTAGAAAAATAAGTTTACAAATGCTTTCTGATTACGGGACAGTAATTGTAAAATTACTTACAAAACAGGGACAGAATGCGATTCTCTTTTTAACAAAGGAAAGCACATATGAATTCGTTCATGATTATGCCGAATTTTTTTCGATAAAAGTATATGATGGGATTGAATATATTGAACTGCAAAATGGCATAACAAAAGAAGGTTTGCGAGATCAATTTAGAAAGAATCTTACGGTAGATCTTGCGAAAGCTCTTACCAGGAGCGAATCTCTAACAGCTTTAAAGATAAGTGCTATGGCCTAGTAGTCAAAAGGGTGCTACTCTCAAAGTGGCATCCTTTTTAGTATTGATTGATGGAGGAAAAGCTGATGCAGGAAAAGGAAAACAAAGGGGAAGAATTTTCAGAGATATTTAAGAAGAGGTTTAAAGATCCGCTGTATGATTATATAGAAATTGATAATACTATTGTTTCTAAAATTATAGATACACCATCCTTTCAGCGATTAAAAGATATTAGGCAGACTAGTTATACGCCTTTGTATCCCGCTGCACATCACAATCGATATGTACATTCGCTAGGGGTATATCATTTGGGGTGTATGGCGTTTAGAGCGATTAAACCACAATTAGTTAGGTATAGTAAAGACACAAAAATTTGTGATAAGATTGATATGATTCAACGAATTTTTGAACTGGCTTGTTTATTGCATGATGTGGGGCACGCTCCTTTTTCACACACTGGCGAAAAATTTTATTTAGATGAGGCGGAGACATTATATACGTCACTAAAAGAGAGTGTTAATAAGAATGAGTTTTCAGATGATTTTAATGCATTGGGTGTTAAAAAACCTGCTCCTCATGAATGTATGAGTTGTGTTGTAGGATTACGCACATATAGCAATTATTTTGAAAATGCAGAACAGCGTGATTTATTTGCACGTTGTATCATTGGTATGCCAATGACGTTTAATGAAAAAGAACCGGCATCATATGAGTCAAAAATGAGTCAGAGTGAAAAGAAAGAAATAAAAAAAGAAAGGGAAAGATATAATTCAAAGAAGAAAGAGATTGAGCTGTTTAATTGCATTATTAGTTTGTTGAATTCATCCATTATAGATGTAGATCGTTTAGATTATATAATTCGAGATTCAGTAACTATTGGATTCAAAAATGCACAGGTAGATTATATGCGTTTATTAGATGGCCTTCGTATTGTAGAATATGAAAAGCCACTGGATTCTGAAAAACAAAAATCATGTAAAAAGAAACAGAAAAAACTGTGTATTGGATACCATAAGAGCGCTCTTAGTGTTATAGAAAGTGCAATTTATGCGCATGATGCTGAGAAGAAATGGATTCAAGGACATCCTGCTATTCTTTATGAAATGGCAGTGCTTCAGAATGCAATGGAACAGCTTACACAGCTTTTTAGTTCAGCGATAGATCCTAATCCGATTTTTTGTTATGAGGCTCTAACTGAGACAGGAAAAGAGCTTTCAATTCCTATTTCATTATTTTCAGAAGAAGCGAGAATATTGTGGGATGAAAAGAAATTGTTTTCGAATAAGGCGAATATATTATTGTTCCAAAGGAAATTATTTTGTGAAGAGAATGGTGTTGATACATCTAATTTAACTGTTTATAGAAAATTTCCGCTTTCTTTACTGGCCGATGAGGATTTTCTCTATCTGATGAAAATTTTTTGTAAAGATGGATTGGGGTATGAATATTTTGCAAGAAATAAGCGCCGGTATGCAGCATGGAAATCAGAAGCAGAATTCAGAGCATTATTTCAAGAACGTATTGGTGATGATTCTAAAAATATAAAAATATTGGAAGCTAATTTTGAAGGATTAGTTGATTATTGTATGACAAAGACAGGAGTTCCTATTGTAAGCGAGAGCATTTATTGTATATTAGAGGACGAGGAGAAAGAAGCATTATTTTCAAGAGAGAATGATGAGTTTGACGATGAGTATTATGAAGACATTGTACGCGGTATAAAAGAAAAGCGGCGTTGGATCAAAGTGTTAGAAAATATTGCAGATGAATTAGAGCTAAACTTTGAATTCCTGATTATTTTTCAAAAGAAATTTAGCAGTAGTTTTCGGCCATCTGTAGGGGATATTCCCATTCTATTCCCTAATTTGGATGATAGTGTCATTTCATTAAAAAGTGTTATAGATGTATTGAGATCGAGCGCAGAGAAGAAATCAAACTTCTTTCATGTTTTTTATAGTCCCAGAGATTCTTGCAAGAAAGATAAAAAAGAAATTGTTAATACTATTGCAAAAAGATTGATTTCGGGAATAAGTTTATAATATATGATAAAGACGCTAATACAGATAGGAAAAGGGACTATCCCAGACAGGCAGTCCCTTTTTCTCAAATATCACAAAATTTAAATTGGCGATACATCATGAAAATTAAATCACATCATAACGCTTTACGTAGTGAGGATCCCCTTCGTTTGCAACTACTTCCTGTACTTTCGTTAATTTGGCGTTGCGGTCGATGACAAGGTTTTCAGCATGGATTCCTGTGCCGATTGTTACATCAGACAGGATTACACAATTTTTAACAACAGCGCCCTCTTTGATAGTACAGCCACGTCCGATAACAGAATTCTCAACAGTCCCCTCGATCAGGCAGCCGTTAGAAACAACAGAATTTTTTGCGCAGCCGTCCTCAGAATAGTGAGTAGGGCTGGAATCGTTTGTCCTTGTGTAAATCGGCCAATTTGATTCGAACAGAGAAGTGGCAGTATTGTAATCTGTCAGTTCAATATTAGCATTGTAGTAACCCTTGAAATCTGTGACCGCTGCAAAATATCCGCGGTGAGAAATACCGCGTATATCTAAGGAGCCGTTTTCGCCGCACTCGCTGCCTACGATATCGGAAAGGGTGTAGAGAGAGGAAGTTTTTTTCGCTTGTTTGATCAGGTCGATGAAAAGCTCCTTCTTCATAACATAGGTATCCATGAATATGTTGCGGTTCTTTGCATTGCCGCGGTTTCTTTCAATAGAGAGAACCCCCTTTTGTTTATTCAGATTCAATATATTACAGTTCACATATCCATCTTTGGCGTTGTCAACAGAATGATATAAAAGTGTAATATCTGCACCGGATTCAATGTGAGCGTTAAGAAGCGCTTTGTAATCCTGTTTATATACCATATAACTTGGAGCAATGATGACATATGGTTTGTTCACGAGTGCAATACTCTCCAAATTCTCCATATATGCCGCAATATCGTTGTTATACATATCGTGGTCGATCATACTGCCGGCAAACAGCATATGAAGCTTACCGCGTTTGGAGTTAATGTTGTAGTGACGTCCTGAGCCGAGGTGTTCGATCAGAGAGCGTGGTTTTGCATTCAGATATACCTGAATGTGATCCATACCGCTGTTGCTCATATTAGAAAGCGGGAAGTCCACGATACGATATCTTCCAAGGAATGAAAATGCTGCAACCGGACGGTAATTATGAAGTCCCTCAACCCAAATATGATTCCCGGCAAAACTTACAATTCCTAATGCATCACACATACTATTCTACCCCCTTTACACGTTTTGCAACAAGCTCGATGTGTTCGCTGTCTGCGCTTCCGACCTTAGCGCTTTTACCTATTTTGATGTCATTTGCCACAAGAGCGCGTGTAACAACGGCGCCTTCCTCAACTTCAACGCCTGGCATCAATACGCTGTCAATGATCTTAGCACCTTTGCCGACTTTTGCTCCGGTAAACAGAACAGAGTTTTTGACTTTACCATTTACAACACAGCCCTGTGTGATGTAAGCGCGTTTAACATCAGCATCAGGTCCGAGATACTGCGGCAGCGTTGTGGTGTCTTCCGTGTAGATCTTCCATGTCGGATCACTTAAATCTAAGTCGTTGTTGGAGTCCAGAAGATCCATGTTAGCTTCCCAAAGGGAATCGATCGTTCCGACATCTTTCCAATAGCCTTTGAATTTGTAAGCAACAAGCTTGCGGTTATCAGCCAGAAGAGCAGGGATGATATCTTTTCCAAAGTCATGGTTGGAACCAGCGTTTTTCATATCGGCGATCAGCATCTTTCGGAGCGTTTTCCAATTGAATATGTAGATACCCATGGATGCAAGATTACTCTTTGGATGCTCCGGTTTTTCTTCAAATTCTACGATACATCCGTTTTCATCTGTATTCATAATACCAAAACGGCTTGCCTCCCTTTTTGGAACTTCAATAACTGCAATAGTTGCATCTGCATTGCATTCGTTATGGTAAGCAAGCATCTTAGCGTAATTCATTTTATAGATATGATCTCCTGAAAGGACAAGTAAGTATTCAGGGGAGTAAGAATCAATAAAATCAATATTCTGTGAGATCGCGTCTGCGGTACCGCGGTAAACATCCAGATTCGCATCTGCCTTCTCTCTTGGCGGCAGGACAAATACGCCGCTGTTTCTGGCATCAAGACCCCAGCGTCCTCCGGCTGCGACATAACTGTTCAAAAGGACGGATTCGTACTGTGTAAGAACTCCTACAATGTCAATTCCGCTATTTGCACAGTTACTAAGAGGAAAGTCTACGATACGATACTTTCCGCCATATGAAACGGCCGGCTTGGCTACTTTATTAGTCAACTCATGTAGACGGCTGCCACGACCGCCGGCCAAAATCATTGCTAGCATGTTATTTTGTTTCATAATGAGTCCTCTCTTTCATTGAAGTTAGTTTATATTATACAATTATTTAACGAATTTTTCTACGCTTTTATGTAAAAAAACCATGTTTTGTGTAAAAATATCACAATATATGTTAAAAATGGCAATAGAATATTCTATGGAAAAAGGAACTGTCGATTAAAATTAAACAATATTGATATAATTTAATGCCGTAAAATACTTGTACAACATTTGTATTCTTTTTAGACAGGAAAAATGACATGAAATTGAGGGAGAATTAATTTCCTTTTTTGCATGTTTTTGTAGTATAATATAAAAATACACAGAGAGGGAAATCTTCTTTCAAGAGAAACTGATAATTTATGTACCATGTTTAAGCAGAGGAGGTATTTGTATGGCAGCTCACAAAATCATAACGATAGGCAGGCAGTTCGGAAGCGGCGGACACGAGATCGGGAACCTTTTGGCAACGCGTCTGGATATTCCGCTCTATGACAACAATCTGGTTCGGATGGTGGCAAAAAAGCTTGATATCCGTGAAGAGACGGCGCGTGCTGTGGATGAGACGACTCTTAACAGTTTCCTTGCAGGATATGTGCTTGCACCGATGGAATATTCAAGAAATGCAGACAGTATTGAGACGATACGGCCGCTTAATGAACAGGTATATGAACTTCAGACAGAGATCATACGAAAGCTTGCTGACAGAGGACCTTGTGTGATCGTAGGAAGATGCGCGGACTATGTTCTTAAAGATTATGAAAACCGTATTGATGTGTTTATCTGTGCAGATAAGGAAGAGCGTATTGAAAGGATTGCAAAACGATATGATATGTCAGAGCGCAAAGCGGTTGACAAGATTGCAAAGATTGACAGAGAACGCAGATATTACTATGAGTCTCATACCGGTGTGGAATGGGGAAGTAAGGATACTCATCAGATCGTGCTGAATGTCAGCAGACTCGGTATGGAGAGAATAGTGGATGTGCTTGAGTCGATCTATAAAGCATAAGATAGTTGGAAGGTTAATGATATATGGAACTTTTAGCGGATATGATTCTTGATACGGTGCTGGATTGTCTGAAAATGCTGCCTTTTCTGTTTGCGGCATTTCTTCTCATTGAGTCTCTGGAACATTATTCCGGGAACCTTGTGAGTAAAATATTCGGGAGGATAGGAAGGAAAGGACCGATCGTGGGCGCACTTGCAGGGTGTGTGCCGCAATGCGGTTTTTCAGTGATGGCAGCCAATCTATATGCTGGAGGGATGATCTCGTCTGGTACATTAATAGCAGTATTTCTTGCAACATCGGATGAAGCGATATTGATTATTTTGAGCAATCCTGACAGAATCAGTGAAGTGGGAGCGCTTGTTGCCGTGAAGATTCTTACAGCTATTATAGCGGGATATATTACAGATCTGTTTTTGAAAAACAGAGTGGAAACTCTTAAGAACTGTGAAGAGATATGTGGGCATTGCGGCTGTCACGAGGAAGCAGCGGGAATTTTTCTTCCAGCATGGAGGCACACAAGAAAGATATTCTTATATCTGCTCGTATTTACGGGGGTTTTGAATTTCTGTATCCAGTTTTTGGGGATAGAGCGCCTGTCGGCGATTCTATTAAGCGATACGTTTTTTCAGCCAGTGGCAGCGGCAGTGATTGGATTTATTCCCAACTGTGCGGCATCGGTGATTTTAATACAATTATATTTGAGCGAAGCTATATCATTTGCCTCTGTAATTGCAGGGCTTTGCACCGGAACAGGGGTGGGGTTCATAATGCTGTGCAGAGTCAATTATCACAAAAAAGAAAATGCTAAAATAGCCGGATTGTTGTTTATTTTTGCAGTCATGGTAGGAATCGTACTGGAGTCTATGGAAAAATTCATAGGATTTTAAGCGAAAACACAGTATTTTTAGGGCAAAACAATGGGATTTTCCCAGAGAATTGCATTTTTTTTAGGATGTGATATAATGTGCACGAAGACAAAAAGGTTTATGGGACCAGGAGGAATTATTATGGCTACAAAGAAAGCAACGAAAGCGTCTGCTGAGACGGCAAAATCGGCAGCAGAAAAGACAGTACCAGAGAAAACACCGACAGTCAAAGCAGTACCTGCGAAGAGTTCTGCAAATAATAAAGCGTCAGCGGAAAAGAAAGTATCCGCAGAGAATAAGACGGCAGCAGAAAAGATAGTGCACGTAGAAGATACGGCGGCAGCGCCGAAGAAGACAGAAGATAAGACAGCAGAAGCAAAAGTTTCTGCAAAAAAAGATGCGAAGCCTGCAGCCGCAAAAAGAACGGCAGCCAAGAAGGAGATAAAGGTAAAGACAGTTGTTGAGTATTATGGAAAGCAGGTAGATGAGAAAGATATTATTGCTGATGTAAAAAAAGCATGGACAAAGTCTGGCAAAAAGGTAGGAGATATTAAAAGTATAGAGCTTTACATAAAGCCGGAGGAAGCAGCGGTTTATTACGTAATTAACAAGACAGAAACCGGCGCAGTAGCATTTTAATATCTGTAAAAAGTACGTATACAGCGGTGACGGTACAGCAAATGTTGTGCCGTTATTTTTGTATTTTTAAAATGGAAGATACTTGATGTCTCTTTTTTTACTTGCCTTTATATAGATTGTGAGATAATATGGTATCAGGGGAAGAGATTTTAAGGAACTAAGGAGAAGGTAGTATGGATAATTTACAGAACATAATAGAGCTTATTGGAAAAAACGGGAGTTCAGACGGGCCGACGGCGGTATTTGCAGCGGGTAAACTTGGAGAAGTCAGTATGGGTATGGCGATTGCGTCTGTTGTGATCGGTCTGTTGTTCTGCTTTTTTGGCTTGAAGCTGATAAAAGTCATATCGGCACTGATGGGTTTGTGCATAGGCGCCGCAGGGGGAGTTGTTATCAGCAGTATTGCAGGAGTTACGGGATTTACCAGAATCATTATTATATTTGCCTGTGCGGTTGTACTGGCAGCACTGGTATTTTTCCTGCATAGAGTAGGAATTTTCCTTATGACATTTACGTTTACGGTTTCAGCAGTATTTACCTTTGTCGGCGCTAATGAGAAGATATATGTTATAGCTGCGTTGGGTGCGGCAGTTGTCTTGGGAATTGCGGCAATGGTATTTGCAGAGCAGGGAGCGATTATTGTCACTTCTGTGATCGGGGGCTTTTCCGCCGGAATGGGTATTGTGTCTGCAGCGGGTTTGACGGGTAATTTATTTATTGGTCTCGGTATTGCTGGAGCGCTGGCTGTGATAGGAATGATAGTACAATTTGTAATGTTTTCCAAAAAATCGGGGAAGACAGAGAAAACGTATGCAAAAAAGTCAAAGAAAAAAGACATTATGGAATCTGAAGTTGAGAAGGCAAGAATGCTTTTGGACGATGATGACGACGATCTGGACGACTAAGTACTGTTGATTGTATTTTCAGTAAAAGGTGGCATAATAATAGAACTGAAAGAGCACTGTGAAGGAGGGCTGATTATGAAGTTTGATATGCATTGTCATGTAAAAGAAGGATCAATAGACAGCAAGGTCAGCATTGATGAGTATATCACAAAACTGAAAGAGAATGGCTTTGACGGAATGCTTATTACAGATCATGATACTTATAAAGGATACAGATATTGGAAATATAAAATGAAAGGCAAGGTCCACGAGGATTTTGTCGTGCTTAAGGGGATTGAATATGACACTTGTGATGCGGGACACATCCTCTGTATCATGCCGGAGGGAGTGAAGATGCGTCTTTTAGAGCTTCGGGGGATGCCGGTAGCGGTGCTGATTGATTTTGTACACCGCCATGGCGGTATTTTAGGGCCGGCGCACCCATGTGGAGAGAAGTATATGAGTTTCGCCCACACAAAGAGGTATTATCATTCTCCGGAGGTTATTAAAAGATTTGATTTTATCGAGGCATTTAATGCCTGTGAACCAGTGTGCTCTAATGAAGGCGCTGAGAAGCTGGCGCAAAAATACAGGAAGCCGGGGATAGCTGGAAGTGACTCTCACAAATTGGAGTGCGTCGGGAAGGCTTACACGGTATTTCCGGAGCCGGTTACATGTGAGACAGAATTGATCTCGCTGATCCGAAGGAAAGTGCCCATTGAGACAGGCGGAACACTTTATACGAAGACGACAAAAGAGCGGATCGGAAAGGCGAGTAAGATCCTTCCTTATTCGTTCTGGTTTTATAATAAAGGGGGAGCGCTTTTAAAACGAAGAAAGCGGAGGATTAAGAGTGAGGTTGAAAACCCGATTGATCCGATAGATCCCATTGAATTTGAATATTTGCACAGGAAACTGCAATAGGAATAAAAAATGTGCAGTCACGACGGAGTTCAGAGAGCAGATGTCAGTGACTGCACATTTTTGCTGCACAAAGTGATTTAGAAAAGCAAACCGACGTGGTATACGATAACACTCATGATCCATGCGCCTGCAAGCTGATACAAGATGATTCCAAAAGTCTTTTTTGCGCTTCCTAGTTCCCGATGCATCGTTGCGATGGAAGCGGTACAGGGAACATACAGCAGACAGAATACCATCAGTGCAAGTCCATTTGCTGCTCCGAAACCGAGGGCGTCTAACGTATCCACCATAGAATCCATGCCAGAAGCAGATGTGATGTTTTGAATACCGAACAACACACTGCAGCTTGAGACAACAACCTCTTTGGCCGCGATTCCGGCAATCAGGGCTACAACAATCTGCCAATAACCAAGTCCTGCCGGTTTAAACAGCGGCACGATTACTTTTCCGATCTGAGAGCCGAAGCTTTGGCTGATATCTGTCACATATCCTGTTGGACCAAAATTTAAAATAATCCACATGATGACGGAAGCGATAAAGATGACAGTCCCGGCTTTGCTCAGATAGTCTTTCACTTTTTCCCAGACGTAGATTGCAATAGTATGTGCGTTCGGCGATTTGTATTCCGGCAATTCAATAAGCAGTGCGTGTTCTGCCTTGCTTCCATCTATTTTTGATAATATGTACGCAGTGGCAATAGCAACGATGATCCCCAGCAGATAAAGAGAATAGCATACGAGCATTGCATTTTTACCAAAAAACATAGATGAAAACAGTACATAGATAGGAAGTCTTGCGCTGCAGGACATGAAGGGCGTAACCATAATTGTCTTAAAACGGTCTTTTGAGTGCTCTAATGTGCGGGATGCCATAAGGGCAGGAACCGTACAGCCGAAGCCCAGCAGGAGAGGAAGGAAAGCCCGTCCTGATAATCCCAGATGACTCATAATGTCATCCATGATAAAGGCGACTCTCGCCATATATCCGCTGTCCTCTAATATAGCCAAAGCAAGAAAGAGGATAAAGATATTAGGCAGAAATGTGAGGATTCCGCCGACACCTGCTATAATACCGTCAAGAATCAGGGAAGAAAGCATCTGATTCGTGTGTATTGCAGATAGTCCTTCCGCCACAAAAGCAGAGAGATTTTCAAGACCAATCTCAAAGTATCCTTTCAGCCAGTCGCCTATGGTGAAGGTCAGAAAGAATACAAAGGCCATAATTACAAGGAAAATGGGAAGCCCAAGGAAACGGCTCGTCAGATAACGGTCAATCCTGTCAGTGGAAGCTGCTTTCTCAGATTTGTTTACAAGAGTTTCCGAAATAATCTCCTCGATAAAATTGTATTTCTGGTTAATGATGTCTTTTTCGTAGCTTTTGTCTGTTATACCATCAATTTCAAGAGGATAGTGTTCTGTAACAGTGGTGTCCTTTTCCAGAAGTTTGATAGCGTGCCAGCGCTTGTTCGGGAGTTCTTTATATTTCTCATTTAATGTGTTTATGATGCTGTCAATCTTGTCTTCAATATAATCTTCATAAACCATGGCGTATTCATTGTGATGGTTGTGGATATGCGACGTCTGCATACCTGGATGGTGATGAATCAACGGACTTTGACGCAGATTGGTCTTATGGTGTGCCACTGCATGCATCAGGATAGACAGGCCTGTCTTTTTGCGCGCGGAAACAGGGATTACGGGGATACCCAACATCTCAGGAAGACGGTGAAGGTCGATTTCCATGCCGCGTTCCTCCACGATATCCATCATATTAAGAGCTAATATTACTGGTTTTCCAAGTTCAATAAGTTGCAGAGTGAGATAAAGATTGCGTTCAAGACTGGAGGCATCCGCCACATCTACGATGACGTCCACCTCATCACTCATAATACATTGGCGCGATACAGTTTCTTCCATGGTGTAGGAGCTCAGGCTGTAAATACCCGGAAGATCTATAAGTTTGTAAACATCGCCTTCATAAGTGGTTTGTCCTTCTTTTTTTTCAACTGTAACGCCGGGCCAGTTGGCAACCTTAAGGTTGGCGCCGGTATACGCATTAAACAGAGTTGTCTTTCCGCAATTTGGATTGCCGATGAATCCGACATTAATTATATTTCTCATGACAGGGAAACCTCCTTTACTTCAATGTGATCCGCAATCCTTTTGCCGAGGGCAAATCTTGTCCCGCGGAATTTTGCAGTAAGCGATCCCTTTTTGTCGTTGTTAAGAATCGTGATGTGGGTTCCCTGTGTCAGGCCAAGTGCCTCTAACCTGCGTTCCAGTTTCAGTTCTATGTCAATGGAAAGCACTTGGTAAGTTTGGTTGTTCTTTCCTTGTTTCAGTGTCATCGGTCTTCCCTCTTTTGTGTTATTTTTGATAATCATTATTTATGATAGCATTAATTATATAAAAATGCTATTGACAAATATAAGAAATGTATTTATGATAATATCACTCGTCTAGAGAAATTCTATTTTCAAAAAGATTCATGAAATCATTTCAAGTAATGAGGAGATCCTCAGGTGGGAGCATTCATCCCAAATTTCCAAAACGAGAAATACTTATAAAAAAGGGGGAATGTCAAGGTTACAATTTTAATTTTTGTTGTTATTTCATATTAATTCAGTCAAGAATGTTTTGTTCAAAAGAAAAGGAGATTGTATATGAACAGAAAAATAATAAGAAGAGTGGCTGCGATAGCGATTGTGCTTGCTATGGCATTTGATTTTGTACCCTTTTTTAACAATGATCTGAGGAAGTTATATGCTGCTGATCAAAAGTATTTTTATACGGTGACTTATGACTCGATCTTTCATGATCATGGTTATGAAGATGATGACGGAAAAGTCGCGTACTGTGCAAATCAGAATCTTTCCGGGCCGGGATCAGACGGAACAAAATATTATCAGGTCTCATCGTATCATAGTTATGATTACCTGATGTATCATGGGTATCCCAATACGAATGTTATAAACGACATAGAGTGGTCCAATAATAAAGCGCGTGATATTACACAGTATGCGGCATGGCTGATCGAGCTTGGGAAATCGTATTACCAAAACAGCGAGTCAGAAGCATGGAACGCAGCGGCGGATGAGCTGTATAGAAGTGCGGCGGCATATAAAGGCGGCGGCGTGGAGGATGGCGCTTCTACATTATGGAAATCGGATGATTCCGGGAAGCAGATGATCATACAGCCGAATCCGAAGGGAAGCGTTAAGCTTAAAAAGGTATCTTTGAACTCGGGAATCAGTGAGGCGAACAATTATTATTCCTTAAAAGGCGCGTTATATGGCGTATATTCGGATGAAGGCTGTACCAGAAAGGTTGGAGAGCTTAAGACGGATGAAGAGGGTGAATCGAATACGCTTAGTATGACGCTGGGCAAATATTGGGTGAAGGAGATTACTGCTCCGAAAGGGTTTGAGATCGATACGCATTCCTATCCGGTTGCGATTAAAGCAGGGGAGACGGCTACCGTATCTGTAAAAGACATGCCGGAATATGAACCCCTTTTGCTTCGGATCGAAAAGACTGATCAAGAGACAGGCTCTGTGTCTCAAGGAACGGCTTCGCTGGCAGGAGCACAGTTTACAGTGAAATATTATAATGGCTTTTATACGGCAAGTAATCTTCCCCAAAAAGCAAAGCGCAGATGGGTGATCGAGACAAAAGAACAAAAATCTGCCGACGGCTCGGTTCATTATATTGCAGCTCTTGGGAATGAATATAAAGTGTCCGGCGATGATTTTTATTGTGTCGGCAATAAAGTTGTATTGCCGTATGGGACGCTGTCAATCGAGGAAACAAAAGCCCCAGCCGGTTATTGTCTGGAGAGTTCCTATTTGCAGCCGGTGAAGGGCGGTAACGGAGTGGAAGGAATTTATGCAGCGCAGATAAAAAAACAGAATGACGGAGTACATTTGACTGGTGGTAATGCATATACGGTGTCTGATAAAGTTATTCGAGGAGGAGTGAAAGTAAAAAAGCGTGACCTGCAGTCAAAGGAAGACAATCCAGAAGGAGAAGCCGCACTGGAGGGCGCAGTATTTGAGATTATAAATGCGAATAAAAGCAGTGTAATCGTAGATGGTAAGACTTATGGGGCAGGAGAGGTTGTGAAGACAGTCATAACAGATGAAAAGGGGAATGCACAGACAACGTCTGATTGTCTCCCATATGGCGACTATAAGATATCAGAAAGCAGAGCGCCGGAAGGATATCTGAATCAAGGTGTGGTTGAGAGGAGTTTTTCGATACGGAAAGATGGTGAGATGGTGTCTCTGACTGATACGGAAAACTCCATATTCAATCAGGTTATCCGAGGAGGAGTGAAAGTAAAAAAGCGTGACTTGCAGTCAAAGGATGGGTATCCGGAGGGAGGAGCTACGCTGGAAGGCGCAGCATTTGACATCACTAATATGAGCAGAAACAGTGTAATCGTAGATGGTAAGACTTATGGGGCGGGAGAGATTGTAAAGACGATCATAACAGATGAAAAGGGAAATGCACAGACAACGTCTGACTGCCTTCCATATGGCAATTATAAGATATCAGAAAGCAGAGCGCCGGAAGGATATCTGAATCAGGGCGTGGTAGAGAGAGCTTTCACGATCCGTAAAGACGGCGAAGTTATTTCTCTTGCGGATAAAGACAGTTCCATATTCAATCAAGTAAAACGCGGGGATCTGGAGTTTGTAAAAATTGAAGGGAAAACCCACAGGCGTATGGCTAACATTCCATTTAGGATTACCAGTAAGACAACAGACGAAAGTCATGTTGCGGTGACCGATGACAATGGCTGCTTCTCCACAGAGAGTTCTGTGAATGAACATAGCAGCAATACCAATGCCAATGATGATCATACGGAGGATGAAGAATATGATTCATCTGCGGGAATCTGGTTTGGGCTGAACGAAGCCGGTGAAAATGTGGAAGTTGATGACAGGATGGGCGCTTTGCCTTATGATACTTACCTTATTGAAGAACTGCGCTGTGAGGCAAATGAGGAGCACGAACTGGTTCCGGCTTTTGAGATAAAGGTGTCTGCTGATAAAAGAGTAGTTAAACTTGGAACTGTCACAAATGAAGCGCCGGATATTCCAGAAGAGCCAGAGGAACCAGAAGAGCCAGAGGAGCCAGAGGAACCAGAAGATATATATATTCATACGACTGCCACGAACAAAGCTGATAGAAGCAAGGCTGTGAAGGCAGATGGTAAAGTGACGATCGTGGATGAAGTTACGATTACAGGTCTGGAGGTTGGCAAGGAATACAGACTGTTCGGCTGGGAGATGGTAAAATCTGAGAATGCAGAGCTTAAAGTTGACGGAAAACGCGTAGAGAACGCAGTTGAATTCACAGCGGATACAGCAGATAAAGAAGTGCAGATAGAGTTTGTGTTTGATGCATCTGCCCTGGGCGGTTCAGATCTTGTGATTTTTGAGGAATTATATGATATCACAGAGCCGGAGGAGCCGGAATTGGTCGCGGAGCATAAAGATATCGAGAATGAAGAACAGACTGTATTTGTAGAGGAACAGGAAATACGGATACACACGACTGCTGTAAATAAGATGGATGGGAGCAAGACTGTGAAGGCAGACGGGAAAGTGACGATTGTAGATACGGTTGTTATAGAAGGTCTGGAGGTCGGCAGGAAGTATCAATTATCCGGCTGGGAGATGGTAAAATCTGAGAATGCAGAGCTTAAGACTGACGGAAAACGTGTGAAAAGCGATCTTTTCTTTACGGCGGATAGCAAGGATAAGAAGGTGCAGCTTGAATTTACATTTGATGCTTCAGCTTTGGGCGGCCTGAATCTTGTGACTTTTGAGGAGTTATATGATGTTAC
>ERZ778514.627-NODE-627-length-31110-cov-6.264048_pt1 | contig 31110 bp, 27 predicted proteins | sample MGYA00510344_ERZ778514 | MGnify/ENA primary metagenome ERZ778514 (study PRJEB29527, sample SAMN07138968) | mouse gut metagenome | material: feces | host: mouse | place: China:Nanjing | collected 2016-01-25 ...
GTCTTAATTCCGTGCCATCCGTGTCATGATTTAGCACGCTTCCTCCCTCTCCCCGCAGGCGTCCCTAATATAACGCGAGTTCGAAATGAATGATATTTATACATGCGGTTTTCGGCATTGGATACAAATCTTAAAAAATCAGGCTTAACCTGCGGCTTTAAGGTGTATCATGTGATATGTATTTCATTTTTTTTGAAAAAATTTGCATTTGGCACTTTTTTGTATTATATTTGCAAGAAACATTTTTCTAACTAAATACACGTGAAAATCATAAATTAATTATGAGCGAAAAAAGAGTTTACACTTTCGGCAATGGTAATGCCGAGGGGAGGGCAGACATGAGAAATCTGCTTGGTGGAAAAGGTGCCAATTTGGCGGAGATGAACCATATTGGTGTTCCAGTTCCTCCTGGATTTACAATCACTACGGATGTTTGTAACGAGTATTTCGAAAAAGGCAAGAACGAGGTTGTTGCCTTGCTCAGGGACGATGTGCAGGCCTCGGTTCATCATATCGAAAATCTGATGAACAGTAAGTTTGGCGACGTGGATAATCCTTTGTTGGTAAGCGTGCGCTCCGGTGCCCGTGCGTCTATGCCCGGTATGATGGATACAATCCTTAATCTTGGACTTAATGACGAGGTGGCTGCTGGAATGGTAAAGAAAACCGGTAATGACCGTTTTGTCTATGACAGTTACCGCCGTTTCGTACAGATGTACGGTGATGTGGTTCTCGGCATGAAACCCGTCAACAAGGAAGACATCGACCCGTTTGAGGCGATAATCGAGAAAGTTAAGGCACAACGTGGCATAAAGCTCGACAACGAGCTGAGCGTGGAAGAACTTAAGCAGCTTGTGGCAGAGTTTAAGGCTGCCATAAAGGAGCAGACAGGCAAGGACTTCCCGACAGATCCAATGGAGCAGCTTTGGGGCGCAATATGCGCAGTGTTCGACTCGTGGATGAACGACCGTGCGATACTATACCGCAAGATGGAAGGAATACCGGCAGAGTGGGGTACGGCAGTGAACGTACAGGCAATGGTCTTTGGAAACATGGGCGACACCTCGGCTACGGGTGTATGCTTCAGCCGTGACGCGGCAACAGGAGAAAATCTCTTCAACGGTGAGTATCTTGTAAATGCGCAGGGTGAGGATGTCGTTGCCGGCATCAGAACACCGCAGCAGATAACAAAAGAAGGTTCGCGCCGCTGGGCAAAGTTGCAGGGCATAACGGAAGAGGAGCGTGCTTCCAAATATCCGTCTATGGAAGAGGCGATGCCTGAGATTTACCAAACTCTTGATGCTCTTCAGAACAAGCTGGAGAAACATTATCATGATATGCAGGACATGGAGTTCACCGTACAGGAGGGTAAGCTGTGGTTCTTGCAGACACGTAACGGAAAGCGTACTGGTACGGCAATGGTGAAGATTGCCATGGACCTTCTCCGTGAGGGTGAGATTGACGAGAAGACGGCACTGTTGCGTTGTGAGCCGCAGAAACTTGACGAACTTCTTCACCCTGTATTTGACAAGGAGGCACTGAAGAAGGCAAAGGTCATCACGCAGGGACTGCCCGCCTCACCGGGTGCGGCATGCGGACAGATTGTGTTCCATGCGGATGATGCGCAGAAATGGCGCGAGGATGGTCATCGTGTTATAATGGTGCGTATAGAGACATCTCCCGAAGACCTTGCAGGTATGTCTGCGGCAGAAGGCATTCTTACTGCCCGTGGCGGAATGACGTCACATGCAGCCGTAGTTGCCCGCGGCATGGGCAAGTGCTGTGTTTCAGGTGCCGGTGCTATCAACGTGAACTATAAGAACAAGACCGTAGAGGTTGAGGGCGTTGTATATAAGGAAGGTGACTATCTGTCGCTTAACGGTTCTACCGGACAGGTTTATGCAGGCGAGATACCCACAAGGGCAGCCGAGCTGTCGGGAGACTTCAAGGCTCTTATGGATCTTTGCGACAAATATACAAAATTGCAGGTACGTACCAATGCCGACACTCCGCACGATGCACAGGTTGCACGCGCATTTGGTGCAAAGGGTATTGGTCTGACACGTACAGAGCACATGTTCTTTGAAGATCAGAAAATTGTTGCAATGCGTGAGATGATACTTGCCGATAATGTGGAAGGACGCGAAAAGGCACTGGCAAAGCTGTTGCCTTATCAGAAAGCGGACTTCAAGGGCATTTTGGATGCAATGGACGGGTGTCCGGTAAATATCCGCCTGCTCGATCCGCCACTTCATGAGTTTGTTCCCCATGACTTGAAGGGACAACAGACAATGGCTGATGAAATGGGCGTAAGTGTTGAGGAGATACAGAAGCGCGTGGCAAGCCTCGCTGAGAACAACCCGATGCTGGGTCACCGCGGTTGCCGTCTTGGCATAACATTCCCGGAGATTACGGCTATGCAGACACGTGCCATACTTGGTGCTGCCTGTGAACTGAAGAAGGAAGGCAAAGATCCGAAGCCAGAAATAATGGTTCCGCTTATCGGTATTCTTTATGAGTTGAAGCAGCAGAAGGAGATTATCATGAAAACGGCTGCAGAGGTGTTCGCAGAAGAGGGTATAGAGGTTGAGTTTGAGGTTGGTACGATGATAGAGATACCGCGTGCCGCACTGACGGCAGACCGTATTGCTTCTGAGGCTGAATATTTCTCATTCGGTACAAATGACCTTACTCAGATGACATTCGGATACTCGCGTGATGACATTGCCAGCTTCCTGCCGGCTTATCTTGACAAGAAGATATTGAAGGTGGATCCGTTCCAGGTGCTTGACCAGAATGGTGTCGGTCAGCTCATTGAAATGGCTGTGGAGAAAGGACGTGCCGTTCGTCCGGGAATGCGCACCGGTATTTGTGGTGAGCACGGCGGAGAACCTTCTTCGGTTAAGTTCTGTGCAAGGGTTGGTATGGACTATGCTTCATGCTCACCGTTCAGGGTGCCCATAGCACGTCTTGCGGCGGCGCAGGCAGCAGTGGAAGATATGTAATGACATGCTGGATACAAAGAAACAGGCGTCAGGTGAATAAACCTGACGCCTGTTTCTTTGTATTATTGATACAATCGTATTTGTTTATGCCAAAATAAAATGCTTGCTGACAACAGTTCAGCACTTTTCTGTTTCTTCATCTTTGAAGAAATAGCTGCTGCCGTCGAAGCAATGTGTACATACTTTCTCTTTTGGCAAGCCTATGGCATTTATAAGAGTCTCGATCTTGTTGAACTTCACGCTGCTGAGACCAAGGCGTCGTCCTATTTCTTCCACCATACGCTTATATTCAGGGCTGTCTGTAGTAGCATATTTGTCCAGGTCTTTATTCGGGTCGCCTTCAAAATCCTGAATTATTCGGCGCGTAATAAGTTCAAGGTCGCTTTTTGATGCGGTGAATCCGATGAACGGACATCCGTATACCAGCGGTGGACATGATATGCGGGCGTGTACTTCCTTTGCCCCGTATTCGAAAAATGTCCTTACATTGTCGCGTAGCTGTGTACCGCGGACAATGGAATCATCGCAGAATACCACGCGCTGGTCTTTGAGTATTGCGGGATTGGGGATGAGTTTCATCTTGGCAACGAGGTCTCGGCGGCTCTGGTTGCCTGGTGTAAACGAACGCGGCCATGTGGGGGTGTATTTCAATACGGCACGTTTGTATGGGATCTTATGTCCTTCTGCATATCCTAATGCCGTTCCAACGCCAGAATCGGGCACTCCGCATACACAGTCGGCTTCCGTGGTGTCTTCCTGCCCCATTACGTTCCCGGCATATTCCCGGACATATTCCGTATTTATTCCTTCGTAGTCGCTGGCAGGGAAACCGTAATAAACCCAAAGGAAAGAACATATCTGGCATTTTGTAAACGGTTTCTGTAAAACCTCCATGCCATTTGTGCGAAGCCTGACAATCTCGCCCGGACCAACGTCGCGAATACGCTTGAAGTCGAGGTTTGGCAGGGCTGTGGTTTCGCTTGTCGCCGCAAATGCACCGTCTTTCTGTCCCAATACAATCGGGGTGCGTCCGAGAGCGTCGCGTGCGGCAATAAGACCGTCTTCTGTCAGTATCAGCATTGAACATGAGCCTTTTACCTTGCGGTATACAAGATTTATGCCCTCAACAAACGTATTGCCCATATTGATGAGCAACGCCACGAGTTCAGTAGGGTTGATGTTGTTCGCACTCATTTCGCTGAAGTGTATATGGTTGTCTATCAGCTCCTTTGCAATCTCCCGTATGTTGTTGATTTTAGCAACTGTAACAACTGCATATCTGCCGAGATGTGAGTTTATAAGTATTGGTTGCGGGTCAGTGTCGCTTATGACACCTATACCGGAGTTCCCTCCGAATTTGTCCAGTTCTCCCTCAAACCGTGACCTGAAATAGTCACGTTCGAGGCTATGAATACTGCGTGCAAAACCTTTTTCCTTGTCGAAAGTGACAAGACCCGCCCTTTTTGTGCCTAAATGTGAGTTGTAATCCGTACCGTAAAACAAATCGTTTACACAATCTTTAACCGCTATAGTTCCAAAAAAACCACCCATATATAATACCTTTTATGCTGCAAAATTACTTCATTTCCGTGAGAAATCAGCAATCAGAGTATATTATTTTCCATAGGCGTACGGCAAACAGTACTAAACGTTGATAAAAACGCGGTTCCGATGGATAATACAAACAATCCCTGCTCCTCCTTTGGACAGGATCTTTACTTCTTCTGCTCTTTAAGGTTTTTAGGGTCATTAATGTCTTTAATGTCTTTAATGTCCCTAATGTCATTCAACTCCTTACTTCTTTCCTCCTTCCTCCTTTCTCCTTTCTCCTTTCTCCTTCCTCCTTTCTCCCTTATACTCTTGTATATATAAAAAGCAGGTTCTCCGATAGGAAAACCTGCTTTTTGTTAATAGGGGATTATTAAATTATTCCTCGTTGCTCCAGTCCATCTTACTCATGCGTACATAGCTCTGATAACGCTTCTTTGCCATGTCTTCGCATGCCTTGAACAGGTCGGCAGCTTCGTTGGGGAACTGCTTCATAACTGAGAGGAAGCGAACCTCACCCTTCAGATAATCCTGGAAGTTCTCCCATGCCGGAGCCTTAGAGTCAAGCGAGAACGGGTTCTTGCCTTCTGCCTCCAGTGCCGGGTTGAAGCGCCACAGGTGCCAGTAACCGCAAGCTACGGCTGCTGCCTCTTCTGCCTGTGCCTTGCCCATGCCCTTCTTCAGACCGTGGTTGATACAAGGTGCGTATGCAATGATGATAGAAGGTCCGGGATATGCCTCTGCCTCGCGGATAGCCTTCAAGCACTGAGCCTGATCTGCACCCATTGCTATCTGAGCTACGTAAACATATCCGTAGGTCGTTGCAATCATACCAAGATCCTTCTTGCGTACACGCTTGCCGGAAGCAGCGAACTTGGCGATGGCGCCGAGCGGAGTAGCCTTTGAAGACTGACCGCCGGTGTTAGAATAAACCTCTGTATCGAGTACGAGGATGTTAACATCTTCACCCGAAGCGATAACGTGGTCGAGACCGCCGTAACCGATGTCGTAAGAAGCACCGTCACCGCCGATAATCCACTGTGAACGCTTAACGAGATAGTGTGCCAGCTCCTTAAGTTTTGTACATGTCGGGCAGCCCTTTGCAGCACATTCTTCAATCATCGGATTCAGTTTTGCCGCAGCAGCCTTGCTTGCGTCAGCGTCATCCTTGCCGTCGAGCCACTCCTGAGCGGCAGCCTTGAATTCAGCAGGAACTTTCTCGTCTGCAATGGCAGCATTAAGAAGTTCTGCAATGCGTGCGCGCATCTTCTTGTTTGCCAGTGTCATACCGAGACCGAACTCGCAGAAGTCCTCGAACAGTGAGTTAGCCCAAGCAGGACCCTGTCCCTTCTCGTTTGTTGTGTAAGGAGTTGAAGGTATAGAACCAGAGTAGATAGAAGAGCATCCTGTAGCGTTTGCAACAATCTCACGGTCGCCGAAGAGCTGAGAAATCAGCTTAACATAAGGAGTCTCACCGCAGCCTGAGCATGCGCCAGAGAATTCGAAGAGCGGAGTAGCGAACTGTGAGTTCTTCGGACTCTGCTTGATGTCAATCAGATCCTGTTTGCTCTTAACGTTCTTAACGCAGTATTCCCAGTTTGCAGCCTCGCCAAGCTCGCCTTCCAGCGGAACCATCTGGAGAGCCTTGCCGCCTGCCTTCGGGTTGCCCGGACATACGTCAACACAGTTGCCGCAGCCCAGACAGTCCATAACGCCCACCTGCATGCGGAACTTCATTCCCTTCAGTGCGGCAGGAGCCTTGATGTCGATTGTGGCAGCGTTCAGACCGGCAGCCTCTGCGTCGTCCATAACGAACGGACGGATACAAGCGTGAGGACAAACGTATGCACACTTGTTACACTGGATACAGTTCTCAGGTGTCCATGTCGGAACGAAGGCTGCTACACCGCGCTTCTCGTAAGCGGCTGTGCCCTGCGGCCATGTACCGTCCTCAATGCCCTTGAAGGCTGAAACGGGGAGCAGGTCGCCATTCTGTGCGTTGATAGGACGAACAACCTCGTTGATGAATGCGGGGTCGTTGTTCTCCTTAACTGCGTCTGCGGGCAGGTTGCTCCATGCCGGGTCAACGGTCAGTTCCTTGTACTCGCCTCCGCGGTCAACGGCAGCATAGTTCTTGTCGACAACGTCCTGACCCTTCTTGCCGTAAGACTTCACGATGAACTTCTTCATCTGCTCAACGGCAAGGTCAACGGGGATAACCTCGGTGATGCGGAAGAATGCACTCTGGAGGATAGTGTTGGTACGGTTGCCCAGACCAATCTCCTGTGCTATCTTGGTAGCGTTGATGTAGTATACCTTAATATTATTGTCTGCGAAATACTTCTTAACCTTGTTCGGCAGGTTGGCTGCGAGTGTGTCGCCCTCCCAAATTGTGTTGAGCAGGAATGTACCGTTCTTGCGCAGACCGCGTGTAACGTCGTACATGTGCAGGTAAGCCTGTACGTGGCAAGCCACGAAGTTAGGAGTATTTACCAGATATGTAGAGCGGATAGGCGTGTCGCCGAAACGCAGGTGAGAGCAGGTGAAACCTCCCGACTTCTTAGAGTCGTAAGAGAAGTATGCCTGGCAGTGCTTGTCGGTGTTGTCACCGATAATCTTTACAGAGTTCTTGTTTGCACCAACAGTTCCGTCTGCACCGAGTCCGTAGAACTTAGCCTCGAACATGCCTTCGCCGCCGAGTGCGATTTCCTCTTTCTTGGGTAGGGATGTGAATGTAACGTCATCAACGATGCCGAGGGTGAAGTGATTCTTCGGCTCAGCCATTGCAAGGTTCTCATATACAGAGAGAATTTGTGCCGGTGTTGTGTCGTTAGAACCCAGACCGTAGCGGCCGCCAACGATGACAGGAGCGTTTTCTACGCCGTAGAATGCCTCCTTAACGTCGAGATACAGAGGCTCTCCGTTTGCTCCCGGCTCCTTTGTGCGGTCGAGAACGGCGATGCGCTTTGTTGTCTTTGGCACTGCTGCGAGCAGGTGCTTAACAGAGAACGGACGGTAGAGGTGAACGGAAACCAGACCTACCTTCTCGCCCTGAGCTGTCAGGTGGTCGATAGCCTCGCGTGCAGCCTCACTTGCAGAACCCATCAGGATGATAACGCGGTCAGCATCCTCTGCTCCGTAGTAGTTGAACAGACCGTACTTGCGACCTGTAATCTCTGAAATCTTCTCCATGTACTCCTCAACGATAGCAGGAACAGCATCGTAGTAAGAGTTGCAAGACTCACGGTGTGTGAAGAATGTGTCGGGGTTCTCAGCCATACCGCGTGCAACGGGGTGCTCGGGAGTGAGAGCGCGGCTGCGGAACTCGGCAAGAGCCTCCTGGTCTACCAGCGGAGCGAGGTCGTTGTTCTCCAGCATCTCAATCTTCTGAATCTCATGAGATGTGCGGAAGCCGTCGAAGAAGTTAACGAACGGAACGCGGCTCTTGATTGTAGAGAGGTGAGCTACACCGGCGAGGTCCATAACCTCCTGTACAGAACCCTCGCAAAGCATTGCGAAACCAGTCTGGCGTGTAGACATAACGTCCTGATGGTCGCCGAAGATACACAGTGAGTGAGAAGCCAGAGTACGTGCCGATACGTGGAATACGCAGGGCAGGAACTCACCGGCAATCTTGTACATATTAGGTATCATCAGCAGAAGACCCTGAGATGCAGTATAGGTAGAAGTGAGAGCTCCTGCCTGCAATGAGCCGTGAACAGCACCTGCTGCACCGCCCTCAGACTGCATTTCCTGTACGAGGACAGTCTCGCCGAAGATGTTCTTGCGGCCTTGTGCTGCCCATTCGTCCACATACTCCGCCATCGTTGATGACGGGGTGATGGGGTAGATGGCTGCCACCTCCGAGAACATATACGAGATATGTGCTGCGGCCTGGTTACCATCACAAGTGATAAATTTCTTTTCTTTTGCCATTTTTAATAAAATATTAATGTTAGTGTACTGTGTTTTTTATATTTAAAAAAGAAATCCCAATAGCCATAAAGGTATCTGGTTTCCTTTTCCAACTTCTGTATTATACCGTGCATATATTACATCCTGACTTATTCTCGTCTTGCCGGTATTGCTTGCATCGCATATCTTAAACTTCCTTGTGCTGTCTACGACATAGAAATTGTCCTTGCTTCCTTGGTTAACCTTATGGTCTTTCCACATTGAGTTAACGAAGAAAGTCTCCATGACATCCTGCCTCCTTATCTGTATCGGATAAATGGCGTGCATGAGATTGGTGTTGTGCATCATAACCTTTGAGGGCTTTTTGGGAAACGACTGTCCTTCAGGATATATGATGTTTATAAGTCTTGCATCGGCAAGATATTTGATATAGTTCATTACCGTTGCACGGCTCGTTTCTATGTCGATTGCCAGCTGGCTGATATTTGGGGCTTTAGGTCCGTTTACAGCAAGTTGATAGAAAAGTTTCTTTATCTTAGTAAGATATTTAAGCTCTATCTGCTTTATCAGCAGTATGTCCACCTCTGTCATCATGTTCATTGTCTTGAGCAGGTTTTCTGAGAAGTTACGGTGCTCGAGAAAGAACGGATAGAAACCGTGGTGCAGGTAGTCTTCAAAATATTTGAGGGGAGAAACGTATGGCAATATGGAGCGTACAATCTGTTCGTGACCGCTCAATATGTCTTCAAGCGAATATGCCGGAAAGTTATTTCCCGTCTGCAGGTTTATGAATTCACGGAAGGAGAAGCCGCGCAGATTGTAGCTCTTGACTATTCCGTTAAGTTCGGGATTTTCCTCTTTCAGCCGCATTACGCTGCTCCCGGTAAAGACAATCTTAAGATAAGGGTATAAATCGTAGCACATCCTCAGCTCCTTGCTCCATTCAGGCTCTTTGAACACCTGATCGATAAGCAGGACCTTGCCTCCTCTTTTGTAAAATTCTCCTGCAAAGTTGGCAATGCCCCGTCCCTGAAAATAAAAGTTGTTCATGTTTACATACAGGCACTGCCCTTCATTGGCGGGAAAATGTTTCTTGGCATATTGAAGGAGGAATGTTGTCTTTCCTATTCCGCGCGTCCCCTTGATGCCGATCATACGGTCGTTCCAGTTTATTTCATCCATAAGCATGCGATGAACCGGAGCGTTCGTGTGTTCGACTAAATATTTGTGCGTGCGAAAGAAAGCGTCCATACGATTAAATTAGTTTTTCAAATGCAAAGATACTATTTTATTCTTTATTTGCAAACCATACATTACAAAAAACTTTATTATTGTTATTATTTTCATAATGCTTTCGGGATGGAAAAATGGAACGCCAACTTCTTTTATTTCATCTAATCCATTCCTCCCTTTAATGAGTTCGGCATAATACAATCCGCAAGTGTCTTCCTCTTGTAGGGACTTTTTCTTGTAAATGTCCGTAAAAACAACACATAAAAATTGCTTTAAATAGAATAAAACACGGACATTTACAAGAAAAAGTCCCTACACACAGGAGGGATTTATAACTATAAATATGAACTTGTCTATATCAAGACTCACGTTATTTATACCCCATTAATCAGACAGAATGTAATGCCATGCAGCATAAACCGTTGCAATCTGTCAGGTAAAAAATGTACGTGATTTTTCGCGAAAGAGATGTTAACGCAGCTTAAATCAAGGTTCCATTCATCAATAACGCGTGAAAAGAGGTTGCAATATGCGCTATTTTATGGTGCAAAATGCCTTGTTTCGCATCGCAAAGTGCGGCATTTTGCGATGCAAGTACCGTGCTTTCAATTACTAAGTTGGCATATTTCTCATCAAAAGTTGGCATATTTTATGGCGAGAACGTACATGTTTGTTGCACATATACATGTTTTGTCGTGTAATAATCTGATATATAGTGTGTTATGCTTGCATACGAATTAAGCCCGTTTTTGAGTCCCGGAAGCTTTTATTCTCAAACCTTCACCTGTATTTTGTGTTATGAAAAATCATAAAGAAAGGGAAATTCAAAAATCCGTGTCATTGTGATTTTGAAATTCATCCCAAGCAGGACAGGTTAAACATTGTCCGTTCAAGCTTTGGAATGAATTTCAAGGCAGATTGATTTATAATACATCTCCAAAGGACTCACATTAATATATACATGAATATTCATCTATATTTGAATCTCTATTTTCAGCCGTCCGCCTAATCCCTGTTCCACTATGTCGAACAATGTTTTAAGTGTGATATTCTCGCCGTCGTTCTCAACTTTCGATATGAACGTGCGTTTCTTGTTTATACGGTTTGCAAGTTCTTCTTGTGTCATTTCTTTCTTTTCCCTTGCACTTCGTATCTTGAAACCAATCCTTAACGCTTCAAGTTCTCTTTCAAGCCTGTCGCGTTCAGGTGTGCCTACCGCGCCGTAATATTCGTTCTTGATCTGATCTAAGGTCTTTGTATTCATTTTGACATCTCCTTTTTCTTTTCTTTGTAATATTCTTCCATAAGCCTTACAGCCCTGTTTATTTCTTCTACAGGTGTCTTTTGGGTCTTTTTCTGAAACCCGCTTAACAATATGACGAATTTGTTACCGTCAAAAAAGCAGAATATTCGAAATATGTTATTGCCGAGTTGTACACGTACCTCAAAAAGTCCGTTAGTGCCCTCCATATATTTTAAATAACGGGATGGAACTCTGTTCACCTGCTCTATAATGTCAAGTACCTTGATTATTTTATCACGGACTTTTGGCTGTTGAGCCTTAAAGAACTCTTCAAAGTAATGTTTATATGTTATTACTTCTCTTATTTTCATATTGCAAAGGTAATTTAAAAATTACATTCATGCAAGCAATCAAATTAATTTTGGGTACCTTTTTTGTATTTTCTTTTGTAAAGGAAAAAATAATACTATGTGTTATAACATTCAATTCTCAATATTCAGTTATTTTATAATCAGGCAGATTTTTGGCTCTTCCGAAATTTGGAGTGATACACCGTCATTACCGTCTGCGGGCCGAAAGCCCAATGAGCGCATAGCCCATGGCAACGCCATGGGAATGGGAACATAGGTGAAACCGCGCCCTGCATGGGCAAAAGCGTTAGAAACAGGCATGGTGTGCATTGGTAAATTTTGTACTATTGTACATTCTTAATGTTTTTAGTCTCTCTTTTGCGGTATCTGTTTTGACAAGAAGAGGTTTGCTGGTAGATGTCCGATTGTCGGATTATCGCTTTTATTATTTACATTTTCTTTTCATTGATTAATGATTTTCAGAAAATAATGTTTAATTTTGCAGAAATCTCATACCGAAGCCACGCTTGGTGTGCGGCAAAGGGACGGGATTCTATATATAGAAAAGGCGTTTACTTGTAACGCTTTGTGCTTGACTCTTTGAAATCTGGCAGTTTCGAATTGATTGTCAAACGACAAAGCAACGGTAGATGCTCATGGGTATGTATTATCCGAATGCTGGTTGCAGTAAGCCATAATCGGCTTGCGCTGCAACGGCATATCGTATATATACATATATGCGTGGGCTTCGGCGTTGCTCGTTCTTGACAATCAGGGCGATGCCAGAGCCTCAAAGAGTGGGACGAGCGACAGGACGGCACCCACGCTTTTTGGTATATGGGGGGGATGAGGAGTAAGGAGTAAAGGGAGTAAGTAGATTACTTCTTATCTTGGGAACATCTGGATTGAAATCCACCTATAAAAACAAAATAAACAACAGAGTCCTTTTGGGTGCGGCGGACATATATATAATAATGTGAATATGTCACAGGAATATGCAGCACCCGCATCAGTACTGCCCGTCGGCACAACATTGCAGATGGGCAAGTACCGTATCGTGCGGTTTATAGCCTCGGGTGGTTTCGGCAATACATACGAAGTTATAAACGTTGAGTTCGAGGAGCGTATGGCGATGAAGGAGTTCTTCATGCGCGGAGTGAACGAGCGCGAGGACGACAGCGTGAGCGTAAGTGTGAGCAATGCCGACAACAAACATCAGTTTGAAGTACAGAAGGAGAAGCTGAAGAAGGAGGCACGCCGCCTGCGCCGTCTGCACAACGAAAACATTGTGAAGGTGCACGACCTTTTTGAAGAGAATGGTACGGTGTATTATGTCATGGACTATATAGACGGCGAGTCGCTGTCCAAGCGTCTTAAACGTACAAGTAAGCCACTGTCTGAAGACGAAGTATGGAATATTCTTCCTCAACTGTTGAAGGCTCTTGATGAGGTTCATCGTAATGGTATCTGGCACCTTGACATCAAGCCGGCAAATATAATGGTGGACTCACATGGCAAGGCTCTGCTGATAGACTTCGGCGCGAGCAAGCAGCTACGTTCGTCCGAAGGTTATTCTGTGTCGACATCCACGGCAATGTGCTACACGCCGGGCTATGCCCCGATGGAGCAGATAGAGCAGGACTTCGACAAGTTCGGACCGTGGACAGATTTCTATGCCCTCGGTGCTACCCTCTATTGTCTCCTTACGACCAACAAACCGCCATCTACATCAGAGATGGCCGAAGGCAATGCCTTTGTCTTTCCGCCTTCCGTGTCGCCACGGATGCGCCAGCTCGTGGAGTGGCTCATGCAACCTGCACGCCGCAAGCGTCCGCAGTCGGTGGATGAAATCCGCGACTTCATAAAAAACATAGGCAAGGTTGAGGAAAAAAAGAGTTCCGTGTATTCTGGTTCTATTAAAAATGAAGAGACTGTCGTGCAAACTAAAAAGAAAAGGGTACGGACAAAAAAAGAAAAGGTACAGCCTCAGGAACCAAATGAAGGTGCAACAACCAAAAACAAGTGGAAGTATGTGTTGCTTATTTTTATTGTGGCAATTTCTTTAATAGTTATCTATTTGTCTGCATATCTTTTCTATTATTCCTCTTATGTGGCAATGGAGGCTGTTGATTCAACTGAAGTAGATTCTGCGTATGTTGATGATTATGAAACTCCAGATAGCATTTATGTTTCTGGATATGTTGAGAACGAAAAGCTTCGATTGGCAATAGGCGTTTGCTCTTATACAGGAAATGTAGATGAAAACGGTGAACCTGATGACGGAGAGGCAACAGCTTCGTTTGCAGACGGTCGTTTATACAAAGGAAGTTTCGTGCATGGAGTTATGGACGGCAAGGCATGGTATCGTTACAGCACTGGTGATGTGTTTGAAGGAAAGTTCAAGGATAACGCTTATTATGAAGGCAAGTATACCGTTAAGGCTGATGGTAGTTATTTTGTCGGAACTTTTAAGAAAGATAAGAAGGGATTTGGTCAGCCTTATAAAGGGCAATGGTATGATAAAAAAGGAAACAAACTTTATACAATATGAAAAACATAATTATCATAGTATTAATGCTCCTGTTGCCTTCTTTAGCAATGGCGCAGGGACAGGTGACGCGTAAGCCTGTTCCTAATCCAGTGAAACCAACAGCAAAGCCTAAACCCAAACCTAAAATAAACAGCATGACGGCTTCGAAGCAGGAAGAAAATAAGGTGTTTGATGTTGTAGAGCAGATGCCTTCGTTCCCAGGTGGACAGGGGGCGCTTATGCAGTGGCTCGCAAGCAACATGAAATATCCTGTTATCGCTGTTGAGAATGGTGTACAGGGACGTGTTCTCGTACAGTTTGTCGTTGAGAAGGACGGTAAGGTAACTGACGTGCATGTTGTAAAATCTGTAGACCCGTCACTCGATAAGGAAGCCGTACGCGTGGTTGCTGCCATGCCTAAGTGGATTCCCGGTAAGCTGAACGGTTCGGCCGTGCGTGTTAAGTACACCGTGCCTGTAACGTTTAAACTTTAGCCCCACCCAACCTCCCCAAGGGGAGGAGATAGGTGAAACATTTTAACAGTAAAAACATTCTTTATTCGTATATGAGAATTATCATAATTGTATTCTTAATGTTTATATTGCCTTCTTTGGCAATGGCACAGGGACAGGTAACACGTAAGCCTGTCACGCCGCCACCAACGCATAAGCATTCTGTTAATGGTCCGAAAGATTGCACGGAATGTAACAGGTTAAGAAAAGAAAAACAACGTATTGAAGAACGACGTAGAAAAGAACAAGAGAGGATTGAGGAGCAGCAACTCTTGGAAGAACAACGTTTGGCGGAAGAGCGGAAGCGTAAGGAAGAGGAAGATGCGAAACTTGCAGAGCAAAAGCGTATTGTTGATATTATTATTAATAATATGGTCTATGTTGAAGGTGGTACATTCACCATGGGGGCAACATCTGAGCAAGGAAGTCATGTTAATAAAGATGAGAAACCTGTTCATAGTGTTACTTTATCTTCTTATTATATAGGTAAATATGAGGTAACGCAGGCGGAATGGAAGGCTATAATGGGTAATAATCCTTCTCATTTTAAGGGTGACAATCTTCCTGTAGAGAATGTTAGTTGGGAAGATTGCCAGAAATTTATTAGTAAACTAAATTCTCTAACGGACAAGAATCTTCGTTTGCCTACAGAGGCGGAATGGGAGTTCGCTGCCCGTGGTGGTAACAGTGGGCGTAACTATAAATATTCAGGTAGTGACAATATTGGTACAGTAGCTTGGTATGGAGACAATAGTGAAGAGGAAATACATGAGATAGGATTGAAAGCTCCTAATGAACTTGGAATTTATGATATGAGTGGTAATGTTAGCGAGTGGTGTCAGGACTGGATTGGAAGTTATTCCTCTTCTTCGCAGACAAATCCACAAGGGGCTGTTTCGGGGAAATACCGTGTAAATCGTGGAGGTTGCTTTTGGGATACAGACGGTTTGGGATGTCGTGTGTCTGCTCGAGACTGCCTACCTCCTAAAATGGGTGTATCTTCTGGATTACGCCTTGTATATAGTTCTTTTGCCCACGAAAAAGGTGAAAAGTTAAATAGGAAACAAAGTGTCATTGATAATCTTGTTAATAATATGGTCTATGTTTCTGGCGGTACGTTCACCATGGGAGCAACTCCGAAATTAATGTTTAATGCTTCTTCGAGTGAAATACCAGTACACAATGTTACCTTATCTTCTTATTATATAGGCAAGTATGAGGTGACGCAAGCTGAATGGAAAGCTGTTATGGGCAGTAATCCTTCTAATTTTAAGGGGAACTATCTTCCTGTAGAGAATGTTAGCTGGAATGATTGTCAGGAATTTATTTGTAAACTGAATTCTCTCACAGGCAAGAACTTCCGTCTGCCAACGGAGGCAGAATGGGAATTTGCCGCCCGAGGGGGTAATAAAAGCCGTGATTATGAGTATTCCGGTTGTGATACTCTCAGTTCAGTTGCATGGTATGGTAGAAATAGCGAATATAGAACACACTCTGTTGGGCAGAAAACCCAAAATGAGTTAGGGGTGTATGATATGAGTGGCAATGTTCTTGAATGGTGTCAGGATTGGTATGGTGATTATCGTTCTTCATCTCAAACTAACCCTGTTGGTCCTAAAAAAGGAGATTCCAAAGTGCTACGTGGTGGGCAATATAAATTAGATTATCAATCTTGTAGAGTTTCATCTCGTTTTTATAGTACGCCTACTAATCATAATGAATTGATTGGTTTTCGCCTTGCTCTTTAGTTATTTCAAAAGTGTAAACATATATTAGTCATCAATGAGAAATATACTGATAACATTAATCATATATCTTGTGCCTTCTTTAGTAATGGCACAAGGACAGGTAACACGTAAGCCTGTTACGCCTATATCAACGCATAAGCATTCTGTTAATGGTCCGAAGAATTGTGCGGGATGTAACAGGCTAAGAAGGCATACACATTCTGTCTGTGGTCCTGGATGGTGTGCGGAATGTAACAGACAACGTCTGGCGGAGCGACAACGCAGGGAGGAAGAACGGCGTTTGGCAGAAGAACGTAAGCGTGAAGAAGAGGAGGACCGACGTTCGGCGGAAGCGAATGAACGTAGAGCTATTATAAATCGCCTTGTTAATAATATGGTTTATGTCTCTGGCGGTACATTCACTATGGGTGCTACATCCGAGCAGGGCAGTGACGCTGATAGTGATGAGAAACCTACTCATCGTGTGACTTTATCTTCCTATTATATTGGTAAGTATGAGGTGACACAGGCAGAATGGAGAGCGGTTATGGGCAGCAATCCATCTAATTTCAAGGGGGATAATCTTCCTGTTGAGAATGTCAGTTGGAATGATTGTCAGACTTTCATCAGCAAACTGAATTCTCTTACAGGCAAGAATTTCCGTCTGCCAACGGAGGCAGAATGGGAATTTGCCGCCCGAGGTGGCAACAACAGCCGTGGCTATAAGTACAGTGGCAGTAACGATATCGGCTCTGTGGCTTGGTATGATGGTAATAGTGGCAGTAAAACACATTCTGTCGGTCAGAAGTCTCCGAATGAATTAGGGCTTTACGATATGACGGGTAATGTTTGGGAGTGGTGTCAGGATTGGTATGGCAACTATTCTTCATCATCCCAGACTAATCCAACGGGACCTGTTTCGGGCTCCTATCGCGTGTTCCGTGGGGGCAGTTGGATCAACAACGCGAGGGACTGTCGTGTGTCGGATCGCGACTACCACACGCCTGGCCTCAGCAGCACCAACCTCGGCTTGCGCCTTGCCCTGTAGTTCCTTTCAAAAAAACAAATTAAAAGCTCATGCGGAATGTATTTTCAAAGCCGGGCTTCGTCAAGAAGCGGCATAGAAAATACAAGCCGCGTGAGCGGAAAAATATATGCAAGTAAAAATCGTTACAATCCCATTGCTTGACGTAAATGCGGCAGAAACAGAACTAAACCGTTTTCTCCGTTCACATCGTGTGCTACAGATAGACAAGAATTTCACGCCAGAAAATGGCGGATATTGGAGCGTGTTTGTAACATACATGGACGGTGATCCCAGTGACACTGCGCCTGCTGCCCACCGCTCACGGGAGAAGGAAGATCCGACCAAAGCCCTGACCGACGAACAGCGTGCACGTTTTGAGCGGTTCAGGGCAATACGTCTTGATTTGGCAAAGAAAAATAATGTGAGAGCATACATGATATTTACAGACAAAGAATTGGTTTCAATGGCTACAGCCGAGCATCTGAGTGTTGAGACAATTGCCAATATAAACGGCGTAGGGGAAAAACGTGCGGCACAATATGGAGATTTTTTTTTGGAGGAGGAACCATTCTGAATAAAAAGCGATAGTATGAAAAGGGTAGGGAATGTTATGGAACGTATTTGTAATCTTGAGAATATGCATGAGGCATTCTTAAGGGCGGCTCGAGGAAAAACAGGCAAAAAGGAAGTGCAAAAATTCAGATTGTCATTAGAAGAGAGACTGCAGGATATAAGGAATGGACTTTATGACGGCTCTTTTGAGTTTGGGAGGTATCATTTCTTTAGTATTTATGATCCTAAGCCACGAATGATATGTGCAGCGTCTTTCGATGAGCGTGTGGCATTTCATGCGATTATGCGTATATGCCATCCTGTTTTCGACAACTACCAGATTTATGACAGCTACGCCAGCCGTGTAGGCAAGGGAACATATAAGGCCTTGGAACGCTCTGTGGAATTTTGCCGTAAATACAAATGGTTTCTTAAACTTGATGTTTGTAAGTATTTTGATTCTATAGACCATGATGTATTATTCGGACATTTGTGCAGGCTGTTTAAGGATAAAACGCTACTTTATCTTTTTCACGACCTCATAGATAGTTACGAAAAGAAAGAAGGAAAAGGTTTGCCAATAGGCAATCTTACCAGCCAATATTTTGCAAATCACTATCTTGCTTTGGCTGATCACTATTCCAAAGAGATCCTGAGGGTGCGGGCAATGGTCAGGTATATGGATGACGTGCTGTTCTTTTCAAATGAGAAAGAGGAACTGTTATTGATTAGGGAGTGTTATGAATTCTACTTATCGGAGAAACTTAAATTGTTGCTTCATGAGCCTGTGATAAATACAACAAAGAGAGGCGTACCTTTTCTTGGGTATGTCGTAAGACCCTCGGGGCTTCGTCTGAATACGGCAAGTCGTTGCCGTCTAAGAAGAAAACAGAAAACACTTGGTGGACAGTGGTACGCAGGAAACATCTCTGATGACAAATACAGACAACAGATGCAATCAATGTACTCTTTTATAGATCATGCGGATGCAATGCATTTCAGAAAGAGAATAATACAAGAACAAGGCTTATTCCCTTAATTCGGGCTCCTATCGCGTGAACCGTGGGGGCAGTTGGAACAACAACGCGAGGAACTGTCGTGTGTCGAATCGCAACAACAACACGCCAGGCAACAGCAACACCAACCTCGGCTTGCGCCTTGCCCTGTAGCTCCGGCAATGGTATGAAGGAACATAGGAATGGGTTCTTACCGCAAAATATGCGGCAAATAGGAGAAATCCTCAATCTCTGGAGAGTCTTTAGTAATGTAATAATGAAAGTGATTCTTCAGACTTTTAAAGAAAATAATATGCAGAAGAAACAACTAATATTTTTCACTTCCCGTGACGAGCTGTCACGGATAGATGTGGACAGGATTGCCTACTTTGAGGGTGACGGGAACTATACCAACATAGTGACGGTAAACAAGCTGAAGGCTGTGATAGGCATGAACCTGTCGCAGATGGAGAAGACATTGGCGGAAAGGTTGGGAGAAAGGGCTACTGTGTTCATGAGGATAGGCAAGCGGTTTATTATCAACATGAACTATGTTTTTCAGGTGAATGTGGCAAAACAGAGGCTTGTGCTTTCAGACCAGCAGGGCTTTGCGTTCCAGTTGCCTGTGTCGAAGGAAGCGTTGAAAAAGGTTAAGGAGATAATGTTAGCCCCCTCCACCTCCCCCAAGGGGGAGAGCATTGAAGAGGGAAAGGTGACAGGGGAATAAGTGAAATGGAATTTGGTAAATAGTATATGTTTAATTTTTAAGCAATGTTGGACACCTCCCCTTGGGGAGGTCGGGAGGGGCCTTATGGAAATAATAATAGGAAGAGATGCGGAGACCGCACAGTTGCGGATTGAGACGGGCGGAAAGGTGGTAAGACATGGTGCGACAGGCAGCGTACCGAAGAGCGTGAGCCGGCAGCATTGCAGTATAGTGATGGATGCCGAAGGCAAGATGACGGTGAAGAACCTGAAGGCTGAGAACGAAACCTTTGTGAACGGACGGAGCGTGGAGAACAAAGCCGTGAAAGAAGGCGACAGGATTGAGCTTGGCGAAAGCAAGTATGCCGTGGACTGGAAAGCTATAATGAGCGTCATGCCTGTTGTCGCGGACATCCGGCCGCTGGAAAAGGTGTGGACAGACTATCAGGAGCAGCGTTTGGAGCAGCAGATTAAGGAACGGCGCTTCGCTACGCTGCGCTCGGCCACGGGACTGATAACAATGGTGGCGATAGCCCTGAGTATGTTCACTGGCAGGGACAGCACTATATACCTTATATTATATGGTGCTGCAATAGTGATTTCGCTTGCCTTCACTGTGAAGGCATATTGTGAGTCGGCTAATGCACCGCGCCGTATGCAGGAACTTAGCGACCGGTTTCAACGGGATTACGTATGTCCCAAGTGCGGTCATTTCCTCGGAATGCAGTCATACGACATACTGAAACAGAACGAAGGTTGCCCCTACTGCAAGGCTAAATACAGAAAGTGACGGAAAAACGGCATTTCGTAATCAAACCGGGGTGTTTGGTGTAAGGTGCTGCTGAGAATTTGGAAAGGGACGGATTTCGTGCTAATTTTGCGGTAGTTATTAACAAGAAAACCTCAATAGCTATGACAACAAACGAAGAGACAATCGCTATGGGCGGTGAGAAAAAGGAAGTAAAGAAAAGCAATGCTTCAAGAGAGTGGAAGAACGTGGCAATAGGCGGCGTGACTGGTATCATGTTCGGCGCAGGCACGGCGTATGCGGCAGGAAAACTTGCCGGTGGTGACGAAGCGGCAGAAGAAGGCAATAATGCGGAAACGGGAACAGGTGCCGGTACGCACGACGTGTCTGTAGATTCTTCTGATGTGGCGGCTGTGAATCAGGGGCAGTCGTTCAGTGATGCCTTCGCACAGGCACGTGCCGAGGTGGGACCGGGCGGTGTGTTCCGCTGGCATGGGGGCGTGTACGGCACATATACAAAAGAAGAATGGGATGCCATGTCACCGGAGGAGCAACGGCAGTTCTCGCATAATGCCATGAGTGCGGCAGAAAATGCGGGCGAGGGCAGTAGTGTGCATGTAAGTACTAATGGCGGTACACATGTAGACCCACATACCCCAGAACCAGAGCCAACCCCAGACCCGGATCCGACTCCGCATCCAGGACCCAAACCAACAGTTAACGACCCGGAACCGACCGCCGATGTGCATGTAGTGGGCGTACATGACGAGCAGCTTGCCGACGGCAGCGTTGTAACGGTAGGCAAACTTGAGGGTGAGGGCATAGACAATGACATACTTGTTGTGGACGTAGACCGTGACAGTGTCTTTGATGTGGCAATATCCGACGTTAACGGCAACAATCAGATAGACGACGGTGAGATTTTAGATATTTCAGGCGCAGGCTTAAGAGTTCCCAATGCCGGCATGGATTCTAACATGCATACCGCACAGAACGATATAGCTCCGGATATGCCCGACTATATGAATGACGCAGACGTGCAAATGGCTTAGGCGTATGAAGAGGATACTCTGTATGATAGCCGCATTCCTGCTCATTGCAGGGTGCGGCATGCAGGCAAAGACCTATATGGTTTGCGTGGGCATTGCCGACTATCCCGGAACAAAGAACGACCTGCGCGTAAGTGCCGGCGATGCAGTTACGGTGAGCAAGATATTCGAGAAGAACAATAATGCCGACGTGGTACTGCTTACAGACGGCGAGGCAACGGTGAGTGCCGCGTGTGCGGCAATGCGGACGCTATTTGCCAAGGCAGAGGAAGACGATGTGGTGATATTCTTTTTCAGCGGTCACGGCGTGCCGGGCTGCTTCGTTTGTCATGACGGTTATCTGAAATACAAGGACATTACGGACATCATGGCGGCATCGAAGGCACAGCATAAGGAGATATTCGCTGATGCGTGTTTCTCGGGTAAGGCGCGTATGACGAACAGACGCAACAGCGACTATTCGCCCACAAACGTGATGTTCTTCTTCTCATCGCGCGACAATGAGACCTCATTGGAACGCCGCGGATGGAAAAACAGCCTGTTTACGGCTTATTTAGAGCGGGGACTGCGTGGCGGTGCCGACACCGACAGGAACAGGACAATCACGGCACGTGAGCTGTTCGACTTCGTGAGCAAGGGCGTGAAGGAGGCTTCCAAAGGCAAGCAGCATCCAGTGATGTGGGGAAAGTTTGATGATGGTATGCCTGTTATAGAATGGTGAGTAAGATCATGGAAACAAAAAGAATAAAATGTCCCAAGTGCGGTACGGTGATGGATGTCATCAATTCCAGGCACGAAGACGTAAAACATATAAAATGCCCGGGCTGCGGTGCTGCCTTGGCTGTGAGTTTCGTTGACGGCGAGACGGAGTATCATCAGGGAAAGCACGGCAAAGCCGGAAAACCGGCATTGGAGTATAAAGGAAAGGAATATCCGTTGGCTGCCGGCGAAAACATAATAGGACGCAAGGCAAACAGCTCGTCGGCGACAGTGCAGATAGATACCTCTGCCGATGCGGCGGGCAGGACCATGAGCCGTGAGCATATTAAAATACGTGTCATAAAGCTTTCAAGCGGGAAATACAAGAGTACGATGTCGGTGTGCAAGGCAAAGAACCCGACATCTGTCAACGGTGAACTGCTGAAAGGGGAGGATTGTATTGTGCTGTGTTCCGGAGACAGGATAAAGATGGGGAGCGTGACGGCTGTGTTCAAGGAGAGCACAGGGAATAATGATGACATGACAGAAATAATATGACGGTATGAAAATAAATATAGACAGACCATTAAGCATTTTCGAAATCGGTTGCCGGAGCAACATGGAGGACTGTATTTATCCGGCGCATGGAGAAGCGACGGACAAAGACAGGCTGTTCATTCTGTGCGACGGCATGGGCGGACACGAGAATGGCGAAGTGGCAAGCGGCATTGTCTGTAGGGTGATGGCAGACTATATACAGGCCCATTCAAAGAATTTTATTACGGATGAAACTATAACAGCCGCGCTCAATGCCGCCATAGAAGAACTGGACAAGGAGGATAATGGAGCCTTGCGCAAGATGGGAACCACGATGACGCTGCTCTGCCTGCACCGTGGCGGCTGCATTGCCGCGCACATCGGCGACAGCCGTATATACCATATCCGTCCGAAGGAGAGGAGGATAATGTATAAGTCGCGTGACCATTCGCTCGTTTACGACCTCTATATGGCAGGCGAGATAAGCAAGGAGGAAATTGCCACGTACGACCGTAAGAACGTGATAACACGTGCCATAATGCCTAATCAGGACGAATGCCCGAAGGCAGATGTCGTGCATATAACCGACATCGAAGCAGGAGACATATTCTATATGTGTTCCGACGGTATGCTTGAGCGTATGGATGATGACGGACTTGTGGATGTACTTTGCAGTGAAATGTCGTGGGACGAGAAAAGAGAACAACTCATAGAACTGACCGAAGACAATAAGGACAACCATTCGGCATATATAATAAGTATAGCAGAAGTAGTAAAGGAAGAAGGCGATGATGCGCTTTATAATGATGAGGCTGTATCGAGAAGCAACGCCGTTTATCTGGAGAAACGGAGAGAGGAGTTATCTGATATTATGGTTGTTGACACTATGGATGAAGAGCCTCGGGTGGAAGAGACAATAAAAATCGAAGAAACCACTCATTATGCCATGAGGCGGACATTGTGGATGGTTCTTATTGCAGTAATGATTGTGGTGTTTCTTGTTGTGGCTCTCATTAAATAAGTTGTTATATGTGGCAATGTATTACTATCGTTTTTAATATTATCTGTCTAAACTCCATATTTCAACAATAATTACGGACTTTTTATCTTAAATGACATTTTGCCGGTATTGCAAAAATATTCTATCCTTTTTTGAGTTTCACTTTTTTGTATTATCTTTGTTCAGATAATATTGTTTATGTCATTATGGATGTACAATGCAATATGGAATGAAGAGTTTGGTTTTGTTTAATCGGTATAAATATATTTAAGTTTTGAAATTACATATTTTTAATCCGGAGCACGATATAGCCCTGGCTTATGACAGACGTTATCTTATTATGCCACATGCGGCAAGGGAGCTGCGGATGAATTTGGGCTTTATCCCATGTCTATGGGCTGACGACGGGGATTGTGTTCTTGTTGATGATGTGCAATATGCTGTCAAGGCGGCATCAAGGCTTGGGTGCGGTCATGCCGATGTCTTGTTTCTGTCGGCAGAACAGCTGAAAGGGATTGCATTTGATGGGATTGAGCCATGGGGTTGGGACAGATGTGTTGTCACTCAGTTACATGATGCGGGTGTATCTGCGGACTTGTTGCCGTCAGAACAGGGACTGGACGATATCCGTTCGCTTTCAAACAGAGTACAGACCGCCGATGCTCTCTCATTTATTCGTACAGGTATAGAAAAGGATACTTGCGGTGAGAGCTTATATTGTACCTCTGTAAAGGATGCCCATGAATTAATGACTGTTGTCGGTGATGTTGTTGTTAAGGCTCCATGGAGCAGTAGCGGGCGTGGGCTGAGATATGTCCATGGGAGTTGCAGCGACTCAACGGCAGGATGGATAAGCAGGACGATATCTGCACAGGGAGGTGTGATGATGGAGCCTTATTATAATAAGGTAAAAGACTTTGGCATGGAGTTTTATTCTCATGGTAACGGCATGGTTGAATATTGCGGAATTTCTCTTTTTGAAACAGTGAATGGTGCCTATATGGGAAATATTATTGCGGAAGATACATATAAGCTTGAGATTTTAAGAAAGTTTATTTCGGAAGATTTAATAAATGTTATAAAACAAAGATGTATAAAGTATTTTGAAAAATTGTTCCGTAATAAATATAAAGGACCTTTTGGAGTAGACATGATGATTGTGGCACGTAAGGATATGAATGGTTTTATTGTTCATCCTTGTGTGGAGATAAATCTGCGGCGTACCATGGGGCATGTTGCCTTGTCGATGTCTTCTTTGGCGGAAGAGTCTGATTATGTGATGCGTATCGTTCATGATGTGAATTATTGTCTCAGACTAATTCCATTGGATAGATATTTTGTGAAGACTTTATGATTAAAACAGTAAATATTAATAACTTATGAAAAAAACATTATTGTCATGTTTGATTATGCTGCCGTTGCTTTCAAGTGCGCAGTATCGTTCTGAGGTGTGGTGTCCTGACAACGGTGACGGGACCTATACCAATCCGGTAATAGATGCTGACTATAGTGATCCGGACGTTTGTGTTGTCGGTGATGACTATTATATGACGGCAAGTTCGTTCAACTGTATTCCAGGTTTGCCTATTCTTCATTCCAAGGACCTTGTTAACTGGGAGATTATAGGATATGCCTTGAAGAAGCTTGAGCCGGAAGAAATTTTTAATAAGCCTTCTCACGGAAACGGTGTGTGGGCTCCCTGTATACGTCATCATAACGGAGAGTTTTACATATACTGGGGCGACCCAGACCATGGCGTGTTTATGGTTAAGACAAAAGATCCTGCCGGTGAATGGGAGGCACCTGTATGTGTAATACCGGGTGCGGGTATGATAGACACAACTCCCCTTTGGGACGAAGACGGCCGCTGTTATCTTGCCAACGGATGGGCAAACAGCCGCTCGCGCTTCGCATCAGTGCTTACCGTCCGCGAGCTTAATGCAGAAGGAACCAAGGCTATAGGCGAGCCGGTGATTGTTTTTGACGGAAACGGAAATGCCAACCGTACGGTTGAAGGTCCGAAGTTCTACAAACGTGACGGCTGGTACTGGATAATGTGTCCTGCCGGCGGTGTTCCTACAGGCTTCCAGCTGGCAATGCGCAGCAAGAGTCCGTTTGGTCCTTATGAGAGCAAGGTTGTACTTGCTCAGGGCAAGACAAGTGTAAACGGTCCTCATCAGGGCGGCTGGGTGCATACATCGCAGGGAGAAGACTGGTTCCTGCACTTTCAGGACAAAGAGTGCTACGGTCGCGTGGTTCATCTTCAGCCCGTTACATGGAAAGACAACTGGCCTGTAATGGGTATTGACAAGGACGGAGATTATTGTGGCGATCCTGTTTTAAAGTTCCGTAAGCCAAAGACAGCCGCACCTGTAGTTATAACGAATCCTGTTGAGAGTGATGAGTTCAATGCTCCAAAGCTTGGATTGCAGTGGCAATGGCATGCAAACTACGATCAGAAATTCGGCATGCCCACGGCTTTCGGCACATATCGCATATATACGCACAAGGTAAGCGATAATTTTGTCAATCTGTGGGAAGTTCCCAATCTTCTGTTGCAGAAGACTCCGACGGATAATTTTACGGCTACGGCAAAGATAAGATTTACTTCAAAAGACCAGAACCAGCTGGGCGGCATAATAATGATGGGACTTGACTATTCGGCATTGGTTGTGAAGAGAGTGGGCGATGAGTTCCAGTTGCAGCAGATAACATGCCATGGAGCAGACAAGGGCAAAAAAGAGGATGTGAAAGTTCTTGCAACTCTGAAGCCTACTGCAAAGGACAAGATAGACTATCAGCCCGCAATACATGAAGACATTTATCTGAGAATGATTGTCAATAACGGGAAATGCCGTTTTGCCTACAGCAAGAATGGAAAGAAATACGAAGCTGTTGGAGAAGAATTCAAGATGCGTGAAGGCAAGTGGATAGGTGCGAAGATAGGTTTTGTAGCCATAGAACCGGCAGGCAAGGCAAACCGGGGCTGGGTTGATGCCGATTGGTTCAGAGTGACAAAATAATTAATGTTTCAATTTATATAAAGAAGAGTGGGGCGGTCTGTAATGACTGTCCCACTCTTCTGTTTTTATACGAACTGGAAATTTTGTAAAGCTATGCTTTTTGTATCATAAAGCATAGCTTTAGATGTAGAAAAGCATAGCTTTACGGGATAGTATCATATCGTTGTTAAATTCTGTCCAATACAAGTGTAATCAAATCGTCAATCTGGTTCTTGTATCCAGTGTTTGCCTTTCCCGCCCTGCGGTTGGCAATCACCATACAAACAGTAGTAGCTTTATGCCCCATGAGCCGTGACAGACCGGCAAGTGCCGAACTTTCCATTTCGAAGTTGGTAATCTTCATTCCTTGATATTCGAAATTCTCTATCTTTTCGTTCTGATTTGGGTCGGCAAGAGGTATGCGAAGCTGTCTGCCCTGCGGTCCGAAGAAACCTCCGCATGCCACGGTTACTCCGCGTACCATGTCGTCCCCGGCTATGCGCCCGACAAGCTCGCTGTCTGCGTCTATCACGTATGGTGCCGGTGCACACATGTTTCCCGACCAGCCGAGATGGTTCAGCAGGGCACGTTCCATGGCAAGGTCGCACACGGCATTACGCCCCTGATAGAAGTTAAGAAGACCGTCAAAGCCTACAGACTTAACGGAACAGATAAACGTGCCCTCGGGCGTGTATGGCTGCAGTCCTCCGCATGTTCCTATACGTACGATTTCCAGTTGGCGTATATTTTCCTTTTCCATTCGTGTGTTGAAGTCGATATTAGCCAACGCATCTATCTCGTTCATTACGATGTCAATGTTGTCACATCCTATGCCCGTTGAAGTTACGGTTATGCGCTTGCCCTTGTATGTTCCGGTCACGGTCTTGAACTCGCGGCTTTCAACCTCACACTCTTTTGTTTCAAAATGAGAGGCAACCAGTGCCACACGTCCCGGGTCGCCCACAAGTATCACTTTATCGGCAAGCTGTTCAGGCTTTACATGAAGATGAAATATGCTGCCGTCTCCGTTTATTATCAGTTCTGATTCTGCAAAGTGTTTATTCATAATGATTTGCTTACTTTTGGTTCAACAATATATTTTCAGAGTTTCTAATATCCTTTTCCAGTTGTCTTATCTGCATTTCAAGTTTCTCTCCCTCTTTCTCGTTTTTCAATATGGTGTTGCTTAGCCTGTTGCGTACGGTCGTGTCTCCGCCGGCATATTGCTCCCTTGCCTTTTCCGTTTTGTCGGACAATGTCTTTGCCAAAGCTTTCAGTTCGTTTAGCTGTCTGTACTTTTCCTTGTTCGCAGAAACCTTGAAGTCGGATATGTCTGTGTATGTTATATCGTCGTTTATAACGAAGGACATTCTGTTTTTCAGCTTCTCCTTATGTTCATAGCCATTCCTTATTTTCTGAAGCCGGCTTATGGCATTGTTCCGTTCGCTGCCGTTTCCCCATGTGTCGGCAATGCTTGTTATGTCAGCAAAGCGTTTGATTTGTTCCTCTGTATAGTCTTCGGCAGAGTAGACAAGTCTTGTTTCAGGCACGATGAATGTATATACGCACACCTTGCCTTCGGGCTGGTTGCGGTCCGTTGCAAACAATCCCGTGCCGGTTGTCTCGTCTATTACATACATATAGTCGTTTGCTGTGGAGTTGAACGGCATGCCTATGTTTTCCGGTTTGAGATATGTCCCTGTTTCCGAGTCGTATCTTGTCTCAAATATATCATATCCTCCGATGCTCCCTCTGCCTTGTGCTGCAAAATACAGGGTTGTGCCGTCTGCCATTATATATGGATAGTTCATCTGTTCCAGTTCGTTCTCACTGTCCATTATCATAAGGGCTGCCGGTTCCGTCCATTGATTGCCAAGACGGTCGCTTGTATAAAGTTTCATCGTTCCGGTTTCATCCTTGTCGGAGAAATAGCACTTGTTTCCAAGTTCGTTTATGTGGAGATAAGATATGGGCTTACCGGCACTCTTGAACACATCATTATATTTGCAGAGTGTTCCGCTTTCAGGGCTTATGACGTATTTGCCGAGAAACATATCCTTGTCCACGACAATGCTGTCGATGAACATTATCTTTTGTGTGGCATCCGTCATCTGTTCGATTCTTTCCTGTCTTATCAGTTCTTCTTCAGACAGCTGTACCACAGGCTGTGCCTTCACTTTTTTCTTTTTCTTCTGCGCCATTACCGGATTTACGGCAATAGCCGATACCAGTACGATACAAATGCAGATATTTTTCATAAACATAATTGCTTTATATTTATACAAAGATACGGAAAACCGACAAAATAATGTATGTTGTTATGGAAAAATAACATACGTGCTGTATAATTAATAACTTTATATGCAGCCGTTGGTGTCTGTTATTTTGTTTTTTACTACCTTTGTATAAAATAAGCTGAGCCTTGGCAAACATGAAACATGTCTTTATGGCAGCATGAATAGATATAAAAACAGATGGGATGAGAGAATACAGTGCATATATATTTGACCTTGACGGTACGTTGCTCGATACGTTGGGTGACCTCGCGGCGAGTGTAAACTATGCTTTGTACCGGTATGACATGCCGGTACATACGGTGGAGGACATACGCTGGTTTGTAGGTAACGGCGTGAAGAAACTCATGGAACGCTCGGTGCCAGGCGGTGTTGAAAATCCTCAATTTGATGAAGTCTTTAAAACGTTTCGTGAGCATTATATGAAACATTCACTTGATACGACCAGACCTTATCCCGGCATATTGGAGATGCTTGACGGACTGAAGTGCAGGAAGAAGAAAATTGCCGTTGTCAGCAATAAGTTCTATACTGCCACACAGGAGCTTTGCACGCATTTCTTCGGCAGTTACGTAGATGTTGCTATCGGCGAACGTGAAGGTATAAGACGTAAGCCCGCTCCGGACACGGTGATAGAGGCTATGCGCAGGCTCGGGATGTCTTCTGACGGGGCTGTATATATCGGAGACAGTGACGTGGATATTGCAACGGCGGCAAACAGCGGTCTGCCTTGTATCAGTGTGCTGTGGGGATTTCGCGACAGGGCTTTTCTTGAAGAACACGGGGCTTCTGCCTTTATATCCGAACCGTGTGAAATCCTAAGGTTTTAAATGAAAAAATGTAAGGTGAAAAGGCTTGATAAATGAGCTAATTCTTTTCACCTTACACTTTTAAGCAAAGACAGTTACGGGCATCAGCGGTGTCCGGTGCCTATTTTTGGAATTTCTTCCACATTTTCTTTGAGAAGTCCGGCGATACGCATTTCGAGTTCACCGCCTCTCAGTCCGGCATCAATGAGCTTTCCTTCACTGTCTATTATTACGGTGAACGGTATGGACTGTACGCCAAACATTTTTGCTGCCGCATTGTCCCAGCCCTGTAGGTCGGAAACCTGAACCCATTTCATGTCCAAGCGTTTCACGGCTTCTTTCCAGCTTGTTGAGTCCTTGTCGAGCGACACGCCAATGATTCCCAATCCTTTATCCTTGTATTTGTCGTATGTACTCACCAGCGCGGGCATCTCGCGGAGACACGGACCACACCAGCTTGCCCAAAAGTCTATGACCGTTATCTTGTGCTTTGCCGCCTCTTTCAGAGCCGATATCTCATTGCCGTCGGTATCGTTCATTTTGAAATCAGGTATGGACGTATGGCTTTCTGCAGCCTGTATCTGTGACGGCTGGACCGGTGTTTCGGGCTTTTGTGAGTTGGACTGGCATGCAATGAGCATCAGGGCTATTGCAGCCGGTCCGATAATGTTTTGTATTTTCATTCTATACAATGTATTGCGAGCTTATGCTCTCGTTGTTGAGAACCCTGCGTATTGTCTCTGCAAACATGTCTGCCACAGACAGCTGCTTAACCTTGGCGCAACGCTGTGTGTAGGGTATGGAGTCGGTAAAGACAATTTCTTCCAGTGCCGACTCTTGTACGCGTTCGCTTGCCGGACCGCTCATCACGCAGTGGGATGCACATGCGCGCACGCTCTTGGCACCCGCATTTTTCATTATGTCCGCAGCCTTGGTGATTGTTCCTGCCGTGTCTACGATGTCGTCGATTATCACAACGTTCTTGTCTTTCACGTCACCGATAATCTGCATGCTTTCAACGACATTTGCCCTTGCACGTGTCTTGTTGCACAATACGAGCGGGCAGCCGAGATACTTTGCGTATGTGTTGGCACGCTTGCTGCCGCCAACGTCGGGCGATGCTATGACGATGTCCTTAAGTTTCAGGCTTTGCAGATACGGAAGTATCACGCCCGATGCGTACAAGTGATCCACGGGTACATCAAAGAAACCCTGTATCTGGTCGGCGTGCAGGTCCATTGTTATCAGCCTGTCTATGCCTGCAACACCGAGGATGTCGGCGATGAGCTTTGCGCCGATGCTTACACGCGGCTTGTCTTTCCTGTCTTGTCTTGCCCATCCGAAGTATGGAATAACGGCGTTTATGCTCTTTGCCGATGCACGTTTTGCCGCATCTATCATAAGCAATAATTCCATAAAATTGTCTGAGTTTGGGAACGTGCTTTGCACCAGGAACACATCACGTCCGCGGATTGACTCCTCGTATGATACGGAGAATTCGCCGTCGGAGAATTTTGTGATAACAAGGTTGCCCAGCGGACATTCAAGACTTTGGCAAATTTTCTCGGCAAGATATCTTGAGTTCGTGCCTGAAAATACCATGAAAGAGTTTTGCTCACTCATTTTTTTA